>OGOU01000167.1_pt1 | contig 66388 bp, 51 predicted proteins | sample 1552721 | NCBI WGS metagenome assembly OGOU01 (sample SAMEA2580176, study PRJEB22360) | human gut metagenome | biome: human gut; feature: human-associated habitat; material: faeces | place: Denmark | collected 2008/2010
AGGTATCGGAGAGTTTTATTCGGTGGGCCAATGGGAGGCGTATGAATTGCCGGGACATTATTCTTTGCAGGAATCTATGAAAGCGCTTGCCGGCTGGTTTGCCGAAACGAAACAGGAGAATCTGAAAGCGCAGACAACGATTATCATTGTTCCGGGTTACCGTTTCCGGGTGATCGATGCCATGTTCACCAATTTCCACCAGCCTCAAAGTACACTTTTACTCCTGGTGGCTGCCGCTATCGGGGACGATTGGAAAAAGGTGTATGCGTATGCTTTGGAACAGGGGTTCCGTTTCCTGAGCTACGGGGATAGCAGTTTTTTAAAGATTGGAAAAGAAAATAAATCGTAATATAAAAATCAGCCTATGAAAATAATAACCTTATGTATGCTTTTGCTTTGGTGTGGTTGGTGCGTCGCTGCCAATCCGGTGGACAAGCTGCTTGAGCGGATCGATCGCGGAGCTTCGGCTAAGTTTAAAACAGAGCTTACCGATACCAAAAGTCCGGTCGATTTTTTCGAATTGGATCAGGACGGGGATAAGGTGGTTGTCCGGGGAAATAACTGGGTAAGTGTCGCTACCGGTATCAATTGGTATTTAAAATATCATGCGGGGATACACTTTTCCTGGAACGGAATGAGTGCGAAATTGCCGAAGGTATTACCGCCCGTGAATCAAAAGGAGAGGCGTGAAACGGCTATGAAAGACCGTTACGATTTTAATTATTGCACGTATTCTTATTCCATGGCGTTTTGGGATTGGGAACGTTGGGAAAAAGAAATCGACTGGATGGCACTGCACGGGGTGAATATGCCCCTGGCTTTGGTGGGAATGGAAACCGTGTGGCATAATGTGCTGAAACAGTTGGGATACAGTAAAGAGGAAATCAATGAATTTATCGCCGGGCCGGGTTTTCTGGCCTGGTGGCACATGAATAATCTGGAAGGCTGGGGAGGGCCTAATCCGGATAGCTGGTATGAACAGCAGGTGAAATTGCAGCAACAGATATTGAGACGGATGCAGGAATTTGGAATCGAGCCTGTATTTCCGGGTTATGCCGGAATGGTTCCTTATAATGCGAAAGAGAAATTGGGATTGAATGTTTCCGATCCCGGAAAATGGTGCGGTTACCGCCGTCCGGCCTTTTTGCTGCCCACCGATCCCGCTTTCGACCGGATTGCAGGGCTTTACTATGCCGAAATGCAGCGTTTGTTCGGCAAGGCGAAATATTATGGCATCGATCCTTTTCATGAAGGCGGGAATACTCAGGGCGTGAATTTGGCGCAAGCGGGGAAAGCGATTATGAAAGCGATGAAAAAAGCCAGTCCCAAAGCCGTGTGGGTGATACAGGCATGGCAGGCTAATCCGCGCCCGGCTATGATCGATAGCCTGGAAGCCGGGGATTTGCTGGTGCTGGATTTGTCCAGTGAAAACCGTCCTATGTGGGGTGATAAGGATTCCCCCTGGTATCGGGAAAAGGGGTACGGGAAACACGATTGGTTGTATTGCATGTTGTTGAATTTCGGCGGTAATGTGGGGATGTACGGCAGGATGGAGCGGGTGATCGACGGTTTTTATGCAGCGAAAGCGCATCCGAACGGAAAGACTTTAAGAGGGGTGGGGATTACGATGGAAGGTATAGAAAACAACCCCGTGATGTATGAATTGTTGTTCGAATTGCCCTGGCGTCCGGAAAAATTTACCAAAGAAGAGTGGTTGAAAGGTTATGTTTTTGCCCGTTATGGGGAAAACGATCCGCATTTGGACGAGGCCTGGCGAATCCTGTCGAACACGGCTTATGCTTGCCCGAATATTCAGGAGGGAACGACGGAATCCGTATTCTGTGCCCGTCCGGCAGAGGATATACGCAGTGCGTCTTCGTGGGGTACATCTAAAATGTATTACAAGCCGGAGGAATTCCGGAAAGCGGCGGAGCAAATGCTGGCGGTGGCCGACCGGTTCAAGGGAAACAATAACTTTGAATATGATTTGGTGGATGTCGTAAGGCAGACTTTGGCCGACCGGGGAAACGTGTTACAAAAAGAAATTACGGCGGCTTATCGCGCCGGGAAAAAAGCCGAGTTTACAAAACTCAGCCGGGAGTTTTTGGACTTGATTTTGGCGCAGGATAAATTACTGTCGTCCCGTCCCGAATTTATGGTGGGAACCTGGCTCGAAAGTGCTAAAAAAATCGGGGCAGGAAAGGAAGAAAAAGAGCTATACGAATGGAATGCGCGGACTCAGATCACCACCTGGGGCGACCGGAATGCGGCCAATAACGGAGGATTGCGTGATTATTCCCACCGGGAATGGGGAGGAATGTTGAAAGATTTTTATTATCCGCGCTGGAAGGCTTGGTTTGAGGTGTTGCAGGCGCGTTTAGACGGGAAAGAAGCGGTCAATATAGATTGGTATGCTATGGAAGAACCCTGGACGCATTTGCAAAACGAATATCCGGTAACTCCGCAATCCGATCCGGTGGCTACGGCGAAAGAAGTATATAATTCGGTGTTCCGCTAAATGGAATATAGGGGGCAGGGGCGTTCGATTATAAAATAAACGGTTATCAATTTAGAAAAATCAAATATGAAAGCAATTAAATTTTTATTTATACTATGGGTTGGATATTTCTGTATGCCCGGTCATAGTTTATGGGCGCAAAATGAAAAGCCCCTGATCCGGTTCGGTTTGTTTGCAGACGCGCAATATGCAGATTGTGACCCGAACATAAACCGGCATTATAGGCAATCCCTGTCTAAATTGGAGGAATGTATAAACTACCTGAATCAGGAGAAGGTGCAGTTCACCATTAATTTGGGGGATATTATAGACCGTGATTTTAAAGAGATCGATACCCTGCTCACCAGTTTGAAGCGTTTAGACCACAAAGTGTATCATCTCACGGGAAACCACGACTATAAAGGGGTGACGGATAATAACGCATTGTATAAAAAATTGAATATGCCTTCGGAATATTATTCGATGGAAAAAAAGAAATGGGTGTTTATTTTTCTGAATACCAATGAGCTGGCGAGTTATGCAAATGTGGCCGGCACAGAAAAAGAACAGGAATTATCGGCATTGCGCCAGCAGATCAAGAAGACCGGAGGCATACAGGGAGCAAGCTGGAACGGAGGAGTTAGTGCAAAACAGTTGGAGTGGTTAGATAAACTTTTGGCAAAAAGTGAGAAATCAGGGAAACGGGTGCTGATATTCGCCCATCATCCGCTTTGGCCGAAATCTGCTTTTACAGCTCTGAATAATGTGGAAATATTGGATGTGGTCGATAAATATTCCTGCGTGAAGGCCATTTTTGCCGGGCATCACCATGCCGGAGGATTTGCATACTTTAAGGATATTCCCGTAGTTACGGTAGAAGGTATGGTGGAAACGACCGAAAATTCATTCGGTGTCGTTAATATCTATGACGATAGAATCGAAATAGACGGAAAAGGACGGATGACTTCCAGAATTTTCAAAAAACAGTGAGGTTTTATTTTTTATGGCGGTAATACGCCTTTAGAAAACCACAGCAAAATAGATCGAAGGCGGGTATGGACAATAGAGTTTGTATCCGCCTCATCGTTTTTAGAGTTGAGCTTTCTGTGAAATAAGGATCGGTAAAATAAGTTTTGTCCCGGAATGTCCTACGCAAAACGGAAAGCCGTTCCCGCCGCGAAACCGGATTGGCATACAGGGATTTGACGATGCTGATACAAGTCTTGTCTTTATTGTAACTGTATATTTGACGCGCATACCCGGTTTCCATGATGTTGAATTTTTGCAATACGCTTTTAATCAGCGGAGGAAGCTCTTCTTTTAAGAGCAGGAACACGCTATGCGGATGAATCGTTTTGTGAGACAATGTGACCCGGTTTTCTGCCTGCCTGTAACAATAGCCCGTGGCATCGATTAATTTTATCTTCGAAATTTGCAAACGGTAAGTATAAACGAATACAATATCTTCCCGGACTGTCAGCTCGGTGCGGAAACGGATGTGATGCCGGTTGAGGACTTCCCGGTTAAAAAGTTTTGCCCAGGGGGTGTTATTATCGAAAAAACGATAGGTAGAAACGTGCTGACCGATATTTTGCAGGTCGATCGGCAGATCGGGAAATCGGTAAACCCGGAGGACTTTCCCGTCGGTGTTCGATACTACTTGCCAGCCTTGCAGGTTGAGGCAGTCCGTTTCCAGGCAACCCTGTTCTGCGAATGCGGAAAGAAAATTTTCATCGGCATAGTCGTCACTATCGACAAAGCAAATCCATTTTCCGGAGGCCTGGTCGATCCCCGCGTTCCGGGCGGCGCTAACTCCTGCATTGGTTTGATGCCATACCCGGATATGGGTATGGCGGGCAGCATACTCGTCGCAAATGCGGGGAGAACGGTCTGTGCTCCCGTCATCGATCAGTAAAATTTCAAAATCGGTAAACTTTTGGGACAGAAGGCTATCGATACATTGGGGTAAATAGCTTTCTGCATTATATACCGGAACTATTACGCTGAATAAGGGTGTTTTATTCCCTGAAGGGATAAGGTTTTCATTGGTTATAGCCATGTTTGCACGATTGGAATATAATTTGCTTTTCAGATTTCCAAAGGTACAAAAGTAAATAAAAAATAAAACTTGTCCGGGAAGTAAAACACGGGTATTGTAAAATCGGATACCCGGCTTGGGGAACAGGCATACACTTTATAAAAATATCCTCCAAAGCCAGGTATGAGACTTTGGAGGATATTAAAGATTGCAGGTTTTGTCCTTTTGGGGATCTGACCTTAAAGCAGACCCGAAGGAAAAACTGCATTACCCGAAGAAAGAAATTAATCTTCAAGTAGCGTTAAATCAGTTTTTGGAAGCGGGAGATTCCATGAAGCTATTTCAGCTCTACAAGAATCTACCATTTCCTGAGTTAAATTGATCTGATATTTGCCGTAATCGTTCATTTCTTTTGTTACCGGTCTGAGGAATCCCCATTTGGTGAAGAAGTCGGTCAAATCGGTGTTCCCCACTTTGCAACATTGCTTTACAAAGTTTAATTGATAGGCTGCGACATCCCGGCGGGGGTTTAAGCCTTTCATATTTTCAGCATTGTTGCGCAGGGCTTCGTGAAGGTCCGGATAGAAATCCGGCTGTCCGTTCTGTGAAAAATAGAGGTGTAATTGCCAGAACGGTACCAGCCTGTTGAAAACGTCACCATCTTCTAAATAAGAAATCTTTTTATCGATGATGTTTTTCCGGGCTTTCTCGTAACTCTTTTGTGCGCTTAAACGGCTTTTATTGCCGAAATGTGTGGTGACGTAAAGAGTTACGATATTGTTGCTCACTTCGCCTAAGCCACCCCAGTTCAGGTAGGGACGCAATTGATGAACGTGGCCTACTTCGTGGTTGAATCCCCAGCAAGGATCGCCTTTGATTACACTTTCGGGTTTTACCACCATGCCCATGGCATTGCCGGGATTCGTACCCATATAGGCCACTCCGTCGCCGTCGCGGAACATATAGTAATTATAATTTACCCTCGCTAAAATCCGGTTGTCCGGCACTTTATTATATTTCTGCAAGCCGATGAATTTATGCTGGAGACTCACCATCGAATCGTAATTCGTCAGTAATTCGACTCCTTTTCCTGCGGCATATTTTTTACAGGCTTCTACCGGATAGGCGATCTGTGCATGCCGTCCTTTCCCATCCATAACCGGGTAAACGGCATGGGCGAGCAGGGTGTCCCAATCGGCATTGGTGTTTCGGGTAACGTCGAAATAACCGTTTACCGGAGCATTCACGAAATGTACGCGGATTGCCGGGGAAGTTTCGGGTGTTTCGGTATAATAATCCACATAAGCCAGCCCGTCTTTTTCCACTTCGATGAGGTTAGCCCCATTCACCAATGGATACACTTTTTTATGTATGCCCCAGCCATTCGGGTCTTTACTGGGGTTAATCCCTTCCGGTGCGCGGCGTTCCCAGTCGGGGACGATAATATTCACTTTTTGTCCTTCGGGAATCCCTTCCGCCAAAACGATCCGTTCGCCTTTCTGGAGCAATACGCCGGTGATTCCTTCGTATTTGCTGTATCCGCTGCCGATATGCAATTGCCGTCCTAAAAGATTGGGTTTCAAATGCGCCTTATAATCGGCAACCCGGTAATCGGTGCTATACTGTTTTTGCCGGAGCGCGGTTGCTGCAGCTTTTAAATCGGCATTTTGCATCCCGTCGATTTTGCTTTGGGAAGTCCAGAATTTTAACTTGGTTGCCAGAGGATCAGAAAAAACATGAAGGTCTTTTTCGAGCGGAGTCATTTCTTTTTGGGTACAGGAAGCCGCACATATAGCAAGCCATAGTACCACGAGTGGTAGGATAGTTTTGTTCATAGTTAGATAGATATTATTTATACGCCTGGTGACAAAAATAATAAGTTTTCTCATATATTCAATAAATCTTGTTAATATATCTTGCGGATTGATTGATATTTAGCTGTTTTTTTGCATGATTTCCCGATTTTTATTTCCAAAATAAGAAAGTTCGGCTATCGGAAAAGAGAGGAAAATGGGGATAAGCCGGGGAAAAAGGAGGATGCAGAATAATTTTTGCGGCTTAACGGGTAAATATTTGTTTTTTTAGCAGGAGTATAAGGTAAAATTCCGAACGGGAAACGAAAAACGATAGCCGGGATAAAACTGAAAGACAAGTGTTACCGATTGTTTTTCGCAGAAGAGAAAAACAGACGAAAAAACAGGCAGGAAAAATGTATGTAAAAAATAAGTCCGGATTTGTTCCGGACTTCATCTTATGTAAAAAGTTTCATTTTTTTTGACTTTAAAGAGCGGTGAACAAGCCTATGATTTGAGGATTCAATATTTTGAATCCTTACAACCGGGCGTTTGTTTCGCTAAAAACATACCGGAATTTTCCAGGTATATTTTTCAGTCACGGGAATAGGGTTTAAATGATCTTTAATCCCAAAGTGAAATTGAAGGAACGCGGTGCTTTCAGGTCGTGCCCTAAATTTTGGAAACTTTTTTCGTAGTCGATATCGAAAGTCAGTTTCCAGACATCCACACCTACACCGATCTTACCGTTCCAAATGGCATTCTTGGAACTCAGGTCAGAGATTCCTGTCGGTAAATTTCTCACTTTTCCGGGGAAAGACACAACCGGACCGAGATAGCCGCGCAATTTCAGAATGGAAATATCCAGAATTTTCACACCCACCATCAAGGGAATGTCGAAAGAGTTAATCTTTATCGTGCTTTCGCTGTCTAAATTTTGAGCTTCCACCACACTTTTTTTCTGTGAGAAATTCAGGGACGGTTCCAGATATAAAGAGTTGAAATTTATCCGGCAAAAGGCTCCGAGCATAAATCCGCTATGCGATTTGTTCTTTATTTCATAAGGGATGTCTTTTACTTTGATCCGGTTACTGCTTACACCTCCGTGAATACCGATGTTCAGAGGGGAGTCTGCAAAGGCGGCGAAACCACACAGACAAATTACAAATAAAGCAATTACTTTTTTCATCATTTCTATTTTATGAGATTATCGATTACAAATTATAATGTTCTCCGTTTAAATTCCGAAAGCATGATTCCGGCAGCAACCCCCACATTTAAAGATTCTGTGGAATTGGGATTGTTGGCAAAACTGGGGATCGTCAGCCGGAGATCGACCAGTTCCCCAACATCCGAAGATATGCCTTTCCCTTCATTTCCCATGACTATAAACCCCGTAGGGCCGAGGGTTGTCGTATAGATGTTTTCTCCAGCTAAAAACGTGCCATAACAGCGAAATGTTTCGGATTTATATTTTTTTATAAGTGAAGTTAATTCTGTATAAAATACTTTTACCCGAAAAACGGCTCCCATACTCGCCTGTACGCATTTGGGATTGAAAGCCCCCGCACAATCGCTGTCGCAAAAGACGGTGCGGATGCCGAACCAATCTGCCAGCCGGAGAATCGTTCCGAGATTGCCGGGATCCTGAATGCCGTTCAAAACCAGCGACAGGGATTGGCGGACAGTGTCTTCGTCACAGGTATATTGTGGGATTTCTGCCAGCGCGATCACCTGGGGCAGGGATTGAAAATTGGATATCGTGTGCATTTCTTTTTCGCAAACTTCGATAATTTCCAAACCTTTTACCCGTTCGCGGTTTTTTTCCAGCCATTCGGGATAAGCGATCACCGTCTGAGTCTTCAATCCGGAAACAAGCAGTTCCTGAACGAGTTTCTCTCCTTCTGTCTTAAACAGATTATATTTATCCCGGAATTTCTTTTTTTCGAGGTTTTGGACTATTTTTGTTACGTGTTTGCTAAGCATTTACATTAAGATTTTGATTTAAGATTTTAGATTTCTTGCGTCTTTTCAATCTAAAATGACAGATCGGGGGATTTTTTTAGTTGTGCATACAAAAATAATAACATTTTTGATAATTGAAGGAGAATACCTCATATAAGATATTACTTGTTTTTTGGGTCTTGATACTTTGCTGGTCTTGTTCTTCAACAAAATATGTCGGGAAAGATGAATACTTGCTCAACCGGGTGAAGTTGGAGGTAAAAGATAAAAAAATGAGCACGGGCGAATTGAAGAAAACAATTCGTCAAAAGCCGAACACCCGTATTTTGGGAGTGTTCCGCTTTCATTTGGGGCTTTATAACCTGAGCGGCAGAAATGAAGAAAAACGGTTTAACCGCTGGTTGCGATCTATCGGCGAAGCCCCCGTGATATATAGCCCTTTTATGACCGACCGTAGTAAATCGCAGCTCGAGCTGTATCTCGATAACAAGGGATATTATAATGCAACGGTACAGGATTCGGTTACTTTTCGGAAAAAGAAAGCCCATGTGAAATATTATATCGATCCGGGGGAAGTGATCCGGGTAGAAGATTACAGCTTTCGCGACAAGCACGGCTATGTGAGCAATGAACTGCCGGACACCACAGAGATGATGCAGATGATGCTGGCCGATACAACTCAAACCCTCTTGCGTCGCGGGATGCCGATGGATATTGAGATTTTGGAAAGCGAACGGGAAAGGATTACGAAAATGTTGCGGGAAAACGGATATTTCAATTTTTCGAAAAATTTTATCCAGTATTATGCCGACACCACCCGGAAATCCGGCTCCGAATTAGTGCACCTCTTACTGAGCATTGCCGATAAACAACCTGATTCTACGGCTTATCAGAAATATGCTATCGGGAAAATACAAGTAAATTTGGATTATAATCCTTTGCTGATGATGAGTGAAGGGGACACGGCGTATGTCCGCACGAAATATGGCGATTGCGATGTGATTTATTCCGGGAAACTGAAGATCCGGCCCGGCGTGATTTTAGAATCGATCCAATTCAAGGAAGGGGAATTGTACAATGCGAAAAAGGTTACGGCCTCTTATGCCCGCTTACAGGCCCTGAATTTATTTAAATTCATCAATATTGTCTTTAAGCCTGCCGTGAACGAAAAAGGGGAAGCCGTAGTGAATTGCGAGATTTTATTGACCCCGCTCAAAAGGCAGTCGTATAATGTTTTTTTAGAAGGAACCAATAATTCCGGAAACATCGGAGTGGGAGGAAATTTTCAATATAGCCACCGGAACTTATTTCACGGAGGCGAAAATATAACCTGGAGTATATGGGGAGCGTTGAAAAAGGAACGGATGAACGAAAATAAATTTTTCAGTACTACGGAATTCGGCACGGAATTGAAATTGGTGACTCCGCAATTCTGGATGCCTGTTTTCTGGATGAAAGATTTTCGGCGTAATTTCGCCCCTAAAACATCCGTCACCTTGTCTTATAGCCGGGAAAAAACCCGTTATTACGAACGGCAGATTGCCAGCGCTAAGTTCGGTTACCTATGGAGCAAGGCAGATAAAAGATGGAGATACGGGTTTGATCTGGTGGATTTGAATTATGTGTTGATGAAGAATGTGGACACGCTGAATTTTGTAAATGCTTTGAAAAACGAATACGTGAAAAGTGCCTATACCGACCACATGATTCTTTCGGCTAATTTTTCGGCTTCGTTTACTGACCAGGTGCTGGGGACGCACAGCAGTTACAATTATTTCAGGGGAAATATCGAAACTTCCGGTAACTTTTTATTGGCGATAGACAAGTTGTTTCAGGCGCACCGGGTGCTGGGAAGCAGTGACGGGCATTATTATAAGGCTTTGGGGGTACGTTATGCGCAATTCGTAAAGGCTGACGGCGAATACCGTTTTAATCATTATATCAACCCGATAAACTCGGTCGTGTACCGTCTGTTTATCGGAGTGGGGTATCCTTATGGCAACATGAAAGCTTTGCCGTTTGAAGAGGCCTATTATTGCGGGGGGGCGAACGGCATGCGTGCCTGGCATTCCAGGACATTGGGACCGGGTTCCCATGCCACCGAAGATAATTATCCGAATAATGTGGGTGATTTCAAGCTGGAGGCCAATGTCGAATATCGTTTCAAATTGTTTTGGCTGCTGGAAGGCGCTTTGTTTTTGGATGTCGGGAATGTATGGAACATCACCAAATACGAAGATCGTCCCGGTACGAAATTGACAACGGAGTTTTATAAGCAGCTTGCCGCCGGTACAGGCCTGGGCTTACGTCTGGACGCTAACTATTTCTTGCTGAGGTTTGATGTGGGGATAAAAATGTTCGATCCGGCACAGGCGCGGGGCGACCGTTTTCTGTGGGCGAACCGCAACTGGGGATTTAAGGAAGTGGTATTTAAACAATCCGTATTCAACATTGCGATCGGGTATCCGTTCTAAGGAGAAAAACGTATAATAATTATTCCTTAAAATTGACAACTATGTTATCGACCATCGTCGTATATATGTCGTTGCTTTTTCAGGTGCTTGCCGCCGGAATCGCAATCAGTTTGTTTAAGCGGACGAAGTTCAATTCTTCCTGGATATTGATTTCTATCGGGTTTATATTAATGGTCGTGTCGCGGGTATTTGAATTGTGGCCTACGATTTATCCTGAAATGGAAGACGAGCTATTGATCGTGCAACGCTGGATGGCCTTTGTGATTTCGCTGCTTTTTCTAATCGGAGTATTTTATATCCGTAAGATTTTTCAATTTATGCGGCGGTTGGACGAGCTTCGCCGTGAAACGGAAAAACGGGTACTGTCGGCGGTGATTAAGACCGAGGAACAGGAAAGGCAGCATTTTGCCAAAGAACTGCACGATGGCTTGGGGCCTCTGTTGAGTGTGATTAAAATGCTGGTATCGGGATTGGATGTAAATAGTAAATCCGAGGTGAACGAAAAAATAAAACAGAATCTGAAACTGGCGGTGGACGAGGCGATTGTGGGTGTCCGGGATATTTCTGCCAACATCAGCCCGCACATTCTGAATAATTTTGGGTTACAGGATGCGATTCAATCGTTTATCAAGCATCTGGGGCAAAACGATGCTTTTGTCATTCAATTTACGACCAATATTCAAGGGCAGCGATTCTCCTATAATGTGGAGGTGATTATGTACCGGGTGGTTTGTGAGTTGATCAATAATACCCTGCGGCATGCTGCGGCTTCCCGGATCAGGATCGACCTGCAGTTGGAAGAAGGGGTGCTGTATCTGGAATATTCCGATAATGGGATCGGTTTTGAGATAAATGCCCTGGATATACACGAGGGAATGGGGCTAAACAACATGCGCTACAGGCTGCAATCGGGTAACGGGGATATCGACATTGTCAGTGAACATGGCAAGGGGATGCGGGCGAATGCCTACCTGAAAGTGAATTAAAAAGAATATTTTTGTAAATTTGAAGTGGAATAGGCCGTCCGGCAGAGGACGGATTGCTGTGGCCTTAATCATATTGTTATGCAGAAATTGAAAATTTATATTGTTGATGACCATAAACTATTTAGAGAAGGCTTGAAACTTTTGCTATCCACCCAGGATTTTGTGCAGCACATTTATGAGGCGTCGAGCGGTGACGAGTTTGTGGAAAATCTGTCGTTTGTGGACTGCGATGTGGTGTTGATGGATATCGAGATGCCGGGAATGAACGGGATAGAAGCGACGCAGGTTGCCATGCGGATGAAGCCTGAACTGAAAATCATCGTGTTGTCGATGTATGGGGATGAACAGTATTATTATAAAATGGTGGATGCCGGGGTGAAAGGATTTATCCTGAAAAATGCCGGAATAGAAAAAGTAATTACGGCAATCGGGAAAGTGGCGGAGGGGGATAACTACTTTTCGGAAGAACTTTTGGTGAACATTCTCAACAGCATGCGGGATAATAATAAACAAGAGCAGCATGAGGGGATGGAGAACGAGATTTCGGAACGGGAGCTGGAAATTCTTTACCATGTTTGCCGGGGAATGTCGAATCAGGAAATTGCCGACCAGTTGTTTATCAGTAAGCGTACGGTGGATAAGCACCGCGCAAACCTGCTTAGTAAAACCGGGTGCCGGAATACGGCAGCGTTGGTGATGTATGCGATAAAAAATAAAATGATAGAAATATAACCCTGATACGATCGTACAGGGAGATTTGACCTCCGTGGGAGGTGATAGAGTATGGATGGAATGATATTTGCAGCGGGGCTGGGAACCCGTTTACGCCCTTTGACCGACGACCGCCCGAAGGCGCTGGTGGAATTGAACGGGAAGCCTTTGCTGGAGCATGTGATCTTGAAGATGAAAGAAGCAGGGGTGGGACGGGTAGTCGTGAATGTGCATCATTATGCCGGGATGATAGAGCATTTTTTAGCTTCCCGGAATAATTTCGGGATGGATGTGGTTGTTTCCGACGAACGCGATGGCTTGCTGGATACGGGGGGAGGTTTATTGAAAGCCGCCCGGTTATTCCGGCGGGGCGAACCGGTGCTGATCCATAATGTGGATATCCTTTCCGACCTTTGTTTGAACGAACTGTTCGAAGCTCATGAAGCAGCCCGCAATTATGTGACTTTAGTCACCCGCCCCTCACAAGGGGAACGGGTTTTGAAATTTGATACCGAAGGAATATTTCGGGGCTGGGAGAATAAGCAGACCGGAGAGCAAAAAATCGTGGATGAAAATTTTTTCCGGTCTAAAGACTATAGTTTGTGTGGGATACAGATAATAAGTCCCGATTTTTTGGAAAATTTTGTTTATTCGGGAGTCTTTTCCATTATAGATGAATATATTGCCCGGGCAAAAAGTAAAACTTTGCGGATGTATCCGTATGCCGGGAGATTTATGGATTTGGGAACTCCTGAGGCTATCGCCGAAGCCGCACGCTGGTGATTTTGAAAAATACCGCTAAAAATTATAAATTTTAAAAGCATTCTTTGTAACAGCAACCTGCGAGATTCGTTAATAAGTTATAAATATGTATCTTCGGGAGTGAAAAAATAACATGAAGCGTTTTTTTAAATATCTATTTAGAATTTTGCTGGCGATCATTGCTCTGATCGTGCTGGTCGTGCTGTTATTATATCTACCTCCCGTTCAACGATTTGCTAAAAAGCAAATCGTCTCTTATGTCACGAAAAACTATGGCTTGGAAACCCGTATCGGAAAATTGTCTATCGGTTTCCCGTTGGATTTGACATTGGAGGACGTATATGCCGGAAAATCGGCTTCCGACACATTGGTCGCATTTGAATCGCTGCACCTGGATGTGGGCTTACGGTACGTATTGCAGCAGCGTTTGGGGGTGAATGAATTGTCGGTGGAAAATGTAAAATTCGTGATGGCGGGCGACACGGCGAAAACCGGATTGGATGTGAAAGCCGGAAAATTGCAGTTGATTGCGGGCGAAATCCATCTAAAGAAAAAGCGGATAGAAGCTAAAAACATAGAATTGAGGAAAGCGGCGATCTTATTGGAGCCGGGAGAGAACGTTCAGCCGGACACCGTGCCTTCTCAACCCACCGATTGGACATTTAGTGTGGGAGAAATAGATTTGGGACAGATTCGTTTCAATATGAAATCGGCAGCGATGCCTTACCTGGGAGCGGGGATCGGAGAGGGACGGATTACGCAAGGAACGGTGAGCCTGGGAGGGCAGACCATAGATGTCGGGGGGATAACGATCGACCAGGCATGGTGTGATCTGAAAACCGGGAATACCTCTAAGGATTCTTTGCCGGCCTCTCCGGAGGTGGTGGCCGGGGCTGACACGGCGAAAAGCCTTTGGACGGTGAAAGCGGGAACTTTGTGGCTGAAAAACAGTGCTTTTTCTTTAGCTTCCGACGGACAGGAACAGGCATCGGTGGTCTTGTCGGGCATTGCAGTAAGAATAGACAGCGTGTATAACCGGGGAACGGTGGTCAGGGCTGACCTTCGCGATTTGCAGGCCGTGCAGAAAAATGGCATAGAAGTGCAGCAAATGCAGGCAGATGTCGATTTGGATACGACGAGAACCAGCTTGGGGAAAGTGTACATTCACACCCGGAATAGCCGTTTAAATATGGATATCCGTTCAAATTCGGATCTTTCCGGTTTGATGGATAAAGCTCCCCTGAATGTAACTTTGGAGGCTCAGGTGGGGTTGGCGGATATCGAGCCTTTTTATCGGGAATTGCCCCGGCAGATAAAAAACAGGACAGTCGATGTAAAGGCTACCTGTGCCGTTGGTTCCGACCGGGTGGAAGTCAGTCGTTTCGCTGTTTCCATGCCTGGAAATTTAGACGTTACCGCTAATGGAAAACTTTCGTCTTTCCGGGATTTGAAGAAAATTTCAGGAGAATTTAGAATACAGGGAGTCTTTTCCGACATTACTTTTCTGAACGACTTTTTAAAGGGAGGAGGGGTGAATGTGCCCCGTAACCTGAATTTTACGGCCGACTTAAAAGCCTTGGAAGGAATAATGGATTTTTCCGGCAGGCTTTGTCAGGGAAACGGATGTTTGCTGCTCGAGGCGAATTATAATTTACCGGCAGAAATATATAATGCGACTTTGGCATTAAACGATTTTCCCTTAAATTGTTTCTTGCCGGCTGATTCATTGGGAAGTGTGAATGCCGATTTGCGGTTGGCCGGGCGTGGTTTGGATTGGCGGAAAGCCGAAGCGGAAATCACTGCCGGAATACGGGGCTTTGAATATAAAAGACATATCTATGAAAATATACGACTGGAAGCTGCCGCACATCAAACCCATTTAAAAGGGAAATTAGAGAGTGCCGACTCTGCTGCAAAATTCAATTTAGTTTTCAGGGCGGATTCCGTGGAAAACCGGTATGAGGCGGAATTGAAAGGACAAGTGGCGAATGTCGATTTTAAAAAATTGAATTTAATGCCTCACCGGTTGGCGATAGGCCTGGGAATCGATATCCGGGTGGCGCAAGGCGATGGCGATGTTTATGCGCTGAATACCCGGCTGGACTCTATCCGGATGACGGATGAAAATCGCAGATACGGATTGGGAGACATAGAGCTTTCGATGGAAAGTGACCGGGACAGGACGGTGATGTCCGTAAATTCCGGCGATTTTGCCCTGTCCTCTAAAGTCGATACCGGATTGATGAAAACGATCGGTTTATTGGGAAATGCGGCAGCGGAAGTCATGCGGCAGATAGAGAAAAAAGACATCGATATGAAACGGGTGGATGCCTGCTTGCCTGATTTTACGATAGATATAAACAGCGGACAGCAAAATACCGTGGCAAGGTTTCTGAAATCCCGTAACATCGGTTTCCGTAATCTTTTTGTTGCTGCTTCGTCGGGACAAGAAAATGGCTTTCAGTTTACAACCCGGATCAATGCGCCTTATTATGCCGAAGTGCAATTGGATTCTATTGCGTTTTCCACCTGGCAGCGTGACCGCAGCCTGGCTTATTCATTTACGGTGGACGGATCGGCGAATGAGCAAAAAGGGCCTTTTCATGTGAATCTGACCGGTAATATGCTGGGAAACTATTTCCGGACAGAATTGAAACAGAAGGACGGGCTGGGAGAAATTGGATTTGATTTAGGCATGGGGGTGACTTTGGAGGATAGTGCCGTGTCGGTAAGCTTTTTTCCGATTACACCGATTTTGGGATATCGGCGTTGGATTGTCAATTCGGATAATAAAATCGTAATCGGGGAGAAGGGAAAAATCCATGCGAATTTGCGGCTTGCCTATTCCGATAAATTGATTGATATACAGTCTTTAGATGGGGAGGGAGAACAGAAAGAGCGGCTGAATGTGAAGATCAAGGGGATCGATCTGGCTGCTTTAACCCGATTGTTGCCGTTCTCTCCCGATTTGGCCGGGCAATTAAATACCGATTTATCGCTATATCGTTTCGACGATGCCCTGGGCGTAAACGGAGAGATAAAAGTAAACGAATTTTACTATCAGCAGCAAAGGATAGGGACGGTGGAATTGGGAATGAAATATTCCGCAGGGCAACATTTTTCTGCCCATGCCGTCGATTTTGAACTGAAGTTGGATAGTTTGAGGCGTGCCGTGGCGAAAGGAGAATTTTCAACGGGAGAAAACGATAAAAATGTCTTTGTGGATGTGGATATCACCGATTTCCCATTGCATGTGGTAAATGCCTTTATGCCCAATAATTTGCTGAATCTTCAGGGTAATTTGCTGGGAAACGTCCGTTTTCGGGGGTCTTTCGATAAACCTGAATTGGACGGAGGGCTGGCTTTTGAAAACGGAACAGCCGAATTGCTGATGATCGGTACTACTTTTGGATTGGATACCGGGCGAATTGTGATAAAGGATAATAAGCTATTGTTTAACCGCTTTCAGATTTTTGCCCCGAACCGGAGTTCCCTGACCATGAACGGAGATATTCAATTAATGCCTTTCGACCAGTTGGGAGCGAACCTGGCCATTAACGGGCAGAATTTTCAGGTGGTGAATGTGAAGCAAAACCCGTCTTCCATGATCTTCGGCAAGGCCTATGTCGATTTGAATGCCCGCATGGTGGGAGCGTTTTCTGCTTTGAATGTGACAGGAAATGTGAATTTGCTCAATAATACGGCGATCACCTATACTTTGAGAAGTTCCGATCCTGAATTGCAGGACAGGAGTGCCGATTTGGTGCGTTTCGTTTCTTTCAGGGATAGCTCTTTGATAGAGAAAGACGACCTGACAAACCGGGTTAGCGTGAATAATTTTATGCTGAGAATGCTGGTGGAGATTGGGGATAACGTCAAAATGAGTGTTTATTTGTCGGAAAACGGACAAAATAATGTGCTGATTCAGGGAGGAGGAAACCTGATCCTTTCCATGGATCCGGAAAGTGGGTTGGCATTGTCGGGGAAATATACCCTGACCAGCGGAACGGTGACGTATAATGTGCCTGTCGCCGGGAAAAAAGTGTTCAACATACAAACGGGAAGTTATGTAGAATGGACAGGGGATGTAGTGAATCCGAGGTTGAGCATTTCGGCGAACGAGCAAGTGAAGGCGACCGTGGAAGACGGCGACCGGAACAGATTGGTTACCTTTGAATCGATCATACGTATCCAGAATACTTTGTCGAAACCGGAAATTACATTTGACCTTTCTGCGCCTAATGATATGGTGATCCAGAATCAGTTAGCAACCTTTTCACCGGAAGAACGTACGAAACAGGCGATGAATCTCTTGATCTACGGCACTTACACGGGGCCTGGAGCAGTGAGTTCGAATACCGGGAATATGGCGAATAACGCCTTGTATGGCTTTGTGGAAAACGAACTGAATAAATATACCCGGAAAACAGGGCTGACGTTCGGATTCGATTCTTATAATACCGATAGCGAAACCACCCGGACGGATTTTACTTATCAGTTTTCGAAACAGTTGTTTAACGACAAAGTGAGTGTGAAGATCGGAGGGCGGGTATCCTCGGACAACAATGAAGGAAATGCGGATAATAATCTTCAGGATAATTTGGTGGACGATATTTCGATAGAGTATCGATTTACCAAAAAAAGAAATTTATTTTTGAAGGTTTTCCGTCATTCGAATTACGAAAGTGTTTTGGAAGGTGAAGTGGTGCAGACCGGTATCGGTATTGTCTGGCGGAAAAGTTTCCGCAAAGTGAGAGATTTATTTGTGCGGAAATCAAAACAGGAAGCGGTGAAGAATACAGGAACGGTAAAAGAAAATTGAACATGGGAATCATTGAAAAAAATAGAAGGATCGATAGGCATAAGCTGAAACTTATGTTGTGCTTTTTATTTTTTGTGACCTGGTGTTCCTGTTTGATGCCGTCGTGTTCCACGACGAAAAAGCTGGCGGAGAATGAAACGCTCTATGTAGGGGTGAAGAAAATGGATATTAAGGCTCCTAAAAATGTAAAGCTCACCGGAGTACAGAAGTCGTCGGCTTCCTCGCCTTTATCCGTCCGTCCGAACAATCCGCTTTACTCCCCTTATCTGCGTACTCCCCTGCCTATCGGTTTGTGGGTGTATAATTGGAATATCAGGAAAGAAAAAGGCTTTAAATGGTGGCTCTACCGGAAACTATCCAAAAAACCGGTCTTAATTTCGGACGTAAAGCCTGAATTGAGATTGAAGATGGTGGATAATGCCATGAAAGACTATGGTTTTTACGGCACTCGATCGAAATATGAGATTATTCCTAAACGGAATCCGAAAAAGGCAAAAATCAGTTATTGGGTAGAATTGCCCGAGCCGTTTAAATATGGAACGATCGAATTGTGGGGGTGGGAACCCCGGATGGATACCATTGTCCGGGCTGCTATGGCCAGAACTTACCTGAAAACCGGGGATCAGTACGATATTAACGTCATGAATGAAGAGCGGCAGCGGATTTCTGAGCGTTTGAGAAATGAAGGATATTATTTTTTCCAGCCGGGATATATTGAATTTTTGGCCGATACCACCGTCGGGAAAAAAGTGGTGGATATTCGGATCGGTTTAAAACAGGGTATCCCTCCCAATGCTTTGCATCCTTATAAGCTGGGAGAAATAAAAGTGATCCTAAAAGGAAACTCGGACGATAGCCGGTTGGATTCTATCTACCAGGACGGGATCAAGATCGTTTATCAGCGGCCGGAAAACCTGAAACCGAATGTCATAGCCAGAGCGGTAAAAGTGAGGCCGGGGCAAAAATATTCTGCAGCCCGGCAAAACCGGACGCAGGCGAATTTTGTACAATTAGGGGTTTTCAAATTTGCAAATATGACGATCACCGTTCCCGATACGGTTGCGGGACGAACGCTGGATATGCAGATTCACGGAGACTATGCCCTGCCTGTGGAAACGGAAGTGGAAGTGGACGTATCTTCGAAATCGAACAACTTGTTGGGGCCGGGATTGATCCTGGGAATCAGCAACCATAATCTATTCAAACGGGCGGAAAACCTATCTTTCCGTTTAACCGGAGCATACGAATGGCAGATCGGAGGAAATAAAAAAGCCACCGGAAACTCCGGTCTGATTAACTCCTATGAATTGGGAGCGAGCTTTAACTTATCCGTTCCCCGCTTGCTGGTGCCTAAATTTATGAAAACGAACCGGGATAGGCGGGAACAGACACAATTCCAGATCGGTACGGACTTACTGAACAGGCATAATTATTTCCGGATGATTTCCTTCTGGGGAAGCGGGTCATACGATTTTAATTCTTCGCAACGCAATTACCATACGGTGGTTCCCTTTAAATTGAACTATACCTATTTGCTGAGGACATCACAGGCATTCGATTCCATTGTGAATAAAAATCCCTCTGTGGCTCAGAGTTTCAGGAATCAGTTCATTCCTTCGATGTCATATACTTACACATACGACCGCCCGGTGAGTTACCGGAATCCGAACCGGTTGTTTTGGCAGACTTCTTTAACTCAGGCGGGGAATCTGATATCGGGCATACAATACCTTACCGGAAATCGGCAGGGAGAGGGGAAAAAGATATTCAATAACCGTTATTCCCAATTTTTGAAATTGACAACGGAACTGATCGGATATAAGAGTATCGACAACCGTAATCAATTAGCCACCCGTATTATGGGAGGAATCGGCTATGCCTACGGTAATTCGAAGGTCATGCCTTATAGCGAGCAATTTTATATAGGCGGGTCTAACAGTATCCGTGCTTTTCATATCCGTTCGATCGGGCCGGGTAGCTATCATCCCCCCAAATCCTCGACCTCCTATTTAGACCAGACCGGAGATATAAAGCTGGAAGGTAATGTGGAATATCGTTTTAAAATTTACGAACGTTTCAATGGAGCGTTGTTTATGGATGCCGGAAATGTCTGGCTGCTGAGAAAAGAAGAACAACGTCCCGGCGGAGCATTCCGGGTAAAACAGCTGTGGAAGGAATTGGCTTTGGGAACCGGATTCGGCTTGCGTTATGATATCACCTACATTGTGATCCGGGCGGATTTGGGAATCCCTTTACATGCACCCTATGATACGGGAAAATCCGGTTACTATAACATAACGGGCTCTTTCTGGAAAGGGTTGGTATTAAACCTCGCAATCGGGTATCCGTTCTAAAAGCCGGCATAAAAACGGGGAGAGTGATATACTCATTTTAAATACGGGTTGGAGTGCAAAGAACAGGAAATACTTTTTCTAATATGTTCTAATTAAAATCCATGAAATTTCGAATAGATCGTAATACGATATATTAATTTATTTTCATTGTAAAAATGGAGAAAGATTTACGGGGAAGAAATAAAAACGACCTATAAATTAAAGATTTATAGGTCGTTAAATGTTGATTTAAAGTCGGGGTGACAGGATTCGAACCTGCGACCACACGCCCCCCAGACGTGTACTCTACCGGACTGAGCTACGCCCCGATTTTTGTAAAGCTCTGATAATTATTGCTTTTGCCGTTTTATTTCTGTCAGATAAAGCAGATTGAAGAACATTCTACTTTTCTATTGATTTAGACCTATTTTTATCAAAAAGTGATACAGAGACAGTATCGTAAGTTTTTGATTTAATCAGGTAGAAATGAACAGATTTTTGACTTTAGCAACGATAGCATAAAACTATTCTGTCTTGTAAAAGAACTCTACTATTTGCGGGGACAAAGATAATAATTAATTGTAAAATGCAACAAGATTACGGAAGAAAATAAAAGCTCTGTCTTTTTGAAATCAGTAATAAGAAAATATAAGCCTTATCATAAGGAATATGCTTTGAATTTTGTCGCGGAAAATAAAGGATGTTGAAAACAAGTGGTTGTTGTCTTTTATTTTTTATATCGGCGGGAGATAAAAATGGAATTTTATCCCGATTAAAAAATATTTCTTGGGGGGTATAAATTTTTTATCTCTGATTGGAAACAAATGATAATTAACATCTCTTTTATATGTGGTATAAAAATATTCAGTAGTTTTAGCCCTTGGATTAAATCGTTACGAATTCGTAGCATTGCAGTGATTATTCTGAAATATTATTATTATGAAAACATCTAAGTATTTTTTACTATTACTCTTTCCTTTCCTTTTTGCTTGTAATTCTGATGATAAAGAAAACGACATAACAGAAGAAACCAAAGAACTCAAATTATCTGTCGGGACAGAACCGTTAAGTACGGAGAATATAGATTTTGAATTTGAAATCCTCGATGGCAATGGAGGATATACGGCGACGGTTTCGGAGACAGACGGCGATCCGGATGCAAAAGTAACTATCGATGGCAATAGGGTGATCGTAAATTTGCTTGTAGGCAATCATTTAGGGGCGAGAATCACAATTACCGACCAGAAGGAACAAAAGGAATCCGTTTATATAGAATCGACCCACGAGTCTTTGCATATTCCCAACTTTGGATTATTTCTTGATGAAGGAAAAACATATACAATGAGTGTCGAGTTTGGGGCGGGAGCCCCTTACACGATCGAAAAAGTGAGAGGCGATGCTTCTGAAGCACTTATAGAAGACGATAAAGTGAAAGCGACATCACTCGCGATAGGAGATACTTATTATAAAGTGAGGGATAAAAGAGGTTCTGTCGCCCGACTGCTCGTATCGACAACCTTACAGTTTGAGATGACTATGGCTTCAAACTACCTTGAATTTGATGGAGTGAATAATCTATCGGCAAGCATTCGGTTACAATGGGGAACGGAGTGGGAGATCGTAGGTTCTACGGATAAAGTGACAGAAAGAGTTTCTGTGTCACAAGTGCTTTTGCCGACGGGAGAATTGTCCGATTACTATGTTTTATTTATAAATACTGCAGATAAAGGTAAGGGGATAGATACCGTTACTTTAAGAAACAAAGACGGGGATTTGGCCGTGGTGAGAGTTCGGGTTAGGTAAAAACGGCGGTATTTATTTTCTCTGATTTTTTGCGAATACAGAAACTACAGTTGTATTCTGCAAACTTTCGGTTTGAAAGCTTCGTTTACTGAAAATAACTGTTAGAAAGAAATTTATGGATAGAAAATGTTAATTTAAAAATTTACTTTTAGATAGAAATGCTTAAATTGCCACGTCAAACCAAAAATAAGAACTATGAAAAAAATACTGTTATTTGTAGCCTTAGCCGGAATTTGCTCCGGAATAAGCGCCCAGGAATTAAAAACAATCCAGTTGAACAAGCCTAATACGCAGAGAGGTTTACCGGTTATGCAAGCCCTGGAAAAACGGCAATCTACGCGCGAATATGCCGATAAAGCATTAAGCCTTCAGGATTTGTCCGATTTGTTATGGGCTGCGAACGGGATAAACCGTCCTGAATCGGGTAAGCGCACTGCGCCTTCTGCAATGAATAAGCAGGAAATAGATGTTTACGTTTGTTTGCCGGAAGGGGCTTATCTTTATGAAGCTAAAACCAATAGTCTGAAACCTGTTGCTAAAGGTGATTTCAGAGCTGCTGTGGGAGGTGGTCAGGCATTTGTGGCAAAAGCTCCTGTATGTATCGTATTGGTAGGTGATCTCGATGCTTTTAGAGGAGATGCGTCGATGCCGGCTATGGATGCGGGTATTGTTTCCCAGAACATTTCGATCTTTTGTGCAGGAACGGGCTTAGTTACCGTACCCAGAGCTTCTATGGACCAGGCGAAATTGAAATCGGCACTTAAATTAAAAGATTCTCAACGGTTATTTATGAATCATCCGGTGGGATACGCTAAATAAGCCGATTTGATTTGAATCGGTTAATCCGGTAAAAAGGCGAGAGTTTAAAGCCTTTTTACCGGATTAATTTTTAGTGATGGTATAATCTTCCACACCCAAAGTTTCATATATTTCTTTAAGGTCTTTTTCATTGTCGGAAATAATGAGTAATTGGTCATTTTCGAATAGTTGAGAACACCCATTAGGAACAAAAAAACGTCCGAATCGTTTTACGAGCACAACCAAAGTATTTTCCGGCAAGGGAAGATTGATTAAATAATCGCCCGCACTCAGCATATCTCTCGTGATCGTTATTTCAGACATAATCGATTTAACTTCTTCGGGTAATTCCATTTCGAAAGCTTTGGGAATTTTTTTCTCTCTGAACGATAACTTCAACAGCTTTGCCGAAGAAGGTACAGTCGTTCCTTGAATCAATAGGGAGAGAAGAGTAATAAAAAATACAATATTAAAGATTTGCTTGGCTTCGGGAATGCCGGCGAGTAGGGGATAAGTTGCGAATATAATAGGGACAGCTCCCCTTAGCCCGATCCAGGAAACAAAAAGCCGGCTATTGAATGTCATCCACCTGAAAGGAAGAAGGCAGAGCAATACACTGACCGGACGTGCAATAATAATCATAAAAATCCCGACTAATAATCCGATCCATGCCACATCGACCAGTTCCCTGGGATTGACCAGTAAGCCTAACGCTAAAAACATAATGATCTGGAACAACCAGGCCAGGCCATCGAAGAAATTGGCAATATACTTTTTGTAAACGATTCGCCGGTTGCCTACCACTAGTCCGGCAATATACACGGCAAGATAACCATTTCCTTGCATCGTAGTGGTAAAAGAAAAAGTAAAGAAAACAAAAGTGAGTAGAATGATTTGATAGAGAGAAGGGTTGTCTATTTTTATATGATTTAAGATCCAGACGGCGCACATTCCTAAAAGATAACCCGCAAATATGCCTACTAAAAATTGAATGGCGAACGACAGTAAAATTTGTCCCGTATGTATTTCTCCGATTTGTATAATTTGAATGAGAATGATGGTAAGCATATAAGCCATAGGATCGTTGCTTCCACTTTCCAGTTCGAGTAAAGGACGTAGATTGTGCTTTAAATTCAGGTTTTTAGAACGAAGGATATTAAAAACCGAAGCGGAATCGGTCGATGACATAACAGCGGCTAAAAGCATACAGCCCGTTAAAGTAACGATATGACCGGGGAATGTCCAGTTGGCTATTAGATATATAAAACCTCCGGTAAAGAGCGTCGTCAGCAAAACGCCGAATGTCGCTAACAGAATGCCTTGCTTGACAACAGGACGTATTTCTTCAATCTTTGTGTCCATCCCGCCGGAAAACAGGATGATACTAAGTGAGATAACTCCAATAAACTGCGCTGTAGCCGGGCTTTCAAATTCAATCCCAACTCCGTCTTTCCCGGCGACCATTCCGATAATCAGGAATAGAAGTAAAACCGGCAGCCCTAAACGAGAACCTGTTTTACCGATCAGAATACTTATAAAAAATAGTATCGAACCGATCAGTAATATATTTTCAGTTGTGATAAGCATTATTTTTCTTTATTTTGTTATTAAACGCAAGCCGTAAATTGAAAGTTTTGCTAATTTCGTTTTGAGTGTCTTGAAATCATAACCATTTGATAAGTATCTATTTATAATTTTGCAAACAGGACGATAAAAATTATATGATATTTTTTCTTGAAATTATTTTTGATAATATGATTTTTGTCTTACATTTGTCACCGCAAAAGCAAAGGAGAGGTGGCAGAGTGGTCGATCGCGGCGGTCTTGAAAACCGTTGACTGTCACAGGTCCGGGGGTTCGAATCCCTCCCTCTCCGCTGAGAATCAAAGTTAAAGCAAACAAAGCCCTGTAAATATTTAATTTACAGGGCTTCTTCTTTTCAATAAATAAGTAGAAAAAACGGTTTTGAATCATTTTTACCTACAAGATCGGTAACATTCTGAATATCGCAAAAGTGTTACCTGTTTCTTAAAAAATCCCCCTCCTTTTTCGAAAAGAGGGGGATTGACTGACTATTCCTAAATTATATCGAACTCGCCTTATTTCATGGTAGCTTCGTGTAATATGATCCGGTCGATGGCTATGCCTTGGTGTCCTTGAAGTTCGAATACGATACCTAAAGAGAGTTCCGCTTCGTGGGGTAGGATGAAGGATAGCCGACGTTCGGACAAGGAGGCAGAGGCAAGCGCTGTGTCTATGTCTATGATGTCGGGCAAGCCTTTCCCATAGGCAACCGCTAAGCGGGAGCTGCCGGTCGAGAAGTTTTGATAAGGCACAATCTCCAGCTCGTATTTTCCTGCGGGTAGTTTTACCGTGCGATAGAGTTTGTGGTTGGAGAGCCGATTGGCAAAACCGTCCCACGTGGTATAGACGCAGAGCGTATTCCCTTTATTTTTGTCCACATATATACCGGTAGAAATACTGTCGGTTACGATAGCATTTTCTATTGTCCAACCTGTGGCTTTGGTGTCGAAGGCCATAAAACGGGCACGGTCTCTCCGGTTGACTGTTTCCCCGGTGGTGGCAAAGGGACATGCAGAGCCGGGGAGCACGTTCCCGGATATGTCGGTAAAAGGCGTTTCGAAGTTCAGGCAGAATACGCCGGAAGAACGTCCCCAGGCATCGCCGTCAGGTCCGAAGTGTTTACGTATTCCCGTATTTCCGTGTGTGGTGAGATCTTTAACATCTCCTCCATTTTGGTTAAATGAGTAGTATAACATCAGGGAGTCGGCCGCTTCCGCTTTCTCTATGTTTTCGATAGGTGCGTTGCAGTATTGTTGCAATAAGGTATCGGATAATGCCTTCTTCCATACACGGAATTCATCGATGGTGGCGTTCATCGGTGTCTTTTCGCCTCCAATGCGCAGGGAGGGGAAGGCGGGGATACTGTTTATTGTAAGTGTTTTGTTTTTCGTTGTGACGGTCTTACATACTTCTCCGTCACGTAGGAATTTCACTTCTCCCTGGCGGAAAGTCACGGCATAGTGATGCCATTGTCCGGGAATGACGAATCCGTTGTCCGAATATACCGGCAGGCTATCTACATAAAGTGTCAGCCGGCCTCGTTTGTCGGCGGTAATTTGCCAGGTATCTGCAGAGTGTCCGATTCCTGAAAGCTGTCCTTGTGAAGCGGGTTGCATCCACCACTCGACGGTCATTTGGTCTGTTGCTCCGTTCCAAAGGGCTTTGGAGGTGGTGACTGCCGCCTGCGGATTGGAAAAGTTCAGGCCGTTTTTGCTGTCGGCATTGCAGACGATCAGAGCGTTTTTCCGGGTGACGGTGGTACTGCCTATTTCATTGCCGGCCGTTAGCGTAATGTCGTATATACCGGGGACGTCCATGCGTATGGAAGGGTTTTTCCCTTGTGCAAATGTGGTGAAACGCCGGCTGTCTATTTGCCATTTCCATGCTGTAGGCATATATCGGCTGCGGTCGGTCAGGGTAGCGTGTGAGCCTTTCTGTATGACCATCGGGGTAATATCGAATTGTACTTCGGGAGCAACGTTCTTCACATGAAGTTTATAGCTGGCTTTTTTTGATTTTCTGGTACGCGGATCCTTTACAACCAGTTTCACTTCATAGTCGCCGCTCGAGGCATAGACGGCTGCGGCGTTTTGCGTAAAGGCTTTTTCGATATCGGCGTGCTTCATCGTCCATTCATAGCGGTATCCGGGGACGGGGTACAGGGGGTGGAAACTGATTCGCTCACCTGCCAGAATCTCATCTTTAACCGGATGGAAAGTTGCGTCGAGTGTCGTCGGTAATATAGCAATTTCTCGGACTGCTTTCACCGTTTCCCCATTGGCGTTTTGTCCTTGCAGTGTGATTTTCTTCGTACCTGGATCGGTAAAGATAAATGTGGGATTTTTAACCTTGAGATTCCTAACGTTTGAACCGGGGGCTGTCCATTCCAGTGAAACGATGGAAGGAGAGCATACGCTCGATAAGCTGAAAGCCTGTCCGGCATAGAAGTTTCCTTCGGGTATAAGGATAGCGACCTGGGCATCGGCTGGAGACGGACTGGTTCTGTCTGATTTTTCTTTCATTTCTTCATATTGTCCGAAGCCGGTCATGACAGCATGGTTGTTATTGGCAAAGTCTCGCCACATTTTTACGCTGTCCTTTTCAATGAGTTCTCCTTTGTAGTAAGCCAGCAATGATGCAGGGATTCCCATTGCTTCAAAACTGTTATGCATCATTTCGTTGATTTGTTGTTGAGTGCGGGCTTCTTTCCATATCCGGACTTCTGCCAGCTCGCCGTCTATGGCTCCTTCCTGGCTTGAGGCGAAAGGAAATTCCTTAAAGCCTCCAATGCCCGAACGTGTTTGGCTGATGAGTCTGTCTATAGGTTGTCCGTTGACGTAAGCCGTTAGCGTGTCCTTGGAGATGACAAAGGCAAAATGATACCATGAACCACGAGTGATCAGGCCTTTGCGAGTGTCTATGCGGTTTTGACCGTCCCAGCCTACCGTGAGTGCACCGTTATTGTTGGCATGAATAAGGAAGTGTCCCCATCCGGGGCCTGCGCTTTGGTTCCAGTTGCGCCAGGAATTTGGTTTCAGCCAATATTCGATAGTGGCTTGTTCGTACTTGCTTTTGAAAATACCGGGGATCATGAAACCGCTTTGATGTAACGATAGATTGTGTGGCGTTGGAGTGTGGTAAAATTCGGGGTGTATGGCTTGTGTACGGGCAGACAGGATAGACAGTGTATCATTAAAACGATAAAGCGCTGCCAGAGAATAGGCTCCTTGTCTTTCTTTGCATATATAACGGTATTTTGCAGGTGTCAATGTATCGACCGGGTTGCCGTCTTTAAATACGACATATCCTTTCAATGGGTAATGTGAGTCCTGCGGTTTGCTCCACGATAAGGCACTTTCTTGTTTGTCGTCGTCCTCTTTGTAGCATAGGTTCAACGGAGCGAAAAACGGCTCTCCCTGTACCACTGCCGTGACGGTGGCACCGTTCTCTTCGCCGGAGATGTCTTTCCCGTTCGATGTAATCAGCGGAGTTTCGATACCCTTGTGGTCGAATTCATAGTCGATGACCGAGCAGTCGTAAATTTTGCCGGAACCGATGCCTTTTTTCCGTCGTTCGACGATGAAAAAATATTTCAGCGGGCGTCGTGTGTCGAAGCCGGAAGATAAGTCGGTGAGGTCGTATCCGAATTCCATCGGCTCGCTATGTAGTTTTCCGTCGGCCCATTTACCCAGCATGGGGGTAGCTGCCTCCACCCCGTTTTTTGCTTTTTCCGATCGACCGTCACCGGCAAATTTGAAATGTTCCAATTCTACGGATATTTCAGGTTCAGTAGCGTTCAGGTCGGTAGAAATACCGGCAATTAGTTTTATTTCGCTGCGGTGCGAATAATCCATGCGTATTTTCAATGTACGCAGGGGACGGTAGTTCTTGCGTACATGGTAAAATTCGGGTTTCCACGCCCCGCCTTCATTTTGACGTACCGGGAAACCGTATTTATAAGGACAGTAGATAAATCCCTTGTTAGCCCATCCGTCTCCCCAGGAGTTTACGATAATCCATGCACCACATTCGTCCTTGTCTTTCTCGCCATATACGTTGTTGCTGTCTAAGTCGAACACAAGGCGGTCGTCGTATCCTACGATGGTGAGGGCATGATCTACCCCGTTTCCCCAACGGGTGACATATTTTTCCCCCACAAGTCCGGTTGCGGCATTTCTGCCTTCCGGATCGTTTCCAATGGGGGCTTGTTGGCATGCACTGGCCACGCCTATACCACATATTCCTCCGGCGTAGAATTCTCTGTCTCCCTGATGGTTCCATAGCCAGTTCTTTACGAATTCCCTGCCTTTTTCAGTATCTACTCCCAACGGAGAGAAAGAATTGAAAGCGATTCGGTTGAACATAGCCGAATACCATTTGTCATAGCCTTGCATCCAGCCGAAATCCGGGCTTGAACAATCCTGGTTGCCGAACACTTTGGAGTAAGTGGTTCCGCCATAGACCACCGAATTGGGGATGCCGTTGGCGATGGCCATCCCTTCCTTGCCGGAATTACTGTTGGTGAGTAACCATGTGAAATGGGTGGGGTAAATATTTTCGGGTTGTGAGGCATCGGCACCACGAAAAGCGTTTATTTCATGTGTGAACATATAGCCGATGCGGGAGGCCGAGCCACAGGACCCCCCGTCCTGACCGAAGACAGGTGGAAAATAAGGACTTTCGGCATTGTTCACATGATCGGGACGGACACGTGTCGTGTCGTTGCGATATGCTATCTGCGGCTGGTTGGCTATTGTTGTTGTGGTAGCGTTGAAATTATTGCATGCAATGATTCCTAAGGCCAGCAGTAGCCCATTCAATTTTTTCATGGTATAAATATTTATTAAAATCAAGTTTCTTTAACGCCTGATAAATATAAGAAGCTGCTTGTAATACAACAAATTTTATTCCCGAAAAATGTCTGCGATAAGATAATTATTTTGTTTGCCCGAAGCCGGTGTGGGAAAAATACGTTGTCAGAAACCGTACATTCGGGTTTTGAAAGTGTGGAAGGCGGAAGCTATTATAAACTTCTGACCGATGTCCGGTCAGAAATTACGGACATGGATCGCTGTGTTACTGGCGATCCGGGTAAATGATGATCGAGGAGGGGACGGTTTACCCTAAATTGTTAATCTCCTCTAATCCTTCTTTGTCGATGATCTTTATTTTTTTACCGGTTAGTTCGACGATACCTTCGGAGGCAAAATTGGATAGAGTACGAATCGCGTTTGCCGTAGTCATGTTGGACAGATTGGCCAGGTCTTCGCGGGTAAGGCATATTTTCAGGGTACAATCGTCGCTTTCGTAGCCGTAAGTTTCTTTTAAGACAAGCAGGGCTTCTGCCAAACGGCCGCGAATGTGCTTTTGGGTGAGGGTTACTGTGCGGCGGTTCGAAAACCCCAGGTCGGTAGCCAAAGCCCGGATGATACTCATAGCCAGTTCCGGGGTGTTCCGTACGATGTCGAAAATAAGCTCGGTTTTGATCCGGCAGACAATGGAATCTTCCAAGGCTTCCGCTGAAGCGATGTGTATTTCTTCGGCAAAAAATGCCCGGTAGCCGATGAAGCCGATGGGTTTTGCCATACGTACGATTTGGACGCGTCCGCCGATACCTTCTTTATATATTTTCACTTTTCCGGTAATCAGGCACAGTAATCCTACGGGCATATTGCCTTCCTGATAGATCAATTCTCCCTTTTTATAGGAAAGGCATACGGTTGTATCGATGATTTTCCGTTTAGCACTTTCGTCCAGTTCCGATAAGAGGGAGTGAGGGCTATCGATGCAAATTTGACATAGGCTATCGTGCAGGTCTGTATCGGTGATAATGTGCATATATCGAAGATAAAGGAGTTGTGATTAATATGGATATTTTCTTCCTTGTCCGAAAGCTTTGTCGCTGACCCGGAGGATGGGGGGACATTGTGCCCGCTTGTATTCATTGCGTTTCACCATGCTTATGGTTTTGTCCACAATTTCTTTCTTGTGGCCTTTTTCGATGATTGCCTGTGCCGAAAGATTCTCTTCTATATACAATTTCAGGATCGCATCCAATTCGTCGTAGGGTGGCAGGGAGTCCTGATCTTTCTGACCGGGATGCAATTCTGCCGAGGGGGCTTTGATTATGGTGTTCTCCGGGATGATTTCACGTTCCCGGTTGATATGGCGTGCCAATTTAAAAATGTCCGATTTGTAAACATCGCCGATAACTCCCAACGAACCGCATAAATCACCGTAAAGTGTGCCGTAACCGACTGCCGCTTCACTTTTGTTGGAAGTATTTAAGGCTATATTCCCGAATTTATTCGATATCGCCATCACCAATGTCCCCCGGATACGGGCTTGTAGGTTTTCTTCCGCAACGTTAAAAGGCTGATCTTTAAACTGGTCTTTTAAAGCATTCAGGTATTGGTCGTAAATGTCTTTTATCGGAATCAGATCATGGCGGATACCTGTATTTTTCACCAGGTCGAGGGCATCCTGTACGGAATGATCGGTGGAAAAGCGGGAAGGCATGAGTAGGCCTCTCACGTTTTCCGCTCCTAAAGCTTCTGCAGCTAAAGCCGCTACGACGGCCGAATCTATGCCGCCCGACAGTCCGAGAACTGCTGTTTTGAAGCCGTTTTTATGAAAATAGTCCTTGATTCCTAAGATCAAGGCTTTATGGAGCAGGGAGATTTTGTCTTCCTGTGTGTTTTTTATAACAGGCATTTTATTTAATTGCTCCGTATCGATTACGGCAAAATCTTCTTTAAATGCTTTCAGGCGGGCGACTAATTGTCCCTGAGGATTGTAAACCGTGGAGTTCCCGTCGAAAATGACGGCAGTTTCCGCACCGGTGTAATTGACGGAAAGAAATGGCTTTCTGTATTTTTGTGCCAAAGCCGACAAGGTACGATTCCGTTCGTTATAACTGTCGGTGCTGAAAGGAGTGATGCCTATATAAACGATAAAATGATCCTGTTTGTCTATTTCCTCTGCTTCGTATTCATCGAATAGGATCCGGATATTTTTATTTTTATAACGGATAGGCGTGTTGTCTTCTCCGGCAACAAAATAGCGGCTTTCGTTGAAAAGATCGTAGTCGCTTAAAATGGTTTTATGAACCCCGTCGGTCACTTCTCCGTCCTGGATGAAATAGGCGGAATTATACATGATCCCGTTGGAGCTGTCTAAATTGGGTGCGCCGACAATTGCCGCGATATGTCCGCAGTGGGAGGCGATTTGTTCTATAGCCATCCGGCATTCTTGAATGAAATCTTCTCTTTCCAGCCAATCTTCCGATAAGGCTCCGCATACGGCCAGTTCGGGAAATATAACTAATTCCGCTTTGGCTTGCCGGGCTTTTTGTATGGCCTGAATTATTTGTTCACGGTTTGCCCGGATGTCTCCGGTCTTATAATTTATTTGTGGTATGGCTATCCGCATGGTTTCCGATTTTATGCTGGGTTTAGTGTTTAAAAGCTGTTTCCTGGGTTATTCTCTTATTGTCAGGCTGTTTGAGAAATAAACTGCCCGCTTCGTGGAAATTTTAGCTTTCAACGTTTATCTTTGCCGTAAAATTACGATTTTTGTTATTAAAATAATTAAAAAAGTCATGAAGTTTTTATTTGCCTGTGTCATTTTTTTATGCCTGATCGCAGGATGCAGGGAAAGCGGTAAGCCGGATGTCGGTAAATGGAGGCAGGAACGAAAAATATTGCGTTTAGACCGTGATCTTTTTGCATTGGACGCTCGAGCTCCCGACGTGAAGTCTATCCACCATAAGTATGGCCGTTATTTCGATGTTTATGCCGAAGGAGTGTTACAGTTGGGGCAGGTATCCGATACCACGTTTCCTCATTTGCTGTCTTTGTTTTTACAGGATACCATTATCCGGGAAGTGTATGACACGGTAGCCTTCCGTTATCCCGAACTAACCGTTCAGGAAAAGGAACTTTCGGATGCGTGGGCTTATTATTCCTATTATTTCCCCGATAAGGTCGTGCCTCAGGTGTATGCTCATGTTTCCGGTTTCAATCAATCGGTGGTGGTAGATAGTGCCGAGGTCGGGATCAGTCTGGATAATTATTTGGGCGATTGTGTATTTTATAGTATGCTTGCCGTACCTGTTCCGATGTATGCCCGTAAAAAAATGACCGGGAATGATATCGTGAGGGATATTATGGCCGGTTGGTTCGGTGCGGAATTTCTTTTTCGTCCGCAAAAGAACGATTTAATCAGCGGAATGATTTATCAGGGGAAGATTGTATATTTATTGCATAAAGTTTTGCCCGATTATGAGTTTTCGCGGGTGGTGGGTTTTTCCCCGGAACAACTGAAATGGTGTGAAAACAATGAAAGCCAGATTTGGGGATTTCTGATTGAAAACGATTATTTGTTTTCTACTCAGCAAAAGTTGATTATGAAGTATTTGAACGATGCTCCTTACACTTCGGGGATGCCTGTGGAGTCTCCGGGCAGGACTGTTGTCTGGACCGGTTGGCGCATCGTGGATGAATATATGAAAAAGTCGGGAAGCACTTTACCGGCGTTGATGCAAGAACAGGATTACCACAAGATTATGCGTGTCGCTGCTTATCGTCCTTAAACAGAACGGGGCAGGCGACGTATATAGTGATTGTTATGGATAAGAAGATATGCAGAAAATTGATCCGTGAATTGAAAGGACAATATTCGCCGGAAGAGAAGCGGAAACTGTCGGCAGGGATATGGCGGAAGGTAGAACGGAACATACATTTTCAGAAAGCCCGGACGGTGTTGGTTTATTGGTCGATGGACGATGAAGTATATACACACGATTTTATACGGAAGTGGGCCGGAGAAAAGACACTTCTTTTGCCTTGCGTGAAAGGGGATGAATTGGAGATTTTCTATTATGAGGGAGAGGAAGGGATGCGCCCGGGGGAATGTTTCGGGATTATGGAACCGACGGGGATGCGGTGTGAGGCTTTGGAAGATGTCGAACTTATTTTAGTTCCCGGTATAGCGTTCGACCGTGCAGGGAATCGATTGGGGAGAGGCAGGGGGTATTATGATAAGATACTGAAAAAAACTCCTGCCTGGAAAATCGGTATTTGCTTTGATTTTCAGGTTTTAGAGAAAGTACCTTGCGAGATTCACGATGTGAAAATGGATGAGGTGATTTTCTAAGCCGGAATTTTGATCCGGTAGGATTTTCCAGGACAGGCTTTGGATGATTCTGTTCTATCTGTAAAATTTGGATATAAAAAAAGCCGTTCTAATTCAGAACGGCTTTTTTGTGCTTTTATAGATTATGCCTGTTTGATAGCCTCTACCGGGCATACTCCCGCGCAAGTTCCGCAGTCAGTACATGCGTTTGCATCAATTTCATAATGATCAGCACCCATAGAGATTGCACTTACCGGGCATTCTCCTTCGCATGATCCGCAAGAAATACAGTCATCTGATATTACGTAAGCCATTTTAAATATAGTTTTATTGATTAATAATGGGCAAAATTAAAACCAATATTTGAAAGAAACAAAGTTTTGCCGGAAAAAACTTTTTACTTATCTTTGCGCGTTGTTTTACGGGGAATGATTTAAAATGGTGTAATGGGGAAACAAATCGGCTTATACCCCCGGAGCTAAGATTTGTTTTTGAGTAGCACAAAACAAAATTATCATGCAAGTATTTGAATTAAAAGCAGAAGGAAGAAAAGATTTAGGAAAAAAAGCTACTATCGCTGTAAGAAAAGAAGGAAAAGTGCCTTGCGTTCTTTACGGTGGAGCTGAGAACGTACATTTTGTTGTAGCTGAAAAAGATTTGGCTAAATTATTGTACACTCCGGTAGTATATACCATTAATTTAAATGTCGATGGCAAATCTTATTCTGCTGTGATGAGAGAAATTCAGTTTCATCCGGTGAGCGACCGTGTGCTGCACATCGATTTCTATCAGATTTCTGAAAGTAAACCTGTTGTGATAGAAGTTCCGGTTAAATTGCAGGGATTTGCAGAAGGTGTTCAGGCCGGTGGTAAATTGGCGCTGATTATGAGAAAGCTGAAAGTGAAAGCTCCTTTGGCCGATCTGCCGGGCGAAGTGGTTTTGGATGTAACCAATTTGGGATTGGGTAAATCGATCCGGGTAAAAGACCTGTCGTTCGACAAGTTCGAAATCATGAATGCTAAAGATGTTGTGATCGCACAGATCAAGCTGACCAGAGCAGCGAGAGCAGCCGCTCAGGAAGCAAAATAATTTGAGATTTTATGAAGTATCTGATTGTAGGGTTAGGTAATATCGGCCCTGAATACCAGGATACACGGCATAATATCGGATTTAATGTGTTGGACGCCTTTGCTAAGGCGTCCAATGCTGTTTTTGAAGATAAGCGTTACGGTGCTGTGTGTGAGATGAAATTGAAAGGACGTACCTTGATTTTGTTGAAGCCCAATACTTATATGAATTTGAGTGGTAAGGCTGTCAGTTACTGGATGCAGAAAGAGAAGGTGGCTTTGGAAGATTTGCTGGTGATTGTCGATGATTTGGCTTTGCCTTTCGGAACGCTCCGTTTACGCGCTCAGGGAAGTGACGGCGGGCACAACGGGTTGAAAAGTATAAATGCTTTGTTAGGTACAACTTCTTATGCACGTTTACGTTTTGGTATAGGTAGCGAGTTTGCCCGGGGGCAGCAGATCGATTATGTGCTGGGGCATTGGGAAGGGGAAGAGGCAGAACGGTTGCCGGCTTTGCTGGAACGTAGCGGGGAGATCGTTACTTCGTGTGTCCTGACCGGAATAACGCGGACAATGAATCTGTTCAATAAAAAATAAAGACCGGCAGGAAGACGATGAATCGTTTTACCGGATCATTTCCCGGCAATTAGGAATGGAAGAATTAGGGGGAGAAAGTGAAGGTGAAAAAAGATTGGCAGGTTTTTTGTACCGGGTTTCTTGTCGGAAGATTTGAGAAGAGAGCAGGAAGCAAGAAGTTATGAAGGAGAAAGGGGGAGGAGGATCAATTTTGGAATAAAAGATTCATATCATGGAGAGGGTGACGGTGGTTTTATTAAGTTGAAGCTATGGAGGAAAGAGTCAGAATAGATAAATGGCTATGGGCTGTACGGATTTTTAAAACGCGCTCATTGGCCGCCGAGGAATGTGGTAAAGGGCATGTTACGATCGGCGATGTACATGTGAAAGCTTCCAGGGAGTTGAAAGGAGGCGAGGTGGTGAAAGTCCGTATTGCGCCGATCGAGCGGCATTATTTGGTAAAAAAGCTGACAGATAAACGCATGTCGGCTCAATTAGCTGTTGATTTTGTAGAAGATGTCACACCTCCCGAGACTTTGGCTTTGTTGAATGCTGTGAAAGCTTACGGTTTTGAATACCGGGATCGGGGAGCGGGACGTCCTACCAAACGGGATCGGCGGATGATCGATAAGCTGAAAAGCGAAGATTGGGAAGGAGAGGAGTGATAAACCTTAAAATTAATTGTTGTGTTAATTGCGAGAGAGAAAAAAAAGAGTAATATTGCCGAATATATTCTGTATATGTGGCAAGTGGAGGATATGCTCCGGGCATTTCAGCTGAACATGGAATTGGTGAATCGGCATGTTGTTAAAAGCTTTCAGGTGGATGAAGCGAAAACAAAGGAAATTTATGACTGGTATGATAATATCATAGCGATCATGAAAGCGGAGAAAGTTGAACAGCAGGGACACATCCAGCCTTTGAAAAATACGGTGAACGAGCTGACCGAATTACACTTTTTTTTGCTGCATGAGGCTCACGACCGGAGATACCAGCAGATTGTGACGATGGCTGCGGGGAATTTGGTGGAGTTCCGTAATAAAGCGCAGGTGGGGAACGAGGTGTCGGATGTGGAGCTGGCCCTGAATGCTTTGTATGGGAATTTAATACTGCGTTTACAGAAAAAAGAGATAAACCCACAGACGGCAACGGCGATGGAGTCGTTCAGCAAGATGATCGGGTATTTGGCCGCAAAATATAGGCAGATCGAGGAGGAAGAAGCGGCACAAGAGGCTAAATAAAATAAAACAGATATAATATGAAATGGATTGTAACAGCTTTGTGTATGGCGTTGTTCTGTATGACGGTGAGTGCAGAAGTCAGCGAAAAGAAATACGAGAAAACTTTTCCCAAAGATAAGCTAACCGAATTGGTTTTATCGAACGATTACGGACAGATCAATGTGGAGCAAACAGACGGGAATGAAATTCAGGTGTCTGTAAATATCGCTGCTACGGCCAAAACTGCCGCTAAAGCGGACGAAGCTTTGGAATTGGTGAATATAAAAGAGAATGTGGGAAGCGCTTCCCTGAACGTCAGTACGGAGTTTGGGAAGGATATGGCGATTAAGCAGTTCCTGACCAGTGTCAGCCTACAGATCGATTATCAGGTGAGTGTGCCGAAAGGTATTAAGCTGCGTTTGATCGGTTCTAATTGTAACGTATTTATCGATACTTTCGAGGGGGAGATCAATGCGGATGTCCGCAACGGTAATTTTAAGGCCAATACAATCAAAGGAGAGGAATTTTATATCAAACAGGATAAAGGAAGTTTTGATGTGACGGAGGTTGAACTCATGACCGGGAATTTTAAAAATTCTACTATTCATATCGAATCGGGCGATCAGGTGAAGCTGGAAACCAGTTCTACCAATGGTAACCTGGAATCTATTGAAAAATTGAACATTCGTTCCTCTGGCGGCGAAATGAAACTGGGTGAGATCGAGGATTTGACCGGAAGTTCTTCTTTCACGAAATATGAGGTGCAGGATATCGGTAATATCTTGGATATGGACATGAAAATGGGAGAGATGAACGTACGTAATATTCATTTTAATTTTTCGGAAGTGCGTGTGAAAGGCTCTTTTACAAAGGTTGGACTGACCTTTATGGAGGGAGCGGGTTATAATCTGGAAGTGAAACGGAATAAGTCGTTGAAGATGGATTTGCCGAGGGGTATGCAGTTGGAAGACCGTCCTACAACCGAACGCAATATGGTTATAGGAACCAAGTTTGTCGGCGACCCGAAATATACCGGAAAAGTGTTCCTGGAATTATCGAACGGTAATTTATATATTCAGTAAAAGAGAAAAACAACAAAAAACAGCATTCTTGTTTAATTTTCAACATTTGTTCTTAAATAATTTGGATGGTTGATTTTTTACTTTATATTTGCACAAACAAAAATCAGAGAAATGAGAAATTTTTTACATCATATCCATCATTATTATCACTATTCTCAGGTGAGATGATGCTGTTGTGTTGTAATCGAAACATAAAATGTACAATGAAGCTCGCCTGATCCAGGCGGGCTTTTTTATTTTTCCCCTGGATCGTTGCAGGGCAATAATCTAAAAGTGTTATGACAAATTTAAAAATTGCAGTTCAGAAATCAGGCAGGTTGAACGATGAGTCTTTCACTCTCTTGAAAGAGTGTGGAATTTCGATCAACAATGGTAAAGACCAGTTAATGGCACAGGCATCGAATTTTCCGATGGAGGTGCTTTATCTTCGTAATTCCGATATTCCACAGTATGTGAAGGATGGGATTGCTGATATTGCGATCATCGGTGATAATACGGAAAAGGAAAAGAAGACCGGGATCGAGAATGTTTTAAATCTGGGATTTTCTAAATGCCGCCTGTCTATTGCCGTGCCCAAGTCTGTAGATTTTAAAGATATTTCTTATTTGCAGGGGAAAAGAATAGCCACTTCTTATCCCACCTCTTTGCGGGATTTTCTGGAGGAAAATAAGATAAGTGCAGAGATACACGAGATTTCCGGCTCGGTGGAGATTGCACCGAATATCGGATTGGCAGATGCCATTTGCGATTTGGTGAGTACCGGGAGCACTTTATTTAAGAATGGTTTGAAAGAGGTGTATAAAATATTCGAATCACAGGCGATTTTGGTTGCTAACCCGGATTTGAGCCCGGAAAAAAGGGCTTTGTTGGATCAGCTGGTATTCCGGATCAAAGCCGTGCTGGCCTCTAAATGTAATAAATACATTTTGCTGAATGCTCCGGAAAAATCATTGGATTTGATTTGCAGTTTGTTGCCGGGAATGAAAAGTCCTACGATTATTCCTTTACGTGAAAAAGGATGGGTGTCGGTTCACTCTGTCGTAAACGAAAATGCATTTTGGGAGGTGATCGGTCGTTTGAAAGATGCCGGGGCGGAAGGTATCTTGATTGTGCCTATCGAAAAGATGATTCTTTAATGAAGTGTCTGCGGCCATTGATTGTAAAGTTTTGAAGCATGGAAAAAATTATTAATCCCGTCAGACAGGAGTGGGCGAAATTGTTGGCACGCCCTAAGTTTAACAATGACGATCTGATAAAGATTTGCAAGGATATTTTTGCAGAGGTGATGAGGGACGGCGATAAGGCTTTGGCAAAATATACATTGCGTTTCGATCGGGTGAGTTTGGAAAATATAGCCGTGACGGAGGAGGAGTTCGACCGGGCAGAGCAGGCTGTGGGCGAGGAGCTGAAGGAGGCGATCCGTGAGGCTAAACGAAATATCGAAGCTTTTCATATATTGCAGAAGCCTGCGCCTTGCGAATACGTAAATTCGCATGGCTTTCGCTGTTGGCAGGAAGCTAAAGGGATTGAAAAAGTAGGGCTTTACATTCCGGGTGGAAGCGCTCCTCTGTTCTCTACGGTGTTGATGCTGGCCGTTCCGGCACGTATTGCCGGATGCCGTGAAATTATCCTGTGCACTCCTCCCAATCGTGCCGGAGCCGTCGAACCCGCTATTCTGTGGACAGCCCGTTTGTGCGGGGTGACCCGGGTGTATAAGGTGGGGGGCGTGCAGGCTATCGGTGCCATGACTTTGGGAACCGAAACGGTTCCTCAGGTGTATAAGATATTCGGGCCGGGTAATCAGTATGTGACTGCCGCGAAGCAATTGGCTTGTAATTTCGGCGTGGCGATAGATATGCCTGCCGGCCCTTCGGAAGTGATGGTGGTGGCCGACCGTAGTGCAAACCCTGCTTTTATTGCAGCGGATTTACTGTCGCAGGCAGAGCATGGCCCGGACAGCCAGGTGGTTCTGGTGACACCCGATGCCGGGATTCTGCCGGAGGTAGAGCAGGAACTGGAAGCCCAGCTGGCTGTGTTGCCCCGAAAGGAAATTGCGGTAAAAGCGCTGGCTAATTCTAAATTTGTAGTACTGGCGGATATAGAGCAATGTATGGAATTGGTGAATGAATATGCGCCCGAACATTTGATTTTATGCGTGGAAGATTACCGGGAGCAGGCAAACTGCGTTGTGAATGCCGGATCTGTTTTCTTAGGGAATTATTCGCCGGAGAGTGCCGGGGATTATGCGTCGGGAACGAATCACACTTTGCCTACGAACGGTTATGCTAAGGCGTATAGCGGTGTGAATCTGGATGCTTTTATCAAGAAGATTACTTTTCAGGAGATCTCCCGTGAAGGGTTGGGATATCTGGGACGTACGATCGAGATTATGGCAGAGAACGAGCAGTTGTTTGCCCACAAAAATGCGGTGACGCTCAGAATTACTAATGAAAAGTGAGTGGATTATGGAAATTAATAGTTTGATACGGGAAAATATAAAGAATTTACAGCCTTATTCTTGTGCGAGGGATGAGTATAGCGGAGATAGCGCTACATTTTTGGATGCTAATGAAAATCCTTACGACACGGGTTATAACCGTTATCCCGATCCTTATCAGCGACAGCTAAAGGTACAGCTTGCCCGGATTAAGGGCGTTCCTGCCGAAAATATGATGCTGGGTAACGGTAGTGATGAAATTATCGATATTTTGATCCGGAGCGTGTGCGAGCCTGCCGAGGATAATATCATCGTTTTTTCTCCGGGATATTCTATGTATGAGGTGAGTGCTGCGATCAATAATGTAGAGGTTCGCAAGATCAATCTGACTTCCGAGTTTCTACCGGATTGGGCGGAAATGTGGAAACAGGCCGATGCACATACCAAGATTGTCTTTTTGTGTACTCCTAATAATCCTACCGGTAAAGTGATTCCTATCGGACAGATCCGGGAAGTATGCCGGAATTTTGGGGGATTGGTTTTGGTGGACGAGGCTTATATCGATTTTACCGACGAGATGTCGGCGGTGAAGTTATTGGATGAATTTCCCAATGTGGTGGTGTTGCAAACTTTGTCGAAAGCATGGGGAATGGCAGGTCTCCGGTTGGGGATTTGTTTTGCCGGACAGGAATTGATCCGGGTGCTGAATAAGGTGAAAGCTCCTTATAATATCAGTAATCTCACTCAGCAGACCGTGTTGAGAATTTTGGAACAATACGACGAATTCGAGGCGAAGCTGTCGGCGATCAAGGCGCAGCGGGAGCGTTTGAGTTGCGCTCTTGCCGCAACCGGTTTATTCGAACGGGTATGTGATTCCGAAGCTAATTTTATTTTAGTGACGACACCCCGTTTTCGTGAGCTATATGATTATTTGGTTGCAAATCAGGTCGTGGTGCGTTTGCGGAATATTGCACCTTTGATCGAGGGCGGTATTCGTATTACAGTGGGGACGCAGGCGGAAAACGACCGTTTGCTGGCTTTGCTGGATGAGTTCCGGAACAGGATTAAATGAGAAAGGTATGAAAAAGATTTTGTTTATAGACCGTGACGGAACGATTATTCAGGAACCGCCTGTGGATTTTCAGGTGGATAGTCTGGCAAAATTGGAATTTGTGCCGGGAGTGATCGGGGCTTTGCGTCGTGTGGTGGAAGAAACGGATTATCGTTTGGTGATGGTGAGCAATCAGGATGGTCTGGGAACTCCTTCTTTTCCTATGGAAGATTTTTTACCTCCACAGGAACTGATGCTGAAGACATTGGCTGGAGAAGGGATCGTTTTTGACGAGGTGCTGATCGACGAGAGTTTTCCGGAAGAAAATTCCCCCCGCCGGAAGCCCCGGACCGGAATGGTGGAAAAGTATTTGAATGAATATTTGGATTATGAAAATTCGTATGTGATCGGCGACCGGGTGACCGATATGCAGCTGGCTGCCAATATGGGAATCCGGGGAATATTTTTAGGCGATGCCCCTACGGAGGATTTGCCTGTGGCTTTGAGCAGTTCGTCCTGGGGAGAAATTGCCGCTTTCCTGAAATCAGGTAGCCGTAAAGCGAAAATTTTCCGGAAGACTTCGGAGACTTCGATTCTGGTGGAATTAGACCTGAACGGTAGCGGGCGTCCGGATATCCATACCGGACTGGCTTTTTTCGATCATATGCTCGAACAGATCGCCCGCCACGGTGGCGTGGATTTGACGATAAAGGCCGACGGCGATCTGGAAGTGGACGAGCATCATACCATCGAGGATACGGGAATTGTGTTGGGAGAATGCTTTGCCGAAGCTTTGGGGCGGAAGAAAGGCATCGAGCGGTATGGCTTTGCTTTGCCGATGGACGAGGCGAAGGCAGAGGTTCTGCTGGATTTCGGCGGCCGGGCCTGTTTAGTGTGGCAGGTGGAGCTTTGCCGGGAATATGTCGGGGATTTTCCCACCGAAATGACGAAGCATTTTTTCGATTCTTTTTGCCAGAGTTGTAAATGTAATTTGCATGTGACGGCTTCGGGCGAAAATACCCATCATGTGATCGAAGGTATATTCAAGGCTTTTGCCCGTGCGATAAAGGCGGCTATCCGGCAAACGGGTACGGGTATTCCTTCGTCGAAAGGAGTGGTTTAACGATTGTTTATAGAAATGAAAATTGTAATTATAGATTATGGGGCGGGGAATGTGTTTTCCGTGCTGATGGCGCTGAAACGTTTGGGATACGAAGCTATCGTGAGCGGTGATGCCGATGAGATCAGGAGTGCCGACCGGGTGATTTTTCCCGGAGTGGGGCAGGCTTCTGCCGCCATGGAACAGTTGAGGGCTTCCGGGCTCGACCGGGTGATTCCGGGGTTAAAAATGCCTGTATTGGGGGTTTGTTTGGGGATGCAGTTGATGTGCCGCTCTACCGAGGAGGAGAATACGTGCGGATTGGGCATTTTTCCGTTAGATGTGAAGAAGATCACCGGAGATTATAAAATACCCCACATGGGCTGGAATAATATTACCGGCCTGAAAACCGGGTTGTTTAAAGGAATTGCTGAAAATTCCCGGATGTATTTCGTACATTCTTATTATGTACCCGCCGGTGAATATACGATTGCTCTTTGTGATTATCACGCACCTTTTGCGGCGGCTATCGGGAAAGATAATTTTTACGGTTGCCAGTTCCATCCTGAAAAATCGTCGCAGTGGGGGGAACAGGTTTTAAAAAATTTTTTGGAATTATGAAGATTATACCGGCAATAGATATTATCGACGGAAAGTGTGTCCGGCTGACGCAGGGGCAATACGATAGTTGTAAAATATATTCGGATTCTCCGCTGGATATGGCTAAAGCATTTGAAGATGCCGGGGTAACGCGCCTGCATCTCGTGGATCTCGACGGGGCGAAAGCTGCGGGAGTGGTTAATATCCGGGTGTTAGAAACGATTTGTAAGAATACCGGATTGGCGGTGGATTTCGGGGGAGGGATTAAGTCGGACGAGGATATCCGGAAGGTGTTCGATGCCGGGGCGGCTTTTGCCGGGATCGGCAGTATCGCTCAGACCGATGTGGAGAAAACCACTGCCTGGCTGGAGGAATACGGTGGAGAGAATATCATTATCGGGGCAGATGTGCGGGATCATCGGGTGTGTATTCAGGGCTGGAAAAAGGTTACCGATACGACGATTTATGAGTTGGTGGAGAACTACCGGGGAAAATTGTGTCATTTGATGTGTACGGATATTTCGAGGGACGGTATGCTGGAAGGTGCAGCCGTAGAGCTGTACAAAGATTTATTGTCCCGTTATCCCGAATTGAATGTTATCGCTTCCGGAGGAGTCGGGGGTGTCGAGGATTTGGAACGTTTGGCTGCGGCAGGCGTACAGTCGGTGATTGTGGGAAAAGCAATCTATGAGAATAGAATAAAATTGGAAGATTTGAGTCGTTTCTGACCGGGAGTGCCGGACAGGAATTTAATTTCTAAAATATTGGAATTGTGTTAGCCAAAAGAATTATTCCCTGCCTCGATGTAAAGGACGGCAGGACGGTGAAAGGGGTGAATTTCGTTAATTTGAAAGATGCGGGAGATATTGTAGAACTGGCAGCCCGTTATTCGTCGGAAGGGGCGGATGAATTGGTGTTTTTAGATATTACGGCCAGCAGCGATAACCGGAGCACCCGGCTTGCCTGGGTGGAACAAGTTGCTGCTGCGATCAGTATCCCTTTTACGGTCGGAGGCGGTATTTCTTCGGAAGCCGATGTGGAAGCTTTATTGAAGAAGGGGGCGGATAAGATTTCTATCAATTCTTCGGCGCTTGCCGATCCGGGATTGATCGACCGCCTGGCCTATGGTTTCGGCAGTCAGTGTGTGGTGGTCGCTATCGATGCCCGGCAGGAAGCGGGAGGCTGGCAGGTGTATAGTAAAGGCGGTCGGGTACGTACGGAAAAGGAGTTGTTTTCCTGGGCGGAATAAGCTGCTGCCCGGGGAGCCGGAGAAATCCTTTTTACTTCTATGGATAACGACGGGACTCATAAAGGATTTGCCAATGAAGCGACATCGGAAATCAGCAGGCGTTTGACTATCCCGGTGATTGCTTCCGGGGGAGCGGGCACTCCGGAGGATTTTTACCGGGCTTTCACTTTAGGAAAAGCCGATGCCGCTTTGGCCGCCGGGGTGTTCCATTACGGGCAACTTACGATTCCTGAAGTAAAAGAATATCTGGCGGCTCAAGGCATCGAGGTGAGGCTTTGAAGCGGCAGTTGAAATTTGTAATGTGAAATTAATTATAAAGATATGATGGATATAGAAAAATTGAAATTTGATGAAAAAGGGTTGATCCCGGCTATCGTTCAGGATGCAAATACCGGAGTGGTATTAATGCAGGCTTATATGAACCGAGAATCACTCGAAGAGACATTAAAATCAGGGAAAGTATGTTTTTTTAGCCGTTCCCGCCAAAAGCTTTGGACGAAAGGGGAGGAAAGCGGAAATTTCCTTTCTCTGAAAACGATTTTGGCAGATTGTGATAACGATTCATTGCTGGTGAAAGCGGTTCCGGCGGGGCCGACCTGCCATACCGGTACGGATACTTGCTGGGGAGAAGTGAACCGTGAGGCGGATTTCCTTTTTTTCTTGCAACGCTATTTACAGAAGCGGAAGGACGATTCTCCGGAAATTTCTTATACGGCGCGTTTGATACAAAAGGGCATTAACAAAGTTGCCCAAAAAGTGGGAGAAGAAGCCGTGGAATTGGTGATCGAAGCGAAGGACAATAATGAGGATCTGTTTTTGAACGAGGCTGCCGATCTGATGTATCATTATATCGTGTTGTTGATTGCAAAAGGGTATGGATTGGAAGATGTAATCAAGGTGCTGGAAGGCCGTCATAAAGAATAGGATCGTCCGTGAATGGGATGCGAAAGGAATTTTGATATGGAATTTCTTTCGCACAACTGGATTTTCCTGTTTTGTAAGAGGGACGATGCCGAAAAGGACAATCCCCAAAATGTATTCAACATTTTGGGGATTGTTTATGAAAGAAAAATTCTTTTAACGAATAGAAGCCTTAAGTATAGGGACATTTTATTCATTCAGGATTTTCCACAATACATCTTTCAATTCGGTGATACCTTCTCCTGTGACGGACGAGATGAAGACATAAGGTATCTCCGGCAGGTCGCATTCCATTTCTGCCATAAGTTCTTTATCGGCATAGTCGCTTTTGGAAATGGCGAGCACTCTTCTTTTATCTAAAAGTTCGGGATTGTATTGTTTCAGCTCGTTCAACAGGATGTTGTATTCTTCGTGAATGTCTTTGCTGTCCGCCGGAACTAAAAAGAGGAGAACAGAGTTGCGTTCGATGTGGCGCAGGAAACGGATTCCCAAGCCTTTCCCCATGTGTGCCCCTTCGATGATCCCGGGAATATCCGCCATAACGAAAGAACGCCCGTCCCGGTAGTTTACAATTCCTAGGTTAGGGACTAAGGTGGTGAAAGGATAGTTGGCGATTTCGGGCTTTGCAGCAGATACCACCGATAATAACGTGGATTTTCCGGCATTGGGGAATCCTACCAAACCGACGTCTGCCAACACTTTCAATTCGAGAATCACGGTGCGTTCCACCCGGGGTTCTCCCGGTTGCGCATACCGGGGGGTTTGGTTGGTGGAAGACCGGAAATGCCAGTTCCCCAATCCGCCACGTCCTCCTTTAATGAGAGCAAATTCTTCTCCGTCCCGGGTGATCTCACAAATGACTTCTCCTGTTTCGGCATCTCTGGCGACTGTTCCTAACGGAACTTCGATAGTAACGTCTTTACCGTCTTCTCCTGTGCTGCGGCATTCGCTTCCGCTTCCCCCGTCGCCTGCAAAAACGTGGCGTTGGTATTTCAGGTGAATTAACGTCCAATAGTTTCGGTTGCCCCGGATGATAACATGTCCTCCGCGTCCGCCATCTCCCCCGTCAGGGCCTCCTTTGGCTGTCAGCTTATCCCGGTGCAAATGGGCAGATCCCCGTCCTCCGGCACCGCTCCGGCAAAATATTTTTACGTAATCGACAAAATTAGTTGCAGCCATAATTGAACTATAAGGTTTAAAATAAGGTTGTTTTCTCTCGCGGGTTTATTCTTGTAAAATATACAGGTCGGGATAATTGCGTCCCAGACCGTCGTAATCCAAACCGCGCCCTACTACAAAATCGTTTTCCAATTCGATACCGCAATAATCGATTTTTACAGGGCATACCAGGGCTTTCGGTTTATAAAATAACGTCGCCACGAACACTTGCCCCACATTTTTAGATTTCAGGTATTGCAATAGATGGTTCATGGATTTTCCCGAGTCGATGATATCCTCCAGGATCACGACGGTTTTTCCGGTGATGTCTTCTTTCAATCCGATCAATTCCTTCACTTCGCCCGAAGAAGCCGTACCGGAATAGGAGGCCACTTTTATAAAGCTGATGGCTGTTCCGGGAATTGTGATCTGCTTGATCAGGTCGGACGTGAACATGAAAGAGCCGTTCAGAATACTCAGAAACAAGGGTTGTGTATCTTTCAGGTCTTCGTTCATCTGTCCTGCCATTTTTTCAATAACACGGTCTATCTCTTCAGCTTTGATAAAAGGCTTAAATTCTTTATCGTGCAGTTTGATATTTGTCATAATCGATTGCGAACTTTATCAATTGGTGATTTGTTCCCGCAAAAGTAATATTTTAGCCTAAATATCGGAATTTATTTACAGCTTATTGTGTAGAATACCGATGAGTTTATCCGTGTGGTTTTTCTGTAAAACTGCTTATATCCTGTTGAGATTGCTTTCTCAAATTGTTTTTCACCATGAAGTTTTCCTTGTTTCTTTTAACGGTTCCGGGGATGTGTTTGTTCGGGTGCTTATCATACCGGCCGGATTACCCGGGTGTTTTTATAAATGACACAAAGAAGCAGAGCTATGTATTGTCTTTGGATGGCGGATAGAAAGCTGTCGGGGAATGTTGTCGTTTACCGGAATAAATGTATTGTGATTTTTATGGGGATTTCTGTGAGAATAAGTATAGAAATTTGTAAAATTGCAATCGGAAAATTTCCGGTAATTTAAATATTAAACCATGAATCCAAAAGTAAGTATAATTATGGGCAGTACCTCCGATTTGCCCGTTATGGAAAAGGCAGCAAAAGTGCTGAACGATTTTCAGATTCCCTTTGAAATGAACGCTTTGTCTGCACATCGTACGCCCGCCGAGGTAGAAGAATTTGCCACGAATGCGGCATCGCGGGGTATCGAGGTGATTATTGCCGGAGCCGGAATGGCCGCTCATTTGCCGGGTGTGATCGCTGCAATGACTCCTGTCCCTGTGATCGGGGTTCCTATCAATGCTTCGTTGGACGGAATGGATGCAATGCTGGCTATTACTCAGATGCCTCCGGGAATACCTGTGGCTACCGTGGCTATTAACGGGGCTATGAATGCAGGCATTCTGGCTTCTCAGATTTTGGCGGTAGGCGATGCCGGGTTGAAAGCAAAAATCATTGATTTTAAGGAGTCTTTGAAAAAGAAGATCGTGGAAGCGAATAAAGAATTAGCTCAGGTGAAATATGATTATAAGACCAATTGACCGCTTAAGAGATAAGATTTTATTTTTTCACTTAACGTATCGAAGCCGGTTTACTACCGGCTTTTTCTTTGTTCTTTTCTTCGGCAGGAAAAACGGGTTTTAAATCCGGTTTTCCGGATTTATTGAAAAATAAGCTCGATATAATTGTGTTTAGCAGGCTTTCCCCGAATGATTAAAAATGCGAAGGCCTACCCTGTTCCGGGTTTGCTCTTCCGTCCCGGGAATCAGATCAAGGTGTTTTCTGACTGGCGGGAGTGTAAAATTGTGCGGATTTCCGAATCGTCGAGTTTCTTCACGTTGGTAATGATCATGTTCTCATGAAGAAAATTCCCGTATTGGTTACATTCGTCGATAATGGTAGTGAATAAAGGTTGCAGATCCGTATCGATAGGCAACAATATGAGCATCGTCGTATAAGCGTCTGAAAAGTCGATTTGTTCTATAATCCCTTTTAGCGGAAGGATTGCCGCTTCGGTTTCATTTTTTATGATGCTGCGCTGGAAGTCTTCCAGTTCTCCTGTATTTCGGTTTACGAACACACAGAAATAACGCAACAGCGATCCCTGTCCGCCAAGCCCGGTGGAAATGAATACTCCGGGATCGTCGAGCAAGGTCGATTGAATCAGCATTCTGGATTGCTGTAAAGCGATTACCGCCCATTTTTTTAAAGGCGTGTCTTGTTTTGAAAAGTTTTCGATAGCCCGGTAAATAGAGATGTCGTCCACGGTCGCAAGAATCACCAGCATCCGTTTTTTAACTTCTTCGTCTATGGCATCGTCGAACAGATCGTTGATATTCTCGACATACTGTTTACAGGCATTTTGATAATCCTCCTGGGATTTACTCAGTGTTTCCTGCATGGCAAAGTATTGTTTCTGCACTGCAATATCCACCTCTTCTTCGAGAATGTTCAGGTTTGCACCTGCCATAGCCAATAGCTGGCTGATGTCCTCTATTTTCTTTTCGCTTTTTTTGCTCATTCTTTGCAAAGTTATTTTGCTACAAAATTAAGCTATTCGTTAATATAAAAAAAGCTGCTTGAGCAAGCAGCTTTTTTTATATCTGTAAAGAAATTATGCTTTGTGTCTGCGTTCGTCAGATACAGTCAGTTTCTTTCTTCCTTTAGCTCTTCTTTTTGACAACACTGCTCTACCGCTTACCGTCGCCATTCTTTCTCTGAAACCGTGTTTGTTTCTTCTTTTTCTGTTTGAGGGTTGAAATGTCCGTTTCATTATCAATATATTTATCGTTATTTTCTCATTTCCGGCATATAATTGCTTTTGCTATGGGCTAACTGAAAAGTAATTATATACATTTACTCACTTCGGACTGCAAAAGTATGTTTTTTTTTTATGACTGCAAATAAAAGTAGCTTTTTTTTGCTTTGTTTGCTGTAACCAATGGGTTTTCCTATGCGTATAAAAAGTGTTCGTATTTAAAAAAAAGGATAAATATTTGTTTTTTACAAATGGATTATTAACTTTAAGCAGAATTTCGGCGTATGAGACAGCTTAAAATAACCAAGCAGATTACGGGGCGTGAATCGTATTCTATCGAGAAATACCTTCAGGAGATCGGGAAAATACATGTGTTATCTCCTGATGAGGAAGCGAATTTGGCCAAAAAAATCAAGAGCGGAGACGGTGAGGCAAGAGAAAGGTTAGTGTTAAGCAATTTACGTTTTGTGGTTTCGGTTGCAAAACAGTATCAAAATCACGGATTGACTTTGGGCGATTTGATTAACGAAGGAAATATGGGGTTGATCAAGGCTGCCGAATGTTTCGACGAAACGAAGGGCTTTAAATTCATTTCGTATGCCGTTTGGTGGATCCGGCAATCTATTTTGCAGGCTATTGCAGAGAATGCCCGTTTGATCCGTTTGCCGCTGAATAAGATCAGTACGATCAATAAAGTGAACAGATATTTCACAGAATTAGAGCAGGAGTACCAGAGAGAGCCTACCGTGGAAGAAATTGCAGAGAAGATGGATATTACTCCTACGGAAGTGAAAGAAAATATGAAGATCGCCAACCGTCCGGTGTCTATGGATGCTCCGCTGACAACGGACGAGGAATCGATCAATCTGTACGACGTATATATATCGTCCGACGAAGAGGCACAAGGGCCGGAGGCTATTTTGAACCGGGATTCCCTGAAAAAGGATATCGAACGTTCTTTTCAGATATTATCCGACCGGGAAGCCACTATCCTGAGTATGTATTATGGGCTGGGAGGTTATTCTTCCATGTCGCTGGAAGAGATCGGAACGAAATTAGGGCTGACCAGCGAAAGGGTTCGGCAGGTGAAAACCAAGGCGATTAAAAAGCTGAAAGAGGTGAAAAATAACAAACGATTGAAGACGTATCTTTAAAAATTTTATTTAGTCATGATTGTTGATGAAAATATTTTATAATAAAGAATCAAAAAAGAGGTTTTAAACCTCTTTTTTTTTGCATTTGACTAAAATCGGATTATTTTTGCAATCGTATGTAGAATGTGTCGAAAAGTGTGGGAGGGGGAATGAAGCGACAGAGTGGGAGGAATTTTGCACAGCAGAAAACAAGAGGGCGTGAAGGAATTATTTTTGAATAATATACAATCATTAAATTAAGAATTATGGCTCAAGACAATTCTTCTGCTGGAAGCCACCTTACGGTAAAGCGTAAAGCGTTTCAAGCTGAGTTAAACGGAAAGAATACCGACCTTTATATTCTAAAGAATAAGAATAATGTAGAAATCGCAATCACGAATTACGGTGGTTTTGTCGTATCGGTGATGGTGCCGGATAAAAAGGGAAATTATGCCGATGTGGTATTAGGGCATGATAGCCTGGAAGATTACCTGAACACTCCGGAACCTTATCTGGGATCGATCATCGGGCGTTACGGCAACCGGATTGCGGGAGGTAAGTTTACGCTCGAAGGTAAAGAATATACGTTAGCGATCAATAACGGACCGAATACGTTGCACGGAGGCCTTACCGGTTTCAATGCCGTGGTGTGGGATGCCGTTCAGCTCAATGCGCAAACGTTAAAGCTGACTTATTTGTCGGTGGACGGGGAAGAAGGTTTCCCGGGAAACCTGACGACGGAAGTGGTTTATCATTTAAGCAATGAAAATGCGTTGGAGATTTCTTACAAAGCAACGACCGACAAGACTACGATCGTGAATCTGACGCAACATTCTTTTTTCAATCTGGCCGGACAGGGGAAACCTACCCCCGAAGTTACGAATAATATCCTGACCATCCATGCAGATCATTACACTCCGATGGATAGTGTTTCCATTCCTACCGGAGAGATCGCACCGGTAGCGGGGACTCCTATGGATTTCCGTACACCGCATGTTGTCGGTGAACGGATTGATAACGATTTCGAACAGTTGGTTTTCGGTAAGGGATACGATCACTGTTATGTATTGAATAAAAAAGAAGCCGGAGAACTTTCGTTCGCCGCAAAAGTCGTCGAGCCGGAAAGCGGGCGTACTCTGGAAGTCTATACGACAGAACCGGGAGTGCAACTCTACACCGGGAATTGGCTGGGAGGTTTCGCCGGGAAAAACGGGGCGACTTATCCGGAGAGAAGTGCCATTTGTTTGGAAACCCAGCATTTCCCCGATAGCCCGAACAAACCTCATTTCCCTACGGTTGTTCTGAAACCGGGAGAAGTGTACACCCAGACTTGTGTTTATAAGTTCGGGGTAGAAAAATAATTTTTTAATTTATAAACTAATAATAAAATAAAATGAGTCAACAAAAAAAACAGTGGGTAGCTATTATTATAATGATTGCTCTCTTTGCAATGATTGCCTTTGTAACTAACTTATGTTCTCCTATGGCAATTATCGTTAAAAACCAATTCGGTGCGTCTGACTTTCTTGCCCAGGTCGGTAATTACGGAAACTTTATCGCATATCTTGTGATGGGTATTCCTTCCGGAATGCTGATTAAGAGATTCGGCTACAAGAAAACCGCTCTTTTAGCACTACTTGTGGGTATTGTGGGTATTTTAGTACAGTGGATGAGTGGTTGGAACGGTGTAGAGAGTTTTGCCGTTTATCTTGTCGGTGCTTTCATTGCCGGTTTCTGTATGTGTATGTTGAATACGGTTGTCAATCCGATGCTGAACCTGCTCGGTGGTGGTGGTAACAAGGGGAATCAGCTTATTCAGATCGGTGGTGTATTCAATAGTACTGCGGCTGTGGCTGTTTATATCATTATGGGCGCCCTTATCGGTAATGCCGCAAAAGCAAAAATTTCGGATGTAACTCCCGCTTTGTTTATTGCACTCGGTATTTTTATCGTTGGTTTTATCGTTATTCTTTTCTCTAAGATCGAAGAACCGGAACAACATGTCGAAGTTAAGCAGGCAAAACAGGTGAAGGATAAATACAGTGCCTTCTCTTTCCGGCACTTCAATCTGGGTATCCTCGCTATTTTCCTGTACATGGGAGTTGAAGTAGGTGTGCCTACGTATGTTTTGCAATACCTGACTTCCGATACTGAAGCCATTAAAGCAAAGAAAGAAGTTGTCATGCAAGAATATGAGCAAAATAAATTTGCTTCGGTGAATGAAGCGGCGATAGCTTTTGTGGGAGTGACCACCGATATGGACGCTATTCGGAATAGTGGAAACAAGGAAGAAATCGAAGATTTGAATAAACAAATTACCGACGTAGAAAAGAAAATTACGGAAGGAACCATTACCGCCGAAAAAGTAAGTAAAGCAGTTCCGGGCAGGGGCATGAATGCAACGATCGTTGGACTGATCGTCGCCGTTTACTGGTTCCTGATGCTGGTAGGTCGTTTTGTGGGCGGCACTATCGGTGGTAAAGTTTCCAGCCGGGCTATGATAACTACCGTGTCTATCGCCAGCCTTGTCTTTGTCGCATTCGGGATGTTCGCTCCTACGGATATTACGGTGAATGTGCCCGGTATCGACTGGGCTAATGTCAGCCTTATCTGGGCGGAAGTCCCCATCGGAATCTTTGCTTTCCTTTTAGTAGGTCTTTGTACTTCCGTGATGTGGGGCGGTATTTTCAATATGGCGGTTGAAGGGCTTGGCAAATATACGGCTATTGCATCGGGTGCTTTTATGACCATGGTGTTCGGTTGTGCCGTAATGGTAGCTATTCAGGCAGGAGTTGCCGGATTGACAGGTTCATATCTCGCCAGCTATGTGGTTGTTCTGTTCTGTGCCGCTTATATCCTGTTTTATGCTCTCATAGGTTCGAAGAATGTAAATAAAGATATTCCGGTAGAATAAGGGAATTTTGAATATTAACCAATAAAAAAGATATTATGGATACGACAGCAGTAAGAAATACATTTAAAGAAAAATTCGGAACGGAAGGGATGCTTTATTTTTCTCCGGGACGTGTGAATTTGATCGGGGAGCATACGGATTACAACGGAGGCTGTGTGCTTCCGGGAGCTATCGATAAAGGTATCCTTGCTGAGATTAAACCGAACGGCACCGATAAGGTACGGGCATACTCGCTCGATTTGCAGGATTATGCTGAATTCGGTTTGAACGAAGAAGATAAGCCCGAAGCTTCGTGGGCCCGTTATATTTTCGGTGTTTGCCGCGAAATGCAGAAAAGAGGGGCAAAATTGCAGGGATTCGATACCGTATTTTCGGGTGATGTGCCTCTGGGAGCGGGTTTGTCTTCTTCTGCAGCACTGGAAAGCACATTCGGATTTGCTTTAAATGAAATTTATAATTGCGGATTCGATAAAAAAGAATTGGTGCTGATCGGACAGAAAACCGAGCATAATTATTGCGGTGTGAATTGTGGTATTATGGACCAGTTCGCTTCGATTTTCGGTAAAGAAGGAAATTTGATCCGTTTGGATTGCAGCACGATGGAGTATGAATACGTGCCTTTTGACCCGAAAGGATATAAAGTCGTTTTGGTGGATTCGGTAACGAAACATGAGTTGGTGGATTCTCCTTATAACAAACGTCGCCAATCCTGCGAACGTGCTGCTGCTGCAATTGCCGTAAACCATCCCGAAGTGAAATTGTTGGGAGATGCCAATATGGAAATGCTGGAAGAAGTGAAGGATAAGATCAGTGAAGAAGATTACATGCGCGCTACTTATGCCATTCAGGAAAATCAGCGTTTGATCGATACCTGTGAAGCTCTGAAAAAGGGTGATTATGAAACTGTCGGTAAAAACGTATATGCAACTCACCACGGTATGAGTAAATTGTATGAAGTGAGTACCGTAGAGCTGGACTTCCTGAACGATGTGGCTAAGGAATGCGGTGTGACCGGTTCCCGTATCATGGGCGGAGGTTTCGGCGGCTGTACCATCAATCTGGTGCCGGAAGATAAATATGACCACTTCATTGAAACGGCGGTTGCCAAATTCAAGGAAAAATTCGGAAAAGAGCCGAAGATTTATCCGGTGAAGATCAGCGACGGATCACGTCGTTTGAGCTGATATTTTCGAAAGAATACGTCGTTTACGTAAAAACAAGCGCGCAGGAAAAACTGTTTTTCCTGCGCGTTTTCTTTGTAAAATTTTTGCCTTTATGTGCTGCAAAATTAATACCTTTGTGTAGTTGGCGGAAAAATGACCTTGCCGCTAAGGATGAATGAATAATTTATTAATTTAAACCATGGGAAAATACGAATTAAACAAGAATCTCGCCCAGATGTTAAAAGGCGGAGTTATAATGGATGTTACGAACGCAGAGCAGGCAAAGATTGCTGAAGCAGCAGGTGCTTGTGCCGTTATGGCTCTGGAACGGGTGCCGGCGGATATCCGCCGCGACGGAGGAGTTGCCAGGATGTCCGACCCGCGTATGATCAAAGAAATTCAAAAAGCCGTTTCCATTCCGGTTATGGCAAAAGTGAGAATCGGTCATTTCGTAGAAGCCCAGATACTTGAAGCTATCGGAATCGATTTTATCGACGAGAGTGAGGTTTTAACTCCGGCAGATGATTTGTACCATGTAGATAAAACAGCTTTTAAAGTGCCGTTTGTTTGCGGTGCACGCAATTTGGGCGAGGCTTTACGCCGTATCGGCGAAGGGGCTGCCATGATCCGTACCAAAGGGGAAGCCGGAACGGGTAATGTGGTGGAAGCCGTTACTCATATGCGCCAGATCAGCGAAGATATGCGGAGAGTGAAGAATGCAGGAACAGAGGAATTGATGAGTTTGGCAAAAGAATTCGGAGCTCCTTATGAATTGATTAAATATGTGCATGAAAACGGAAAGTTGCCGGTTGTGAATTTTGCTGCCGGAGGAATTGCAACTCCCGCCGATGCTGCTTTAATGATGCAGTTGGGTTCGGAAGGTGTGTTTGTGGGTTCGGGTATTTTTAAATCGGGCGATCCGGCAAAACGGGCGAAAGCTATCGTTCAGGCGACAACCTATTTCAATGATCCGGTTAAATTGGCAGAATTGTCGGAAGACTTGGGAGAGCCGATGTCCGGACTGGAAATTAAAACTCTTGAAGATAAATATGCAGAAAGAGGCTGGTAACTGAGGCGGTCGGGAGAACTGTTTTTATATAGAGTGTTGTTTTTTCCAAACAGGCGGACAGGTCCGGTAAGGATGGAAAAGCAACACTTTTTTATTGGGAAATTGTAAGAAAATATTAGATGAAATCATTCCTTTCTGCCTTGCGGTAGGGGGGAAAGAATATTGATGGAATAAAACGACGATGAAAATAGGAGTATTGGGATTTCAGGGAGCTATTATCGAGCATCAGCGACACATCGAAAAGTTAGGACATGAAGCCGTAATTGTCAGATATCCGGAAGAATTGGAGGATATAGAAGGTATCATTTTGCCGGGAGGTGAAAGCACGACAATCGGTAAACTGTTGGTGCGTACCGGAATGATGGAACCTTTGCGGAAAAAGATCGAACAGGGATTGCCTGTATGGGGAACCTGTGCCGGAATGATTTTGTTGGCTAAAGAATTGGTGAACGATTCTGTGACACATTTGGCCGTAATGGATATTGCTGTCCGGCGGAATGCGTACGGAACGCAAATCGACAGTTTCGATACGCTGGTGAACATTCCCGAAGTCAGCGCAGATAAATTACCTTTGGTGTTTATCCGTGCACCTTATATCGAGCGGATCGGTCAAGAGGTAAAGGTATTGTGCCGGATAGACGGTCATATCGTTGCGGCAAGGGAAGGAGATATGCTGGTCACTTCCTTTCATCCGGAATTGACGGATAACTCTTCGTTTCATGAGTATTTTATTTCCATGTGCAGGAAATAGGTAAATTAATTTAATAACCAAAACAAGATCTGTATGGTGGTGCGAATGTTTTTATTGGTGGTGCTGCTTTCTTCTTTTTTAGTCGGGCAGGCTCAAACGAATCCGGTGGTGATCGGAAATTCTCGTTTTACATTTATAACGCCGGGACTGGTACGGTTAGAGTATGCCCTTGATGGGAAGTTCCTGGATGATCCCACTTTGTTTGCGTATAACCGGGATACCGATTATCAGGATGTGAAGGTTGAAAAAAAAGACGGAAACCGTTATACGATAACGACTCCGGAAATGCGGCTGGAGTTTACGAATGACGGCTTTCCTTTCGGACAGACGAATTTGAGGGTATATTATAAACAGGGCGGCAAAGAGAAGTGGTGGTATATTGCCAGCGAGCAGGGGCATAATCTGGGAGGAGCTGTAACTACATTGGATGCCATTGGCGGCCCGATCGATTTGCAGGAAGGTTTATTAAGCCGTGACGGCTGGTATGTGATCAATGATACAGGAAAAGAGATATTGAAGAATGGCTGGGTGGAAAACCGTTATCGGGAACATGTGCAGGATATTTACCTGTTTGTATATGGAAATGATTATAAATCGGCCCTGAAGAGTTTAAAGGCGATCAGCGGCCCTGCTCCTATGACCCGGAAATATGTACACGGATCATGGTATTGCCGTTGGTGGAATTACACGGATGACGATTATCGTGAAATTGTGAAAGAGTATAAGGAACATGATTTTCCGATGGATATTTTAGTATTCGATATGGGCTGGCATACCCAGAAAGAGGCTAAAGCCGGAACGGGACATGCAGGAATGAAAGGGTGGACGGGATATTCCTGGAATCGAGATCTGATCAAGGATCCTGCCGGATTGATCGGAGAGTTGAAAAACGACGGGATCTATGTTGTGCTGAACGAGCATCCGCACGACGGATTGCGTGACCATGACGACCGTTATCCCGCTTTTATGAAAGCGATGGGGGAACCGATAGGGAAGAATTTACTTTTCGATGCCGGTAGCCGGAAGTATATGGATAATTTTATGAAATATGCGCATGAAGAGTCCGATAGTATGGGAGTGGCTTTTTGGTGGCTCGATTGGCAACAGGATTATTTGTATCCGAAAGTGAGAGGCACGAATTTATCTCATTTGCAGTGGCTGAATCATATCTATTTCGATTATTCCCGCAAAAATAATCTCCGGGGAGCCGGTTTCAGCCGTTGGGCCGGTTGGGGAGACCATCGTCATCCGATCCAGTTTTCCGGAGACGCGGTCGCCAATTGGGAGTTGTTGAAATTTCAGATCAAGCTTACGGCTACGAGTGGAAATGCAGGATGCTTTTTTTGGGCGCATGATATAGGCGGATTTTATGGAGGAAAAGATCCGGAATTATATACCCGTTGGACGCAATTCGGTTTGCTGAACTCTTCTTTACGGGTACATTCGGTGTATGACGAGAAACTCGACCGTCGTCCCTGGCTCTGGGGTGAGCAGGAAGAGAAGGCGATGCGGCGTATTTATCATTTACGTTCGGAACTGATGCCTTATGTTTATTCTTCGGTATGGCAATGCCATGAGGATATGTTGCCTTTGAACCGGGCGATGTATATCGAGTATCCGGAGACGGAAGAGGCTTATCGTAATCCCCAGCAATTTATGTTCGGTGATTTGTTATTGGGAGCCCCGATCACAAAATCCGGATCAGGTCCCGATAAAGTGGCCGACCAGAAAGTCTGGTTGCCTGAAGGAGACGTATGGTATCAATGGTTTTCCGGCCAGAGATACGATGGCGGACAAATCATAACCGAAAATTGCGATCTTCATAGTTTCCCGTTGTATGTAAAAGGCGGTTATCTTTTGCCGATGCAGCCTTATACACCTCGAATGGCTTCGACACCTTTAAATAAATTGGTGTTAAGGTTTTATCCGGGAACAGAGGAGTACGATCATAGTTATACCTTATATGAGGACGACGGTGAGAGCCGGGATTACGAGCAGGGCGGTTATGCCCTGACAAAGCTGGGAAGTGTCCGGAAAGCCGGAAAGTGTACTCTGACCGTATCTCCCGTGGAAGGTTCATATCAGGGCCAACCGCAAAAAAGAGCTTATCGCTTTGAATTGGCGGGTATTTCACAGCCTGTTTCTGTGAAAGTGAACGGTAAAAAGGTAAAAGCGGTGAAGGATGAAACAATCAAGGGATATGTGGTTGAAGTGAAACCTTATGATATTCGTAAAGAAATGATAATAGAATATTAAAATAGTTTTCGTATTCGGTTGCTATTTGATTTGATTTATAATAGGTTATACAGATTGTATAACCTATTTTTATTATATTTATGTTAAATATTTAAATTTACTTTGGAACATAATAAATAAATATAAAATTTGTTGATACATAACTAACGCTTTTTATAAACCAAATTAAAAAATTATGAACCGACTGATGATTTTGTTGCTATTGGTCTTTTGTTTTGCCTGTAATGAACAGGCGAACGAATTGACCGTTCCTGCCCCGGAAGCGAGGGGAGGCATCGAAAGTATTGGACATGCCGGATTGTCGCAAATGATTGTGCCTTTTGGAAAGATGGGGTTTATCGAACCTTTGGAAAATGCTACTTATGCTAAAAAGACGGCGCAAGGTATCCGTAATTGGAATAACGGAGAAACTGTCGTCAAGTTCTTTGTCAATGTGGCGGGTACGCCGCGCCCGGACGATACCTTGTTCATGCAGGTGAGGGGGCGTGCTTATGACGATGTGAACGTTGAAGTAAAGATCAACGATTCGATTTCAGAGACGATACGGATTGAAAGCGGAGAGTTTTTATTGAATCTTCCGGCTTACGTACCTCCGGTATCCGCTTATCAGTGCGTAAGTTTTAAGGGGCTTGACGGTGCGAAACATTATCCGGATTTAGACAGCATGTATGTGTATTATCGTCCGGGACTGGAAATGAATTACAATACCAGTAATTACGGTGCTCCTGCCGTTCATTTGAATTATTCGGGGGTAAGCGGGACTGTCGAGTGGTCGCTGGGTGAAGTGATGGTGAGACCGGAAGGTTGCCGTCCCGATATTTATTATATGGTATCCGGTTTTAACGGTGGATATAGCGGTATTCAGGTCAGTTCAGATTTTAATTTGGACGATCCTCGTGGAAACACTTTCCTGTTTTCGGTATGGAGTGATTATAACACACAGAATCCAAATCAGATTCCCGACCAGTATCAGCCCTGGACGGATGAAATCCGGAAAGGGAGCGATATGCGGGACGAGGGATTCGGAAACGAGGGATCGGGTGTGCATGCGAATTGGTTTTATAAATGGAAACCCAATGTGATTTATAAGTTTTTGATCCACATGGAAGATGTCGGTTTGATTCACCGGAACGGGAACGATTATCCGAATTGTAAGGCTTATACTTGCTGGGTGTATGTTCCGGAATTAGGCGGATGGCAATTCTATGTGCGTTATATCCGTCCGAATGACGGCCGTAAATCATTGGGATTCCCAGGCTCGTTTGTTGAAAATCCCAGCGGAACTCACAGTTCCTCCCTCTATCGGGGATATTATCGCCATTGGGTTCGTTATCAGGGACAAACAGACTGGGTTGCCATGAAACAAGCCGGATTCGGAACTACCGGAGCGAATGCCGTTCATCCCCGTTATGATATCGGTATCGGGAAAGAGGAAATTCAGGATGTGAACGGTTATGGCGGTCAGTTCTGCTATATTTTTACGGGAGGTTTTACTGTGAATAACGGTAAGGCAGGAGTTCGTCTGGGACTCGATTTCACGGAGATGCCGGATGTGGATTTAACGGCTTTGCCGGAGTTGGATAAGTTCGACAATATGATGGAAGGGGATACCCCCAACGGTATAGAACGGCTTGCCCGTGCCGGCTGGACGGCAACGGCTTCTTCCGAGGAATCCGGTGGTCCGTATGAAGACGGTTATGCCCGTTTTGCCCTGGACAGTAATTCCGGAACGTTCTGGCATACCCGGTACACAGGTTCCAAACCGGGTTATCCTCACTGGATTCAGATCGATATGCAGCAGGTTCAAAGCCTGAATGGGTTTGTGATCCAACCGCGCGGAAGGGATGTGACTAAGGATTTCCAGATCGAGATCAGCTCTGACGGAACGACATGGACTTCTTTGGGCACTTATACATTTGCCAATAATGGGAAGGAACAGAAATTTATTTTATCGGAACAGGTTTCCTGCCGTTATTTCAAGATCACTTGCTTGAATGGATATAGTTCCAGTCCGTACACAAGTATTTCTGAGATTTATGCTTACCGGAATAAGTAGTTGAGATAAATATTCCATAAGTACGGATTCAATACTGAAAAGTGTCCTTCTAAAAGTGTGTAAACTTTTTGGGGGGCACTTTATCGGTATAGTTTGCAGAGCAGAAATGTAACTCTGCTTAGGTAGGATGCTGTAACCTGGTTTGCAGCCGGAACCACTGCTTTGCGACCGTATTATGTAAAAAGAACAATCGTGGCAAAAGTAACTTTGCCACGATTGTTTATTGTGTTTTTGCCGGTATTTGTCGGAATGGTTCAACGGCAAGCTATGGACAGTTCTTCAGGGGTAAGGGTTGCCGTGCCGAGTTTTTTTACTACAATTCCGGCAGCTATATTTGCCGTTTTCATTGCTGTAAACAGGTCGAAACCCGCTGCCAGGCATAGGCTGAACGTCGCTACTACCGTATCTCCCGCACCGCTTACGTCGAAAACTTCTTCCGAATGAGTGGGTAGGTGGATCGGTTCACCTTGTCCGATGAGGCTCATCCCTTTTTCGCTGCGGGTCACCAGCAGGGTATTCAATTGATTTTGACCGATCGCTTCTTTGGCAGCTTGAGTAACGGCTTCGTCGGTGTTGGGAACGGCATATCCTACGATATCGCTTAATTCTTTTACATTCGGGGTAACGATATCCGCACCTGCGTATTTAGCCCAGTTTTTCCCTTTGGGATCGATAATCACCCTGACCCGGTGCTTGTGGGCTTCTGTAATCAGAAAACGGCAAAGTTCGTCAGAGATAAAGCCTTTTCCGTAGTCGGACACGACCAGTACCGGATAATCGGGAAGCAATCGTGTCACGGTTTGGCGGATGTCCGTTATTTCCGTTTCTGAAAGTTCCAGTTTTTCTTCGTAATCCAGCCGGACAATCTGCTGTTTCCCTCCGATAATGCGGGCTTTCGTCACCGTAGGCTGCTGTGAAGAAATCAACGAAAGACCGATTTGCTTTTTTTTCGCCATGCGTTCGATTTCCTTACCGAAAAAATCGTGCCCGATAACCCCGCAGAGCATCGATTGTCCCCCCAGGCTGCAAATATTATTGGCTACATTGGAAGCCCCTCCCAGCCGGGATTCTTCCCGCCTGATATTGACAACCGGAACCGGAGCTTCGGGCGAGATACGATCTACGCTGCCGAAATAATATTTGTCAAGCATAACATCTCCGGCAATGAATACTTTGCAGGTCGAAAAATTGAAATCTTTCATCTTTGCTGTTTTATATACCTTATCATTTTTAGGTTAAGCCTGTCCACCGAATTCCATCAGATAGGCTTTGATGAAATCATCTATCTTTCCGTCCATTACTCCGTTTACGTCGGAGGTCTGGTAGTTGGTTCGATGGTCTTTTACCCGCCGGTCGTCAAAAACATAGCTTCTTATCTGAGAACCCCATTCGATTTTCTTTTTGTTGCTCTCCACTTTTTGTTGTTCCGCCATTCTTTTTTGCAATTCCATATCGTATAGCATGGAGCGCAGCAGTCGCATGGCATTTTCGCGGTTGTCGAGCTGGGAACGGGTTTCCGTGTTTTCGATCAGTATTTCACGGGATTCTCCGGTGTCGGGGTCTTTGTAGTTATAGCGCAGGCGAACGCCCGTTTCTACTTTATTTACATTCTGGCCTCCTGCACCTCCCGAACGGAATGTATCCCAACTGATGTCCGCCGGATTTATAGCGATTTCGATGGTATCGTCCACAAGCGGGGTTACAAAAACCGAAGCAAAGGAAGTCATTCGTTTGCCCTGGGCATTGTAAGGGGATACACGCACTAAGCGGTGTACGCCGTTTTCACCTTTCAGATAGCCATAAGCAAAATCTCCTTCGATTTGCATCGTTACGGTTTTAATACCGGCCTCGTCACCGTCTTGCAGGTTGTTTACCGTCAGTTTGTAATTATTGGCTTCCGCCCAACGCATATACATACGCATCAGCATAGATGCCCAATCCTGGCTCTCCGTACCGCCTGCTCCGGAATTGATTTTGAGAACGCAGCTCATTTGATCGGCTTCCTGGCGTAGCATGTTTTTCAATTCCAATGCTTCCAATAACCGGATGGTCGTGGCATAATGAGCATCCACTTCTTCTTCCGTTGCTTCGCCTTCTTTGGCAAAGTCGAATAATACATTTAAATCGTCCACGGCACGGGTCACTTCATCGCAACCTTCAATCCACCTCTTCAATTCACGCACTTTTCGCATGGTTTTTTCCGCTTCTTTCGGATCGCTCCAAAATTCCGGAGCCTGAGTGCGCATTTCTTCTTCTTCCAGTTCTATTTTTTTCCGGTCGATGTCAAAGATACCTCCTCAGTGCGCCACCGCGCTCTTCAACTTCTTTAAGCTGATCTATTGTAATCATATTCGATTGAGTTTTGTGATTAAGTCACAAATGTTTAGTACCGGGTGTGACCTGGTGCTAAACATTTGCCGTTTGATTTATTATTTCAGATAATATTAACTGACACTACTGTCTTTTATAGATTTACCTCCTTCGGGAACCACCGGTGTTACCTGCGTAGGGTTATAAATGCGTGCCACTTCATTGCGTATTTCCTGGGCAATTTCGGTTTGTCCCGCATCGATACTCGCTCTCAGCAGTAATTCCAGTAGCCGCATGCTGCTATCCTCTTCCCGTTGCACTTCGCCTGTGGCTGCATCGGCAGGGGAGAGGGAGTGTACGTATTTCAGCATCTGTATGTTTTCTTTGATCAGATCTCTGGCAAGGGCATTTCCTTTGTCGATTTGATTCAAAGAATAGTATAGCGCTACATAGAAACCTAAATTGTTATCGATAGGAACCTGCGGGAAAGGTAATTCTTCCAGACTCTTATCGAGAACGGCTGTCGCTTTATCGTCCTTACCTTCTTCATGCAGTTGTGCCGCCAGGCGGAAGAAAGTGTTCCGGTATTTCATGACTCCGATAGTATTGTCGTGGAAATAGTCGATGTTTACTTTCGGATCTTTGATATTTCCCCACTCGAATTTGTTCATCAGATTGTTGTAGAGGGTGTCGCTGTTAATCCGTCCGTAATCCATGAAATTCGTCGCTTGTGTTTCGATAGGTACCACCCGGTAGGCAGCTCCGTCTAACTGGAAGTATTTTTCAAATCCCATGTAACTGTCTGTTCCCATTCCGATACCGAAGTAAATCGGACGTTCCCAGTTGTTGTTAGCCATAATATCTAAAACCATTAAACCCGATTTGAAGATATTGTTGCCTTTCAGGGTTATTTCCAGATTCTTCACAATTTTATCGGCATCTTCCGGCTGTACGGTTCCGTTAGCTACCACTTTGGCCGAATCTACCGGAATCACCAGATTACGGGTAGGGATGTAATCGAGTGTTCCCCGGTCATATCTCAGTTTAGTTTGTGGCAGGTCGCTGGCTACAAATTCCATAACATCTTTCAGCATGGCGCTTCTGTATTGTTCCTGAATTGGAATTTGTTCCCGTTTCCCGGCATGATATTGATCTTTGGTGAATTTAATGGGCACTCCCGGTGCTTCATAGGCTTTTCGCTTCATCTGGTCGATGTACCAGTCGCCGGATAAGAGGCTCAGATTGACGATTCGGATATCACGGCGTACACCTTCGACTTCCTGCGCATACCATAAGGGGAACGTATCGTTGTCGCCATAGGTGAACAGTATTGCGTTGGGGGCGCAGGAATTGAGGTAGTTTTTCGCATGTGCAATCGTCGCATAGCGTCCGCTACGATTGTGGTCGTCCCAGTTTTGGGCTGCCATATTGACCGGAACGGCAAATAACAATACCGTCGTGACGGCGATAGCCGAAATCCGGGAATCGAGTTTTTTACTCAGCAGTTCCCAAAAGGCGAGTACACCCAATCCGATCCAGATGGAGAACGCATAGAACGAACCGGCGTAGGCATAGTCACGTTCACGCGGCTCTAAAGGCGGCTGGTTCAGGAAGACAATGATGGCGATTCCCGTCAAAATGAATAGTAGCATCACCACCCAGAAATCCTGTTTGCCGGAACGCCCTTTCCGGTATTGATAGAACATGCCGATCAAGCCTAAAATGAAAGGCAGCATGTAATATTTATTATAAGCTTTCGCCGATTTCATGGTATCGGTCAGTTCCGATTGATTTCCTAAACGCATTTCATCCAAGAATTTAATCCCTGTGATCCAGTTCCCGTTCATGATTCCTCCCATGCCTGAAATATCGTTTTGGCGTCCGGAAAAATTCCACATAAAGTAACGCCAGTACATATATCCCAGCTGGTAATTGAAGAAGAAACGCATATTATTTCCAAAACTGGGTTTGGTCACCATGTTCCCGTTTATGGAATAGGAAGGTCCGTTCAATTTACCTCCCCAAAATTCGTACATCTGGTCGTGGTATGGCCGGGTGCTGTACATACGCGGGAATACGCCACAGAAACGCGGATCGAATTTAGCGATCGGCTTGTGATCGACTACGTCATATTTTCCCGTTTTTTCATTTTGGTAATAGATCGGATCGCCGTCTTCATAAGCGATCAGCGGTGCCGTGTAATATTGTCCGTAAAATAACGGGGTTTGTCCGTATTGGTCGCGTTCTATGTAAGACAATAACGCAAATACATTATCGGGGCTATTTTCATCGATAGGCGGATTGCTGATGGAACGGATTACGACCATCGAATAGGAAGAATAACCGATCAAAATGACCATAAAACAGGTTAGAATCGTGTTCCAAATCGGCATATTCTTTTTCAGTGTATAGCGGATTCCCCAGGTCAGCCCTGCAATGATCGCCAGCACATAAATCACGACACCTGTATTGAAAGGTGCACCCATCCCGTTCACGAAAAGCAGTTCGAACCAGCCGGCTACTTTAATTACCCCCGGAATAAGGCCGAAATTCACGAATCCTAAAATAACCAGGGAGAGTAATCCGGTTTTGATAATACCTCTGGCTGTCGGGGTATATTTTTTGAAATAGTAAACAAATACGATAGCCGGGATGGCCAACAGGTTCAGGAGGTGAACACCGATAGACAAGCCTACCAGGAAGGCAATCAGCACCAGCCAGCGATTGGCATAAGGTTCGTCCGCCACGTTTTCCCATTTCAGTATAGCCCAGAATACGGCTGCCGTAAACAAAGAGGAGAGGGCGTAAACTTCGCCTTCTACTGCCGAAAACCAGAAGGTATCGGTAAACGTATAAGTGAGTGAACCGATCAATGAAGCTCCCAGAATGGCAAACATTTGTCCTAAAGTCATTTCCTCTCCTTTTTTCACGAGCAGTTTACGTGCCAGGTGAGTGATCGACCAAAAGAGGAACAAAATGGTAAAACCGGATGCTAAGGCCGACATGCAGTTGATCATTACCGATTGCTTCTCAGGAGAAGGTGCGAAAATCGCGAACAGACGGGAAATGATCATAAATAACGGAGCTCCGGGAGGGTGGCCTACCTGTAATCCGACGGATGTCGTTATAAATTCTCCGCAGTCCCATAGACTGGCAGTAGGCTCGACGGTAAGCAAATAAGTCATACTCGCGATGACAAAAGTTACCCAGCCGGTGATTCTGTTAATAAGCCTAAAGCTTAGATTAGGGTGGTTTTTAATTTGATTCATCTGTATTATATTGATCGTTTTTTGTTATCTTATTTAAAATCAATGCACAATATAAATCGCACAAATTATAGAGCACGAAAATAATTATTTTCATTGAATTTTTATCCTTTTTTTTGTGAGAAATAAATAAAAGTCCTACATTTGCACCGTCGAAAGAGACGAATGATTGATTGTCCCATTGTGTAATGGCAGCACAGCAGGTTTTGGTTCTGTCAGTCCAGGTTCGAGTCCTGGTGGGACAACTCTCAAATGCCCAAATGGTGAAATTGGTATACACGCTAGTTTCAGGTACTAGTGGCCGCAAGGCCGTGTAGGTTCGAGTCCTATTTTGGGCACCTCCAAAGTTCTTTTTATTTTAATTGCCCGAATGGTGAAATTGGTATACACGCTAGTTTCAGGTACTAGTGGCCGCAAGGCCGTGTAGGTTCGAGTCCTATTTTGGGCACCTCCAAAGTTCTTTTTATTTTAATTGCCCGAATGGTGAAATTGGTATACACGCTAGTTTCAGGTACTAGTGGCCGCAAGGCCGTG
>OGOU01000172.1_pt1 | contig 65909 bp, 49 predicted proteins | sample 1552721 | NCBI WGS metagenome assembly OGOU01 (sample SAMEA2580176, study PRJEB22360) | human gut metagenome | biome: human gut; feature: human-associated habitat; material: faeces | place: Denmark | collected 2008/2010
AATTCAGACGCTTACTTCTCAAAATTGCATGTTTTGGTTCTTTTTCATCCAAACTTATGCTTGATGATTGCTCTACAGTCTCAATTCTAATGCTCTTTATTCCTAAGTCATTTAATATGGGTTCTTCTGAATTTCCATATTCTCCTAAATAAATAAATAATATCGCTTTCATAACTTAATTTATTTTATTAAAAAAAAATTCCATTTCTTCTTTAGTCATTTTGTCTACAGGTTTATTAAATGTAAAGACAGATAAATATCCAGCTCCATCACATATCATTAATTGGTTAAACGCTGATGAATATTTAATATCATAAACATAATCTTTACATTTCTTTATTATTAATGTTTGCCCTGTTTGCAAATTTCTGATTTTCACAGTTTTATCCTTACTTCCAGTAAAAAGCCATCTACAATCATCACTTAAATAAAGAGTCCTTATGGTATCTATATGTAACTTTATTTCTTCGGTTTTATCATTTTCTTTCTTTATTAAAACTTTCCCCATTGCCGCCCCTATAGCTATATTTTTATTATTAGAAATAGACACGCAAAACAATGGATTGTCAGACTCCTTATTCATTTTTGTTTTCCCTGTATTGAAGTCTATATAATGCACTATCCCATCAGCACCAACAGAAACCCCCCAATTATATTTTTCTGAGTACTTAAACATAAAAGCATTACTCTTATGTTGAAATATTTTTTTTAAGTAATTTACTTCTGGAAAGTCATTCTCCTCAATAACTTTATCAAGATTATCAACTAGCCATTCTTTTACGTCTCCATTTCGTTCACTTGTAATCAGTGTTTGAGTTTTAATATTAAAATCGATGCTAAAAATCGATGTTTCAGATTTAAAACAACTTTTAAAATTTGAAAGATTAATGTCTGTTGAAAAAACTTCACCATTATCAAATCCAACTAAATATGTAGAACTATTAGGTATTCTGAATATAACCCTTGAGATGCTGTCAACGGTTTTGATTTTCTCTACAGAATTATTGTCCAAATCTACCTTTACTAATTCAGATTCAAATCCAGAACATAGTATTTGGTTTTTATTAGAAGTGAAACAACAACTCGTTAATCTATTATTTTGAATCTCTATTGTCTGTAAATTAGTTAAAAGAACATCTGGTGCTATTACGTTTTTTGTTGACGGTATATTCTTATTATAAATATCAACCACACGAATACTAAATTCATTTATTATTTTATTTCGTTCGGAAGCATTTAGAGCTTCTAATGGTTTTGAGTCTAAATTAAAACTAGCAAAATCCTTTAAATCACTGTGCTTATAGGAACAGTAACTTGTAATTAAAGGCAAAATATGTAGACCATCAACTCTGGCTGATTCAAGTATTTTAGGTAATTCAATATTATTTATAAAGTTAGACCCTAAAAAACCCGGACCTATAAGTAATATTGCAATTCTACTGTCATTTATTGCGTTAATAATTTGGTCTTTCAAGATTTTTCCTGCTTCCATTTTAGAATCATCCCATATATCTAAAATACCTTTTTGCTCAAAAGCACTTAAATATAATTTTAGTCTATCTATCCATTTGACTTCTTCTTGGTCAACATGAGCATAACTAATGAATACTTTATTTCTCATATTTTATTTACATTACTATCAATTTTATTTTTTGTAAGGTCTCCAACTATAAACCAATAAGAAATAGCTCCCAAAAATGCAAGAAAACAAGAAAGTATAAAAGGTGCAAGAAATGATTTTGTCATATAATACAAATATCCAGTAATAATTGGTGCAACAATACCTGCAATATTGGAAAATGTATTTTGAATACTTCCAACAATCGCTATTGAACGTTTATTAACAGTTAATTCATCAGGCATACTCCAAATCCCAACTGATGCAGAGATTAAGAACATATAAGATAATGTTATTAGCCCGATAACAACTATCATGTTAGATGAAAATAAACTGAAAGTAATAACTGATGAAAATATGAGACCTATACATATTGGTATTTTTTTTGCATAATTTACAGATATTCCCTTTGAGATTGACACATCAATTATATGCCCTGTAAATAGTTCCCCTAGTACGGCAAATATAGGTGGAAAAAGTGCAGCAAAACTAAGAGATATAAATTCTAATCCTTTAGACTCAATCAAATAAGTAGGAAACCAAGTTAAATGGAAGCTTTTCAAGTAATTATAGCAAAAAAAGCCCAAAGACATCCCCAAAACTTTCTTATTTAAAAGATATTTTTTCCATTCAATTTTCTCTTTTTTATCTATAGTGAAGATATCTTTATCTAATATATTAGCTTCTTCCTTTGTAATTTTAGGATGTTTAGTTGGATTGTCTCTATAAAAGATATACCAAACAACACTCCAAATTAACCCAATTATACCAGAAACTATAAAGCAAATTCTCCAATTATATCTTACTATTAAATAAATAATAATTGGAGCTGCAATAGCGGTTCCTATATAAGACCCTGCATCAAATAATCCAGTTGCTTTCCCTCGTTCTTTTTTAGGAAACCATTTTGATACAGAATATGCATTACTTGGAAATGTGGGGGATTCAAATCCTCCTATAAAAAAGCGAGAAGAAAATAAACTATAAAAACTAGAAGTAAATCCGCTTAAAATTGTTGCTAATGACAATAATATGGTTGAGAAGAAAAGCGAAATACGAGACCCAAATTTAAAAATCAAAATGCCACCTAAAGGCATTAATAATACATATCCGAATGAAAAAGCAGAAAGAATATAACCTTTTTCAATATCAGATAAAGAAAATTCTTTGGAGATTGCTATTATAGCATGAGATATATTTACTCTATCAAGATAGTTTATCGCAACGCCGAGAAACATCAAGATACCAATCTTCCACCTGATTGTTCTAAAAAGTTTCATACTAAAAAATCTTCCATATTTAGAATTCGATTTTCAATAATAAAATCGACAAGTTGCTCATAGCTTTCATAGACCAATCCTGTTATGCCATTCTCAATAGCGGTATTAACAGTCTTTTCTCTATCATCAATGAATAAGATATTTTGGGGATTCGTAACATTGCATTCAGATATTAAATTAATAAATGATTCTTTCGATGGCTTTATTAACTTATTCTGAAAAGAACATATCATAATATCAAAATGCTTATTTAAGCTATAGGTATCTGACATGTATTTATAACGTTCCCTATCTGTATTTGTAAAGAGACCTAATTTTATTGATTTCCTATTTTTGATTAAAAGTAATAACTCCAATATTCTGTTATCAAGTATATATGTCTTAGCCCACATTCTTTGCAAAATATCATAATCTACAGTTTTACCCTTCTCATTCTTTGATAAATCAATAACCCAATCCCAAAATTCGGTCATAGATATTTTATCAATTCTGAAAAGCTTTCCTTGCTCTGATTTCTCTGAAATTAGCTGCTTTGACTCTTCCATAGAAACGTTGAGTAATTTCGCAAAAAATGACTGATAGGGTTCGCAGTAATGATGGGCTAAAACACCACCATAATCAACGATGATAGTTGAGATATGTTGCAAATCATCCATGTGTTTTCATATAAAGACTAACTTCCACAAGCACCAAGTATGTAAATAAATAATACCACGAGTCCATAGAAAGGTAAAGTTGAAAATGATATAATTGACTTCAAAGTTGCACAAAATTGTGTGCCAAAATTAGATATTCCTTTTATAGTATATAATTCTTCAACATAAATACCAGATTCTACTTTTGTCAAAAACTCTTCTTGTTTTTTGATAAAAAGTCTTTCCAGCCCCAAATAATAACAATCTAAGAAGAAAAATAAAGATACTGGAATATAACAAATCCATATATTCTTAAACCCAGAATTTTTATCTACTATTAATACCAACATAGCCGCAATTATAGTAATAGCCCATGTTTTACAATTCGCACTATTATTTGCCATTCTACTGATTATATTCTGCATCATTGAAATATGAGCTTGAACAGCAGGACAATCTTTATTTTTCAAAGTACTCATATTTTTTACTTTTTGAAATTATTTCATATAACGTATCTAAAACATGCTTAGAATAATTAGGTGCATATTTTTTTCCACTAAATTTCCATGTAGATTCCCATTCTCGGAAAATATCCACATCGATAGATGTAAGATGTTCCGTGTTTATTATATATTCTATATCTAATCCTTTTTTTAGTTCTCCACCTTCAGAAAAAGATTCCGTCATTCTCTTTATTCGATATTCTTCTATTGGCTTTTTTCTTATCAAATTTGTTATTGCAATTTCTGAATATATCCATGGAGATTTAGTTTTTAAAATAACTTCATTTGGAGTTATCGAATTTGGAGTATTTAAAAATAATATACATTCTGCTTTGTCTATCATCATTGTTAATGCCGTAGAAAGCATCATATGAACATGACTTGTTGAATAATTTCGCTTAACATAGTCGTATGTTTCACCACTTGGGTTTAAACAATACTCATTGTCAATAATTCTCAATAAATTGTCAGAATATCCCCAAATACAAGAATCAATAAAAACGGATAACCCGAAGCGAGTATTAAGATATTCAGATAATGCTATTGCTAGATTTTCATCCTGATGTGAATGAGAAATAAATATATCTGCATTTATTTGCGGAAACCAATTATCTTGCATTCTTGAACCATCAAGACTTCCATTCTCTAGGATAAAAGAATTTAATTTATCTTCTATTTTAATCTTACTTATGTTATATCTCTCTCTACCAGACTCAATAAGCATATTATAACTATCTTTATTAAAGTCTGATGAGTTTAAAAATAATTCAAAGCCTGTATGCATTTTTATTTTTTATTGCAAAAATAATAAAATGCCCCAATTAACTTAGTATTAACAAATATAATTATTTGAATTTCAAATAAAGACATAAATTTAAGATTATAAAGCGGTTTCTTTGCTACTTTCTTTTTCAGCTTACTTCACGAAAGAAAGTAGTTTTTATTTGCACTGTGCAAATAGCAAGGTGTGTTCAAAGAAACAAGAAATGTGATTGTAATCTATTGAATAATAGATTTTTGAAGAAGAAGAGTATAACAATGGGTAACGATATAGAAACGAGCGAACTTCTTTAGTCTGCTGTGTTTTTCCATTGCTTCAAATAACTCTACCACAAAGATAAATCATTTTGTTGAAACCTTGCCAAATATATCCATCATTCTTCGTATCTTTGTAATTACAAAGCATTTAACATGGATAAATTCAATGCGAATGAAAGTGTAGATACTACGAGATTAGAAAAACTATTTCTTGAAAGTGGCACACTAAAAGTATTTAGAAAAAATGAATATATGGTTCGTCAAAACGATAAAACTAACCATATAGGCTTTGTTGCATCTGGTATATTCCGTCTTACTCGCATAGATACGAACGGTAACGAATGGATTGTTGGTTACAGTTTTGAAAATAATTTCGTATGTGATTATCCATCTTTAATTAATAGAACCGATGCAACGGTTAGCATACAGGCAACAACTGATTGCGAGGTCTATTTACTATCTCTAAGCAAACTCAACCAATTTTGGGAAACCGATATGGAAACACAGCGTTTAGGCAGGCGTATTGCCGAAACCATGTTTGCAGAGATATACCAACGCTTATTAGGGTTCTATTGCGATACTCCTGAACAACGCTATCAGACGTTAATGAAGAGATGTCCTGATTTGCAAGAACTAATAACTTTAAAGGAAATAGCACTTTTTCTCGGTGTAACTCCTGAAACTCTAAGTAGAATCCGCAAAAAACAACTGCAAAAATAGAGGTCTTGACTTTCGTCAAGGCTTTTTCGCTTTTTACTACCTAATATTGCCACCATAATGATAAACTGAATTATTATGGTAACTTACACTCACTTCGGCAAACAACCCGATGTTCTTAAACATCTTGTTCTCTGCGAGGTTCTTCAAATAGAAAAACCGCAGATATATGTAGAAACAAATTCAGCGTGTGCCATCTATACAATGACACATACTCCCGAACAAGAATATGGTATTTATCACTTCCTGAACGAAGCGAATAAAGATGCTACACTAAAAAACTCCCTTTATTATCAATTAGAGAGTGAAAGCATGGCAAATGGAAACTATTTAGGTTCTCCGGCATTAGCCATGAAAGTATTGAATAATGATGTTAAGGGGTGTCTATTCTTTGATTTAGAAAAAGAGGCACTGGAGAATATTGAATCATTTGTAAGACACCAAGCTGTTGCACCATCAATTAGAACCTTTAACTGCGATTCGATTGATGGAGTATTAAAGCTATTGCCATCATTACCCAAATCCACGTTTCTACATATAGACCCTTACGAGATAGATAAACCCAATAGCAATGCAAATACTTATCTTGATGTATTAATCAGTGCTACCAAATTGGGGATGAAGTGTTTGTTGTGGTACGGATTTATGACCATTAACGATAAACAGGCACTCAATAAATCCATGTCTGAGAAATTTAACAAGGCAGGCATTAAGGATTATACGTGTTCAGAGCTGATTATGAACGCTATAAAAAAAGATACAGTAATCTGTAATCCCGGCATATTGGGAAGCGGAATCTTAGCAACCAACTTATTCCAAAAATCCAATGCAGTGATTCAGGATTATAGTAAAAAACTGGTTGAAATCTATAAAAACGCTCAATATAAAAAATTTAATGGGAGTTTATATAATGATGCCATAAATAAAAAACAAAATATTAGAATCAAAAGACATCTTTAATTGTGTGAATCATGAAAGAATTATCCGAACAGAGATTTTTCCGGTTATTGTCGGAATACTCACAAAAAGAGTTTACCGTAAATGATTTTACGGCAGCATTACAAGAACTTGCCAATCACTTGGCAAGCATTGCTATAAATGAACAAGACTACGCTGTATTGTTACGTTATCTCTCCTTTGGACTTAACAGGCTTAAATCGCATCGAGTACAATTTGAGCAGGGGGAAAAATGCCTTGTTATTGCTTATTGATGAAGCAATAGGACTTGTAAACACAGAACTTCGTATACTCAATATGCGAATTAAATATCCGGTTCAATTCCAGAACCGAAAGAATAACTTACCATCATCCCCGCTACACCTAATAGATGAAACTTATCTTATTGAAATAATGGAGCTTGTTAGCGGACTATTCCTATCTAAGAGAGTAGTAACGCATATTGGAACAGAATCCCCCCTTACAGAAATTGGAAAAGCATTTGAATATCTCTTCAATATCAAATTGGGGGATGTTCACAAGAAGCATGAAAGCGTTATTAAGCGTAAGCCATCCAAAGTAACTGAATTTTTAGATACACTTCGTAAAGCTATTATCGAAGAAAGCAAGAAGAAAGGCTATTTGTAAATCAACAATTTAGCAACTATTTATGGGGGTGTACCAGTGGTACACCCCTAACTTTTTTACACTCATTTGCCGAACTTTGCTTCATCAATCGATTGAAAACAATAATGTTAAACTAAAAAATGAAGCAAAATGTATGTAGATAACGAAAACTTCGACAAGTGGATGGAACGGTTATCAAAGAAGCTCTCCGAAATCGGGCAAGACCTAAAATCCCTTATCAATACTGACAAGGTATTGGACGGAAAACGATAAGATACTCGACAATCAAGATTTGGCTTTCCTGCTAAAAGTATCTTTCCGAACCTTGCAACGGTATCGGGCAAGTGGCAAACTTCCTTATTTTACGATAAGCCACAAGACCTATTATCGTGCAGCCGACATCCGGACTTTTATTCAAGAAAATGCTGATTGCAAGACCTATGAACGGTTCAAAAAGGAAAATCAACTCGATAAGCAAACCGAAGCAGAACAAGGTGGGTAATGTTACCACCTGATGAAGTGTTAACAATCCCCATTTAGCAGAAACCGCCTCGCCCTGTGGCTCGGCTCGTTTCACTAAATGAAGCAAGAGGGAACTGGACAAGTCCTGTTCTTCCCTCTTGCCCTGCGGGGCAAAGCCTTCGACTTTAAGAGGTTACATTCGTAACCGTTTATAACAGTGATTATAACCTGAAAATGTATTTCGCTTATAATCAACTGAATGAATCTCATTTTCCTTATAAAAAAGTTATAATCATGGATAAGACCAGTAATATATCCACACTTACCACCATCGGGATAGACCGACAGACGGGTAAGTTGATAGATAAGCTCTGCAAACGCTATTCGCTGAAAAAAGGGGAAATAGTCAGGTTGGCATTTGTCTATATTGATAAAGCATGTATCAACCCATCGGAAGCACCGGAATCCGTAAAATCGGAACTGGCGAAAATAAACAAACGGCAGGACGATATAATCCGCTTCATTCGTCACTACGAGGAAGAACAACTAAATCCCATGATACGAACCGCTAATTCTATTGCAGTTCGGTTTGATGGTATTGGTAAGACATTGGAAACGCTTATTCTTTCCCAATTGGAATCCAGTCAGGGGAAACAAACAGCCGTATTGCAAAAAGTAAGTGAGCAGTTCGGCAAACATGCCGATGTAATCAACCAGCAGGGGAAACAACTCACCGCCCTGTATCAGATACATCAACGGGATTATAAGAAAATGTTCCAACTGATACAACTCTATTCGGAGTTATCAACTTGTGGCGTGATGGATGGTAAACGGAAAGAGAACCTAAAAGCGGAAATCGTCAATTTGATAAATACATAGAACCATGCACATAGATTTTGTACCACCATCGGGAGGAACATATAACAATGCAGGAAGTAGCCGCCAATTAGCTTCATACATGGAACATGAAGATTTGGAACGGATGGAAAAAGGTATTTATACCGATGGCTTTTTCAACTTATCGGATGATAATATTTACAAATCAAAGGTTATTAAGGATATAGATAGTAATATCGGGCAATTGTTGAAAACAGATGCTAAGTTTTTCGCTATCCATGTCAGCCCATCGGAAAGCGAGCTTCGGGCAATGGGAAACACCGAACAGGAGAAAGCCGAAGCCATGAAACGGTATGTTCGGGAAGTGTTTATTCCTGAATATGCCAAGAACTTCAACAAAGGACTATCCGAAGCGGATATAAAGTTTTACGGGAAGATACATTTTGACCGTAGCCGTTCCAATAACGAACTAAATATGCACTGCCATTTGATTGTCAGCCGTAAAGACCAATCTAACAAAAAGAAGCTATCACCGCTTACCAACCACAAAAACACCAAGAACGGAGTAATAAAAGGTGGCTTCGACCGTGTGAATCTCTTTCGACAAGCGGAACAAGGCTTTGATAAACTATTCAGTTACAACCGCCAATTATCCGAATCCTTTGAGTATTCCGACACGATGAAAAAACGGAAGCATTGACGATAAACTGAGAGTGCAGGAGCAGGAGTTGAAAGAGCCAAAACAATATTTTACTGGCGAAAATAAAAAAGAAATATTCCAATCCAGTGAAAAAGAAAACAATATTTCTTGCAACCTTGATAGCAAGGCAGATGAAAAACATTCTTACAACCAGCAAAATAACGGTAGTGGCGATTCTCTATTATCTATCTTCTCATTGGGAGATGGCAATAATAACAATGCTGCACCAGTAGAAGAATTACAGGCACAAAAACGCAAGAAGAAAAAGAAGAAAGGGATTAGACGATGACTGAATATGAAGAACTAAGAGCCGATATAGACCGCTATTTGATGGAACGTTTTAAGTATTGAAAATCGCTTGTATGGCTGACAGTGGATAATATAATAGCCACCCGAAGAAATAGCCGGGTAGATTTATATTTGCGTATTAGAAAGGTTGAAAGCCGTTTTCCACCTGATTGCCTGATTATCGCCCGATTGAGTTTTAGCAAAAAACGTATAGGGCATGGAACGCACTTTATCCGATTTCTGACAAGAATAGCCCGAAAGTACGATTTTAACCATATCGGCATTGAGTGTGCCAACATCAAAAGCAGTACTTTTGCCAAGAAATTAGGCTTTTACTGCATAGATGGTGAGAATTACGCAATAGCAGTAACCAATCTAATATCTTATTTTTCAATGAACTAATCTTCTTTCTAATCCCAATATATTAAATGAAATATGTATTTTTGCATATTCTTTTGAATTACAGACAATTGATTTTTTGATTGATTATTATTTACATTTAAAACATGGGAGAAATAGAAATACAAAAATTTGCCGCATTAAATGAAGAATTTGACACAGCAAACAAATTAGTGAGGTTAGGACTTGGAGAACTTCAAAATATTAATCTTGACAATGATTTCTATTTTCTGCCATTTCAACTTTTGTCACAAGGGTTTGAACGTTTTATGAAAGCTTATATTTGCGTTGCCTATGTGGAGAAGCATAAAACTTTACCTGATTCTTCCTACATAAAGTCATTAGGGCATGATTTAGAACGACTTTTGACTGAAATTATGTCAAATTATTATATCCATTACAAACCTATTCAGTTTGAATCTGATTGGCTGCTAATAAATGGTGATGCTAATTTGAAAGAACTTTTATTCATATTATCTGAATTTGGGAAATTTGCTCGCTATTACAATTTTGACTTCATTACTGGTAATTCAAAAATTGGTATAAACCCCAAAGAGGCTTGGCGTAAATTTGAAAATAAAATAAAGCCAGTTGATGCTCAGACTATGAAAAAACTGATGAATCAAGACGTAGACCGTGAAGTATACCAAGAAATAACAAATTATATAATAGATATTTTTGAACGATTTATAGCAAGTCTTTCAAGACAAATAATTTGGGGGACATTAGGGCAATTAGGTAAACAGTTAACAATAAGCTCGTTCTTTGATTATGGGACTTTGTATGAAAAAGATTTTGGGAAAACAGACTATAGAAAGAACACTACAAAATACAAAGAAACTCCTAAATCTATACATAAGAGAACAGTATTAGATGAATTAAACCGAAAATTCAACCCTGATTTTAAATCAAAAAAACTGAGAAAATGTGACTATAACGGAGATTGGCCTTTTTATGTTGATGAAATCATTATTGAATGTAGGCAAAAACATTGGTGTATCGTTACTATTGATGGCTATGATTATGCCCTGAATGGTGCTGCAAAAGGACGGTATAAACTTGAAAACCCACATGATGCAGGGATGGCTATACTTGGTAAAAGCATCGGAGATTTTATTTCAATGGCATTAGCATTATAATTTATATCCTTTCTTTCTCTGAACACAAAGGTATATTCCAAGAATAAAACGGCAACACCGAGCCGCAAGCGGTTTTTGTAAATTTCTTCCTTTTTCGTTCCTCAAAAGAGTAAATTTCCAAAAAGTGTTGCCTTATTTATTCTTTCCATATAGGAGATGTTTATCAGAGAAAAAAAGGAAAAAATACGTTGGTTATGATGTGTTTACTTTGCCAATACATATTTACCCTCAATCCGTTCCGCAAGGTTTGTCATATCCTCATTGATTTTGGTACGGGTTATTTCCGCATATATTTGAGTAGTGGAAATACTTCGATGTCCCAATGTTTGGCTAATCGTTTCTATCGGAACACCCATTGAAAGACAAAGGGTTGCATAGCTATGCCTTAGCTATGTGGAAAGAAAGAAGTGATATGAGTAATGGAAACGAAAAGAAAGCATAACGCAATTTGTTGGTAATTAACTATTTCTCTATATTTTTCCACATGAGGAAAAAGCAAAAAAGCGAGGCTTATTGAGAATATTCAGTTACCAAATCGTTAACAGGGCTGTTACCGGCAGGGATAAGGTAACGAAGAGCGGATCAAACAATTTAAAACAGCGATATATTACACTGATTGTCATAGTTTTGCATATCGAATAACGCTTATAAAACAGGTAAATTTGCCACTAAAAATATAAGCGTATGAAAGTAGAAAAATTCAAGGTGTTGCTCTACCTCAAAAAGAGCGGACTGGACAAATCCAGCAAAGCTCCGATAATGGGGCGCATCACCGTTAACCGGACGATGGCGCAGTTCAGCTGCAAGATCTCCATCACTCCCGAACTGTGGAATCCCCGGGAAAGCCGTCTGAACGGCAAGAGCAAGGAGGCGGTGGAAGTCAACGCGAAAATCGACAAGTTGCTGTTAGCGGTAAACTCCGCGTTCGACTCCCTTGTGGAACGAAAGACCGATTTCGATGCGACAGCAGTCAAGGAAGCCTTTCAAGGCAGCAAGGAGACGCGGATGACCTTGCTCAAACTCTTCGACAGGCATATCGGGGAAGTCAGGGCACGTGTAGATATCGATGTGTCTCACCGTACACTTCCCAATTACCTCTATACCCGCAGCCGTCTCGCTGATTTCGTCAGCAGCAGGTTCAAGGTATCCGACCTTGCTTTCTGCCAGCTCAACGAGCAGTTCATCCGAGAATTTCAGGAGTATGTGGTGATAGAGAAAGGCTTGGGTGTCCAGACGGTACGTCACTATCTGGCTATCCTGAAGAAGATTTGCCGCATAGCCTTCAAGGAGGGACATTCGGACAAATTTTATTTTGAGCACTACAAATTACCCAAGCAGAAGGAAACGCCGCCGAGAGCGTTGAGCAAAGAAGATTTCGAGAAGATACGGGATATGGGACTTACCGGATGCCGCCCGGAACACTCCATTGTCAGGGACATGTTCCTTTTCGCCTGTTATGCCGGAACCTCATATGTGGATGCTGTAGCTATCACGCCCGATAATCTCTCAAGGGACGATAACGGTGCGCTATGGCTGAAATACCGTAGGGGCAAGAACGGACAACTAAGCCGGGTGAAATTGCTGCCCGAAGCGGTAGCCCTTATCGAAAAATACCGTGACGATACACGGGGCACACTGTTTCCCGTAATCCCGTACCAAGCCCTGAAATGGTGTCTGACAAGCATCAAAATGAAAGCCGGTATCAAGGGGCGCTTGTCCTATCACATGGGACGGCACTCGTTCTCGACCCTCATGACCCTTGAAAACGGCGTACCTATCGAGACTGTCAGCAAGATGCTGGGGCACGCGGATATAAGAACCACACAAGTGTATGCCCGTGTAACCCCTAAGAAACTCTTCGAGGATATGGACAAATACATCGAAGCAACAAAAGATTTGAAACTCATTCTCTAACCCTATAAATACAATTCGATTATGCGAAGCACTTTTTCCATTCTATACTACATCAACCGTGGCAAGGTCAAAACAGACGGAACTACTTCAATACTGTGCCGTATCACCGTTGACGGCAAGAGCAGCGTATTTGCCACCGGTTATTACTGCAATCCCAAAGACTGGAACGCCAAAACAGGGGAAGTAAAGGATGCAAGGGCAAACAACCTCCTTGTCGGACTCCGTTCCAAAATTGAGGCCTCATATGACAATCTATTGAAGGACGCGGGTATGGTCACGGCGGAAATACTCAAGAACGAGATTACCCATGTAGCAACCGTTCCGGTCACATTGCTGAAAGCCGGGGAAGAGGAGCGGGAAAGACTGAGAATCCGCTCAGAAGTGATAGATTCGACCTCCTCTTACCGTCAGTCCAAATCCTCACAGGCATACCTGCACGAGTATCTGCTGTCGCTGGGTATGCGGGACATCGCCTTTGAAGATATTACCGAAGACTTCGGCTGGGGCTACAAGCTTTACCTGAAAACCAAAGGCTGCGGGAATGGGCATATCAACCACTGCCTTACATGGCTGAACCGTCTTATCTATATTGCGGTGGACAGGGAGATACTCCGTTTCAATCCGCTTGCGGATGTCCCCTACGAGAAGAAACCGGACTACAAGTTGAAACACATAAGCCGGGCGGAACTGCAACGGATCATGGAGCAGCCCATGCCGGAGAGGTTACAGGAGCTTACCCATAGGGCGTTCATCTTTTCAGCCTTCACGGGGCTGTCATATGTCGATGTAAAACGGCTTTATCCCTCGCATATCGGAACGACCGCGGACGGCAGGAGGTATATCCGTATCAACAGGAAGAAAACCGATGTGGAATCCTTTATTCCGCTGCATCCCGTAGCCGAACAGATATTGTCGCTGTATAATACCACTGATGACAGCAGGCCTATACTCCCCCTGCCCAAGCGTGACATGTTGTGGTACTGCATACACGAAATCGGGATAGTGGCAGGAGTGAAAGAGAATCTCAGCTACCACGCGAGCAGACATTCGTTCGGAACCTTGACGCTTTCGGCAGGTGTGCCGATCGAGAGCATCAGCAAGATGATGGGACACACGAACATCCGGACCACGCAGGGATATGCCAAAGTGACCGATGATAAAATCTCCGAGGATATGAATAAGCTGATGGCAAGGAGACGTGAAAACGGGGCATCTTCCAATTAGAATCCCTGTTTCGCGGTCGCTCGCTTCCTCGCCGCCCATGGAAGTTAGTACAGACTTCATTGAAAGTGAAAAAGTCGGGCGGCAGGCCGTTTCGGGCAGAATCTTCCTCCTGCGGAGCGTATTCAGCCCGAAAACCTTTTCCCTTTCACGTCTGTACAATGGACGCCGTCGGCAGCGGAAACAAGCGACCGACGGAAAAGTCGGAACAAAAAACAAAAGAGAAACAGCATACTGTCAGTAGAATACTACCGGTCCGTATGCTGTTCCGATATTCTATAGGGGGGGATATTTTTTAACAGCCTAATGAAGCGGGCAGGCGGTAAACTGCGCTCTCTCCAGAAAAATCAATCCGTTTTTTCGGCCACCTGCCAATATCCGCCTTTGTCCGGTCCGATTCGTCGGAGTACCCCGTCCGCTTTCAGCCCGGCAATCTGTTTTTCCACGGCCTTGGGGGTTATCCCTATCCGCTTGGCAAGTGCTGTTGCGCTCAGTGTGTTGTCCTGTGAAAGCAGGGCGATGATTTTCTCCCTGCTTTTTGAGTTTATACTACTTCTCTCTATTGTAAATGACATCCAAAAGTTCGTTTGCAAGTTTGATGTCTGTAACTTTTACAATACTATATTCTTCTGTTGGATAATCAAGAATATTGACGCTGACATATCAAATGGTAGATATAGTCAAGCAGCCAGATTATGACCGTATGGATAATGATTTGAAGTCTCGTCATATCAAGATAAAAGGCGAAGCTCCCAATAATATATGAATAGGCAGACATCTTTGAACTCAATAAAGATAACGATAAAATCCGCCAAGTGCGTAAATGCGTAAAGACGTAGAAATCTGCGAGGAAGCGGTACGAAAACGAACAGCTCTTACTGAACAAGTTAGAATCACATAACAGTCTGTAAAGGAGCAGTAGGACAAGGCAAAGTTTATCAAGGGCAAGACGATTCAAACGAATAAACCTAATTTAGTTTACAATAAGTATAAAAATATTATAATTTGTAAAAAATAGAAGTCACAAGATTGTATTGTTTGTTCGACAATTTCCTGTTTGATTATTTTATGGCTTTCATATTTTTGAAATAATACGCCATGTTTTTGAAATAATATTCCAAGTGTTAGCGATAATAATTGGGGAAATTACTACCTTTGCAAAATTTTAAATGGAATCATGCAACATCAAACATCCGTATCATGCAGAAAGGTGCAAATATCAATAGAATAAAAGCAGTGCTTGCGGAACAAAATAGAACCAGTAAATGGCTTGCTGGAGAATTGGGCAAAGATCAGGCCACTATATCAAAGTGGTGTACCAATACATACCAACCAAGTTTAGAAACTTTGGTAAAAGTAGCAGGGCTGCTTAATGTTGATGTAAGAGATTTGATTGTAAAAACTGAAATTAAATAAGTTCATGTATAAGATAGAATGGGATAAAGAAACAGGAGGTGTTTTGTTAAGTTCCAAAGTCTCGAAAGAGACTTTGGGCATTTCGCCTCGTCCTGTTTGGTTTGAAGAACTTGATCTACTTGGACTTGACAAATTAGGATATGTATATCCGCAGTCAGAGGCTCCACTTATGTGGGCAGTTAATAAACAATATTTCTATCGTGGCGACTTGGTGTTTCAGGCTAAAGGGGCAAATTTATATGATTCGGCTACCATAACTATTATGCCGGGATTTGAGAATCTTGAACTTATCCCGATTGATGTCAAGAAAATGATAGAGAGAAACCGCGATATTATGTTCTTGCTGGAGAGCGAAGCCATTGAATTTATACGCGAAACATTCTTCATCTATTCTACAGCTTCTAAAAAATTCAATGAGATAAAAGCCAATCAACTTGATTTTGAAGCTATCGCTGCATCTATTGAGCAAAAACAAAAGCGGAAAATGGCTATTGTCAAGGAGGAGTGCGACAGCTTCGATGTAATGCCCTTGGATATTGCAGAGCAACAAGGTAAACAACGACTACTTGCCACCAAAATTGATATTTTTTTGGCATCATTTTCAGGCGGCAAAGATTCACAAGTAGTTCTTGATCTTTGCACAAGAGCTTTACCGCCCAGCGTTTTCGAAGTGATATATAGCGATACAGGGTATGAATTGCCGTCATCGCTCGACCTTTACGAAGATGTCAAACGACACTATTCTGCGCTTTATCCTGGACTTAAATTTTCCACCGCTCGCAACCACGCTTCGGTGTTAAGCTATTGGGATAAGATTGGTACGCCGAGCGATACCCACCGTTGGTGCTGTTCAGTAATGAAAACCGCACCTCTTTACCGTTCGCTTAAAGTCCCGGGTACAAACAAGCAAGCTAAAGTTCTTACTTTTGATGGTGTAAGAGCAGAAGAATCTGCCCGTCGTGGCAATTATGAACGTATGGGTAAAGGTGTAAAACATTCAACAGTTGTAAATGCTCACCCGATATTATATTGGAATACATCGGAAATATTTTTATATTTATTCTCCTATGCTCTACCTGTTAATGATGCTTATCGTTTAGGAAAATCAAGAGTAGGGTGTATTACTTGCCCTTACTCTTCCGAATGGGATGATATGATAGTAAGCCGTTGTTATGGTGCAGAATTAGAACCTTTTATTTCAAGAATTTATGATTGGTCCAAGCAAGAGGGTGTCAAAGACTTGGAAGTATATCTAAAAGAGCGTAAGTGGAAATTTAGAGCTAGTGGTAAATTTATGAAAATTTCCACACAGGTGAATTTCAAGAACTCTCCTAATAATTTCTACGCCCAAGTAAAATCTGCAAAATTACCCATTACTGCGTGGTTGCCCGTCTTGGGTGAATTCACCCTCTTTAATATCTCTAATGAATTTCACGGAGATATAAAATATAAAAATACTGTCTATTCTTTTGAGATTAAGGGGAATGATACAGATTATACTTTTTATATTAAAGGGATTAAAGATTTATCTCTTATCTCTTTATTGAAAAGAGTTATATACAAAGCGGCATATTGTATTAATTGCGAATCATGCGAGGTTGAATGCCCAACAGGGGCGTTGTCCGTTTTTCCAAAAGTAAATATTGATTTAACGAAGTGCATCCATTGCCACAAATGTTTGAACTTTCACGACAAAGGATGTATCGTTGCTAATTCTATAAGTATGACAACAGAAACAAATATAAAAGCGAAAGCAGGAATTGATAGATACAACACCTTTGGACTCCACGAAGAATGGATGAGCGAGTTTCTATTAAATCCTACTGAGTTCTGGGACTATAATGGACTTGGACCAAAACAAGTTCCGAGTTTTAAAAACTGGCTCAAAGAAGCTGAAATAATAGACACTAAATTAAATCTCACTGAGATTGGGAAAGTTTTATCTGAAATATATGTTGATGACCCCAACTTGGTTTGGTCTGTGGTTCTTACTAATCTTGCTAAAAACTCATTCATTGTGAATTGGTTCTTAACTCATATTGTGCCCGGACAAATTTTCGATAAAAATTCTATTTCAGAAAACATTTCGGAAGAATATCCAGTTTACGGAAAGCGAACAGTTGACAATGCAGTCTCGGCGTTATTCCAATTATTTAAGTATTGTCCTACGGACTGTGCTTTTGCTATAGCTGAAGAAATTGAAGGTAAGCAATATCGACGTAAATCTTTTGAAGATTTATCCGATACCGCTTTAGCTTATTCTTTGTATCGATATGCTGAAAATGTTGGATATAAATCTTTTCGCGTTTCTGATTTAAAAGATTCAAAATCAGAACTTGGTCCATTCGTTGAATTTGGAATTTCGCTTTCTGGATTAGAGAAAATATTACGAACCCTGAACTCAGCTAACAACCGTTTACTTGTCGCAGAGTTGAATATGGGGCTTGACCATATTACCTTGCGAGAAGATGTGAATCCAATCTCTATTCTTAAAACTTTGATTTAATTATGGCTACTAAGTATTCTGATATCGTTGATTTGCGCTCGGGGCGTAGCACATATTACCTCGAAGAAGAGAAAGCTGGGGATTGGAGTGTATTCATTGTAAACGACCAATTCAATGATATACTGCGTATTGTAGTCCGCTCTGTAATGAACAATGACCTCGATGCGCATAAGTCTTTTTGGATAGAAGGAACATATGGTACGGGAAAAACTCATGCCGGAGCGGTGCTAAAGCATCTACTTTGTGACGATGTTAGTGCTATTGAAGAATGGTTGCGTGAGGAATACAAATTACCGAAATTTGAGGGCTTGTGCCAGTCTGTTTTCGATCTCCGTAAAAAGAAACGGCTGTTTCCCGTTACCTTGTATGGAGCAAGTTCAATTGCCCATCCTGATGACCTCTCCCTACAACTTCAACAAAAGATACAAGAGGCTTTAATCAAAGCCGGACTTACAGACCTTGAAGTAAAGACCGACTATGATACCTATATCAAGCACATTGATGAAAATCAGCAGTTTTGGGAAATGCTTATAGAACAATCACCAAAACTTTCAGCGGTTACTCCCAATGTGGATAAGTTGCGTAAAGAACTTTCCGACCTTGAACCAAAAACATTGCGTGTGGTGCAAGATGCTTTGCGCGATGCCGGCTTTCATATCCGTATGGAAAATGCCAATATCACACAATGGTTTTTTGAAGTTCAAGAGAAACTGAAAGAGAAAACCGAATATGACGGACTACTGATTATTTGGGACGAGTTTACGACCCTGCTCACTCTTGATATAGGTCTTAATATCTTGGTTCAGTTACAAGAACTGACTGAACGTGCTATGGCACAAGAGAATGACAGTTATTTCCTTTTCATTTCTCACCCATCGGCTCTCAACTCTCTAAAAGCGGAAGAACGTCAAAAAACTATTGGTCGCTACCACTATATGAAGTACAACATGGAACCCGTGTCGGCATATAAGATTATGTCGCGCAAGTTCCGTATGACTGGTACCAATGAAGAATATTTGTCTGTTTTCAGTCCCGTTTTAGATAAGTTTGATAATCTTATCAACCACTATACGGAAAATTTGCCTAACGCAGTGGAAACGACACGCGATATCAAGAGTTTGATGCCAGTACACCCTGCTACCGCTTTACTCGCCACATTCTATGCTCGTGAAGCGGGTTCATCTTCTCGCAGTGTATTCCAATTCTTGGGAGAGAACGAAACCGTAAGAGAGTTCTTGAACAACGAAGTCGTTTTTGCCAAACGTGATACAATTACAGCCGATTTTCTTTGGGACTATGTGATTGGTGAGTTTAACGAAAATGTGACAAAATTCGGAGCAGTTACCGAACGCTACAATACCTACTGCTCAAACATTGAGAATGAAGGTGAAGTGGCAATGAAAGTATTCAAAGGAACACTTTTGCTTAATGCACTTAATAACATTGCTAATCATAAAGAGGTAACTCCAAGCGAGGAGAATATTCTTCGTTTGTTTGAGGGTACTTCGTTTGCAGAGCAAGTTGTTGATGTCCTTACAATGTTTGATAACAAAGGCTATATTCAACGTGCACCAGGCAACGTGTTTTCTATTCAGTTCACAGCTCTTCCCACTAAAGAAATCGAAGACGCAAAAGAATCGTTGCGCAACCGTGAATTTAAATACTTATCACAAGTTCTTACTTTCAACGACTCAGCATCTAAGGAAGTCGACAAAATTCTCATTAATCTTTGTCGTCCGTATACGTTTAAATTCTATTCGTTGGATATAAATGAATATACCTTATTCAATAAGATAGAGAACGGTAGAAAAGATGCTAAAGGTTACGAACTATTCTTAGCTTTGTTGTTTGGCAAGACAACTACTGAAATTCAGACTTTGCGTGAATATGCAGAACATGCTTCTGTTGATCCACGCTTTGCCGACACTTGCTTTATCGTTTTCGATGCTCCTTTCGGAGAAAAAGAATATGAGCGTTTCATTGAATATCAGGCAAATGCTAAGTGTGCACAAAAATTCAATTTCACCGATCAATATCAGGCACACGTTAAGAATGCGGCAAGTATTCTCACCGACTATATCATTAAGAATGTGCGTCGTGAAAATTTCTATCTGTATTTGGGAGAAAGTCATAATACGTATTCGGCTTCAAAATTGACCTCTACGCTTGATCGTGTCATTGCGCCACGACTGTTTTGCAAAGGTCCAGAAGCGTTGGAGCAATGTGTGGGTAAATCTAAAACCTATTGGAAGAAAGAATCTACCAAAAAGATTGTGCAGTTAGTGTTGAGTTTTAACACGAAAACAGACATTATAAATCAGCTCAATGCTCAACAATCATTGGTAAAGATACTTCTTGAAGCAAGCGTGGACGAAAATCTTGAGTTCAAGCCGGATATTGACCAACAGCGTAATCCATTGTATCTTGTTTACAAGTTTGTAGAGGACAAGATAAAAAGAACGGATAAGCAGAATCTTTTTAATCTTGCTGAAAAGTTTGAAGAACTTTCATATCCTCCATACGGCTTGTTCCAAACGTGTTCTTGTATGGCGATGTTGGCTTTTGCCCTCCGTCCGTATATCGGCAAGATGTTTGACACTAACGGTAAGCCTCGTGAAGCACAGCATTTGGTTGAAGATGTAGTAGCCACATTTGATTGTTGGGAAAAGGGTAATAAAAACCCAAAAATTTCATTCAAATTTGAAACCAAGGAAGAAGGACAGTTATGCAAGTCGCTTATCAAATGTTTTTCTTTAGATTCATTGAATGGCTATCACGACATAAGCAGTTTGAAAGATGCTCGTTGGGCTATTTTGCATGAATACTCCGTTCTAAAGGGGTATCCTCTTTGGGCGTTGAAGTATGCCATACCAGCAACAATAAAGAATGCAGGTCTTGAAGAACCTGCTCAAAAGCTCATAGATGATGTACTTACTATTTGTTTTGAAACCACACACCGCAACCCATCTATGATGGTTGACATTGTGGAGGGTATCAAATCAATGAACTTTGAAATCAGAGCATGGTTCAAAGATAATACCTACTTCAAACAAGGCTTTGAGCAATTCCTTATGTCAGAGCCGAATGTTGCCCTTCAGTCCGAAGATTTAGATAAAGCATTTGCCTTTATCAAACAGAATATGCAGGGAGAAATTGGACTTTGGGGAGAGACTGAAGTGCTTGATCAACTTAAGAACTGGGCATTGTCACAAAAGCCAGCACCTACTCCTACACCTCCTATACAACCTATACCGGGTGGTGCAGCCCCTATTCCCCCTGTGCCACCGACAGCGCCCGCACCGGGAAGACGTGAACAGGCTAAAGATAAAGTTCAGCTTATAAACAATGTAGAAGATGCTAAAGACATACTTCTTCGGCTTATAGAACTTGATATGGAAACGATTATAGACACCATACTCGAATAATTATGTACCAAGCATTCGAGAATTTTGACTATCTTCTACAATGTGTCGAAGAGGATAAAGTTTCGACAGGGATAAACGCTGCTTCGGCAGGGCGTTTCCCCGTCAGGTTTGTCATGTTCAACAACTTCAAGGATTGCTATGATTTTGTTGACCACCTGACCGATAATGGTGTGGAACTTCAAAGCGTGGATTGTTGGTTGGATTCACAATATCCGGATTTATTGATTACATACAGCAAACTTTCTGATAAAATTTGCTCTTTCGTCCGCAGTAAGGAAGACAATGATATTGTCATTGCACCATTCTCCGAACTTGCTCGTTTTTATAACAACAATAAACCCGATATAGAATTTGATACGCTAATTTCTGACATTAAAGCGATTCAAGCATCGCATATTGCCTATAAAAATCATCAACGAGTTTACATTCCTATAGTGGGATTGGAAGCGAAGATGTCGAAGTTTTATAATGATAGTCAGATAACGGTTTGGGATTATAAAAATCCTAAACCACAGCGAAATTATCGGTTAATACTCACTAATGGTTCTACGTATGGGGTTAATGGTTTGGATAATAATTATAGCGTGGTAAGCTCCGTTTCAGAATGGCTACGCCTTTGGCGCGACCAAAAAATGAAACGGGATATCATTTGCACCTCTCGCTCCATATTTGCTTATGCAGAGTACGCACAACCCGACAATGCTTTCGATTTTGTGCCATGTAATTCAGTCTATAAGTTTCTCACCAATGGATTAGGGCTTCACCTTAGTTTTTTATCTAGCAAAGAAGCAGATAAGCATTGGTTGGAGTTAGCTAAAGAAATCAATATTGAGTCTTTTGATTTCAAGACTTTTTTCAATGCTAAATTCGACATACACGCTCTTGCTGGTTTTGAAGTTTTTGTCAAAACTTGGTTTGAAAACGAACTTCCATTTGATCGTTGGTTACTCACTTCATACTATCAGGAAAAGTTCTGTTCAAAAGGATATATTTGTGAGTCCATTAAAAATTTGAATGGATATACCAATTCTGACTTGACTCAAGCAATAGCTCTTACAATCTTCAACCTTGAAAATCCCGAAGATTATTTGTATGAGCGAAGTGCTATCCTATCTCATATATACAAAGAGAAAGTGGTACTTTCTGAAATAATTCAGCACAAACTGATTGAAAAAATCAATCAAGTTGTTGAAACTTCCGGATATAGTACAGCCTTGCAATATGTGTCACTTGTCACTAACGCAGAAAAAGCACTTTTGATTGACTGGGTTAGCCATTCCTATATTTCAAAAGAAGATATTCGAGAACTTTATCCGCAGTTGTACTACTATCTTGGCACTTCCTTTGGTATAAAAGAAGCCGAAAGCAAGTGGGTTCTCAAATACATAGATGCTTATAAAAGAGCGAAAGTCTGTAACGTGTACACAGATGAAGTGCTTAATACCATCTGTGAAAAGAATCATGACACTATTAAATTCAACTCTTGGTATCATAATTTCAGTACCACTCGAACCGTACTCAATAGTCGCAAGGATATTGATGTATTTTATTGGATAGACGGTTTGGGATTGGATTGGTTACCATTCATCCAATATGTGATAGGGCTACGCAAACACGACAATTTCTTCTTGAATGAAGTTTATGTTTCTCGTGCAGATATTCCTACCAAAACAGAGAATAACAAAAAATCATTGTTACTTCTTGCAAATGACAACTTGCCGAAAGAGGGAGATTTAGACACTATTTCTCATAAAGTTCGGCAATATCCGCAATACATCATAGATGATATGGAGAAGATTGCTGAAATTATCAACAATATTCTTGATAACAATCCTGATAAGAAAATAGCTATTGTTTCTGACCATGGCATTTCTTATCTTCCGCAACTCTGTTCCGGTCTGAATTTGCCCGGATTTGAAAGTGATCATGGTGGAAGAATTGCCTCGGTGAAGAAACCTACTATTGATAATCGCTATATTATTCTTGATGATAACACTACCGTTTGTGCATTACAGCACAATTCGTTATGTGCAAAAATTCATGACGGTTCAGGTTGCCATGGTGGATGTACTCCCGAAGAAGTACTCGTACCGATATTGATAATTTCTTCGCAACCAAACGCCACTAATTGGACTGCAAAATTGCAGGATTTTGAAGTCTCTGCTTCAAATCCCGTTCTCAATTTTGACATTCGCGGACTTTCATTTAATGACATTCCGATTGTTGAGTATAATAATGTACACTATGAATTGATTGCTCAATCAGGGAATAGTTACATTACCCCATGCCTGCCGTTGTTGCAAGATGCTAAAAATATTCGATTGATTATTGGAGATAAGTACCGCGACTTCAAACTCGAACTTAAATTAGGTTTAGAGGAAGAAGATTTGTTCTAACTGCAAAATTTTTATATTATGCGCGAAATAATATCAGAAAAGGTGCGTCAGCATTTTGCACCAATGTCTATACATAAAGACCCCAATTCAACAGATAGTTTGTTTGCGGGGCGAAATCTTCCTGCATTTGTTAAGGACTTTCTGTTAAAAAAACATCTAAGTCCAGACGGGAGCATTGATAGAGGAAAACTGACATCATTCTTGGATATAGTTATCCCCAAAAATTCAACGGATGTTAAAGATAAATTAGCACAAGGCGAAACCCTCACTTTGTTGGTTCGCTTCATTATTTATATTGACCTCGTGAAAGGTGTTCGCCGCTTTGCTATTCCTGACATGGGTATCAAACTTAACGAGGGCGTTATCCCTGAATATGTTTATAGCCAACATACAGGAACACTTGTTGACGGAGAACGTTGGGGTATCATTAAATTGGCTCTCTTGCCTGATGATGACGGCAAAAAGAACCATGTAGAAATGGTGGACTATAAGCCATTTAAGCCTTACAAGTCAGTTGACGTTAATTATTTACGTGATGCTCGTAAATCGTTTACTACCGATGAATGGATTGATTTGTTGCTATCCGCAATGGAATACGATGCAGATTCTTTTGAGAATATGCACCAAAAATTGGAATTTCTTACTCGTCTGTTCATCTTCGTTGAGCCTCGATTGAACGTAGTTGAATTAGCCCCTAAAGGAACTGGTAAAAGTTATGTTTTCGGTAACCTCTCCAAATACGGATGGCTTGTCAGTGGCGGAAAAGTTACTCGTGCAAAACTTTTCTACGACAAGCAGAAACAGCAGAATGGTATTATAAAGAACCATGACTTTACTGTTTTTGATGAAATTCAAACAATCACTTTCCAAGAGCCTTCTGAAATTCAGGCAGCGCTAAAATCATACCTTGAAAGCGGTAAGACCACCATAGACAATAATGAATTTTCGTCAGAGTGTGGCTTAATGCTGATGGGAAACATCCAACTTACTTCCGAGCGTCTGCCTCAAAGTAAGAGATATTTTGATGCATTACCTTTGTATTTCAGAGAGTCAGCTTTGCTTGACCGCTTCCATTGTTTTATTGAGGGGTGGTATTTACCGCGCATCAACAAGAGTATGATTTATAAAGGTTGGACTATCAACGTAGAATATTTCTCTGAAATATTACATTCGCTCCGTACCGAAAATTCATACGGGCTTTTGTTTGACGACCTTGTCGTATATGACAAGAAAGCAGATATGCGCGATTTCAAAGCTGTAAAGAAGATAGCCACAGCAGCTATGAAATTGTTATTTCCTCATTGGAAATCCGTTGAAGATGTTAATCTTGAAGAATTCGACCTTTACTGTTTGCAACCAGCAATAGAAAGACGCGGCATCATTAAGGAACAATGTCACTACATTGATTCAGAGTTCAAAACTTCTATGCCTAATTTTTGGATTAACAAGAGCATCATGAATAATACAGACCCGGATGGTCAGGGTATGGAAGAAAATGAGTTATTTTAAAGATTGAATTATTTTCAAGTGATTTTATAGGCATATGGAGAATTTGGATAAGCTTGTACTTGAATTATGTAAACTGCCACAAGAAACAGGTTGGGTAGAGTTTAAACATAATAATTGCGACCCCAAAATGGTTGGAGAGGACATTAGTGCCTTAGCCAATAGTGCATTATTGCGGATAGGAGTTATGCCTATATGATATGGGGTGTTGATGATAATACACACGAGATAATTGGCACGAAAGTCAGTTTTAAAAAAGAAAAGAAAGGTAATCAAGAACTTGAGAACTGGTTACGTTATCTGCTTTCCAAAAATGCCGATTTCGAAATGCACTCTGTTGATATTGATGGAAAGCATATTGAAATGCTTATTATCTCAAAAGCAGTAGGAGTTCCTGTTACTTTTGAAAAGGTAGATTATATCCGAATAGGTAGTTACACAAAGAAAATCATTGAATTTCCTGCATTACAGGCTCAATTGTGGGATAAATTGAGAAATCAGCAATTTGAAGATGCTTATGCTCTAACCGATATACAATTGCAAGATATTTCTCACTACTTAAATTGTGAGATGTATTTTGATATCCTAAATATGCCGATTCCAACAAGTCCTGATAAATATGTGCATTATTTGGTAGAAGACGGTATTATTGCCAAACTTGATAATGGTTTGTATGCCATAACAAACCTTGGGGCTATTCTCTTCGCAAAGAGACTATCTGAATTTCCACGTGTAGGACGAAAAGCAATAAGAATTGTACAATACGATGGGCTTAATAGACTTGTAATATTAAAAGAAGAAACAACGACAGAAGGGTATGCCATTAGCTTCGAGAATGCAGTAAAATATGTAAATACACTGTTGCCTTCAAAAGAAGATATTGACTCTGTTCGCAGAAAGTCAATAAGTACATTCCCTATGCCTGCTATTAGAGAGGCTATAGCCAATAGTCTTATTCATCAGGATTTTTTCATTACCGGAACAGGACCGCTTATCGAAGTATTTGAGAATCGGGTAGAGGTTACAAATTCGGGAACGCCATTAGTTGATATTATGAGAATTGTGGATAATCCACCTAAATCTAGAAACGAAAAATTAGCATCTTTAATGCGTCGGTTGAACATGTGTGAAGAATTGGGACGTGGATGGGATAGAATGGTTATTAGTTGTGAATTGCAAAAGTTGCCAGCTCCACGAATCCAAATTTATCAGGAATCTACTAAAGTTTCATTGTTTTCTCATTTGGATTTTACAAATATTCCAATGGAAGATAAAGCATGGGCAACATACCTGCATGCTTGTGTTAGATATATAGAGGGAAATGCATTGACAAATAGCTCTTTAAGGGAACGATTCGGTGTCGCGGAATCTTCATCAGGTAGTATCTCACGATTGATAAAAGACGTTTTAAATAGTAAATTAATAAAACCTGTAGATCCTAATACCGCCCCTCGTTATATGAAATACATTCCAATATGGGGTTGATTTAACTTGCTGGTAACTTGCTATATTAGTGGTATATATATTTATATTGCTGATTTGAAGTTGTTTATATATCAAATCTAACTTGCTGGTAAGTTGCTGGATGGAGTTGATGGCAATAATGTAATTACTGATTTTGATAAAAGTCAGAAAATAGAGAATCCATTATTTTCCATACCTTTATCATCTGCTAGTCATTATACTTTTATTTAAAGCAAGATAAAGAAGATAGCACGTTACAAATCCATTACCTATTCCCTTAAGATGGATTTGCAGACATTTGAAAGATAGTGGCATACATTTGAGAAAAAGAATTGTTGTTAATTCGTTTCTCTCTTTTTATGCCTTCTTTCAAACCTCCTAAGACAAAGGAGATTTGAAAGATCTTTTAGAATTAAAACAAAAAAGTTTTAGTATTGAAGGAGATTAAAAAATGATAAATAAATCGTTGTTGTTTTATACATGTTTTATTATTTATGGTTACAATATATTTGGATAAGCAAGTATTCAGTTATCTATTCAATGTAAGGGAAGAGAAATACTCCCTCTTGCGTGAAAAGATATTATCTCACAAGGATGAGTTTATTTTTCTCTATTCAAATGCTCATTTGTTTGATTTGCAAGATGATAAAACGGATATTAAATATGCGGAAATGGAATTTATGCAATCGATAGTTGGCGAAAATCGTTTAATATATGAAAGCAATAAACTGGAAGTTCTGAAGCAATCCCCACGCAAGGCTTTTGAGACTATAGGCAAAGTAGGTGATTTCTCTTGGCTTGAAAATTTTAATTTCTCACAAATAACAGAAGAACAGCGGAATGCTATCAACAATATTGTTGATATTAGCATTAAGGATTTAAAAGGAGAATTGGATTTTGATTGGCTAACAAAAAGAGTTCCGGTTTCAGCTAATGAACTCCAAATAGATCCCCCATTTTTTACATCATTAATAAAATTTGTATCCCACAATTTTTATGAGAATAAGGAGTCATACAAAATTATAAGAGACAATACTATTGCTAGATATAATCCTACATTAATTACAGCGGAAAGTGAAAATGTTTTTAACGAACAGTTAGCCTCGTCCCCATTAGGATTATCCTTTCTAGATATAATTAAAGCCACTTTAACTCAAATTGGGTTATCATCTACTGATTTTGCAACGGAATATTATATGTCCTATATGATTCTTGACCTATTGGGAATAAATAAAGAAACTCGGAAGAAGGTTAAGTTTAAAAATATGCAAGCTGATTGTTGTCATAGTTTCTTCGGCTCATACTGCGATTGTATAGTTAGTGATGACGAAGGTATGCGCCGAAAGAGCAAAACATTATACAAACTTTTCAATTTCGGTACTAAAGTATATTCAATAGATGAGTTTATAGAAAAATTTGATGAAGCAATAAATAACAATAAAAAATCTGCGCGTGAATATTTTGATGAAATCCTTTGCGATTATACTAAAAGGCAAGTAATTAGAGTCGAAACAAAACCTGGGCAATCTCTAACTTATTTGAATACTTCCAATAAGTACTTCAGATATTTCAATTGTATGATAGAAAGAAAATCAAAAGATGAAACAGTTATTATACTTCATAAGAACAATGACCTGAAGCAACCTATTCTGATGAGAGAAATAGAGATTATAGTTAATCGAATTGTTAGAGTATTTAATGGCATGGGAGCTGCTTTTGCTTTATTCGATGAAGCAGTGGAAGTTCCTCAATTAAATGCTAACAATTGGAATAGAATCCTAATGTTAAATGATGCTGATGTGTGTTTGACTAAATGAAACGTAAGGTTTTTCTTGATTCCAGCAAGGTCGGCAATCTCTTTCAAATAGGAATTAAGTTTTTGATTGCTAATTACAGGAAGGATTTTTCCATTAGGTAACTTATCCTCGTACTTATCCAAAATCATTTTGGGAATGTCCAGTAACGGTACATTTACATCTATTCCGGTCTTTACACGCTTAGTCATAATCCATAGGTTGCCGTCAAACGACTTGCGGATATGTTCTTTTCTAAGCCCTGCTACATCTATGTAAGCCAAACCAGTGAAGCAAGAAAAGAGAAATAAATCCCGAACGTGTTCCAGCCTTTCGGAAACAAGGTTGAGTTCAAGGATTTTCTTGATTTCATCTTCTGTAAGGTATCCTCTATCAACCCTTTGTAAGCGTATTTTATAGTTTGCAAAAGGGTCGCCGACAATCAACCCATTATTACGGGCAATCAAGACTATACGCTTAAAGAATTGCATAAACTTAGCAGTTGTGTTATGGTTACATCTGCCAACTGTCATAAGATAGACTTCAAAGTCATTGATAAACATATTATTTATAGACTTCAAAGCTATATCGGAAAGATTGTACTTAGCTTGGATGAAACTCGCAAGATGTTTGCGGGTTACTTCATACTTTTGGTAGGTAGATGCAGATTTAGATAGACCTATAAGCTGCTTCACATCATCATTGTGCTTCTGAAATAAATTCAGCAACGTTTCGTGGTTCTCCGTATGCCCTAAAAATTCATTCTTGATTTGTTCGGCAGTAACGTAGTTTTCACGCCGTTGTTGTTCATGGTAGATTTGGTGTAATGATGCTTTAATATCTTCCAGCAACTTATTAAGCTGTGCGCAAGATTTCCCAGTCGCTTTACCAGCTTTCACACTCCAATTATCGGGATGGATGCTTTGTTTTGTACTAAACTGGCAAATTTTTCCATCAACGGTAATTCTTGCCATAATCGTAACCTCTCCATTACGTTTTTCCGACCCTTTTTTTAGGTAGAAAAGGACTTTGAATGTACTCTTCATAATCTCACTTTTTAATGTTACAAAATTACTTTTAATGCATTAATTGTGAGATATATACAGACTATACAAATTGGGACAGCGAGAGGTCATTTTTGGACAAATCGTTACCGTTTTTTTCTAGTATGGAATCGGTAACGATTTAGGCACAGATTTGTGTCTTTTGAGGTCTTTTTGGTGTCTTTTATGCTGGAAAAAAACAAATAAAAAAACCTACAAATCATTGACTTGTAGGCTTTTGTCCAGTTACTGTCCGGCGTGGTCTGCCGGTTTCAGCGGAGAGAGGGGGATTCGAACCCCCGGTACAGTAATCCCGTACGACAGTTTAGCAAACTGTTGGTTTCAGCCACTCACCCATCTCTCCTGGTATGTGCTGAATTGCGTTCACAAAAGTAGTGCTTTCTTTGAAACTTACAAACTTTTGTAATATTTTTTTGTTTTATTTCGGTTTAGGACCGGGCTCCCGTTTCAGGCGTTCAAAAAGCTGCCGGTGGAATTTGCGTTCTGCTTCGCCGAGTTTCCATAATTTTGAAGCAGGAATCACCTGCAGCATTTTCTGATAATATTCTTTTTTGATAGCCTGCATTTTCTGATCGCAAGCCAGCATATCCATTATTGCTTGTTTATAGACTTCCTCGCTTACATTTTTCGCGTCTTTCACTTCACGGGCTTTCTTACGCATCTCCCCTTCGGTTTCTCGCATCTTCTTCCCCATTTCGTTATACAAAGGCCAGAATTTAACCGCTTCTTCCGGGGACAAATCCAATTCCTGGGTAAAAAAGGCGATCTTTTGCGATTCGAATTCCTTTCTTTTTTCTTCACTCAATTTTTCCTGAGCAAACGCCGCACCTTGCAAAAATATCAATAGAATAACCAATAACTTCTTCATATCTGTTTTAAGACTTAACTGTAAATTCGTTTTTAATAAATTCCGGCATATATCAGATCGTAACTATCGACTTCTGTCGTCAGGTATTCGATTATTTCTTCATTTGTCGGATTGAAATGGCTGTCGAATATCACCTCGTTATCGGTGGTCGCGGTCTGCTGGGTCTGTTCGATCGTTTCCCCCTCTTTCAGCAGCATTTTATTTTTATCGATGAAGTTGGGGAATATCACCTGCACCACTAAAAGAGCCAGCAAGAAAATAGCAGCCAATCCCATATACGGTTTCACGACCTGTATAAAACGGATCTTTTGCGGTTTCTTTTCCTGATTCACACGTTCGACAACGCGATCGGTCAATTTATCAAAATACCCCTCAGGTACTGTAAATGGACTCTTTTTCTTATATTTATCATCAAAATTTTCCATAGTACATCAATTTAAGGTATCTACAATTTTCAAGTTTTCCTCTATTTTTTTTACTGCATTATGATAAGTGGCTTTCAGCGTTCCTACAGCCACTTCGAGTATGTCTGCAATGTCTTCGTAAGACATATCGTCAAAATATTTCATATTAAATACCAGGCGTTGCCGCTCGGATAAGGTCAGAATCGCTTTTTGCAGTTCCAATTGAATTTTGTCTCCACTGAAATACGAATCGCTCTCCAGCGTATTTTCCAGATATTCTGTAATTTCATCCGCATTACCGAACACTTTCCGTTTTTTCTCTGTTAAAAAGTTAAGAGACTCGTTCGTAGCGATCCGATACATCCAGGTATAAAGCTTGGCTTCATAACGAAACTCCTTTAATCCCTGCCATATCTTTATAAACGTATTTTGGAGAATATCATCCGAATCTTCGTGATTCAATACAATCTTCCTCACATGCCAATACAGACGTTCCTTATACTTATCGACAAGAATCCGAAATGCTTCCTGCTCCTTACCGGGAGTATGAAACCGTACTATTATTTCTTCATCATTAGGAAATCGCATCACCTGATTATTTTATGACTCTTATGGTATAGACAAAAATATTTGTCAAAAGTTTATCAGAGGTATTGAGAAAAGTATTTCTTTCCCCGTAAATAAAAAGCAAGTATAATCGAGCATTTAAAAATACAATCATCTTTATGCTTCACCGTTACAGGTGTATAATGCTTTCTTTGTTTCCAAAACTCCCGATAAGCGGCAAATACGGATTTTGTATTATTATATTCACCTTTTATCAGAAACATCATTGCCGCAGCAAAATCCAAGCCATAACGGAAAAACATAACCCGCCTCCGGAGAGCAGGGTATAAATTCTTGTGTATCATCAAAAGGTTATTCCGGTAATTTAAAAACAGTTTTCTGGGGTGATTCATAGGCAAAGAGCCGCCCCCTAAATGATAAACAACAGACTGTGGATTTACTTTCAGCGACCAGCCGGCATTCCGGATGCGCCAACACAAGTCGATTTCTTCCATATGGGCAAAAAAAAGCTCGTCCAATCCTCCTGCGTTTCGATACACTTCCCGCCGGATACACATAGCAGCTCCGCTGCACCAGAATATTTCGGCAAGAGAGTCGTATTGTCCCCGGTCTTCCTCCGTCACATCCAATATCCGCCCCCGGCAAAAGGGGAATCCCCATTTATCGATATATCCGCCGCAAGCCCCGGCATATTCGAACTTTTCTTTCTCTTTCCAGGATTTTATTTTAGGTTGTACCGCCGCTATTTTAGGATCACCGTCCAAAATTTCCAAAAGAGGCTCTAACCATCTTTCGGTCACTTCCACGTCACTATTCAGCAAAAGGACGATCTCTTCGTCCACTTGGTCGATTGCCCGGTTATAGCCTCCTGCAAAACCATAGTTTTCCTCAAAACGGATCACCTCCACAGCGGGAAATCGTTCCGCCAGCCATTCCACGGAACCGTCGGTCGAGGCATTGTCCGCCACCACCACACGCCCGATCGCCGGATCGGTATGTTTTACCACCGAAGGTAAGAAATCCTGCATCAGTTTCTTCCCGTTCCAATTCAATATGATTACCGCAATTCTAGCCATTCCAAACGAAATTAATTTATCTTTTCCGTATCCCCGTCTCTCCGATGTTTCCATCTTTTATGAGACCACAGCCACAATTCCGGCACATCACGTATGGTCTGCTCCAGCACACGGGTATGCATCCGGGTCAGCTCACCGGGTTCCAGTTCTCCGGGCTTTCCGCATATATCCACAAAATCCACCTCATAATAGCCCCGCTTAACGCATCTCATTCGCAAAGAAATGACCGGCAAATCAAACTTCCGGGCAATCTTTTCCGTTCCGATTAAAACGGGCGTATCCTGGTTTAAAAAATTTGTCCAGAAATTCAGATTATGGACATTCGGCGTCTGATCGCCGATAAAACCGGCCAAAAACAGCCGCCCTTCTTTTTTACTCTTTATAATCTCCCGCAAAATATCGTCTTTAGGAATAACAACCGCACCGAAACGAGCCCGGATTTTCCGTAACATCCGGTCCGACACTTTATCGTGCAACGGCTTATATAAAGCGTAAAAAGCAATGCCGGGCTTCACCCACAGGCTAAACGAGGACATCCACTCCCAATTCCCATAATGCCCCAGCACTCCGATAACACTCCGGTTTTGATCGAAATATTGCTGCACCACTTCCAGGTTTTTGAAAACACAACGTCTTTTTATCTCTTTTTCAGACATATGCCACATCCGGTACATTTCCACAAATAAATCGCACATGTGCCGGTAATATTTTTTCTCGATTCGTATAATCTCTTGTCCGCTTTTTTCGGGAAACGAATTACAGAGATTTGTCCTCACCACCTTTCGTCTATATTGAACAACATAATAAAGAATGAGATATAAAATATCGGAGAATAAATACAAAACCCGTAAAGGCAGAAGAGTGAAACACCAAATAAAACCGTATAAAATATAAGATAACATTGTATGGGAGTTATTTTAGATTTCAAAGATAACCCCTTTCTATGTAAATATAAAATCCTCACCGGTAAATCGCGAATTTATTTGTCTTTCTCAGAATATTTAACTATTTTCGTCAGTCAGATGCAACACAAACGTAAACTGCAAACTTAATTATGGAGCAAGAAAACATGTTACAACCAGAAGAAGAAATCCAAGCTTCAGAAACTCCGGTAGAGCAACCTGTTTCAGAAACAGAATCCACGCCAAAGGCTGTTGTGGAAGAAAAAAGCACACCGGAAATTCCTGATATTGATTTCTCTACACTCACCACAGAAGAAATCGTTCACCAGATGCAAAAACTGGTGAGTGAATATCCTGTCAATTTAATCAAGGATGTCATCGAAAGCCTTCCTGAATTATTTGAAACCCAGTATAAGGAAGAATACGAAAAAGCCCTCGCAGCTTTCACGGCTGACGGTGATTCGCCCGAAGGATTCGAATACAAAAACGACACACGGGAACGGTTTAATAATATCTATAAGCTCTATAAGGAAAAGAAAAGTTCTGCCAGCCGGAAAACAGAGGCTGAACGCGAAGAAAACCTAAAAATCAAACTGGGTATCATCGAAGAATTGAAAGCCTTAATCCAAAAAGAAGAATCGCTGGACAAAACCTTTCAGGAATTTCGCGACCTACAGGAACGCTGGCGGAATACAGGAATGGTTCCGCAGGCAAAACTGAACGGTTTACTGGAAACTTATCATTTGCATGTCGAAAATTTCTACAATTATATCAAGATCAACAAAGAATTGCGTGACCTCGACCTAAAACGCAATCTGGACGAAAAAAACCAGCTTTGCGAGGAAGCGGAAAAACTCGTAGAAAGCAACGATATTGCAGAATCGTTCAAACATTTACAATTACTCCATGCCCGATGGAAAGAAATCGGACCTATTCCCAAAGACCAGAAAGAACCTGTTTGGGAACGTTTCAAGGCTGCAACCGGGCAAATCAACGATAAATATCACAATTTCTTCGAATCTTTAAAGAAAGAGCAGGAAGATAACCTGAAAGTCAAAGAAGAAATTTGCACCAAAGCCTCTGCCATTGCCGACGGAGAGTACAAGAGCATCTCCGAATGGAATACGGCGACCAAAAATATCATCGATCTACAGGAAGAATGGAAACATTCGGGTACGATTCCTCAAAAGGAACGTAACCGGATTTACAAGAAATTCCGGGCGGCCTGCGACTTGTTTTTCGACCGGAAACGGGAGTTTTTCAAAAAAATGCTGGAAGAACAAGAAAAAAATCTGGAATTAAAGGTGCAGCTCTGTGAAAAAGTGGAAGCGATCAAAGACAGCACCGACTGGAAGGTAACCACCGATAAAATCATTTCTTACCAAAAAGAATGGAAAAAAATCGGACCTGCTCCTAAAAAACATTCCAATAAAGTCTGGATGCGTTTCCGGGCAGCCTGTGACACCTTTTTTAATAATAAGAGTGCACATTTCAAAGACATCGATTCCGAACAAGGACAAAACCTGGAAAAGAAAAAAGCCCTAATCGAAGAAGTAAAACAGTTCACCCTGTCGGGCAGTAACGAAACGGATATTGCCAAACTGAAAGAATTTCAATCGCGCTGGGCGAAAATCGGTTTTGTTCCGATCAAAGAAAAAGATTCCGTTCAGGAAGAGTTCAGAGGTCTTATCAACGGCTGGTTCGACAAATTGAATCTGGATGAATTCGATAAGAACCTGGAAAGATACCGGGCCAAAATCAATTCCTTCGATTCCGGAGAAAACAAGGAATATAAGATCATCAACGAACGGGAAAAGTTAGTATCCAAAATCCGTCAACTGGAGACCGATGTCAATACCTGGGAAAACAACATCGGGTTTATTGCCAAGTCGAATAAATCACAGGGACTGATCCAGGAATTGACTTCTCAAATCGAGAAAACCAAACAACGGCTGGCACTTTTAAAAGAAAAGCTCAAAGCAATCGATAATATGATTTAATTCCAAACTTCCGATATAAGCCCGTAAAACCGATTGTTTTACGGGCTTGCTTTTTTTATGCTCTTTTCTTTTCCTTTCTTCACGAAAAAGGAAATACTTAAATGTCTTTTTTTTTGTGTACTCCGGTCTGATTTATTAACTTTGTGGCTTTAATAAAATTAAATAAAAACCAGATATCGTGTCCACTAAATATGTATTTGTTACCGGAGGAGTCGCATCTTCTTTAGGAAAAGGTATTATTGCTTCCTCTCTTGCCAAGCTTTTACAGGCAAGAGGATATAAAGTCGCTAACCAAAAACTCGACCCTTATATCAATATCGACCCGGGAACTCTGAATCCCTACGAACATGGAGAATGTTATGTGACTAACGACGGGGCAGAAACCGACCTCGATTTAGGCCACTACGAAAGATTCACAGGTTGCCCCACCTCTCAGGCAAACAACATTACGACAGGACGCATCTATCAAAATGTAATCAATAAAGAGCGCCGGGGCGACTATCTGGGAAAAACGGTACAAATCGTCCCCCACATCACCGATGAAATCAAACGGAACATCAAATTATTGGGAAATAAGGGGGAATACGATGTCGTTATCACAGAAATCGGAGGAACGGTCGGTGATATCGAATCATTGCCTTTTATTGAAGCGGTACGCCAGTTGCGATGGGAATTAGGGGAAAAATCGGTACTGATCCATTTGACTTTCGTCCCCTATTTATCCGCTTCCGGCGAACTAAAGACAAAGCCTACCCAGCACTCTGTAAAAGCATTGCTGGAAATCGGTGTACAACCGGATGTATTGGTACTGCGTACGGAACATGAATTGAATGCCGATCTGAGAAGAAAAGTAGCCCTGTTTTGTAACGTCAGTCCCAAAGCAGTCATCCAGTCGATCGATGTCTCTACAATCTATGAAGTGCCTATCAAAATGAAGGAAGAAAAACTGGACGAGATCGTTCTCGAACAGTTGGGCTTACCTTTAAACAGTGAACCCGATCTGGAATCCTGGAAGAAATTCCTTTATAAATTGAAAAATTACAGCCAGGAAGTGAAAATCGGCCTGGTCGGAAAATATGTAGAGCTACACGATGCCTATAAATCGATTGTAGAAGCCTTTATTCATGCCGGAGCTGTAAACGACTGTAAAGTCAATATCCAATGGATACACAGCGAAGAACTCACAGAAGAAAACGCAGAAAGCAAATTGAAAGACCTGCACGGGATTCTTGTAGCACCGGGATTCGGACATCGTGGTGTGGCGGGAAAATTAATAGCTATCCGTTATGCCCGTGAAAACAATATTCCTTTCTTCGGGATTTGTCTGGGGATGCAAATGGCTGTTATCGAATTTGCCCGGAACGTACTGAAAATGGAAGGAGCCGATTCCACCGAGATGGCGGCTAAAACCAAATATCCGGTGATCGATCTGATGGACAGCCAGCAAAACGTCACAGAAAAAGGCGGAACGATGCGTTTAGGCGCTTATAAATGTGAATTGCGCGAAAATTCCAAAGCTTTTGCCGCTTATAACCAAAAAGTCGTAGAAGAAAGACATCGTCACCGTTATGAGTTTAACGGAGCTTATAAAGAAGAATTTGAAAAAGCCGGAATGATCACTACCGGAATCAACCCTGAGACCGGATTGACGGAAATCGTTGAAATTCCTGCTCACAAATGGTTTGTCGGAGTTCAGTTCCATCCTGAATATAAGAGCACGGTCATTAATCCGCACCCGTTATTTGTTGCTTTCATCAAAGCTTGTCTTTCATAAAACAAAGAATAAACTTATAATACCATAACTCGTAATATGGACAAAAACACTATCATCGGTTTAGTTATTATTTTTCTAATTTTAATTGGATTTTCTTATTTCACACGTCCCAGCGAAGAGCAGCTAAAGGAAATTCAGCGTCAGGATTCCATTGCAAGGGTCGAGGCCCAAAGAATGCAATTAGCCGCCGAACAGGAGAGACGGGATTTTGAACTGGCACAGCAAAACGACACCGCTTCGGTGAGCCGTAAAGATTCCCTCTTTATGCAGGACAGCCTGAGAGAGCAATTAATCACACTTGAAAACGACAAGATTAAACTGCAGATCAACACCAAAGGAGGGCGTATCGTATTTGTCGATCTGAAAGAATACCGTACTCACGATTCCCTGCCTTTAGTGTTATGGAAAGGCGACGAAACCACTTTCGGCTTAAATTTCTATGCAAAGAATAAAGAAATCAACACTGAGAATGTTTTATTCGCCCCCAGTACGACAAAAACAGAACTATACGCCAAAGACAGCGAACAAGTGCTGTCGATGAAACTTTATGCCGCCCCCGGCAGTTATGTAGAGTTCCTTTATAAACTGGCTCCCGAAAGTTATATGGTCGATTTTTCCATAAACACCTATAACATGGGAAATATCATTGCTTCAAACTCTTCATTCCTGACTTTATTCTGGGGTGTGGATATGCCACAATTAGAAAAGAGCAAAGACTTTGAAAACCGCTACACGGGAGTATATTATAAATTCTATGAAGACGACGTAGAAAATATGTCCATGACTTCGGAAGAAGAAGAAACGCTACCTACGAAAGTTCAATGGATCGCTTACAAACAACAGTTCTTTTCTTCTATCCTTATCACCGAGCAACCGTTCAGCGATGTATTGCTTAAATCGAAGATCAGTACAGCTCCCGGCTATTTGAAAGATGTTTATTCAGAAATCCCGTTAGCCTATAACGGCAGATCGAACGAACAATACAATATGAAATTTTTCTTCGGCCCGAATTCTTATCCGGTGCTGAAAGAATATGGCAAAAATATCGATCTCCCCGACCTGATCAACATGGGTTGGAAATGGATTGCCTGGTTCAATAAATATTTCGTTATTCCTATCTTCAATTTTCTGGAAAACAATACCAATTTGAACTATGGTATTATTATCTTATTGCTAACCCTGATTATCAAATTGATCCTGTTCCCGCTGACTTATAAATCCTATATGTCGCAGGCCCGTATGCGGGTATTGAAACCACAGATCGATGAAATAACAAAGAAATATCCGGCAGATAAAGCCATGGAACGCCAGCAGGCAACCATGAAACTATATAAACAGGCAGGAGTAAATCCGATGGGCGGTTGTTTACCGATGTTGATACAGATGCCTATCCTGATCGCCTTGTTCTATTTCTTCCCGGGAGCCATCGAATTGCGCCAGCAGAGCTTTTTATGGGCCAATGACCTGGCTTCCTATGATTCTATTGCTACATTACCGTTCTCCATTCCGTTCTACGGTAATCATGTCAGCCTGTTCTGTTTGTTGATGACAGCGACAAACATTATTTATATGGTGATGAACAACCGCAATCAGCCTCAAAACGACCAAATGAAAGGGATGCAAACCATGATGTATATCATGCCGATTATGTTCCTGTTCATTTTCAACAGTTATTCATCCGGTTTGAGCTATTATTATTTCGTTGCAACGCTAATCACCATTCTGCAAACCTGGATCATCCGCCGTTTCGTAAACGACGAAAAATTATTGAAACAGATTGAACTGGCTAAAACAAAACCGGTCAAAAAATCCGGTTTCCAGAAACGATTGGAAGATATGCAGCGCATGCAGGCTGAAAAATTAAAAGAACAACAAAGAAAAGGCGGTAAAAGATAATTGCCGTTCCTGATATAATCCCGCAAATCAAGTCGATTTGCGGGATTTTTATATACTCATCCAACACCAATACCTCCTTACTCGTTCCAAATTCATATCAACTCTAAAAGCCGTATAAAACCATCAATAACATATCTCTCTCCAAAACACCTTTCCGGTCTTACATTTTTCTACAAGATCAAATCCGGCTTTCGAAAACCATTTAGCAAACGACAATCGCACTCTCTACTTATCTTCACGTATCCTGCTGATTATTTACTGTAATATCACCTTCTGAAAAGCGATTCCAAAGCGATCAGATAAACAAAATATCTTCTTTTTAGAATTACGTTCCTGCTCACGTTCATTTATTGACGTACATAGTCTCCCTTCTTATTCAACAAATACAAAACTTTTTAGGAACAATAAAAGGCAGGTAATTACCCGCCTTTTATTATCATTTCAAACTATCTTTTTCTGCCGTTAATCTTCCTCTATAATTACCCGGAAACCTACGTTATAAACTTTTTGCCAGGGATAAAAAGCCTTACGGGTGTAAGAAGCACTGTATTTCGGACGGTCTGTCCACGAGCCTCCACGCACCACTTTGCGGTCTGAAGTTTCCGCTTTTTTCAAGGGATAAGGCACGTAATCCGAACAAGTCCATTCAGCCACATTTCCGTGCATATCTTTCAATCCCCAGGGATTCGCCCGATACTTACCGACAAAAGCGGTCAGCATTTCACCGTCGTCCACCGAAGAAACTTTCGGCAGGTAATCCCAGTAAGGACGTAAAGAACTGTTCTTACTCATCGGTTTCGGATCAACCCCGATCACAGCCATGTCCGATAACTGAGCATCGGCCATATTTTCGAATTTACCGAAATCTTCATTTTCCTTTCCATACCAGAAAGCTTCACCGCTACCTCCCCGGCAAGCCCACTCCCATTGGGTTTCAGTGGGTAAACTCATTTTCAACCCGGTTTTCTCCCCTAATTTCTTACAGAAATCCATCGCTTCATCGCAGCTAACGCGGATCACAGGCTGCTGCGGTTTGTTGGCAGGCAATCCGGCTGTTGTATGGTCTTTCCAGAACTGGCCGATAATCCGGCTATTGTGTTCCGGGAACAGAGAACAGAACTGTTCGTTAGTCACTTCACATTCCGCCATCCAAAATCCTTTTTTCACATTGGCTTTAAATGCCGGAGCACAATCTCTTTCTGCTCCGTTATCCCCCATCACGAATTGCCCTGCCGGTACCCATACAAATTTCATACTTATTCCCGGAGCGACTTCCACCGTCTTCGGGGCTTTTTTATCGGCTTCCTGCATTTTCCGGGCAGTCTCTACATCGAACGGCCAATGAGAAGCCTTCACTTCTTTATATTTCGGAGCCGAGGTCTTAGGCATCACCGGCTCTATTTTTCCTTTACTTCCCAGATAAGCGGCATAATCGGTAATCTCTTTCCGCCAATCCACATGAATATCGTTATATTTCTGCATCAACTCCATACGGCGATCGTACTGGTCGAATTTCCCGATCTTGCTGATATTAGTGAATGCACCGTGATAGGGAGCGTTAAAGTCGATCCAGTTATACAAAGTGCGCCATTCTTTATCGGTCAGTTCCACTCCGTGATGTCCCTTAGAGAGCACCCGCACCAGTTCCGAATTAGTCGCATGATATTCATAAGGTTTCAGCACATACATCTCGGCTTCCGGCCCCTGACGGTAGATATAGGGCATAATCGCCAAATAACTTTCACTCCATTGTCTTCCGAAACGGGGATATTTCGTATTCATCCGGCCGCCTCTGAGGTCTATTTTACTATTTTCATTGTGACAAGCCACACAAGCCCGGTCTAAAATAGGCTGTATTTCGAGTTCATACGTAAAAGAACGCACTCCGCCTTCCGGTGTTTTCAACTGGTGAGGCTTGATCTGAGAAGCAATCGTTCGTTTCGGGATCGGAATTTGGTTCTGGTCTTCGTGGCAGCCTACACAGGACACGGTTTCTCCCGGCATAGGGGTAAACCAGCTACGGAACCATTGCAAGGCCCGTCCCTCTTTATCCAAAGGCTGTATAGAAATAGGCGTATTTGCAGGCACTTTGAAAATGGCCGAACCGTCTTCTTCCACAGGAACAGTACCCAGCAGGCGCTTGATGTCCCAGCCACTCTGCACACCCTGTGCATCGTGATCGGAAGGAGAGTTACGGTAAGCATATTCATAAGCGAAAACACGCAGTTCTTTTACAATTCCCTTCGGTAATCCTTTGGTTCCTTCACCTTCGTAAATATCCTGGATAAATACGGTCGCTTCTTTGTCGTTCAAATTCACACGATCCGGAATCACAGGAGGAGTTTTAACTTTTCTCACGGGCATCGGAGCATTCATTCCTTCGCCTTCGAATTCCGCAATACAAGTCAGGTTATCGAACACGTCCACCAAATAGATCCCCCACAAACTGCCCGGAGATAATTTTGCCGATACCAGATAATAATTATCGTTCAACGGGCAAGGTCTCATAAACTGCGGCCAAACCCCGTTCACCAATTCATCTTTCACTTCCGGGATAATCTTCCGGTCGCGGAAAGGCATTTCCTGCACTACGCCCTGTTCTTCCTTACGCGATTTTGCAGGATCGAAAATCATCAGACGGCCGGAACGAGCTATCCCGTGGTGACCGGAAATCACTCCCACAAAACGGGTGGTGCTACCCGGCAGAGGCTTGATGTCGAAAGTACTGTTCGGCCAGAAAGAACCGCTGCCATACAGGGCCTTATTCTCTGTCCCGTCCGGATTCATGTGCATCACGATACGCGAGAAATAGTGTGTCAGGTCGGTATATTCCCAACGGGTGTACATCACACGTCCGTTGTTCATCACCACTGGATTCCAGTTTCCGTCCTGGTCGAAAGTCAAACGCCGGAACGATCCGTTTTTCGGGTCGTAAAGAGCCAAATTACCCACAGCATCGCTACCGTTCACACAAGGCACTCCGTGGTAACCGATATTGGTGGAAGCAATGATACGGCCGTCGGGCAAATAGTTTGCATCGCAAAATTCAAGGTCGGGCTCATTTACCTTTACTTTTTGGTGGAAATTTTTTCCGTCGATTCCCACCTCATATATTTGCCAACGGTTATTTTCGTCGATAGAGGAAAACAGCAGCTTATCGCCGTCCCAGTGCATTTGCAGGTCGGCGATATTCACTTTGCGTTCCGGTTTATAGATCGTACGCTTCTGAATGTCGCCCCGGAGATTCGACAATTCCACAATTTCTGCATTGCGGTTCACCCGTCCGGCAGAATACATACTCGACCAGTTGTTGCTCGGCATACCCAAGGAAGGCGCCATCACCACTCTGGCATTTTCTCCCAACTGGAAACTGGTTACTACAATTTTATCCATATCCAGCAAAGGATTGGCCAGCAATAATTCTCTTTGTGCCGCCAGCATACGTTCGCCTTGTCCTAACACAGCCGTATCACCGAGATACAAACTTTTAGACACTACCGGATAGGCTGCCTCTATTTCTTTCAGCTTACCTTCATATTTTTCTCCCTGAAAAGCCGGATTTTTCTTCATATCGTCCAACGCCATCCGCATCGCTTTCAGGTTCACCCATTCCAGGCCGGCTGCCAGCTTCTTCGTCCGCTGTGCCAGTTGGGCCAATTGAAGCAGTCCGTAAACCTGTTCATCCACCCCTTTACTCTCCAATTCATTTATTTTTCCTGTAAAAAAAGTCTTATCAGGGAAATCCTGAATCATTGCCAGCAAGATATTCTTTTCGATCGAGGAACCGGGACTTGCCAATAACAAATCGACAGAGGTTCTCGACTGCAAAGCGAATTGCTTCACCTGTTCCTGAAATTTAGGAGCGATACGGTCTGCCAGGCTTTTACCGGCAGCATCCTGCACTCTGAATATCACGCTCGACACGGCCGTCCCTCCATCGTCGATTCCGATCTCCGCTTCAAATTTTTTATATTTTTTCCCTAAAGAATAGATCACTTCCCCGTCGGCATGCAACAACACACCGTGGTCGTACACCTTTCCTCCTACCGTGATTTTACGTCCCGAAAAATGTTTGTTCAGGATCGGGCAGCCATAAGGTGCTTTTGCATATTTCCATTTCAATTCATCCAGCCACACTTCTTTCCCGTCTGTCGTAATCAAACGGGCATTCGCCCACACGGCATGATCCCAATCGTCCCCGTCCGCTGTTCCCCAGGTTGCCAAAAGCAGATCTTCCACTCCCGTCACATCCATACTGATTAAACGGGCAGGCATTTTGTGCCGCATCACATCGCTGAATATAGGAACAGGTCCCGTCTGTTTTCCTTCGCGCAATTCCCGTTTTAGATTCACAACAGCCTCTTCCCAGGAAGCAGCCGCTTTTTTCTTAGTCCTGTATTGTGCCGATAATGGCAAAATAAACAAGATACAACAACTAATAACAATTAATTTTCGAACCATTGCCGTTTTTATTAATATATAAATGAGATAACGATATCGTTTGCGCCCGATCGAATTGAATTCTTTCCAAACTTGTGATGTACAAAGTTATGACATTTTTAATCTTTTACAAGATTTCTATAAAAAATTAACCAGCAACCGTTATCATAATAAAATCCGGGGAAAACGGTATTCCCCCGGACTTTAAGTCACTACCTGTCCGCCACAAGTCCCTTGCAAGGAAAGGCAGACCGATAATCAGGCTTACCTATCCTTCATCTTTATATAAGGAGTGGCATCCGAAACAATATTTTTGTATGCCGGGCGGATAATCCGTTTTCCGGCAAAATTCAGCTCTTCATTCCGGTGAGCTGTCCAGCCGACAATACGCGCCATCGCAAAAAGAGGTGTATAGATTTCCACAGGCAAGCCGATCATTTCATACACAAAACCGGAATAAAAATCCACATTGCTGGAAACATTTTTCCCGTTGTTTTTAACTTTAGAAAATACTTCCACCGCCCGGTTTTCCAGTAATTCCAAAAATTCATATTCTTCCGTCCTGCCTTTCTCTTTTGCCAAGTCACGCGCCATCTCTTTCAACAGCAACGCTCTGGGATCGGAAATCGTGTACACGGCATGCCCTATGCCGTAAATCAATCCCGATTTATCGTACACCTCTTTTTTCAGCATCCGGGCCAGGTATTGATCGATTTCCGTCACATCATTCCAATCGCTGATCTTTTCTTTCAGATGGTGGAACATATTTACCACCTGTATATTCGCCCCGCCGTGCAACGGGCCTTTCAGTGATCCGATACCTGCGGCGATCGACGAATAAATATCGGTCTGCGTGGAAGAAGTTACCCGCACGGTAAAAGTGGAGTTATTCCCTCCCCCGTGTTCTGCCTGTAAGATCAGCAACAAATCCAGTACTCTGGCATCCAGGTCGGTATAATCCCGTTTCAGCATATACAGGAAATTCTCCGCTATCGACAATTCCTGACGCGGATGCCGGATGTGGAGAGACAATCCCTTGTTGTGGTGCCGCAATACATTGTAAGCATAAGCTATGATAGTGGGGAAGCGGGAGATCAGCTCCACCGATTGCCTCATCAGGTTCTCACGCGAAAGATCGTCTGGATTTTCGTCGAAATTGTACATTTCCAGCACACTACGCGCCAATATATTCATAATGTTATTCCCTCTCAACTGCAAAATACTCATGGTGGTTTCGTGCGTCAGAGGCATATTTTCATACAACAATTCTTTAAAGTTCGCCAGCTCTTCCTTATCGGGTAAATCCCCGGACAATAACAGGTAAGCGATCTCTTCGAAACCACACCGCTTTTCTTCCTGTACCCCATGTACCAAATCTTCCACATCATATCCCCGGTAAAACAATTTTCCCGGAATAGGCATCAATTTATTGTCCGGCGTACGTTCATACCCCACCACATTCCCGATCCGGGTCAGGCCCACCAGCACTCCCGATCCGTCTTCGTTGCGTAAACCGCGCTTTACCCCGAATTGTTTGAATAATTTATCATCGATTTTAGCCGATTGCTTGATCGTATCCGCCAGTTTATAAACAAGATATTCCTTTTTCATGTGTTCAAATTTATTTAAGTTGTGTTAGTGTGTCGTTCGCCTTTCGTCAGGCTTTCATTATTTTACCGGTCAATTCATCCCGGAATTCTGTGGTAGTGAGCGATTTTCCTCCAGGCATAAAACGCGCCAGGTCTATCGTAGCTTTACCTTCCTCAAAACAATTTTCCATAGCAGTAGTTATCAGTTTCGCCGCCTCGTTCCAACCGAGGTATTCCAGCATCATGCCGGCAGACAACAGCAAGGAAGAAGGATTTGCCTTATTTTCCCCGGCAATGTCGGGAGCGGTTCCGTGAGTAGCCTCAAAAATAGCATGCCCCGTACGATAATTGATATTGGCTCCGGGAGCGATGCCTATTCCTCCCACCATAGCAGCCAACTGATCGGAAATGTAATCCCCGTTCAGGTTCAGGGTGGCGATCACCGAATAAGCTTCCGGCTTTAACAAGGTATTTTGCAGAAAAGCATCCGCTATCACATCGTTCACCACCAAACGCCCCTCCTGCCGTGCCAGCCTCAAAGCCTCGTCCGCAACAGCTTTTCCTTTTTCTTTCGCCAGTTCGTTATATTGCATCATCGTGAAAACCCGGCTGCCGAATTCCCGTTCAGCCAAAGCATATCCCCACAATTTAAAGCCCCCTTCGGTAAATTTCATAATATTGCCTTTATGCACCAGGGTCAGGGTGGGTAATCCGTTTTCCAGCGCATATTCGATAGCCGAACGCACTAAGCGTTCCGTTCCCTCCACAGAAACCGGCTTCACTCCGAAAGAAGAAGTCTCCGGGAAACGGATTTTCCGAACGTTCATTTCGTCTTGCAGGAAACGAAGGAATTTTTCAGCCTCCGGTGTCCCATATTTCCATTCTATTCCGGCGTAAATATCTTCGGTATTCTCCCTGAAAACCACCATATTCACTTTTTGCGGTTCTTTCACCGGAGATTCCACCCCCTTGAACCAACGCACCGGACGCTGGCAAACATACAAATCCAATGTCTGCCTCAACGCCACGTTCAACGAACGTATTCCCCCGCCGACAGGCGTAGTCAACGGCCCTTTGATGCCGATCAGGTATTCCCTGAAAGTTTCCAGCGTCGCTTCCGGCAGCCATTCGCCACTGATATTAAACGAACGTTCTCCGGCCATCACTTCTTTCCATTCGATAGAATATTTTCCGGCATAAGCTTTTTCCACCGCAACATTCACCACCGCCTGGCAGACCGGGGTGATTTCAGCCCCTACCCCGTCTCCTGTGATATAAGGTATGGTCACACAGGCAGGAACGATCAATTTTCCATTCTTTATATCTAATTTACTCATGACTTTTCACTTTATTCGCATTGTAATTCAGGGCAGAACCGGCACGAAACCATTCGATCTGCACCTTATTGTAAGTATGCACGGCTTCTATCTGCTCCGTCGTTCCGTCTTTATGGGTAATCACCACGGTCAAAGGACATCCCGGAGCAAACGTTCCTAACCCTTTTACACTCAAACGATCGTCCTCCAGAATCCGGTCATAATCGGCGGGGCGGGCAAAAGTCAATGCCAGCATTCCTTGTTTTTTCAAATTCGTTTCATGAATACGGGCAAAAGATTTTACTAAAACCACTCTCACATTTAAAAAACGGGGTTCCATAGCAGCGTGTTCCCGCGACGATCCTTCCCCGTAATTCTCTTCCGCGACGATCACCGAAGCTATCCCTTTGGATTTATAATCTTTAGCCACCCCGGACACCGTCCCATACGAACCGTCGAGCCGGTTCTTCACAGAATTGGCCTTACCGTTAAAAGCATTCACCGCCCCCATTAGCAAATTGTCCGAAATATTCTCCAAATGTCCCCGGAAACGAAGCCATGTGCCGGCCATAGAAATATGGTCGGTCGTACATTTTCCGGCGGCCTTGATCAGCAAAGGCATGTTTTCCAAATCTTTGCCGTCCCAGGGTTGAAAGGGCTCCAGCCTCTGTAACCGCCCGGAATCGGGAGCAATCCTCACTTCCGTTTCTTTTCCCCGGGGCGGAATATATCCCTTATCCTCTACCGCAAATCCCCTGGGAGGTAAGGTGTTTCCCTGGGGCTCCTCCAACTTCACCCACTCTCCCGCTTCATTCTGTAATTTATCGGTCAGGGGATTGAAACACAAATCCCCGGCGATGGTCAATGCCATCGTCAGTTCGGGGGATGCTACAAAAGCATGGGTATTCGGATTACCGTCCGCCCGGCGGGCGAAATTCCGGTTGAAAGAAGTGACAATCGAATTTCTACGCTGGTCGTCATCTATTTCCCGTTTCCATTGCCCGATACAGGGACCGCAGGCATTCGTCATAATAGTACCTCCGATTTCCTCGAACAAGCAGATCAATCCGTCCCGGTCGGCCGTATATCTGATTTGTTCCGATCCCGGATTCACAATCAAAGGAGCAGCCACTTTCAATTTTTTATCTATTGCCTGCCGCGCCAACGAAGCCGCCCGGTCTAAATCCTGATAGGAAGAATTGGTACACGAACCGATCAGCCCGGCCTCCATTTTCCGGGGATAACCGCTCGCTTTTACCTTTTCGGCAAACTCGGAAATAGGCGTGGCCGCATCCGGAGTGAAAGGCCCGTTTATATAGGGTTCCAATTCCGATAAATCGATCGCGATCACCCGGTCGTAATAGACCTCTGCCCCGGAATCCGCTTTTAAACAATCGGCTATCCGGGCGGCGTTCTGTGCAACGGCTTCACGTCCTGTCGCCGTCAGATAACGTTCCATCTCCCCGTCGTAAGGAAAAATAGAGGTGGTCGCTCCCACTTCCGCCCCCATATTGCAGATGGTGGCTTTCCCCGTAGCCGACAAAGTAGCCGCACCTTCGCCAAAATATTCTATAACGGCATTCGTTCCCCCTTTCACGGTCAGGAGGCCGGCCAATTTTAAGATCACGTCTTTAGGAGCCGCCCAGCCGGACAATCTCCCGGACAATTTTACTCCGATGATTTTAGGCATTTTCAATTCCCATTCCATTCCCGTCATCACATCCACAGCATCGGCTCCTCCCACACCTATGGCAATCATTCCCAGCCCTCCGGCGTTCGGAGTGTGCGAGTCGGTCCCCACCATCATCCCTCCGGGGAAAGCATAATTTTCCAGCACGACCTGATGAATGATTCCGGCGCCCGGCTTCCAAAAGCCGATCCCGAATTTATCGGAGACACTTTGCAGGAAATCGTACACTTCCCGATTCGTAACACAGGCTTTATTTAAATCTTCCGTAGCCCCTTTCCACGCCTGGATCAAATGGTCGCAATGCACGGTAGCAGGCACAGCCGACTGCTTACGTCCGGAATTCATAAATTGTAATAAAGCCATTTGTGCGGTTGCATCCTGCATAGCAACCCGGTCGGGGCGGAAATCGGCATATTCCGTTCCCCGGACATAATCCCGCATTTTTCGTTCGTCAAACAAGTGAGCAAACAAAATTTTTTCTGTCAAGGTCAGTGGTCTTCTCAATACAGTTCTCGCTTTTTCCACCTTTTCGGGCAGCGTTTTGTAAAACGACATGACCAAATCCAAGTTTCCTTCCATTTGTATAGTTTTATTGAGTGTATTTAGTGTCGGTTTTTCTTTTCAATTCCCTTGTTTTACCCCCTCGAAAAAACACCTCTGGCGGCAAGTTATAAATTTTATTCTCTATTTTCCCATAGCTAAAAGCCTCGACAGATGCTTCCTACAAATGCAAAGGATTGCGATGTGTGGTTAGTTACATTTTTCTTTCATTTTGTTGTGAATTTAACAAAATATAGATATGTTATACAGCATATTTTTATATTTCACTAAAAAAGGGGGCAGGAAAAACTCCATACCCCCATCGGCGTCGAATTTCACTCTATCCACCTTCAACAATCATCCGAAATCCAACATTATATTTTTTTGCCGGAAACAGTGCACTTTTCCTCACTTCATCCGGGCCTGCATAGAAAAAAGCAATCAGCATACGATGTATAACCCTGTTTTCATGATTCCCGAATCAGGAGTTATAGCTTATCGATTGTTTTATCCGGTATCTTTTATCCGCGCTATTTCTGCCGCAAGCGGGCTTTCAGCTGGGCTTCGTAAAGCGAAGCAGGCTGAAGTCCGGGACGGTTCAAACCTTCGATATACCCCGCCGGATGCTTAAACGGATGCTTTCCATAAGCCGTGGCTGCAATACCTCCGATAGAATAATTCTGCCCGGTGGGCGGCTGCTGTACACAAAACTGCCCCTTCGGAGTGACGTCACAATTCCACAACACCCCGTGTGCCATAGCCCAGCCGTGCCCGGTGCCGTAATCTCCCCGGTTATACAAGGCTACAATCAGGGGGCGGATAGGATTCACCTCTTTCAGGTTATCGAAAAGCACCCCCGTCGTCCAGCGGCGGTGTCCTTCATTTACCGTCTTAGTCGCTTCCGAAACACAATGCAGGAACACGCAGCCCGAAGCGGTTGAGTTACCGTTCGAGATGTAGTTATGACGTCCGTCTTTAGCATAGCACCCTTCAAACAGCACCAATTGGGAACGTTCGAAAATGTTGAAATTATAATAGCGTCCCCCGGTAACGATTCCCACCGGATCGAGTGCAGAGCAATCCTTTATCGTGGAACGGGTACAGAGATGCGTCATGATTCCCGACAGGATAAACCCCTTGGTCGTCACCCGGAGTGCCCAGCAATCCTCCGCCCCGTAAAAACGGATGCAATTCGAAGCATGGTTTTCATCCTGTCCCCCCTTACTGCTGATCTCCACGCACAAATCTTCTACCCCGCAATTCCGGCAAAGGGCAGAGGCATCAAAACCGTAAATAGACGATTGAGCCAAAGAACGATCGAGCGTATAAAAAACAGGAGCGTCCACCGTAATTTTATTGCCCGAAACTGCGGTGATATAACGCTGATATTCGATAGGCTGCTCGCCGGGCGTCCAACCTGCATCTTTTCCCGTATCTCCGTAACGAATCGCCTCCAGCCATTTTTCCGTGCAGGGATGATAGATCACGATAGCGTCTCCTTTCTTGAAGCGGGAAGCCTCTTTCACTTCAAAAGCCGTTGCCCCGACCGGGACTATTTTCGAAGTGATATCGTAATTTTCCGTGTTTTTTTGGCTTCTCCAACTGTTCAAACGGCTATTTCCCACCACGACGATATCTCTTTGGTGAGGCCGGTCGCCTATTCCCCGGATGATCGTAGCCTCTGCTCCTTCCCCTTTTAAAACGATTCCGTCGGCATTCACAAATAAAGTCCCCGCCACCGGATAAACCCCGGCTTTCAGAAGCAGCGCTCCCCGGATTCCATCGGCATCCGGGCTCAAGGCCGCCACCTCATCGATAGCTTGTTGTATGTGAGAAGTATTATCTCCGTCCACAGGGGATATCTCTTTCACCACTTTCACGACAGGAAGCGCCACCCCGCCACCCCGATAGCCGGCATGGGAAAAATCGGGAAGCACAAATCCGTCTTTATCTTTCGCATACACCAATTTCCCGCTCTTTTTCACTTTTACCAAAGCAGACTGCCAGCTCTGTGCCTCTGCCGGAAACAACGGCAGCAGGCAACTGCAACAAATCAGTACGAACCATTTTTTCATCATGATAACGATTTTAATTTACAATCTATAAAAAGGGTTTCGAAGCGGTAAATTACGGATCGTTTCCTCATGCTCCGGAAAATGTCCGAGCCGCAGCCAAAGTTCCAGACACCCGTAATCACCCCGATACCATGCACGGAGCACCCCCAAAAGGCCGGGCAACCGGTCATTACACTCAATACATCACGTCCGGTTTCCATTTTCAGCCCGCCTTATCGGCAACATAGGGACGTAAAAAATCCACCGCTTTATTTATATTTCTACAACAGAACTTTTCACCGGCCGGACACATGAATAAATTTCGTTTTCAAACGATCGGACTTGACACTAACCACACTTTCCCCTCCATTCGGATTCACCAAAATAAAAGCCCGTCCGTTACAAGCCTGCACTTTAGCAGAGCCACCCATCGTCCCCTGATTACGCAACAGAGAGCCGTCCCCGGCAATCTCAAAGCGGATAAAATTACGGGCATCCAAACAACGTATTCCCTTGGCGTCGGTCAGTTGTACTTCCACCCGGATCTGTCCGTTCCCGCAATCCACCGTTTTCAATTCTATGTTTTCAGGCTTTCCCCATTTCTCAATCTGATATTCCCAATTCAGGCTATCCGTTACACTGATCTTCTTACCGTCCATTTTAGCGGTTCCCACCACACGAATCTCATTCACTCCTTCATTCAATGCACAATTCCAGCGCAATCCCGCTCCCGGAAAATCCTGACTGTTACGCACCTTCACACCCTGACTTTTCCCGTTCACGAACAATTCGGCCTGCTGGCAGTTGGAATAAACCAATATTTCTTTCTTCTCTCCTTTTTCTCCCCAACGTACCGGCCAGGTATGCCCGTAAATATGAATCATCGGGCGAGCCGTCCAATAAGACTGAAACACATAATAGCTCTCTTTTTTCGTCAGGTCGCGCTGCACCACACCTTTCTGATTGACATAAGGCACGGGGTTTTCAGGGCGTACCGGAGTGGAAAAATCTTTAAAAGGCCAATAAGCCGCCCCTGTCAATCGGGGCATATTCTCCTGTTCCTTTAAATGCCAATCGATCAGGCGGACAATGTAGCTTTCCGACCATTGCCCGTCGGTCTGCCCGTTCCTGACTTTCGCTTCATTCAGGTTTTCCAAATGCCGTCCGGCATGGCTATCGCCTCCCCATTCCACATGCAGAAAATGCTTCACTCCTTTCATCTCTTTTTCCGACATGCTCTTATAATCGGCATATTTTCCCCTGTACCAGCCTGCCCAGATAGAAGGCGAATACACATCGACGATGTCTTTACAAAAATCACAACGGCGGATTGCCGTCATCCGCCCTGCATCCATACGATGGGATATATCGTTTAGTTCCGACATAAACGCCCTGATCTCAGATTGCCTGAATTCCGGAAAATCGTTAGGCCAGTCGTTCTCATTTCCCAACCCCCAAATAATTACGCTCGGATGGTTCCGGTGCTGGGTGATCATATTCCGCAACATCCGCCGGGCTTGTTCCCGGTAATTTTCACCGCCTACGCCTCCCCGGCACCAGGGAATTTCTTCCCATACCAATATTCCCAGGCGGTCACACGCTTCCAAAACAATGGACGATTGCTGATAATGTCCCAAACGGATAAAATTCACTCCCATTTCTTTCATCATCTCCATTTCGGCCACAATCTGCTCTTCGGTCATAGCCGCACCCACTCCGGCATGGTCTTCATGGCGGTGGGTTCCCCTGAGCAATAAGCGCCGGCCATTCAGCATAAACTGCCCGTAGTCGATAAATTCAAAATGCCGGAAACCGAATTTTTCGACCGATTTTGCCTGCTGTCCGTTAGCCTTCACGGTCAGTTCACAGGTATAAAGCGCGGGACGGTCGGTATCCCACAGCACCGGAGATTTTATATCGGCCGACAACAGCACGTTTTCCCCTAAAGGTAATACTTGTTTTTCCTCCCGGATGATCACTTTCCCCTGAGGGTCTTTCACTAAAATTTCAACGACGGCCTCCCTGATATCCGCCGGATTATAAAACCCGGTTTTTATCTCCAAATGCCCTTTCTTCAAATTTTTATCCAATACCGGACGGATCTCTATTTCTTTCAGGGACACTTCCGGCAAATACACCAAATTCACATAGCGGTACAACCCTCCGTATAAATTAAAATCGGACAGGTCGGAAGGGATCATCTCCACATCGCGCGAATTATCGCAACGGACGGATACAGGCACTTTGCCTTTAAAACGCGCAGCAGCCTTGCTATTCAAAAATTCGTTTACTGCATCGGTAATATCCACGCTCCACTCGTCATATCCACCCACATGGCTTTCCACTTTGGTGGTGTACACATATACATCGGTTTTCTGCCCGGCCCCTTCAAACTCCAGCATAATCCGCCCGCCGGGATAAGGATTCTGCAACTGCAAACGGGTACGATACCAGCCCGGCCCCTGGTAATAATTTACATCGGGATCGACTCCGTCTTCCGCATTAAAGCAATGCGGTAAAGTGACTTTACTCCACAAGGGAACCGACTCCGACCCTCCTCCGGGACGCACAGCCTCCCAGATTCCCCCCAGATCACTCCTCAAAAATTCCCAATTTTCCGTCAGCCGTGTTTTTTCCGTCACCGGAATTTGCGCCCAAGCACTTCCTCCCCAAAAACACACCAACCCTAAAAATGCTATCAATTTTCTCATATACTTTTTATTTACAAACTTTCATTCCACGCCCTTAAAACGTTTGCACCATTCTATAAAAAATATCTCCACTATCCTGCATCTCTTTTTATCCGAAGGTAAGGCAGGAATACACGATGTCCGTGTACTCCTTCTTCCCACCTTATTTATCATATCCCGCTCTCCCCTCAGTTCTTAACTTCCCCTGCATTTTCCAAAGCCCTTTTCCTCAGCAAAGCTTCCAGAAAATAATAATCGGCATACGCCAACGGCACATCCACTTCCGAATTATGCGGCTTCGACCCTGTGCTATGCAGCAACAGGAACCCCTTGTCTTTTCCGATCTCTGCCCGGTAATTCAGGGTTAAATTTTCCATCATTTTATCGGCAAGGGCTTTGTATTTCGAACGGTTGGCAGGGTCCAGCGTACACAATTCATATAAAGCAGAAGCCGTAACCGTAGCGGCCGACACATCGCGCGGCTCGTCCGGAATGCCGGGAGCATTAAAATCCCAATACGGAATCAGGTCTTGCGGCAAATTCGGATGATGAAAAATGAAATCGGCAATATGCCGGGCCTGATTCAGGAAAACCGTATCCCCGGTTTCGCGGAAACACATGGCATAACCGTACAGTCCCCAGGCCTGACCTCTCGACCAGGCAGAAGAATGGGCATACCCCTGATGAGTATGGCGATCCAAGACTTCGCCCGTCAAAGTGTCGTAATTCACCACATGGTAAGAACTGTAATCCTCGCGGAAATGATTTTTCATAGTGGTAAGGGCATGGCTTACGGCAATGTTATAGAACAGGGAATCCCCGCTTTCCCGGAAAGCCCAGAACAATAATTCCAAATTCATCATATTATCGATAATCACCGGATAAGCCCATTTATCCCGGCTATGATCCCAGGAGCGTAAACAGCCCGTCTTTTCCCGGAAACGGGTGGCGAGCGTACGGGCAGAAGTCATCAAAACCTCCCTGTACTCTTCGTTCGGAGCTATACGTAAACCGTTTCCATAGCTGCAATACATCTTAAAGCCCATATCGTGCGTTCTGCCGTTATTTTTCTGGCCTTCCAGCACCTCGGTATATTCTTTGGCTTTCTGCTTCCAAAACTCGTCTCCGGTATATTCATACATATACCACAACTCGCCGGGGAAAAAACCGCTCGTCCAGTCACCGGGAGCCACCAGCTTTAAATTACCTTTTGGATCAAGAGTCCGGGGATTATACATTTTTCCTTCCACTTTTTCCCGCACAGCTTCCGTTTCCTGCAAAGCATATCTCAACTGTGAATCTGCAAAAGTGAAATTACTTTCCACCAGATTTTGCTTTTTCTGGCATCCGTTCGTAAGAACGGTAAACAAAAAGAGAATAAGAAATAATTTTAAATTCATATTGGATTTTTTTGTAGATTACTTTCCAAAAGTACCTATAAAAACGTCCTATATTTAAAAATTATACCAAAAAAAATCAACTTTATAGCAAAAACAGGGAAATTTAGTGATTTTTACTGCATTTCTGCTTTTTTCCTGTTCCGAACATACTCTTTGAAAGAGTAAATCCGGAAAGAATCCATCGCCCGGGGCGAGTGTTCTATATACGACAAAAATAAAAACGACATATAAAAAAGAGAGCTGAAAAACAATCGATTATTTTTCAGCTCTCTACTATTGTTATTGAAATTCAGTATTAATCTTCTATAATCACACGGAATCCAACATTATAAACTTTTTGCCAGGGATAGAAAGCCTTGCGGGTATATGAGGTACAATATTTAGGACGATCGGTCCAGGAACCTCCGCGCACCACTTTCTTATCGCTGCTGCCTTCTTTCTTCAACGGATAAGAAACGTAATCCGAACAAGTCCATTCTGCCACATTACCGTGCATGTCTTTCAAGCCCCAGGGATTACCTTCGTATTTACCGACAAAAGCAGTCAGCATTTCACCGTCGTCCACAGAAGAAACTTTAGGAATATAATCCCAGTATTTACGCAAGGGATTATTCTTGCTCATCGGTTTCGGATCTACCCCCTGTACGGCCATATCCGACAATTGGGCATCGGCCATGTTCTCATATTTACTGAAATCCGTATTCGACGTACCGTACCAAAAAGCTTCGTCGCTACCGCCGCGGCAAGCCCATTCCCATTGTGTTTCAGTAGGCAGGCTCATTTTCAGTCCGGCTTTCTGACCCAATTTATCACAGTAAGCGGCGGCTTCGTCGCAGCTTACCCGGATCACAGGCTGCTGAGGTTTGTTAGCAGGCAAACCGGCTGTCGTATGGTCTTTCCAGAACTGACCGATGATACGGCTGTTGTGTTCAGGGAAAAGAGCACAGAATTGCTCGTTGGTTACTTCGGTTTCACTCATCCAGAATCCTTTTTTCACATTGGCTTTAAATGCCGGGGCACAATCCTGTTCTGAACGGTTCGAGCCCATAACGAACTCTCCCGCAGGAATCCAGACAAATTTCATCTTCACGCCGGGAGCGACTTCCACCTCTTTAGCAGGCTTATTGTCGGCAGCCTGACGCGCTTTGGCTTCCGATGCGCTGAAAGGCCAATGTTTCGCTTTCACCTCTTTATAGCGCACTTCTTTCTGAGGTGCGGGCATTTCGGGTTTGATCTCGCCTTTTCCTTTCAGGTATTCGGCATAATCGGCGATCTCTTTCCGCCAATCCACATGGATACCATTGTATTTCTGCATCAACTCCATACGGCGCTGGTACTGATCGCGTCCGGCCAAGGTGCGGAGATTATCGAAACTTCCGTTATAAGGCGCATTAAAATCGATCCAGTTATACAGGGAACGCCATTCCTTATCGGTGAGTTCCACTCCATGATGCCCTTTGGTAAGCATCCGCACCAATTCCGAATTGGTCGCATGATATTCATAAGGTTTCAGCACATACATCTCGGCTTCCGGCCCCTGACGGTAGATATAGGGCATAATCGCCAAATAACTTTCACTCCATTGTCTTCCGAAACGGGGATATTTCGTATTCATCCGGCCGCCTCTGAGGTCTATTTTACTATTTTCATTGTGACAAGCCACACAAGCCCGGTCTAAAATAGGCTGTATTTCGAGTTCATACGTAAAAGAACGCACTCCGCCTTCCGGTGTTTTCAACTGGTGAGGCTTGATCTGAGAAGCAATCGTTCGTTTCGGGATCGGAATTTGGTTCTGGTCTTCGTGGCAGCCTACACAGGACACGGTTTCTCCCGGCATAGGGGTAAACCAGCTACGGAACCATTGCAAGGCCCGTCCCTCTTTATCCAAAGGCTGTATAGAAATAGGCGTATTTGCAGGCACTTTGAAAATGGCCGAACCGTCTTCTTCCACAGGAACAGTACCCAGCAGGCGCTTGATGTCCCAGCCACTCTGCACACCCTGTGCATCGTGATCGGAAGGAGAGTTACGGTAAGCATATTCATAAGCGAAAACACGCAGTTCTTTTACAATTCCCTTCGGTAATCCTTTGGTTCCTTCACCTTCGTAAATATCCTGGATAAATACGGTCGCTTCTTTGTCGTTCAAATTCACACGATCCGGAATCACAGGAGGAGTTTTAACTTTTCTCACGGGCATCGGAGCATTCATTCCTTCGCCTTCGAATTCCGCAATACAAGTCAGGTTATCGAACACGTCCACCAAATAGATCCCCCACAAACTGCCCGGAGATAATTTTGCCGATACCAGATAATAATTATCGTTCAACGGGCAAGGTCTCATAAACTGCGGCCAAACCCCGTTCACCAATTCATCTTTCACTTCCGGGATAATCTTCCGGTCGCGGAAAGGCATTTCCTGCACTACGCCCTGTTCTTCCTTACGCGATTTTGCAGGATCGAAAATCATCAGACGGCCGGAACGAGCTATCCCGTGGTGACCGGAAATCACTCCCACAAAACGGGTGGTGCTACCCGGCAGAGGCTTGATGTCGAAAGTACTGTTCGGCCAGAAAGAACCGCTGCCATACAGGGCCTTATTCTCTGTCCCGTCCGGATTCATGTGCATCACGATACGCGAGAAATAGTGTGTCAGGTCGGTATATTCCCAACGGGTGTACATCACACGTCCGTTGTTCATCACCACTGGATTCCAGTTTCCGTCCTGGTCGAAAGTCAAACGCCGGAACGATCCGTTTTTCGGGTCGTAAAGAGCCAAATTACCCACAGCATCGCTACCGTTCACACAAGGCACTCCGTGGTAACCGATATTGGTGGAAGCAATGATACGGCCGTCGGGCAGATAGTTTGCATCGCAAAATTCAAGATCGGGTTCGTCCACCTTCACTTTCTGATGGAAATTTTTTCCGTCGATTCCCACTTCATACACTTGCCAGTGGTTATTTTCATCGATAGAGGAAAACAACAGCTTATCGCCGTCCCAGTGCATTTGCAGGTCGGCGATATTCACCTTGCGTTCCGGTTTATAGATCGTACGTTTTTGAATGTCGCCCCGGAGATTCGACAACTCCATGATTTCAGCATCATGTCCCAAACGTGAAGCGGAATACATGCTCGACCAGTTATTGGGCGGTGTACCTAACGATCCGGCCATAGCGCTACGGGCACGGTTTCCTAAGTTAAAATGGGTAACTACGATCTTATCCATATCCAGCAAAGGATTGGCCATTAAAATCTCGCGTTTCAGATCGAGCAGATGCTGTGCATCGGCTAAAGCGGCATCTTCGCCTGTGTATAAAGCTTTTTCGGCTCCGGCAAGACCTTCCGACAATTCCTTGTATTTAGCTTCGTATTTTGCAGCGTCGAATCCCTGCATCTTCTTCATATCGTCCAGCGCCATCCGCATCGCTTTCAGGTTCACCCATTCCAACTGCTGCTGTAAATCGATCGTACGAGTTACTTTATCCAACAAATCCATATAAGCCAATGCCTGTGCTGCCGGAGCTTTCTTATCGATAGCCGCAATCTGTGCCCTGAAATAACTCTGGTCTTTCAAAGCTCTCATTTTCGACTCCACTGCGGCTTTTTCCAGAGAAGCGTCCTGGGTGGTAATCCAAAGTTCGGCCGGAACGTTCAAGGTCGATTCGATGCGGGCAACCTCTGCCGGATAAGTCTTTTTCAACTGGTTCACGATCGGATGTCCCGCCACATTCTGCACGCGGAACACGACACTTGCCATCGTACTGGCTCCATCGTCCACACCCACTTCGGCTTCAAAGGTTTTGTATTTTTTCCCTAAGTCGAAAATCATCTCGCCATTGGCATGAAGCATCACCCCGTGTTCGTATGCCTGTCCACCGATCGAAATGGTACGTCCTCCCATATTTTTATCCTTAGCCGGAGCTTTATAGGGAGAATACATATACACCGGTTTCAGGTCGGACAACCATACGGTTTTACCGTCGGTCGTCGTCAGTCTGGCATTTGCCCAGGCTGCGTGGTCGAAACGGTTTCCATCCGCTGTACCCCAGGTGTAAAGAGCTAATTCATTCCACCCTGTCACATCTACCGAAATTTTTTGCGCGGGGGTTTTCAATTTCATAACACCTGAAACAACAGGCATTTTTTTTGTTGCCAATCGATTGCACGCATCGGTCTTGGCTTTCGTCACAGCCGTTTCCCAAGAGGAAGCAGCCTTCGTTTTCGCCTTCGACTGGGCAGAAACACCCAGCACCAGAAAAAACAAGATACTAAAAATTACAGATCTACATACCATAAGTAAAATTGTCAGCGTAAAAGAAATTTGCCTTGCACCGGGATTCGTCAGTTTTTCCCTCTTCACCCGGCACAAGTCAAAAACATATCTTTTTATTTATTTTTCAATTCATTGAACAGTTTAAATGCCTGTTCCGGCGTTTCATTCTCGTGAACAACGGCGCGCACGGCCTGTATCATAGCAACCGGATCTTCCGATTGAAATACGTTGCGTCCCATATCCACTCCGCATGCTCCTTCGTTAATTGCTTTATAGCATAATTCCAAAGCAGCTTTTTCTTCCAACTTCTTCCCTCCGGCAATTACGATGGGCACAGGACAAGCGTTAACCACTTTTTCAAATCCTTCGCAATAATAAGTTTTCACGAAAGTCGCGCCATTCTCTGCACAAATACGGGAAGCGGTAGAGAAATAACGGGCATCGCGCACCATATCTTTACCCACTGCGGTTACACCCAAAGTAGGGATTCCGTACTTATAACCGTAATCTGCGGTACGTACCAGATTCTCGATGGTTTTTGCCTCATAAGTACCACCGATAGAAACCATGACGGCCAAAGCCGAAGCATTGATACGGATTGCATCGTCGATACCGATAATACATTCGTCGTTCAACTCGGTTAAAACGGTAGTTCCTGCCGAATAACGAAGACAAACGGCTTTATTGCTCGTAGGAGGTACCACGGAACGCAATGAGCCTCTGGTACACATAATCGAATCGGCATACTCGATCAGAGGCACGATATTCAAATCCAGGCGTTCCAGTCCGGAAGTCGGCCCCATAATATAACCGTGGTCGAAAGCCAGCATCACTGTCCGCCCTGATTTTACATTGAAAATACGCGACATGCGGTCTTTAATACCCCAATCGCAATGATCCAGCCCTTTTAAGAAAAAGCTCTCGTGCTTTACCGGAATCCCGATTCCGTAATCTTTATCTTTGTTCTCTAATATCCCGTCTAAATCTGCCATAATAAATTATAATTAAAAGTTCTAAGGTTAAAATGATCGAATCTTAATGAATCCCTTCCGCGAACGACTGGAACAGGCAAGCCCAGGAAGTAGCGCCTGCATCGGCAAACCCGATGGAACGTTCCCCTAAATTCCGGGCACGCCCGAAATTAGCCTTCATATTTACGGTTGCTTCCGCCCCTTTCAAAGCAGCTTCCGCCCCGGCTTTCAACAAGGTTTTCACATCGTCCGACTCACAAGCTTCGATCGCTTCCACCGCCGGGACCAATGCGTCCATCATCGTTTTATCTCCGGGTTTTGCTTTGGTTTGTTCCTGCACACCCGTCAAGCCTCCGCGAAACATCACTTTCAATTGGGCTGCATTCACCTCATTCGTCACTTGCAAAGGTTCCAGCGCTTCCCCCATTCCCATAAACAAAGCTCCTAACAGGGTGCTGGTAGAGCCACTGGTTTTCATCATAACGCCCATTCCCATATCGTTCAGCATAGCGGGAAATTCCGTCCCCTCCTGTGCATCGGCGGCAATAATGGAAAGAGCGGTCACAACGGCCGTACCGTGGTCGCCGTCTCCGGCGATCGCATCCAGTTTTGAAAACTCCTCTTCTCTCGCTTTAATATTAGCCAGAGCCAGATTCATCATTGCCTTAAAATTCTCTATCGTTAAATTCATTGTCGTTATTGTCTAAAAAGCCGGAATAAACAGGACAAAGTGCCCGAAGCATCTTCCGTACTTTGTCCTGCGTTTCCTCTTATTTTTATAAGTATTTTTGAATAGGCGGCCAACTCTCCGGATTATTTTTGAACGGTCGTCCAATACGGAGCGTTAGCCATATGATTTTTCAGGTAATCGATATGGTCGTCATCCATTCTTCCCAAAATCATCTGGAATCCGGATTGTTCCTGAACGGTCAGCATTTCGCCGATACGCCCGTCCACCACTTTCACGCCCGCAGCTTCCAGCACCTGGTATGCCCGGCGGAAAACAATGTTCATTTCCATGTGAGTGGTAGCGCCGACACCGTTGATATACAGCAACACCTTATCGCCGGCCTTAGCCTGCAATTTACGCATCAGCAAGCCCACCATTTTTTCAGCCGTATCGTCGGCAGAAATCAAAGCTTCCTGGCCGCCACCGCCTTCACCGTGCTGTCCCATTCCGATCTCCATAATGCCTTCCGGCAGATCGGTGATCGTTGCATCGTTCTGCGGATGCGTACATTTATTCATAGCTACGGCCAGGGTTGCGATTCCTTTATTGAAACGTTCTCCCAGCTCATACAACTCATCGAGGCTCTTACCTTCTTCCGAAGCAGCTCCAACCACCTTGTACAAAGGAATACAGCCGGCCAATCCGCGGCGATCGTCGTCGGCAGCATCCAGGCCTGCACTGATATCGTCGTGAGTTTCCAGCATTTTCACTTTGATCCCGGCTTTAGCAGCCAGCTTACAAGCCATATTGGCACTCATCAGGTCACCCGAATGGTTCAGCACCACCAACAAAATCCCGGCATCCCTTTTGAACATCTGTAAAGCCTGGAACACGCGCTGTGCACCCGGAGCGGCAAAAATATCGCCGACTACGGAACAATCGAGCATCCCTTCCCCCACATAGCCGCTCAGGGCAGGCTCGTGTCCCGATCCGCCCATTGTCACGATAGCCACTTTATCCTCACTTTTCGGATGGGTACGCACCACGATATTTTCTGCGCCCAGTTTTACCCGGTCCTGGTATGCCATCACATAACCTTCCAACAATTCTTTGGTTATATCCTCGGTTTTATTGATAAATTTCTTCATAATCTTCTGTTTTTTAAACCGTCTTATTTTTTATAACACATCAACTCCACCGGAATACCTTCCTCTTCAATAAAAGCAATGAATTTATCACCGCAATCCATAGGCTCTACGATCACCTTAGCATCCTTCAATTCCTCCTCCATATCGGGGATCTCATAAGCTATATGGGCTACTTTCTGAAGCAATTCCGGCATCCACGTATCCGGTTCGAAACGCAGAAACTCAATCCGGTTCTTGCTCTGGGTAAAATCGGTCAGCCATACTTTCAGGCCTTCCGCATAGGTTTCGCCCGGTTGGGGCACCGTAGTCGGGATTCCAAAATGATTTACTTTTCTCATAGCTTCAAGGATTTATGATATGATTTATTTTTGGCTCAACACGTCGGTAAACTGCACTTTCGGATTGGTGAAACGCAACCCGTTCCCATCGTGATAGTTTGCAAATTCAAATACACAAGCTCCATTTTCCCCGGCCATCATAAAGTGAGGCTCGCCCACTCCGTTCAATGGCAGGATTTCTCCCGGATTCTGTTTCACCCAATGTTTGGCTGTGATATAACCATCTTGGCATTTAGGCAAAGCCGGAGCATTCGGAGTTTCTTCTCCGGTAGAGAAATTATAGATATATCCTTTGTTCACCATCCACGATTCGTGTTTTGCCGGTTTATCGGTAGCCACATGGCGGTGTTCGGTAATCATCTGTCCCGGCAGCAAGTAAATTTCGTGAGCGAAATAACCGTGCTCGGCATCGTTCACCCAGAAAAATCCGGCCATACCCACATTTTCAAAATCGCCCAGTTCGAAATCGGTAATCCAAAGATTGTCACGCATGTGCTTAGATAATTTAATTCCGTAGTGAGCCAGCATTTCCTCGTAAGCTTTCAGGGCTACATCTGCCTGCAATTTTCCGTCTTTATAAAAATCTTTATTCGTGTACTTCTTTACGTAAGGTGCGTTCTGTGCTTCCATAGTATTTTCTGTTTTAGTTTGGTTTTCTGCTTTTTGGTTGTTTTTAGGCGCGCAAGCTACCACAGCCACACCCAAACATCCCAAAGCAATAACTTTTAAAAATCTTTTTTTCATAATCTTATTTATTTAAAAATCAATATTCTATCATTCTTTCACGGCAAACGAAGCGATTCCCTCGATCTCGATCAGCAGCTCATCGCGGCAAACATCCGCCAGCAAATAAGAAATAGGCACTTTAGTAAATAAATGTTCCATATACACTTTCACAGCCGTTACATCTTCCGGATTTTTCAGATACACCCGGAGCATTTCCAACTGGCAGGGTCCGTCGGGCTGCACGCCCACTTTATTCAGATTCTCTCCGGAGATCAGGTAATTTATATTTTCCATAGTAGTGCCTGTCTGTACCAATATTCCTACATCCGTCAAACTTTGCTCTCCACGGATAGCCGCCGTACCCGAAATATAAACAATGCCCCTCTCTGCTCCCACAATCGCTTTCGCCCTTTCGAATTTAGGGGTTGTTTTTTCTTTAAAAACCTGATCTTCCGTTCCTAAAAGCACTTCCTGAGAATAAGCATGCGCCGCCACCTGCAAAGCGTTATCCAAAGGCACGCATCTGAAATGCGGCAATTTCGGAATAATGGCATTTACATCTACCAGCACTCCTCCCAGTTGCGTACCGATTCCGGTAGCCGCCGGATAGCCCTCAGGCCAGTCTGTACGGGCATAAAAATGACTGCGTGAATCGTTAAAATCCTGATAATGCTGGTGATCCCCGTTGAATGCCGTGATCCGCTCGATATAATTCCATTGGCGGACGATCGAATGGATATTGCAATTCTCTTTTTCGAGCAATTCTCCCAGATCGGCGAACACTTCGTCCGACTGCTGCAAAATACCGGAATTCAGGTCTTTCCCCTGCAAACTCCCGATAACCAGTTCCCGGTGCTCGTCGTCCTCGATTCTCAGATAATGAATCCCCTTGTAATCGCAATATTCGATCTTTCCCTCGAAATCGGCTCCCACCCGGTACACTTCCAGCACCAATTCCCCCACCAGCGGACGTTGCGCCACATAGCTCACTGCCGGACAGGCATCTACAAATTTTTCCTTTACCTTTTCCCGGATCATGGCCAAACGGGTTGCATACTCCTGGTTATTCCGCGGCTTTCCAAAAAAGATCAGGCGGGTCACTATATCGTTTTCACTGCATTCGTTCAGCAATTCATCCACCAGGCAGCCGAATTCTTTATTCTCTGCCGTAAAAATATCGTATGATGTCCTATAAAATACCATTACAAAGAATTTACATATTCAACCAATGCTTCCAGATCCGTTTTCGACAGTTTCTTATTTATTCCGTGTTTATGCACTTTAAACACGTCCTCCATAGTAGCTGCACGCCCATCGAAAAGATAAGGAGCCGTACGCCATACTTCCCGTAAGGTAGGTGTATCCCAGCCGTTTTCAAATTCTATGTCATCACCGATACGGTGCATTTTCAAATCCGTGTAATAAGGGCCGGAATGACATTCGTCACATTTAAGCTTTTCAAATACTTTTCTTCCCAGTTTCGCCTTTTCAGACAGTTCTCCGTTCACCAGGAAGGGACTCGGCACAGGCCGTAAAGATTTCAGGTACTCGTCCACACATAGAGCGTCTTCCTCTGAAATCTCATAGAATTGAATATGATAGAACCCTTTTCTCACAGCCGTTTCGGCATCCGCACGAATACCGGAAATCATACAAGGGGCCGTTACATGCGAAAACAACATACTCTTACAATTCTTGGAATTTCCCACGCCATCGTTCATCAAATCCCAGTTCATACCGTCGGTACGGCCGTCTCCCGGATGGCAGCCATTGCAGGATTGCCAGTTTTGAAAACAATAATGCGCATCATTGAACATTCGTTCACCTTTTTGCTGGGGAGTTTCCACCCGTCCCGGATTCAGATCGATATCCGTAAGCGTATGGGTCGAAAGATCGTAAATATTCAAATCGTCGGAAAAATAAGCAGGTATATAGGCTTTATGATTATGCACGATAAAATTGCGGGGACCGTTGCCTTTTAAAGCGATCCGCTCGCGAACTCCATACAGGAAACGCAAATCGTAATTTAAATTTTTCTTATCGGGATAAGCTTCGAATTTCTTGATAAATTCAGGATAATCGATCACACTGATTTCGTGCACGCCCGAATGGGAGATCACCATTTTATCACCGTCACAGACAATGCCCCAGATTCCGGCAGCTCCCCGTTCCGGCTCGTCCACCAGCACCGAGCCTAAAAATTCTTCTTTGGCAACATCCACGACACTCACGGCGCTGGTATTCATCCACCCTTGCTGCAACTGAGAAGTGGGCACGGTGAAACGTCCCAGGTTATGGGAAACAAACACATACTTCCCGTCGGGCGACAGGCAAAGCCCGCGTAATGCATTACTTCCGTTCTCCAGCCGGATATCGGTGCGTTTCGAGAAAGAAGGCACATCGATCACCGACAGGCATGCAGCTACGGTATCGAGGTCGGCACGCTGTGCAGGTAAGAAATTGGTTACGAACAATGTTTTCCCGTCCTGGCTGAATACGGCTTTTTTCGGCTCGCGCAACACGCTCACATTCCGTTCCAGCGTCCCGGATTGAAGATTGATCTCACTCACCGTTCCGGCAAACTGATTGCAGACATACAATTTAGAAGCATCGCTATTTAATACGGGCCCCATTGCACCGGAAGCCGCCGGAATCGTTTTCACAATGCCGTCGGCAGATAAAAATGAGACTGA
>OGOU01000174.1_pt1 | contig 65236 bp, 65 predicted proteins | sample 1552721 | NCBI WGS metagenome assembly OGOU01 (sample SAMEA2580176, study PRJEB22360) | human gut metagenome | biome: human gut; feature: human-associated habitat; material: faeces | place: Denmark | collected 2008/2010
CTTTGTGCAGAAAGCATCACGACGAGCTGCATGCGGATACCGTGGCATTTGAAGAAAAGTATGGCTCCCAGCTGGAGCTGATATTTCGTTTTATCGATCGCGCGCTGGCAATTGGCGTGCTGGCCTGAGTTTGTGGAGAAGGTTGATGCGTAATATTCAGATGGTTCTGGAGCGTTGGGGAGCATGGGCGGCGAGTGATAGTTCTGGAGTTGACTATTCGCCTATAGCTGCTGGGTTTAAAGGGCTTCTTCCCTATACAAGCAAAACACGTCAGGCTTGTTCAGATAGTGATGCATTAATTATTGAAAGCTGTCTTGCTCTTCTTAAAAAGAGAAAACCGTACGAGCATTCTTTGATAGTGGCTCATTACCTGTATGGCATATCGAAAAGAAAACTCGCAAGAACTCGCAAAAAAGACGAAAAATTGATACGTATAGAGATACAGATGGCTGAAGGGTTTATTGACGGATGTATTTCAATGCTTGGAGTCAGGCTTGAAATGGATGACTTGTAAAAAGTAAAAAAATGACTAGTGCGGTCCGCAAAAAGGACGTTAGTATGTTAAGAGTGGTTACTTCGCCACATAGCTTAAAACCCGTCGGCGAACGGGTTTTTTTATGCCTAAAAGTGGTGCTGGACGTTAAACGCTCGGGTGGTTGCTAATACGGGGCTTTCAGCTTGCTGGCTTTTTCGAAAAGAGTCATTTGGACAGCCTGTAAGGTGAAAAATAAATATTAAATATATGTGTTGTTATTTCTGGATTTCAGAAATAATAAAAAAACATGCGGATATTTACGGTTATTGACGCTATTTTTATTGAAAACGTCAGGATTATTCTTATTATGGCGCAGCACCAGCGCAATGATGCGTTGGGCAGGCCCTTTAGCTCAGTGGTGAGAGCGAGCGACTCATAATCGCCAGGTCGCTGGTTCAAGTCCAGCAAGGGCCACCAGCCGTCACTAGCTCATCGGGACAGAGCATCAACCTTCTAAGTTGATTGTGCGGGGTTCAAGTCCCCGGTGGCGGTCCAGTGCCGACTTAGCTCAGTAGGTAGAGCAACTGACTTGTAATCAGTAGGTCACCAGTTCGATTCCGGTAGTCGGCACCATATGCGGGCATCGTATAATGGCTATTACCTCAGCCTTCCAAGCTGATGATGCGGGTTCGATTCCCGCTGCCCGCTCCAGAGAAACAAGCCTTACTGTATTGTGGCACTGGCGTATTTTTTATTACGTGGGGGCAGGTTGTTTTTAAATGACGTTTTGCTTTCTGGCTATGATGTTAGGTCGGGTGTAGCCTCAGTGCTGATTTTTTACAATACCGGGATGGTGCAATATCGGTGGAGATTTTATATTTCCTGGCAGGGCCGATGATGCATCATCCCGGTGTTGTAAATAACACTAAAGAGGTGTTCCTCAGTGCGAGGGTGGTTTCATGGGGAATCATAATATCTGTTGTAGGGATAGATATTTCAGGATGCACCCGACACTTCGATTTTTATTACAATAAAAATGGTTTATCTCATGCGTTGACTAACCGCCATACTTGGCGGTTTTTTTTATTCCTGTACCAGATTAAAAAGCATGTGAACTCTGGAAAGCTTGTGGGACAAGAACCTTGGGTAGCAATTTGCGAGAGGGGGAAACGTAGCGTGTTTGTTGGATTTAGATCGCGGGACAAAATCCATGAAGAATAATAAGTATCTGCCTCCTTTCGGAGGCGTTCTTATATTAGTAAGCATCATAAATGGTTTAAATTTTCAGATTAATAATAATTTTAGATAAGCTTAATTTTATTTCTTCACGACATATCCTGCGCACATCAAATAACGCCCCATAAAAGGCATCTGCGGTGTTTTTAATGGGGCGTAGTTTTTACGGGCCGCTGGTGGCCCTTTTTTATTTACAGGAGAAAAAAGTATGTCTGAACCCTTATCCGGTTCCGGCGCAGCTGTGGCGCTTGGTGGGGCGACGGTATTCGGGCTGTTTACCGGAACGGATTTCGGGATTGTGTTTGGTGCGTTCGCCGGGGCGTTATTTGTGGCAACGATGCCGCAGGCGCTTTCAGCCTGGCGTGTGGCGGCGCATTTTCTGGTGTCGTTCATTATCGGCGTGCTGGGCGCAGAGGTTCTGGCATCCGGGCTGGTAAAGCATACAGAGTTTGACGGTGCACCTGTCGACGCATTGTGTGCAGTACTGGTGTCAGTGGTGTCGGTGAAGATTCTGTCGTTCATCCACCAGCAGGATATCGCATCACTGGTGTCCGGCCTGTTCTCACGCCTGCGGGGCGGAGGAGACGGCAATGTTAAGTAACCTTCCGGGATTGCTGAATGTGGCGTTATGCACGGTTATCGTGCTGACGCTCTTTTTTTATCGTCGCCGTGATTCCAGACATAAACCGCTGATGTCATGGCTGGCCTGGCTGCTGATGCTGCTTTATGGCTTTGTTCCACTCAGCTATCTGTGCGGTCGCCCGTTAGCGGCGAACTGGCTGGCGGTAGGGCTTAATCTGCTGTTCTGCGTGCTGGTGATTTGCGCACGCGGGAACGTTTCAAAAATCCTTGTATTACGAAGGCGCTGATATGAAGTCGAAAGATGAAATTTTTGACGAAGTTCTGGGAAAAGAGGCCGGTTACGTCAATCACCCGGATGATAAAGGTGGTCCGACTAAATGGGGAATTACTGAAAAAGTTGCCCGTGCGCACGGATATCAGGGTGATATGTGTAACCTGACACGCGCTCAGGCGCTGGAAATACTTGAAGCGGACTACTGGTACGGACCACGATTCGACCAGATTGCCAGCCTGTCTCCTGATATTGCCGCAGAGCTGTGTGACACGGGCGTGAACATGGGGCCAACCGTGGCGTCAAAAATGCTTCAACGCTGGCTGAACGTTTTCAACCTGCGCGGGAAACTGTATCCGGATATGGATGCAGATGGACGCATCGGACCGCGTACCATCAATGCGTTACGGGCATATCTGCAAAATCGTGGCAGGGATGGAGAGCTGGTAATGCTGACCGCGCTGAACTGTACGCAGGGTGACCGCTATCTGGAGTTGGCAGAGAAGCGCGAGGCTAACGAGTCGTTTGTCTACGGCTGGATGAAAGAGCGCGTGGTGGTTTAAAAACTGACACTGAAGTGCTGAACACCCTCAACTCATGCAGGTTCTTTTCTGGGGTTACGATAGTCGCAAGCATGGGCAATAGCGCCAGATGGTAAAAAGCAAAACCCCGGCTGCGGGAACAGTCCGGGATTTTTGGTTTTCACGCCAAAGAGGAAATTGTGATCAGTGAGTACGGAGAAAATCCTCTTGGGAAAGTATAAAAGATTCTTTTTGAGGTTGTCCATTATGAAAGGCATAGAAGTTGAAACTCCCGCGAGTCTTGATTTGACAAGGGCTGCGGCCTTTGCAATTCGCCTTGTAGCAGTCGCTATTCTGATTTGGGCTGTGCGTTGGTGGTGATATGACACGAAAACACTGGACACACAGAATGCCGCGAACGGCGGCGAAATGGGCACTGGTAGCGATACTGGTGCCTTTTTTATTGGTGGGATGTGTCAGCCTGGATAAAGCGCGCCAGCTTTTCGATACAGCTTCACAGGTCTGCAAAATTGTCGACAGTGTCCAGCAGTGTATGCAGAACTGATAGACTGTGAGAGCAGAATATTTTGCTGAAAAATAAAAGACGCGTCGGCATCCGGAAAGCGTAGAGTTCTGCTACGTGTGCCAATTTTATCTTATTCATTCTAAATCTTGCCAAATCAAATGGAGCTTTGCTCAACTGCCCGGGTGGGAAGGGGCATTAAAACACGGGAAAATTATGTGGAAATCTACAGGAGTCAAGTTAATCACCGTATTGATTGACGGCAAACCACAATACTCACTTATTGAAATGAGCGGTCAGCATGCTTGTTTGGTTCGTGAGTAACAGGCATTACAGCAGTCCTCTCTCACTGAAGGGGGCTGCTGTAATGTGTTAGCTGTTTTTTATGAATCCGTTGACGACCCATCCGACAAATCTGAGAACACCATATATCAGCAAGGCACATGTCAGTGAAGTCAATATATCAAGCAGTGAGAAGCCTTGCGTATCTGTTGGTGAAAATAAAAGACCAAAGATGAACACCAGTGTAGCCAGCAGAATGCCCAGTCTATGGAACCCGTTCGAAATAGTGTTTTGCATTTTTGTTTTCCGTATCAGGTTGTAATGGTTTAGTTATTTTAGCATCTGGATAATGAGGTTCTAATCGTCTGGATATACCGGAAGCGATGGGGGGCGTTTGTTGAGTCTGATATTTATTAAAATGATAACTTTTTCTCATTTTTACGGGTCCTTTCCAGAATCCGAAACACCGGGGGTCGGTGGACGCGCAAAAACGCGCTATTTATGAGATTTTTTGAGGGGGTGGTTGTTGTTTAATTGTTTGTTATATCTCATTGATAAGTAAGAATAAACAGAAATAAATACAACAACCTGATGATGCTTTTTGATGTGATCGATGTATGAAATATAAATAAAATCAAATGGTTTCGTAAAAATACAAGGTTGTTGTATCGTTTTTTATCGATGGCTTATGGAGAGGAGATGGCCTGTTTATTGAATAAAAGCGATATGGCCTCCTCCATCGGTATATCCGTTCAGGCATTTGATAAATGGGGCGTTCCTCCTGTTGAGCGTCGGGGAAGGGAAGTTTTTTATGATGTTAAAACCGTGCTGGAAATCGATCGCGAGCGACGACAGCACAATCAGAGAGCACCTGATGACGGGAGTGATCTGGAGGAAAGATTACTCCGGGCCAGAACTGAACTGACGGAAGAACAGGCCGTAGCTCAAAAACTTAAAAATCAGGTAACCGAAGGTAAGCTCATCGATTCAGAGTTCTGTGTTTTCGCCCTCAGCAAACTGGCGATGGCATTGTCCAGTACGCTTGATTCCATTCCTTTATCCATGCAGCGACAGTTCCCGGATTTAACCCCGCGTCATATTGATTATCTGAAAACCCTTATCGCAAAAGGAGCGAATCAGTGTGCGCGGGCAGGGGATAAATTGCCGGAGTTACTCGATGAATATATCCAGACAACAACTGAATAATATGATGCTCGCCGTCACAACCGCATTACAGCCACTGATAAGGGCACTGCCGGTGACGCCGGTTGAGTGGGCTGATCAAAATTATTATCTGCCCAAAGAGTCGTCATACGGTGAGGGGGAATGGAAAACCCTGCCGTTCCAGGTCGCCATCATGAACAGCATGGGTAATGACCGGATCCGTACTGTTAATCTGATTAAATCAGCGCGCGTGGGTTATACCAAAATGCTGTTGGGCGTGATCGGGTATTTTATTGAGCATAAATCCCGTAGCAGTCTGCTTTTTCAGCCGACAGATTCTGCAGCTGAAGATTTTATGAAAGCGCATGTGGAAGCTACATTGCGGGATGTTCCCTGCCTTAAAGCGTTGTCTCCATGGCTGGGCAAAAAACATCGTGACAACACGCTCACTCTGAAGCGTTTTTCCTCCGGTGTGGGGTTCTGGTGCCTGGGCGGTGCCGCAGCTAAAAACTACCGTGAAAAATCTGTGGATGTGGTCTGCTATGACGAACTCTCCTCGTTTGAACCGGATGTGGAAAAAGAAGGCTCGCCGACGCTGCTTGGCGATAAACGTATCGAAGGCTCGGTATGGCCTAAATCCATACGCGGCTCAACGCCAAAAATTAAAGGCTCCTGCCAGATTGAGAAAGCCGCGAATGAATCTGCGCATTTCATGCGGTTTTATGTCCCTTGCCCTCATTGCGGGAAGGCCCAGTATCTGAAGTTTGGCGATGATGCGACGCCGTTTGGCCTGAAATGGGATAAGGGTAAACCGGAAACGGTGTATTACCTGTGTGAACATAATGGCTGTGTGATCCGGCAGTCGGAACTTGACCAGAGCGACGGACGCTGGATTTGTGACAATACCGGGATGTGGACGCGTGATGGCCTTACATTTTACAGCGCCGGTGATGAGGAGATACCGCCACCGCGCTCAGTCACGTACCACGTGTGGACAGCGTACAGTCCGTTCACCACCTGGGTGCAGATTATCTACGACTGGCTGGATGCGCTGAAGGACCCGAACGGCGTCAAGACGTTTATTAATACCACGCTCGGGGAGCCCTATGAAGAGGCTGTGGCAGAAAAACTGAGCTTTGAGTTGTTGCTGGAAAAAGTCTTCCACTATGGTGCGCAGGTTCCCCTGCGGGTGGTTTACCTTACCGCCGGGATCGACTCCCAGAAAGATCGCTATGAAATTTATGTCTGGGGCTGGGCTCCCGGCGAAGAAGCCTTTCTGATTGATAAGCAAATTATCATGGGGCGACCGGAAGACGAGGACACCCTGAAACGTGTTGATACGGTGATCCGGAAAAAATACCGCCATGCTGACGGTACTGAAATTTCCATTTCCCGCGTCTGCTGGGATACCGGTGGTATCGACCAGGACATTGTGTATCAGCGTTCCAGAAAACACGGCACTTTTTTTGTGCTTCCCATAAAAGGGGCATCGGTGTACGGCAAGCCGGTGATCACCATGCCCAAAAAGCGCAACCAGCGTGGCGTGTTTCTGTGTGAGGTGGGTTCCGACACCGTCAAGGAAATGCTGTATGCCCGTTTTGCCCTGCCGGTGGTTCCTGCCAGTGAAGCCGCTCCGTATACCTTCCGTTTTCCGGATAACCCGGACATTTTTTCGGAAGAAGAAGCACGTCAAATCGTGGCGGAAGAACTGGTGGAAAAGGTGGTTAATGGCAGGGTGAAACTGCTGTGGGATAAAAAAGGGCGACGCAACGAAGCCCTCGACTGCCTGGTATATGCCTATGCTGCCCTGCGTATTTCAGTACAACGATGGCAACTGGACCTTGAGGCACTGGCCAGGGCACGAAGAGACGAGCAGGATGAGGATGATATGAGTCTGGAAGAAATTGCGGCTGCACTGAGTGGAGGATAAGTGATGATTTATACACATGAGATGCTTTGCGAAGCGTGTCGGGCGCTGCATGAACTGATGATCGGGCGTGCTGTGGCTTCTGTCAGTAAGAACGGACGACAGGTACAGTATTCGCGGGCGACGATTAATGAATTACGGCGATATATTGAGGAAATTGAAAGTGCGCTTGGAATGTCCGGTCGTCGCCGTGGCCCTGCAGGAATACGACTGTGAGCGGGGGACTGGTGGATCTTCACGGACAACCTTTGCGGCAGAGTATGGGATATTCCGGCGGCGGCTCCGGATTCGGAGGGCAACTGGCTGAATGGTTGCCAGCACCGGAAAGTGCCGATGTGGCGCTCTTACCTTCCATTCAGTTGGGTAACGCCCGTGCGGACGATCTGGTCCGTAACAACGGTATTGCCGCAAATGCTGTGGAAATTCATAAAGACCATATCGTCGGTCACATGTTTCGCCTGAGCTACCGACCCAACTGGCGCTGGCTGGGGATGTCAGAAGCTGATTCGCATGCCTTTATTGAAGATGTGGAGGCGGCGTGGGTGGAATATTGCGATCCGGTATTTGGTTCGATGGATGTGGAAGGGCGTCGCTCGTTTACCGAATTTATTCGTGAAGGGGTGGGCGTTCATACGTTTAACGGTGAAATTTTTGTCCAGCCCGTATGGGATACGGAATCCACGTCATTATTCAGAACAAAATTCAAGACCATCAGTCCGAAGCGCGTCAGCACGCCCGGTTATGGCATCGGCGATCGTTTTATGCGTGCCGGGGTGGAAATCAACCGGTACGGAAAAGCACTGGCCTACCATGTTCAGGAAGATGACTGGCCCGGTTACGGTGTCAGCAACTGGACACGGATTGCGGCGACGCTGCCCTCCGGGCGACCGGGAATGATCCATGTGTTTCAGCCGCAGGAAGACGGACAGACGCGCGGGGCCAACCAGTTTTATTCCGTGATGGAGCGCCTCAAGATGCTCGACACACTGCAGGCCACGCAACTGCAGTCGGCGGTGGTGCGGGCGATGTATGCCGCGACGATTGAATCCACACTGGATTCGGAAAAAGCATTTGAATATATCGCCGGGGTGGGAGATGGCGGTAAAAATCCCCTGAACACCATCATGAAAGGCTATGCGCGCTATTACGCCACCAATACGGTAAAGATGGGTGGGGTTCGTATTCCGCATCTTTATCCGGGGGATTCACTGAATCTGCAGACAGCACAGAATGCGGATAATGGTTTCTCTGAACTGGAAAAGGCGCTGTTACGTTACATTGCTGCCGGACTGGGCGTGTCCTATGAGCAGCTTTCCCGCGATTATTCACAGGTCAGTTATTCCAGTGCCAGAGCATCCGCCAATGAGTCGTGGCGGTATTTTATGGGGAAACGAAAATTTGTGGCCAGCCGACTGGCGTCACAGATGTTTGCCTGCTGGCTGGAGGAAGCCCTTATTCGCGGTGTGATCCGCCCGCCGAAATCCCGTTTTTCATTCTGGGAGGCCCGTTCCGGATGGTGTCGTGCCGAGTGGATTGGTGCCGGTCGCATGGCAATTGATGGTCTTAAGGAAGTGCAGGAAGCGGTGATGCGTATTGAAGGTGGTTTAAGCACGTACGAGAAAGAGCTGGCCCTGATGGGCGATGACTATCAGGAGATTTTCCGCCAGCAACTGCGTGAAAGCCAGGAGCGACAGGCTGCGGGTCTTCCCCGCCCCATCTGGATAAAGGACACGTTTCAGCAGCAGATCCGACAGACAACGGGAGAAAAAGGCGATGCGTCGTAATTTATCGCATATTGCCGCCATGGCATTTAATGAGCCGCTTTTACTGGAGCCCGCCTATGCGCGGGTTTTCTTTTGCGCGCTGGGTAAAGAGATGGGGGCCGGAAGCCTTACCGTTCCTCAGCAGGCTGTTCAGCTTGATGCTGATGGTATGCAACTGGCTGTGACTGACTATATGGCGGGCGGTCAGCGTCCGGCAAAGAGTTACCAGGTGAAGAATGGCATTGCCATTCTGCCGGTGAGCGGCACGCTGGTGCATAAACTGGGTACCCTGCGGCCTTACTCCGGCATGACAGGCTATGACGGTCTGACGGCCCGCCTTCAGATGGCGGTGAATGATCCGGATGTGCGCGGCATTTTGCTGGATATCGACAGCCCGGGCGGTCAGGCTGCCGGGGCGTTTGACTGTGCTGACATGATTTACCGCCTGCGGGAACAGAAGCCCGTGTGGGCGCTGTGTAATGACATGGCCTGTTCAGCCGCCATGTTGCTGGCGGCAGCCTGTACGCGTCGGCTGGTCACGCAGACGGCAAAAATTGGTTCGATTGGTGTGATGATGGCGCACACCAGTTACGAGAAACAACTGGCACAGGAAGGGGTGGACATCACGCTGATTTACTCCGGGCAGCACAAGGTTGACGGCAACAGTATTCAGGCATTGCCGGCAGGTGTGCGTGCAGATTTTCAGCGCCGTATTGATGAGGCCCGCCGGATGTTTGTCGACAAGGTGGCACGTTATACGGGGCTGAGCGCTGAGGCGGTGATGAATACCGAAGCAGCCGTTTATGACGGTCAGGCAGGCATTGATGCAGGCCTGGCTGATCAACTGATTAATGCTGCAGATGCCGTTGAAGTGATGGTTTCTGCACTGAATGAATCTGTAACACAGGAGGAAACGATGACAGTTAAAAATCTCACCGTTGCTGAAGCGGTGGTCCAGGAAAATCAGCGCGTGATGGGGATCCTGAATTGTCAGGAGGCGAAAGGGCGCGAGCAACTGGCGCAAATGCTGGCAGGTCAGCCTGGAATGACGGTTGAGCAGGCGAAAACGTTGCTGGCGGCAGCCCCTGCTGCCAGTGCTGCAGGCACAGGCGATCAGATTATGGCGTTACCAGAAGCAAAAGGGCGTGAACAACTCGCGCAGGCGCTGGCTGAACAGCCGGGAATGACCGTTGACCAGGCCAAAACGTTACTGGCGGCGGCACCGGTTGCGGGTTCTGCAAGTGTCGGCGAACAGATTATGGCGCTGCCGGAGGCGAAAGGGCGCGAACAACTTGCACAGGCACTGACAGAACAGCCAGGAATGACGGTGGCGCAGGCGAAAAAGCTGCTGGCAGGGGCAAATATGCACAGCCGCGCCGGCGGCATCGCAACCGTCACAGGAAACACTTTTTGATCGCTTTATGGCACAGCATGCTGCCAGTGCGGTTTCCGGTGGCGGAACTGCCGGGCGCGGGGAGGAAGACCTGCTGATGAGTATGCCGTAAGCGATATCCGGAATTCAGATAAATCAGGAGACTGAAAAATGATTAAAACCACCACGGAAAATCGCGCGGATGTGCATATTTTTGCCGGAAGCGATCCGGCGCATACTGCAACCGCCACCAGTGGTATCAGTGCTGCCACGCCTGCACTGACGCCACTGATGCTGGATGACGCCACCGGTAAACTGGTGGCATGGGATGGTCAGAAAGCCGGAACGGCAGTGGGCGTGCTGGCTCTGGCGCTTACCGGAACAGAACCCACGCTGACGTACTACAAAAGCGGTACGTTTGCCACTGAGTCGCTGGTCTGGCCTGACTCTGTGAATGCGGCGAAAAAAGCCAACGCATTTGTGGGAAGTGTCATCAGCCACGCCTGATGGTGAAGTGATTAACTGAAAAACGGGTCGCGATGCGGCCCGTTTGTGTTTCTGAAGGAAAATAAATTATGGGGTTATTTACCACGCGTCAGTTACTCGGGTACACCGAGCAGAAAGTGAAATTTCGTGCGCTGTTTCTGGAGCTGTTTTTTCGTCGCACGATCACTTTCCATACTCAGGAAGTGATGCTGGATAAAATTACCGGCAAAACACCGGTTGCGGCGTATGTGTCTCCGGTGGTGTCAGGCAAAGTGCTGCGCAGCCGTGGTGGTGAAACCCGCGTGTTACGTCCCGGTTATGTAAAACCAAAACACCGCTTTGATTATCAGCAGGCAGTGGAACGTCTTCCGGGGGAAGATCCGGCCCGTCTTAATGACCCTGCCTACCGCCGCCTGCGTATTCTGACGGACAACCTGAAGCAGGAAGAGCAGGCGATTGTGCAGGTGGAAGAAATGCAGGCGGTCAGTGCCGTTCTGCAGGGTAAGTACACCATGAGCGGGGAACAGTTTGAGACGGTGGAAGTGGATTTTGGGCGCTCTGCCGCCAATAACATTACGCAGGCTGGCGGACGCGAATGGTCACAGCAGAATGCTGACACCTTTGATCCAACGCACGATCTGGATGCGTACTGCGATTTTGCCTCCGGGACCATCAATATCGCGATTATGGATGGCACGGTCTGGCGTATGCTGAATGGCTTTAAGCTTTTCCGTGAAAAACTGGATACCCGTCGTGGTTCAAAATCGGAACTGGAAACCGCGCTGAAAGATCTGGGCTCCGTGGTCTCTTTTAAGGGGTATTACGGTGATCTGGCTATTGTGGTGGCGAAAACTGCTTACGTCGATGAAAACGGGGATGAACAGCGTTATCTGCCGGAAGGCACACTGATTCTGGGGAACACTCAGGCAGAAGGTGTTCGTTGCTATGGGGCTATTCAGGATAACTAGGCGCTGAGTGAAGGGATCACCTCTGCAATTCGTTATCCAAAACACTGGCTGGAGGTGGGTGATCCTGGTTGCGAATATACCATGACGCAGTCTGCGCCGTTGATGGTGTTGCCGGATCCTGACGCGTTTGTGGTGGTTCAGGTGAAATAAGACGGGGCGGGATATTCCCGCCTTTTTCTTTAGCGCACGGGAGAGATGTGATGACAAAAGAGCAGATGACTGAACGTTTGCAGGAACTGGCAGTGATTCTGGGGCGTGAAGCAGATATTTCAGGTTCAAAAGCCGATCTTGAGCAGCGCCTGGCGGAATGGGAAGAGGAGGCCGCCGGATTCGATGGGGAGGAGGCAGGGAAGGAAGAGGTGGGCAACGATGCATCCGGCGACGGAATGCATTCTGAGCGGGGACTCGCCCGGGTGCGTATGCTGAAAACGGCGCATATACCAGCCTGTGATGCTGTGACGGGAAAAATGTTGATGTTTGCCCGGGCCTCCAGTGTTGTGCTGGTCAATGAAGCCGCAGTTCCTGCGTTGCTGGCGGACGGTCTGGCAGAAAAAATCCGGGAGTGATGATGTTCGATAATCTGTTCGATCAGGCCATGAGTGATGCGGATGACATCATCCTGGATACGATGGGGACGGAAATCAGCATATATCCGGGCGGCACGGAAAGAAGAATCCGTGCCGTTTTTGATGCCCCGGCAGAAAACACCGGGATGAACACTGGCAGCGGCGAAATTCGTGATACTGCGCCCGTGTTATTTACCCGGAGCGCATGGGCCGCCGGTCTGAAAAAATATGACAGAGTTATGATCCATGGCGAACCCTATCAGGTGGTCGATCCCGGCTGGGATGAGTCAGGCACTGCGGGTCAGGGGGTGATTACCATCACCCTTGCGCGTGGAGAGCCGGGGAGAAATACACCTGCTGCACCGGAACGACCGAGTAAACGTTATGGCAGTCAGAGAGCATGAACGAAGCAGTGCCCGGCAGCGACGGCTGGCACGAAACCTCGTCGTCGATATTGATGAAGATGAGGTGCTGAGAATTATCGCTAAACTGGGTGGGTCAAAAAGTCAGATCCGTAAAGCCTGGGGCGTGGCGCTGAAAAGAGCCGCGTCTGCACTGCGGATGAAGGCTATGGCAGAGTTTAAAAAACAGGTTGCCCCACGCAGTCAGAAAATGATCAAAAAGCGTGTTCTGCATAATTTTATCATTCGTCGTAACGGTGATGAGTTTGATGAGGCGAAGGTATGGTTCGGTCTGAACGCCATCAAAGTACGCGATCTGCGCGGACGCATCAGTGGGGGACGACGCGGCGAACGCCATCAGTTGCGCGATGAGCGGGGGCGTTTTGCACCAGCTTCCCGCCGCAGGAAGGCACGGGAGATCCGTTTTAAACCTGCCGGGGAATCCCTGCCTGTCAGCACCTGGTCAACGGATGATGCCTTTATCAACCAGTTCGAAGCGGAAAATCGTAACGGACGTATATCAAAAAGGAAAACGATACTGATCCGGCAGGCATCCGGACGACGGAGGGTGCGTGAAGCGGAAATTGATATTTATGAAGCCATGCTGAACCGTATAGAGGATTTTGTTTTTCCGGATGCGGAAGCACTGATCCTGAAAAATTTTGAGCATGAACTGAAATTCCGGGTATTTAAGGGGCTGGAGTGATGGAGCCATTGATGATGGGCGCCTGGCATCAGGCGGTGATTGACAGTCTGAAACAAATTCCCTGGGTGGAAGATGCCGATGAGTACCCGGAAAAAGTGACGCAACTGGTGACGCCTGCTGTGTTTGTGGATGTACCGGGCTGGGACAAGGCTCATTTTGCCGACGGGCAAACGCGGGTCACGCTGAAATGTGATCTGTTTGTGGTGACAGACCGGGCCGGGAAGACGGAAAACGTGCCAAAACCGCAGATATTTGCCCGCTGTCTGGCAATGGATTTATCTGACTGGATTGATGGAGCCACGTTCGGGCTGGATAACGTTGATCCGGCGGTTTTTATTGATGCTGAGGTGGATACCTTCGACCGGCTGCTGGACGACTACATCGTTTTCCGTGTCTCTTTTGAACAGGACATTCCGGTCGGCGAAGATCCGTTTGCGGTTCCGGCAGGTGCGCCGTTACAGGAAGTCTGGCTGGGTAAAGTACCGGAAACCGGCAAGAGACATGAGCAGGATTATCGTCTTATCTGGAAATCGGAGGGCACCGGTGATGAGTCTGGCGGATGAAGTGGCAGAGTTACGCCGCAGGGTGGCGGACATGGTCCGTCGCGGCGTGGTGGACGAGGTGATCCCGGGTAGCCCGGTGATGGTCCGGGTGGATATCGGGGATGTGCTTTCGCCTCCGTTGCCCTGGATTCAGGTACAGTCCGGGCGCTACATGCAGGTCAGTAATTACCCGGCTCCCGGAGATGCCGTTACAGTGATATCGGAGGCGGGCGATCTGCGTAACGGTCGGGTGTATCCGGGGGCCAATATTGACGCTATTCCGGTACCGGCGGGCAGTGAACACGAGCATGTTATTTTGTTTGATACCGGAACGGAGATCCGTTATGACCGTCAGGCTAATGCCCTGTCCATCACGCTGGCTGAAGGCGGCAGCTATAAAATCACCGGCAGGGGAACGCTGGACGGTCCGGTGGAAATTACGGATACCCTGACTGTGCAGGGAAAAACGAAGATAAATGCTGATACGCAGGTTCTGGGCAATATCGGTGCCTCACAGGAGATCACCGACAAAACCGGTAGCATGAGTAAAATTCGCGAAATTTATAATACTCATGATCACCCTGGCGATAGCGGGGGAACCACCCGTAAACCTAACCAGGAAATGTGAACGCCGCACCGGCGTTTTTTTTCGGAAAAATTTCATGATTGGTATTGATTCCGCCACCGGCAGATATCTGCACGGTAACGAACATCTGCGTCAGTCCGTCACCGATATTCTGTCAACACCGGTCGGCAGCCGTGTTCTTCTCAGGGAATACGGCAGCAGGTTGTTCAGTCTGCTTGATAACCCGCAGGATGATTTCACACGGGTGAGGATTGTCCGTGAAACGGCAACTGCCCTGGAACGATGGGAACCCCGCCTGACCCTCCGTCGGGTGGAGGTGACGTGGACCGGAGAAGGAAGCGCCTGGCTGACGCTTGTCGGGGTGAACAACGAGACACAGGAAACGATTCGACTCGAGGAGATAAAAATTGGCAACGTCTCAGGCAATCATTGATCTGTCCGCGATACCGGTACCGGATGCGGTGGAAGTGCCGGACACCGCTGTGCTGGTTACTCAGATAGTGGCGAAGTATCAGGAGCTGGATACGTTGTTTTCGGCCCTGGTGGAATCCGATCCGGCGTATAAATGGGCAGAGGCACTGGCTTTTCGCGTGGCGCTGATGCGCCAGCAGGTCAATGATGCTGTCCGGGGTGTACTGCTTGCCAGCGCCCGGAGGAACGACCTGGATCAGATTGGTGCGAATTTTCAGGTGCAACGTCTGGTGATTACCCCGGCAGACGACAGCACCATCCCGCCCACGCCTGCGGTGTATGAAGATGATGATGCTTTTCGCGAACGTATCCAGTTGTCATGGGCACGACTCAGCACCGCAGGCGCGAAAAACGCATATCACTATTTTGCACAGAGTGCCGATCCTGATGTGCTGGATGTGAAAGCCTATGGGCCGGAAACGCATTCACAGGAAGGGCGTGTTTTTCTTTATGTGTTATCGCGAACCGGAAACGGTACGGCATCACAACCCCTGCTGGATAAGGTGGCCGCGTCAGTTAATGATGATGAAATCCGACCCCTGACGGATTTTGTCAGCGTCCGTGCGGCAGACATTATTCCCTACGATGTGGTGGCAGATATTCATATTCCCTACGGGCTGGACGGTGAACTGGTGATGAAAAATGCCCGCCAGGCGCTGCAGACCTACACTGACAGTGTTCACCGGATTGGCTCTGTGGCGTCCTGCTCTGGCATGGACGGAGCCCTGCATCAGACCGGTGTGATTACGGTGGCACTGAAATCGCCGGCCAGCGATATTGTTCCGGCGATGGGGCAGGCTCCATGGTGTCGCTCAGTCACACTGAACAAGGTGGAGACAACCGATGAATGACGATATCAGGAGCATACTGCCGGTCAGTGCCAGCCGGGCAGAGCGGGTGGTGGACTGTGTCGCCGGAGATATGCTGTCAGATATAGCGGTCTGCCTGATCCGCTATGTGAAAAATCCCGATTTATGTCCTGCTGAATTGCTGCCATGGCTGGCCTGGGAAATGGCGGTGGACACCTGGAATGAACACTGGACGGAGACGGAAAAAAAGTCTGCGATAAAACGTGCTGCTTACATCCACCGCCACAGAGGGACTAAAGCGGCGCTGATGGCATCGCTGGCTGACAGTCCCTTCCGGTCGCAGATTGTTGAGTGGTATGAGCAGACCCCACCCGGGGAGCCGTATACCTTTCGTTTGAACGTGGAGCAGAAGGATTTACCGGTGCTGATGAATGATCATCAGGATCTGAAGCATGCGGTACTCCGTGCCAAAAATCTGCGTAGCTGGTTCAGTATTCACGTTTACGGGAACAGCACAGGGCGTGGATTTGGTTACGGTTATGTGATGGCGACAGAAAAAATCAGAAGTAACGGTGTGATAACAAAGACAGTGCCCACTGGCGGGCAGAGTGAGGCAGGAGTATGAATGGACTGATTCTGACAACGTCCGGCACTGCAGAAATTGAAGCAGCATATCAGAACGGGCAAACCGTGACCGTCCGGCATGTTCTGCTTGGTGACGGGGGCGGGCAGGCATTGCCATCCACGCCGGATGAAATGGCAGCAATGACATCATTGTACGGCGAATTTGGGCAGGAACCCTTTTCCGACGGTGCGGTGGAGGAGGGCTTCATCAGCGGGGATATTGTGATTGACTGTAAATCATACCCCGGTAAAACCCTTCGTGAACTGGGTATAATTAGCGACAGCGGTACGCTTATCGCGTACGGACGTTATCCGGACACCTTTTTACCAGACCAGACGGACTCTGTTATCAAGGAAGTTATTCTGACGCTGGTTCTTGGGCTGACGCACGCACAAAACGTGGTGCTGGAAGTTGATCCGGACAGGGCCATTATTACTCAGGAAATCGGAGACAGACGCTATCTGCAACGAAAAAAGAATCTTTCGGATGTGGAAGACAAGGATGAGGCTGTTAAAAACCTCGGATTAAAATCCACGGTGGACAAGGCAAAAAATGCCGTTCAGCGTGATGGTGACACCATGACCGGGGATCTGAAAATCCGTGGTGTTAATGCGCTGAGGATTTTCAACGAAGCCTTTGGTCTGATTTTTCGTCGTTCGGAAGAGTGCCTGCACCTTATCCCTACCAGTGAAGGTCAGGGCGAGAATGGCGATATTGGTCCACTTCGCCCGTTCACTATTAATCTGCGGACGGGTGAAATATCCATGTCGCATAAAGTGTCTATTGGCGGTGGTTCGCAGGTCAATGGTGCGCTGGGTATCGGCGTTCAGAATGCCTTGGGCGGTAACTCAATTGCTTTCGGGGATAACGATACTGGCCTGAAACAGAATGGTGATGGCCTGCTGGATGTTTATGCCAATAGCGTGCATGTGTTGCGTTTTCAGAGTGGCAGTATCCAGAGTAATAAAGCTGTAAACGTTACAGGACGGGTAACACCGTCAGACTACGGAAACTTTGATGCCCGTTACCAGACCAAAACAGGCGGCGTGCAGGATGTGCGTTATGGTTCCGAAATGTATTACACCCCGGGAGGTAACCAGATATCCTGGACATTTCGCTCACCTTCAGGCCACGGGTTATCCGGTATTAATGTGCAGGAAACCGGAAGTAATTCGGCGGATAACATCGGCGGTGTGTATTACCGACCGCTTCAGAAACTGATTAACGGTACCTGGTATAACGTGGCGAGTGTTTAACAATGTTGCATTTAAAAAATATTACTGCGGGTAACCCGAAAACCGCAGAACAATATCAGCTGACAAAACAGTATGATGTCACCTGGCTTTTTTCGGAAGACGGCAAAAACTGGTATGAAGAACAGGAGAATTTTGCCAGTGACACCATAAAAATGGTTTATACCGGAGACGGAAGCGTGGTGTGGGTCGGTAAGGATGTGACAGGCATTGAACCCCGTAACGCCAGTGTTATTGAAGTTCCTGATATTATCGCCAATCGCCGCATTACCGCACCGGATTACTGGTTTTACCGCAATGATGAATTTGTTTTCGACTACAAACTTAAAGCGGAAGACGAGCGTGATGCCCTGTTAAAACAGGTCAGCATCATCACCAGTGAGTGGGAAAAAGACCTGCTGCTGGGATTAATCAGCGACGAAGACAGGGAGAAGCTGAAAGCGTACCGCATTTATGCGAAATCGCTGCAGGCGATGGGTTTCAGCGCTATTGCGGATAAGACTGCTTACGACAAAATTGCCTGGCCTGAGTCACCACAAAATATCTGAAAAAAGTGAATCAACAAACCGCCTTGAGGGCGGTTTTTTTATGGGAGAGATGTATGTCCGGACTACATGGTGTTGAAACCATTGAACTGACAACAGGTACGGTCGCCGTGCAGACCATCTCCACGGCAGTGGTTGGTCTGGTGGGGACTGCTCCGGATGCCTCTGGTGGTGTGTGTGCTTCCGGTACAGCCGGTTCGTGGCTGCTGGGAACGGCGCTGGATTTTACGGCGAAACAGGAGGGCCGGGCCGGCAATAAGATTTCGGTGGTTGCTGTCGCGGCCACAGAACAAAGCGCGCAGACCACGGCCTCGCTGGAAGGTACAACCCTGACGATAACGCTGGGGACGGATGAGCACAGCCAGGTTAACGCCACGGTGGAGCGTGTGACTGAAGTGGTGAATGCACTGGGTGATTCACCTGTGACGGCGGCAGTCAGTACCCTGAATGCAGGGGGCGCTGAAAATAATGTGGTGTCGCCGTTCAGCCTGACGTTATCCGGCGGGGAGGATGAGGCGTTCCCGGTCAATACACCGGTGGTGGTGGCAGGGGCCATTACTCAGGCCGGGAAACTGGGCTCAGCCGGGACATTATATCCGGCCCTGCGTGATATTTTTGACCAGACCGGTGCGCTGGTGATTGTGGTGCGTGCGGAAAGCAAAACAAAGGCGAAAGAGGCCGAACAGCGTGCGGCGGTGATTCAGGCCATGGAGGCGCTGACAGAAAGTAAGGGCGTCACGGGCTATCAACCGCGCATCCTCATTGCCACGGGGTACAGTGAGGATGATGGCGTGGCAAAGGCGCTGGAAACGTATGCCGCGAAGCTGCGGGCCGTGGCCTATATCGACTCTCCCTCAATGGCAACGCCGCAGGATGTGGTTCAAAGGCGCGCATCCTTTGGCGGGCGCGTGGAGCTGCTGCGCCCGCGCGTGTCAGTAACGGATGACAGCGGGCAGACGGTATTTCGTCCATATTCGGCTCGTGCTGCCGGGCTGCGTGCCCGTATTGATTATGAAAAAGGGTGGTGGTGGTCCAAATCAAACCAGGACGTGATGAATATCACCGGTCTGGAGCAGGTGGACACGTTTATTCTCGGGGAGCAGAACTGCACAGCAAACCTGCTGAACATGGAAAATATCTCCACCATTATTCGCCATGACGGTTTTAAACACTGGGGTAACCGTCTGTGCACATCCCACAGTCAGTGGCGCTTTGAACCGGTACGCCGTACTGCAGATGTGATTGAGGACAGTATCCAGGAGGCCATGCTGCCTTATGTCGATCGCCCGCTGGATCGTGATGTGGCGGACGACATTCTTGGCAGTATTAATGCCTATATGCGTCAGCTTAAAAATCTGGGCGCGATCCACGGTGGCAGTGCCTGGCTGAATGATGAACTGAACACAGCAGAAACCCTGGCCGCCGGGCAGTTGTATATCGATTATGACTTTGGGCCGAAGTCACCACTGGAGCGCCTGACACTGCGGGCGATGATTAACAATAAACTGGCGCTGGAGGAGCTGACGGTATGATGACGGGTGAAAAAAAACTATTGCGCGCATGGGCGTTATTTCTTCCTGGTGGGATCCGTCTTCATGGCGCGCACGAATATACGCCGCCAGCCATTAATATCACGACAGTGGATATCAAAACCGGTGCAATGGATGCACCGGTGGCAGTGGATGATGGTATGGAGGCGCTGACCTGCTCGTTTAAGATTTATGGCTACGATGTTGCCATGCTGACACTGCTTGGATTACAGGCGGGGCTTTATTCGCCGGAGATTGTTGTCCGCCAGGCTTACAGGGTGGGGAATGCGACCAGCGGACAGGTGGAAACCCTGCAGGGGATGATCACCAGTATCACGCCGGATGCGCGTCCGGCAACGTCACAGGCAGAGGCTTCGGTGACGGTGGAAATGTCACTGAGTTATTACCGTCAGGCTGTCGACGGTGTGGAAACCATCTGCATTATTCCGGAGGAATTTGTGCGCCGTATTAACGGCGTTAATGTTCTGTCGGATCTAAAAAAAATCATCCGGGTTTAATCCGGGGATCCTGTCATTCAGGCGGCTCAGGCCGCCTTTTCTTTTTTAAAGGAGATGCTTATGTCGGAAAAAAACAGTGTTCCTGCCAGCTGCGTGGAAATTGTGTTATCCGTGCCGTATGTCACCGCATCAGGGCAGACGATCACGCACATCACCATGCGTGCACCCACCGTCCGCGATCGTCTGTTGCATCGACGGAGTACCAAACCGGAAGCAGAGGCTGACCTGGATATGATTGCCGGTCTTTGCGGGATGGATGCGGCGGACATGATGAACATGGAAGCGTGTGATTACCTGGCCCTGGAGCGGCAGTTTAATGTTTTTTTGCTGCCGCCGGTCCGGCGGAAGAAGAAAGTATCCTGATGGCGATACGGCGTGCCGGTGCCTGGTTCGGGTGGTCTCCCGGAGATGTGATGGCGCTGCCGTATACGGATTTTGTGTCAATGATGCTGGCGGAGTCGGAAGAGAGGAAGCGACGTTATGGCAACGGTTGGCGATAACCTTAAAGCGAATATCAGGATCGGCGGCACGATAGATCCGTCGTGGAAAAAATCGGTAGATGGACTGAAGCACGGATTATCAGGGGCAACGCAGGAAGTGGCCCGCCTGACACGCCAGCAGGACGTACTGAAACGAAAAATTCAGGCTGGCGTACTGGCTGGACAGGATATTACTGAACTGCGAAAGCAGTATGAAAAGCTGGGCAAAAAAATTCATGATGCTACCGGAGAGCAGGACAAATTTAACCGTAAGCTGGCTCGTGCTGAACGTCTGGAACGCTGGAAAGGGCGGGCCGGGACCGTTCTTAAAACCGGGCTGGGGCTTTCTGTTGGTTCGGGGTTGACGCTGGCAGCGGGCACTACCGCTGTGCTTAACCGGAATACGGAAACGGCAGAGCGGGCAGGGATAGCCCGCAGTTACGGGGTGGATTATGAAACCTATGCGGCATGGGATTCACTTGCCCGACTGATGGGGCTGAACGGTGAAAACATCGGTGATCTGTTTGAGGAGTACCGGAACAAGGTTTTTGACGATGATAATGGTGCCACGGACAAAGGAGCCATTCAGGAGGTATTCGGTAAACTGGGGCTGAAAGCGGGCGTAATGGCCGGAAAAAGCAACCAGGAGCAGGTCGAATTTTTATTTGATCGCTTACTGCAGGTGGAGAATGAACAGGTGGCAGCCGGGATGGCAGATGCGCTGTTTGGTGGTGAGGCCAATAAAATTCTGACCTGGATGCGTCTGTCAGGAAAAACTTACCGGGAGCTTATCAGTGAGCAGAAACGCTATAACCTGGTGACAAAGGCAGGGGCAGATGGCGCAGTTCAGGGGCATATGGCGCTGTCAAATCTCAGTAATGTTCTGAGTTCGTCCATTGATGAAATCAGCGGGCAACTGGGTAAGGAGCTGGCACCACATATTCAACAGGTGACGGATGACCTTGCGGCCTGGTTTAAGTATGGTGGACTGGAAAAAATCCGGGCATTTATCCGTGATGATGCCCTGCCGGCGCTGATCGACATGGCAGCATGGATGTGGAAATTCGGAAAGGTTCTGGCTGGAATCACACAAAAAGCCATTGAGTGGGGGTTAGCGGATGATCCACGAGAGGACCGGCGAGAGGTGCTGGAATATCTGGCAAAAATGGGGGCGCCGGAGCTGGCGAGAGCGGTGGCGCAGAAAAACGGTCAGGGAGAATGGTTTGATGAACTGCTCAGGCAAAATCCGGACCTGACGAAACAGGTTGTACAGGCTTATAAAGACACCCGCGGTTATCTCCCCTGGAATCATGACGATAAAAAGTTTGATGCATTTCTCGACCCTTTGCTGGGGCCGAAAGAAGAACCTGATTTTAAGGCGATAAAAGAGAAATCCCGCACCTACATTGATGGACTTCATGCAGCAGATTCGGGGCAGGGTAATTCGGATCCCCTCTCAGCTCTTCAGTATACACCCGGCAGTATCAGCCAGGTGGAAGTAAAACCCACGTATCAGATACGGGCGGAATTCAACATCACCCAGAAGCTAGGCGAGGATGCCGGACAACTGGCAGACAGGGTGACGAAAAATCTGGGTGATATTCATTTTGGTCAGCGTTCCCGTATGACTGATGGTTATGAATCCTGGGGGTGAAGATGGTGGATTTACTGGGCTGGGGCGTAAACCGGCTTGAGCGCGAAGCATGGGACGCAGTGGGCTCATTAACGGAGGTGGCTTCCCGCGTCATGCTGTCGTTTGGTGAGTTTGAATTCAGTATCGATACGGCAGCGTATAACGCCATGAAGCGCACCATGGAATGGCGGTGGGATGAACAGCAGCTTATCGGAAAAAACGACCTGCTGCAGTATACCGGCAAGGGAGCCAGAACAATAACCCTTGAAGGTATGGCGCATGCAGGATTTCGTGACGGTGTGGGAATGGATGCCCTTGATACACTGGTTCAGATGGTGGATGACAATCCGGCTCCGTACCTTCTGGTCTCGAGCACAGGCGATGTGATGGGGTATTTTGTTGCAACCGCCTATTCAGATAACACCACGTCCTTTCTTCCCGGCGGTGCGCCGAAGAATAAAACGTTCACACTGGAGCTGAAATACTATGGTGAAAAACTGGCGGACCACTGACGGCGATATGCTGGATGATATCTGTCAGAGACACTATGGCAGCGCCGGACTTAACCAGTCACTGGCGGCGGTACTGGAAGCCAATCCCGGACTGGCTGATATTGGTCCGGTATATCCGGCAGGTGTGGAAATCGTGTTGCCGGACTGGGTGTATGAACCGGAGGAAAAGGAGACGTTTCAGTTATGGGACTGAATGAATATCTGCCTGATTTCAGCCTGACAGCAGAGGGGGAGGATATCACGAAGGCCATAAAGCGGGGGCTGGCTGAAGTGCGTTATACCGATAATGGTGCTGCCACAAAGCGCTCCGATGAACTGATGATAACCCTGTTCAGTGAGAAGATGGCGCTGCCACCAAAAGGCGCGGTGTTAACGCTGGGACTGGGATTCAACGGAAACCTGGTAAATAAAGGCAGCTTTACCGTCTGCCAGGTGGCAAGTGGTGGGCCTCCCCGTTGGATCACCATTTATGCCACAGCCGCCCCCATGAATGCGTCCAGGCATGGTGCAGATGTGACTGCACTGAAAACCCGCGTGTTCAGCGATATTACGCTGGGTGAACTGGTGAAAACGATCGCCACTGAAAATAATCTGGTGGCGCAGGTCTCACCGGCGCTGGCGGAAATCCGTATTCCGTGGGTGATGCAGTCATCTGAATCGGATGCGTCCCTGCTTTCCCGGCTTGCAGGGATGTACGGTGCCACCAGTAAACCGACGAACGGTTACTGGTTATTCCTGGAGTATGGCGCATCGCAGAGTACATGCGGCAGGGATGCCCCTGTAATGACCATCACGCCGGACATGGTGTCAGACTGGGATTACCGGGAGGGGGAGCGGCAGGGCGCATCCGGAGGTGGAAAAGGAACAACAAAAAAAGGGAAAGTGGGTGTCAGATATTTTGACCCTCGCGACGGGAGAACGCGCGAATTTAAAGTGGATGTGGAGTCCACAGACAAGCGACATCCATTCACTCAGCCGGATCAGGGCACAGCAAAACACTGCGCAGACTCTAAGGTTAAACGTGTGCAGAAAGCCGGACGCCAGATGACGATAACGTTGCCCTGCAGGCCCGCATTGTTGAAAGCGGGTGCAGAGATGCGTTTTATCACGCAGGGTTTTGGGGGACGCGAGGATCATAACTGGCAGGCTGAGTCGGTGGAGTTTTCACTGGCACCGGGGCAGGGATTTACGCTGAATCTGTCGCTGACCACGGATATTTCTGCAAAGGGGAAAGCCAGTGGCAAGAAAAAAGGCGTCAATTATTTTGGTTAATGTTTTCTGAATCAGGAAATAAAAATGTCTGTATTAATTTCGGGTGTGCTGACGGATGGTGCGGGACTCCCCATGTCCGGATACCATATTATTCTGAAAGCCCGACAGAATACATCCGCAGTGGTTATGAGAACGGTGGCAACAGTGGTGACAGGGCCGGCAGGAGAATATGCATTTGAGGCTCAAACCGGAATATATGATGTTTATCTTCGTTCGTGTATTGAAAGAGAATATTGTGTCGGTGATATTTGGGTTTACGACGATTCTAGGCCCGGTACACTGAATGATTTTCTGACCGCTCTCGATGAGGGCGACTTGAAACCGGATGTGGTGAAACGCTTCGAAGAAATGTTGGCGCAGGCGCAGCAGAGCGCGGAAGCGGCAGCGGAAAGCGAACGACAGTCCGGGCAACACGCAGCTGATGCGCAGAAGATTAAGGATGATTGCCAGATGCTGGCGGATAACGTACAGCAGAATGCAGAAGCCGTTGCCGAAGATAAACAACGCGTTGAACATCTGGCCTCAGAAGTTGAGTTGAACGCTGGGCAGGTGCAGCAGAGTATTACAGATGCAGTAAAGCAGGCTCAACAGGTAGCAGATGACGCTGCATCCAGTGCCGAGGAATCAAAGAACAATGCGCAGGAAGCAAAACAGTACAGGGATGAGGCACAACAGATTATTGATAGTCTGAATGCAACAAATGCCACCACAATGGATAAAGGGCTGGTGCAACTGTGTAGTGATACGGACAACGACACCGAGGAGCTGGCTGCTACGCCAAAGGCAGTCAAAGCCGTCATGGATGAGGTTAAGGGAAAAGCGCCGCTGGACAGCCCTGCGTTCACTGGCATGCCAACCACCCCCACCCCTTCGCAGGATGCGTCCGGTTGTGAAATTGTAAATGCTGAATTTGTTCGGGCATTGATTGCTGCAACGTCATCAGGTTCGTATTCAACAGATTCAGTGGTTCCGCTGGTAATTAATGGTGCACAACTCCAGTCCGCTCATCAGAGCAGTGGACCACTGGTGATAAACAAGGTGCAATTTCAGCACGTCCGTCAGACCAGAACCAATGCCCCCCTGGTGGTCAACAAAGCACTGATCCAGTCCGCTCATCAGAGCAGTGGACCACTGGTGATTAACAAGGCGCAACTTCAGCACGGTCGTCAGGCCAGAACCAACGGCCCCCTGGTGGTTAACCGTATGGGGTTGAGTTTTGCATTCGTTACCCCTTTGCAATGAAAACTAACTTTATGAAATGAGGGTTAAATTTTGAATATCATCGATATGGAAGGTTTCTGTCAGATCCCGGCAAACCGTGAGCTTACCAGTTCTTACTCAGCATCAACAATCATGTCGTTGCTGAAAGAGTACGGTGTCACACTCATCACTGAAACAACTATAGGCACCACACCTTCTTCAGTCCAGCGTAGCACGCAGACCGTTTATGGTATCGACAGGTCGGGGTTGGTTTTAAGTGCAACAGGAGGACGTATTGCATTTAAAGTTCCGCTTCCTGACATAAGTGAGTCTGCCGTGCAAATGGGATTTCGTCTTACTCTGGGTGAGGGAACAAAATATTCTTCAGGTCTTTCCGTCATTTCGGTGGGAGGGTGTACGTTTTTGACGCCTTATCCGGCAGAAGCCGCCAGTTATTACTACGAAATTTTTGTTACTTGGGATGGCGTTAAATGCACAGCGGACTTGTATTGCAGTGGAGCCTTGTCGCAAACAGGCACGTTCTCCCCCGCAAGAACAGACAGCGTATCAGTCACCATTGGGGTAACCAGTGGTTATATTTTTTCCTCAGGCGTTACAGGTACGCTGATGCTGGGAGATATGTACTGCGCAACGGTGGCATATAACGACGAAAACATCGCAGAAGCCTCTCCACTGGGTAGTATTGAGGTGAGATACAGTGAGGTTACTCAGTTTGAGGGAGGTCGTGCAGAAAACTCACTGGGGGAAGATATTGTTACAGGACTGAACACACCGAGTAGTGATGCTGGTTACCTGCTGCTGGGGGCGTCCACGGATGCGGCAGTGGCAACGTTTGCTGATATTGATAATAGAGGTGGAGAGTTGATTGGCATTAAAACAGCTGTCACATACAGGAGTTCAGCCACGCCAAACAACTATCTGGCGTGGAATACGGGCTGTGAAAGTGGCAGCGGGGCAATAACAGAAGAGACGGAACTAAACGCTGACCAGTCCAGCTGGACTACGGTTAAACAATGCTTTATGAATCTGCTCGGTAGTGAAGATGCTTTCGGTGAGGGGAATCTGACGTTCACGGCCTCCCTGTATAACAGAAAAATATCTGAGGACAATCCTGTATCCCGACACTATCGCGTGATGAGAGAGGTGCTGAATGTCTCCGGTGTTGAGGAGAAGGATATAGAGGTTGAGGACAATAGTGCAGGTCGATCGCAATGAGGATATTTATCGTCGCCAGCGGGACAGCGGGGGATGAAGCAAGAGCTTAATGACCTGGAGGATTTACGCTCAATCAGAGAGATGACGATTAGTAATTAGCAGTCAATTCTGGGCTTTTGGGTTGCACGCTTTTCGCCCAGAATTGTGCGTCAATTATCCCAGAAAAAATTAATAAGTTACAATCAGGCAAAAAATTTCCTCTGCAAAACCAAAAAGATTTTAATATAATCAATCGGTTAAAGGCGAAGGCGGCGCAGGCAAATGGTGCAAACAATCATCTAAAAATCTTGTTTTTTGCTTTAAATACAGTTTGTTATTATGTTTTTTGAGACTCTACCAGAGTGACAACATACGCCCGCTACGGTTTTGCGGGCGTAAGATAATTAAGAATTTTATATGTATTATAATTAACTTTATATAAGAGTGTTTTGCAGCCAGTTTTTTATCGTTATATTGACTTCCTTTGCGTGAGTAATATTTAGAGCATGATTAGCGTCGGGAATGACTTCAAGCTTAGAATGTGCAATCATTTTGTGCATTTGAATTGCTTTCTCCAAAGATATCCCCGTATCTCTGGCACCATGAATAATCAGGGTGGGGGTTGTGATTATCTGGATTCTTTCTGAAATGTCGTCGCGCTCCAGCATTGCATTCATGGCATTTCTGATGTTTTCAGGCTTATGGCCTAGCCATACTTGTCTCCATGTCTCTGCTTCAGAAATATTATTTCCGAAAAAAACGGGTAATAATGAGGAAATTATATTTTCCTTTATGATTGGGTCTTGCCATCCATCACATAACTCCATGTAACTGGAAGCGATTTCTGGCGGATCCTGCTCTGCCTGAGTTGCCATAAGGATTAACCCTGATAAACGTTCCGAATGTGAAAGAGCAAATCGTAAAGATATATATCCGCCCATTGACATCCCCCCTAAAACAAACTTATCTAGTTGTAGTAAGTCTGCAACCATTAAAATATCATCGACGATATCATAGAGCGAGAATGCTTCTGTTTTTTCACTGTTTTTATCAAACCCCCGAACATTAATACAAACAACTCTGTGTTTTTCTTTTAGTTCGTCAAGCTGATATTTAAACATTTCATTATTCATGAAAAATCCATGAACGAATATTACAGGGGGATTGTTTTTATTTGTTTCAGTGTATCCAGAATCAGTAAACGTAAAATTCATGAGCCCTCCATTATTTAGACGGTTATGTTGTATATTTCACTAATGATAGGGAAGAGTTTATTGTTCTGCCGCACAGAAATCTACCTGTCAAAACCCTTCTGACGTTTATCTACCAAGATGGAGATAATATTGTCAAGTATTCGTTAGGATACAAAAGTATCGGATTAATAGTAAAATCTAAGAAGTATTCGTGCGGCTGTACGCCTCATTGACTTTTCCTTTCTCGCAAGACATAGCTAATTCTCGGCACGTTGATGAGCTATTTTCATATATTGTGCAGTAAGCGTTTCTCTCGGAGGTGCCGGCAAGAACAATACATCCTAGGTTTTTCTGATTAGTGCCGCTTATGCATCGATGATAAGGGATATTTGTTCTGTGAGCTTGGCGGGAATGGTATCGCCAGCATCATTGGCTTTGGTCCAGTAAAAAGAGACGCAGAAAGATGCACAACAGGCACTACGCGTCATGCATGGATTTAGGGCGCTCACCATTCACACAGTACTGCTAAAAATTATTAAGGAAACCGCGGCTCCTCGTATGCAAGAACGTACCGCGGTTGACTGGTGAACTTCCGATAGTGCGAGTATTGAATGATTTCCAGCCGTTACAGATTTTACGTGCTAATTAGTGAACAAACCACTCGTCAGCAGACTCCCAGGTATCTTTCAGAGTTTCCTGAACAAAAGTTTTAGCTGAATCTTTATTGGCGGTGCGCGTAACAGAAAGGCCATCGTTGCTGGTGGCTTTTACGATCACCTCTACATCGTCATAACGCTTACTGATGCGTCGAGTTAATTCTTCCTTTAACGCATCCACAGCACCGTTTGGCATTTTAGTCATTTTCTCTTTAGCTATGCAGATCTCAATACGCATAAAAATCCCTCTACACTGTGTTTGTATACAGTATTATTTTTAACTGTATGAATAAACAGTGTCAATAGAACAAAGATTGCTGCATGTACAAATGTTCTTTGGCTACAAATACACCTACTGATCATGTTCTGCTATGCTCTGATACCTCCAAAATGTACAATCAGCGGCATGAATTTTTCTTTGTACATATGATTGTACATAATTAAAGAGACAACAATTATGACAAGCCTTTTGGCCGCAGAGGTAGCGAAAAGAAGAACCTTTGCAATTATTTCTCACCCGGATGCCGGTAAGACTACCATCACCGAGAAGGTGCTGCTGTTCGGACAGGCCATTCAGACCGCCGGTACAGTAAAAGGCCGTGGTTCCAACCAGCACGCTAAGTCGGACTGGATGGAGATGGAAAAGCAGCGTGGGATCTCCATTACTACGTCTGTGATGCAGTTTCCGTATCACGATTGCCTGGTTAACCTGCTCGACACCCCGGGGCACGAAGACTTCTCGGAAGATACCTATCGTACCCTGACGGCGGTGGACTGCTGCCTGATGGTTATCGACGCTGCAAAAGGTGTTGAAGATCGTACCCGTAAGCTGATGGAAGTTACCCGTCTGCGCGACACGCCGATCCTCACCTTTATGAACAAACTTGACCGTGATATCCGCGACCCGATGGAACTGCTCGATGAAGTTGAGAACGAGCTGAAAATCGGCTGCGCACCGATCACCTGGCCGATTGGCTGCGGCAAGCTGTTTAAAGGCGTTTACCACCTTTATAAAGACGAAACCTATCTCTATCAGAGCGGTAAAGGCCACACGATTCAGGAAGTCCGTATTGTTAAAGGGCTGAATAACCCGGATCTCGACGCTGCGGTTGGTGAAGATCTGGCACAGCAGCTACGTGACGAACTGGAACTGGTGAAAGGCGCGTCTAACGAGTTCGACAAAGAACTGTTCCTTGCGGGCGAAATCACTCCGGTATTCTTCGGTACTGCGCTGGGTAACTTCGGTGTTGATCATATGCTGGATGGCCTGGTGGAGTGGGCTCCTGCGCCGATGCCGCGTCAGACTGATACCCGTACCGTAGAGGCGAGCGAAGACAAATTTACCGGCTTCGTATTTAAAATTCAGGCCAACATGGACCCGAAACACCGCGACCGCGTGGCGTTTATGCGCGTAGTATCCGGTAAATATGAAAAAGGCATGAAGCTGCGCCAGGTGCGTACTGCGAAAGATGTGGTTATCTCCGACGCGCTGACCTTTATGGCGGGCGACCGTTCGCACGTTGAAGAAGCGTATCCGGGCGATATCCTCGGCCTGCACAACCACGGCACTATTCAGATCGGCGACACCTTTACCCAGGGTGAGATGATGAAGTTCACCGGTATTCCGAACTTCGCACCAGAACTGTTCCGTCGTATCCGCCTGAAAGATCCGCTGAAGCAAAAACAGCTGCTCAAAGGGCTGGTACAGCTTTCCGAAGAGGGCGCGGTGCAGGTGTTCCGTCCGATCTCCAACAACGATTTGATCGTTGGTGCTGTTGGTGTGCTGCAGTTTGATGTGGTGGTATCGCGCCTGAAGAGCGAATACAACGTTGAAGCAGTATATGAATCAGTCAACGTTGCCACTGCCCGCTGGGTAGAATGTGCGGACGCGAAGAAATTCGAAGAGTTCAAGCGTAAGAACGAAAGCCAACTGGCGCTTGATGGCGGCGATAACCTCGCTTACATCGCTACCAGCATGGTCAACCTGCGCCTGGCGCAGGAACGTTATCCCGACGTTCAGTTCCACCAGACCCGCGAGCATTAATTCTTGCCTCCAGGGCGCGGTAGCCGCTGCGCCCTGTCAATTTCCCTTCCTTATTAGCCGCTTACGGAATGTTCTTAAAACATTCACTTTTGCTTATGTTTTCGCTGATATCCCGAGCGGTTTCAAAATTGTGAACTATATTTAACAAAGTAATGACATTTCTGACGGCGTTAAATACCGTTCAATGCGTAGATATCAGTATCTAAAGCCGTCGATTGTCATTCTACCGATATTAATAACTGATTCAGAGGCTGTAATGGTCGTTATTCATCACCCATCGCTTTTGTGATGGCGACCATTGACTTCTGTAGAGGGTGAAGTCTCTCCCTATTCAGCAATGCAACCTCGTGTTGCCAGGCTCAAATTACGAGCAAACATACAGGAATAAATCGATGACTATGACAAGACTGAAGATTTCGAAAACTCTGCTGGCTGTAATGTTGACCTCTGCCGTCGCGACCGGCTCTGCCTACGCGGAAAACAACGCACAGACTACCAATGAAAGCGCAGGGCAAAAAGTCGATAGCTCTATGAATAAAGTCGGTAATTTCATGGATGACAGCGCCATCACCGCGAAAGTGAAGGCGGCGCTGGTGGATCATGACAACATCAAGAGCACCGATATCTCTGTCAAAACCGATCAAAAAGTCGTGACCCTGAGCGGTTTCGTTGAAAGCCAGGCTCAGGCCGAAGAGGCAGTGAAAGTGGCGAAAGGCGTTGAAGGGGTGACCTCTGTCAGCGACAAACTGCACGTTCGCGACGCTAAAGAAGGCTCGGTGAAGGGCTACGCGGGTGACACCGCCACCACCAGTGAAATCAAAGCCAAACTGCTGGCGGACGATATCGTCCCTTCCCGTCATGTGAAAGTTGAAACCACCGACGGCGTGGTTCAGCTCTCCGGTACCGTCGATTCCCAGGCACAGAGCGACCGTGCTGAAAGTATCGCCAAAGCGGTAGATGGTGTGAAAAGCGTTAAAAATGATCTGAAAACTAAGTAATTCGTCGTAATTCGTCCTCCCGAACTTTGTCGGGAGGCGCGATGTGCACCACACTAAAAATATCGCATTGAGTGATTTTCACGCTCATATCAAGCGGTGACATTAACTATGGTAAAGGAGACGCTTATGTTTCGTTGGGGCATCATATTTCTGGTTATCGCGTTAATCGCCGCCGCACTTGGGTTTGGTGGTCTGGCCGGTACCGCTGCAGGCGCAGCTAAAATTGTCTTTGTCGTCGGGATTATTCTGTTCCTGGTGAGTTTGTTCATGGGCCGAAAACGACCCTAGATTTCAGACCATTAAGAAAATTTTATCCAAAGCCAGTCCAGCGGACTGGCTTTTGCGGTTTTAGCGAATAATAAATTGCGTTACTTTGTCATTCTTTCACAACAAAAACAGGAAGGCAGAGGTGGGGCAGCGAATACCTGTAACGCTTGGTAATATTGCGCCGTTGTCGCTAAGGCCGTTCCAGCCTGGACGAATAGCTCTGGTGTGCGAAGGCGGCGGACAGCGTGGAATTTTCACGGCTGGCGTGCTGGATGAGTTTATGCGCGCGCAGTTTAATCCTTTCGATCTTTATCTCGGCACATCTGCCGGGGCGCAGAACCTCTCGGCGTATATCTGCAATCAGCCCGGTTACGCGCGCAAAGTCATCATGCGCTATACCACAAAACGCGAATTTTTCGATCCATTGCGCTTTGTCCGTGGAGGAAATCTTATCGATCTCGACTGGCTGGTGGAGGCCACCGCAAGTCAGATGCCGTTGCAAATGGATACCGCCGCGCGGTTGTTTGACAGCGGCAAATCGTTTTATATGTGCGCCTGTCGTCAGGATGACTACGCGCCGAATTACTTTTTACCAACCAAACAAAACTGGCTGGATGTGATTCGCGCCTCCAGTGCGATACCTGGCTTTTATCGTAGCGGAGTGTCGCTGGAAGGCATTAACTACCTGGATGGCGGGATCAGTGATGCGATTCCGGTTAAAGAGGCGGCAAGGCAGGGCGCTAAAACGTTGGTCGTCATCCGCACTGTGCCGTCACAAATGTACTACACGCCGCAGTGGTTCAAACGCATGGAACGCTGGCTGGGTGACAGTAGCCTGCAGCCGCTGGTCAATCTGGTGCAGCATCATGAAACCAGCTATCGTGACATTCAGCAATTTATTGAGAAACCACCGGGCAAGCTGCGGATATTCGAAATTTATCCACCGAAGCCATTACATAGTATCGCGCTTGGCAGTCGGATTCCGGCGCTGCGTGAAGACTATAAACTTGGGCGTTTATGCGGTCGTTATTTCCTCGCCACGGTTGGCAAGCTATTAACTGAAAAAGCGCCGCTTACCCGCCATCTGGTGCCAGTGGTGACGCCGGAATCGATCGTTATTCCGCCTGCGCCAGTCGCCAACGATACGCTGGTTGCCGAAGTGAGCGATGCTCCGCAGGCGAACGACCCGACATTTAACAATGAGGATCTGGCTTGATTTGCCGTTTTATCGATACCCACTGCCATTTTGATTTCCCGCCGTTTAGTGGCGATGAAGAGGCCAGCCTGCAACGCGCGGCACAAGCGGGCGTAGGCAAGATCATTGTTCCGGCGACAGAGGCGGAAAATTTTGCCCGCGTGCAGGCGTTAGCGGAAAAATATCAACCGCTTTATGCCGCATTGGGGTTGCATCCGGGGATGTTGGAAAAACATAGCGATGTGTCTCTTGATCAGCTACAGCAGGCGCTGGAAAGGCGTCCGGCGAAGGTGGTGGCGGTGGGGGAGATCGGTCTGGATCTCTTCGGCGACGATCCGCAATTTGAGAGGCAGCAGTGGTTACTCGACGAACAGCTGAAACTGGCGAAACGCTACGATCTGCCGGTGATCCTTCATTCCCGGCGCACACACGACAAACTGGCGATGCATCTTAAACGCCACGATTTATCGCGCACTGGCGTGGTTCACGGTTTTTCCGGCAGCCTGCAACAGGCCGAACGGTTTGTACAGCTGGGCTACAAAATCGGCGTAGGCGGTACTATCACCTATCCACGCGCCAGTAAAACCCGCGATGTCATCGCAAAATTACCGCTGGCATCGTTGTTGCTGGAAACCGACGCGCCGGATATGCCGCTCAATGGTTTTCAGGGGCAGGCTAACCGCCCGGAACAGGCCGCCCGGGTATTTGCCGTGCTGTGCGAGTTGCGCTCGGAACCGGCGGATGAGATTGCCGAAGTGTTGCTTAATAATACGTATGCGGTGTTTAGCGTTAGTGGGTAGTTTGCCCTTCGTAGGCAGCATCCGGCAGTCGGCGCATAATGCCTGATGCGACGCTTGTCGCGTCTTATCATGCCTACAGGTTTGTGCCGAACCGTAGGCCGTATCCGGCATGTCACAAATAGAGCGCCGGAAATATCAACCGGCTCACCCCGCGCACCTTTAACGCATCAGCCAACGGCTCAACGTCTTCCGGCGTGGCGCTCGCCCAGCTTTGCGCCTCGCCATACACGCCGTGGGCATGAAACGCATTCAGGCGAACCGGAACATCGCCAAGTCTCTTGATAAACGTCGCCAGCTCATCGATGTGATGCAAATAATCCACCTGGTCTGGAATTACCAGCAAACGCAGTTCCGCCAGCTTACCGCGCTCTGCCAGCAAACAGATGCTGCGCTTAATCTGCTGATTATCGCGTCCGGTTAATTGCTGATGACATTCGCTCCCCCACGCTTTGAGATCGAGCATCGCGCCGTCGCACACCGGGAGTAATTTTTCCCAGCCGGTTTCGCTCAACATACCGTTACTGTCCACGAGGCAGGTGAGGTGGCGCAGTTGCGGATCGTTTTTGATGGCTGTAAACAGCGCCACCACAAACGGCAGTTGGGTCGTGGCTTCGCCGCCGCTTACCGTTATCCCTTCAATAAACAGCACCGCTTTGCGGACATGGCTAAGCACTTCGTCCACGCTCATGGATTGCGCCATTGGCGTGGCATGTTGCGGACACCTCTTCAGGCAGGTATCACACTGCTCGCAAACCACAGCGTTCCACACCACTTTGCCGTCAACAATCTGCAACGCCTGATGCGGACACTGTGGCACGCACTCCCCACAGTCATTGCAACGTCCCATCGTCCACGGATTGTGACAGTTTTTGCAGCGCAGATTGCAGCCCTGCAAAAACAGAGCCAGACGACTGCCTGGCCCGTCAACGCAGGAGAAGGGGATAATCTTACTGACTAAAGCGCATCTGCTGTTCATGGCTTATCACGCGCGGCTGGCGTTCCAGAATACGAGTGTTGCGTGCGGCTTCTTCGCCCAGCCAGGTGGTGTTGGTGCGTGAACCTTCGGCGCGATATTTTTCTAAGTCCGACAAACGCACCATATAACCGGTAACGCGAACCAGATCGTTACCGCTGACATTGGCGGTAAATTCACGCATTCCGGCTTTAAAGGCACCGAGGCAAAGCTGTACCAGTGCCTGCGGGTTACGTTTGATGGTTTCGTCGAGCGTCAGAATGTCGCTGATGCCGGAATAATAATAAGCATGATGCGGGGCGACAGTTTGCAGATGGGTGATCGGATCTGGCTCATCGCCATACGGCAAACGCGCGCCCGGCGTGGTGCCGATATCGGAACTGATCCCCGACTGTGCGTGTAACATGGCGCGTTTTTGCCAGCCATATTTCACGGGGGTATTGGCGACAAACTCCGCCAGTTGCGCGCTGATGCGATAACCCACTTCATTTGCGGCGGCTTCTTTACCGTAGCGCGCGGCAATCCCTTCTTTCTTACACAGCAAGTTAACCGCTTCCGCCAGCCCATACATGCCAAACATTGGCACAAAACGTTCAGGGTTAATCAGCCCTTCTTTCACCAGGAAGCTATTCTCAAAGAAGTGTGATTGTTGATAGAGGAATTCACACCGCGCATCGATGATGGCGATCTGCTGCTGGCAGTAGTGCGGTAGAGTGCGCGTAAAGAAGTCATCCAGCGATTCGCTGCGCTCGGCAATGGCTTTCAGGTTAAGGCGTACCAGCGTGCTGCCACCACCCGCCAGCGGCAGTGAGTTGTAACAGCTCACAATCCCGTAGCCCCCTTTTGTGAAAATTTTATCATGCACCGGACCGTTGGCGATGTGCGGTTTGCTACATTCACAGATGTTCTTCGCCACTTCCAGCAGCAGGTCATCAGGGGTGATTTCAGGATCGTAGATAAAGGTCAGGTTCGGTGAAACCTGCTTCAACTCTGCGTCTGCACGTAAGATCGCGCGGGTAATGGGCGAATCAGACGGGCCGATATTGGCGTGCATAAAGGCGTCTGGCAGGGTTCTGTCGAGGTAACGCCAGAAACGTTTTATTCGAACATCGATCTCGTCTTGTGTTAGAATTCTAACATACGGTTGCAACAACGCATCCAGTTGCCCCAGGTAGACCGGCATCGATGTGACCGACGGTACGTGGTGGTAAAGAATGGTCAGCAGAGAGAGTGCGTCATCAAGATCTTTCGCGCCTTCCAGCTCCAGCCATTCGGAACCGTTCGCCAGAAAACGGGCGTAATCGGGTAAGACATAGCGCGGTTTGTACGGCGCATGACCTTCAAACATATCGCAGATTACACCCTCATCCAGCGCGCGGCGGGCTTCGGCAGGAAGCTGCGGATAAGGCAGATTGTTTTCTGCTTCCAGAGCCAGAAAATGGCGCTTCTGCTCCGGGCTAAGCACTGGGCTGGTGACAATTTGCTGGCAACGTTGTTGCAGTGCATTTTCATGAGAAGTGGGCATCTTCTTTTCCTTTTATGCCGAAGGTGATGCGCCATTGTAAGAAGTTTCGTGATGTTCACTTTGATCCTGATGCGTTTGCCACCACTGACGCATTCATTTGAAAGTGAATTATTTGAACCAGATCGCATTACAGTGATGCAAACTTGTAAGTAGATTTCCTTAATTGTGATGTATATCGAAGTGTGTTGCGGAGTAGATGTTAGAATACTAACAAACTCGCAAGGTGAATTTTATTGGCGACAAGCCAGGAGAATGAAATGACTGATCTGAAAGCAAGCAGCCTGCGTGCACTGAAATTGATGGACCTGACCACCCTGAATGACGACGACACCGACGAGAAAGTAATTGCTCTGTGTCATCAGGCCAAAACTCCGGTCGGCAATACCGCCGCTATCTGTATCTATCCTCGCTTTATCCCGATTGCTCGCAAAACGCTGAAAGAGCAGGGCACCCCGGAAATCCGAATCGCTACGGTAACCAACTTCCCACACGGTAACGATGACATCGAAATCGCGCTGGCAGAAACCCGTGCGGCAATCGCCTACGGTGCTGATGAAGTTGACGTTGTGTTCCCGTACCGCGCGCTGATGGCGGGTAACGAGCAGGTTGGTTTTGACCTGGTGAAAGCCTGTAAAGAGGCTTGCGCGGCAGCGAATGTACTGCTGAAAGTGATCATCGAAACCGGCGAACTGAAAGACGAAGCGCTGATCCGTAAAGCGTCTGAAATCTCCATCAAAGCGGGTGCGGACTTCATCAAAACCTCTACCGGTAAAGTGGCTGTGAACGCGACGCCGGAAAGCGCGCGCATCATGATGGAAGTGATCCGTGATATGGGCGTAGAAAAAACCGTTGGTTTCAAACCAGCGGGCGGCGTGCGTACTGCGGAAGATGCGCAGAAATATCTCGCCATCGCAGATGAACTGTTCGGTGCTGACTGGGCAGATGCGCGTCACTACCGCTTTGGTGCTTCCAGCCTGCTGGCAAGCCTGTTGAAAGCGCTGGGCCACGGTGACGGTAAGAGCGCCAGCAGCTACTAAGTAAGATGCTTTACGCCTGATGCGCTGCGCTTATCAGGCCTACGAGACGTATCTACCCGTAGGCCGGATAAGGCGTAGACGCATCCGGCAAAAGCCGCCTCATACTCTTTTCCTCGGGAGGTTACCTTGTTTCTCGCACAAGAAATTATTCGTAAAAAACGTGATGGTCATGCGCTAAGCGATGAAGAAATTCGTTTCTTTATCAACGGTATTCGCGACAACACTATCTCCGAAGGGCAGATTGCCGCCCTCGCGATGACCATTTTCTTCCACGATATGACAATGCCTGAGCGTGTCTCGCTGACCATGGCGATGCGAGATTCAGGAACCGTTCTCGACTGGAAAAGCCTGCATCTGAATGGCCCGATTGTTGATAAACACTCCACCGGCGGCGTCGGCGATGTGACTTCGCTGATGTTGGGGCCGATGGTCGCAGCCTGCGGCGGCTATATTCCGATGATCTCCGGTCGCGGCCTCGGTCATACTGGCGGTACGCTCGACAAACTGGAATCCATCCCTGGCTTCGACATTTTCCCGGATGACAACCGTTTCCGCGAAATTATTAAAGACGTCGGCGTAGCGATTATCGGCCAGACCAGCTCACTGGCTCCGGCGGATAAACGTTTCTACGCGACCCGTGATATTACCGCAACCGTGGACTCCATCCCGCTGATCACTGCCTCGATCCTGGCGAAGAAACTGGCGGAAGGTCTGGATGCGCTGGTGATGGACGTGAAAGTGGGTAGCGGCGCGTTTATGCCGACCTACGAACTCTCTGAAGCCCTTGCCGAAGCGATTGTTGGCGTGGCTAACGGCGCTGGCGTGCGCACCACCGCGCTGCTCACCGATATGAATCAGGTACTGGCCTCCAGTGCAGGTAACGCGGTTGAAGTTCGTGAAGCGGTGCAGTTCCTGACGGGTGAATATCGTAACCCGCGTCTGTTTGATGTCACGATGGCGCTGTGCGTGGAGATGCTTATCTCCGGCAAACTGGCGAAAGATGACGCCGAAGCGCGCGCGAAATTGCAAGCAGTGCTGGACAACGGTAAAGCGGCAGAAGTCTTTGGTCGTATGGTAGCGGCACAAAAAGGCCCAACCGACTTCGTTGAGAACTACGCGAAGTATCTGCCGACAGCGATGCTGACGAAAGCAGTCTATGCTGATACCGAAGGTTTTGTCAGTGAAATGGATACCCGCGCGCTGGGGATGGCAGTGGTTGCAATGGGCGGCGGTCGTCGTCAGGCATCTGACACCATTGATTACAGCGTCGGCTTTACTGATATGGCGCGTCTGGGCGACCAGGTAGACGGTCAGCGTCCGCTGGCGGTTATCCACGCGAAAGACGAAAACAGCTGGCAGGAAGCGGCGAAAGCGGTGAAAGCGGCAATTAAACTTGCCGATAAAGCACCGGAAAGCACACCAACTGTCTATCGCCGTATCAGCGAATAACGGTATACTGATCTGATCATTTAAATTTGAAGCACTGAGTACGGAGAACATATGAAACGTGCATTTATTATGGTGCTGGACTCATTCGGCATCGGCGCTACAGAAGATGCAGAACGCTTTGGTGACGTCGGGGCTGACACCCTGGGTCATATCGCAGAAGCTTGTGCTAAAGGCGAAGCTGATAACGGTCGTAAAGGCCCGCTCAATCTGCCAAATCTGACCCGTCTGGGGCTGGCGAAAGCACACGAAGGTTCTACCGGTTTCATTCCGGCGGGAATGGACGGCAACGCTGAAGTTATCGGCGCGTACGCATGGGCGCACGAAATGTCATCCGGTAAAGATACCCCGTCTGGTCACTGGGAAATCGCCGGTGTCCCGGTTCTGTTTGAGTGGGGATACTTCTCCGATCACGAAAACAGCTTCCCGCAAGAGCTGCTGGATAAACTGGTTGAACGCGCTAACCTGCCTGGTTATCTCGGTAACTGCCACTCTTCCGGTACGGTCATTCTGGATCAGCTGGGCGAAGAGCACATGAAAACCGGCAAGCCGATTTTCTATACCTCCGCTGACTCCGTGTTCCAGATTGCCTGCCACGAAGAAACCTTTGGCCTGGATAAACTCTACGAACTGTGCGAAATCGCCCGTGAAGAGCTGACCAACGGCGGCTACAACATCGGTCGTGTTATCGCTCGTCCGTTTATTGGCGACAAAGCCGGTAACTTCCAGCGTACCGGTAACCGTCACGACCTGGCTGTTGAGCCGCCAGCACCGACCGTGCTGCAGAAACTGGTTGATGAAAAACACGGTCAGGTGGTTTCTGTCGGTAAAATTGCAGACATCTACGCCAACTGCGGTATCACCAAGAAAGTGAAAGCAACTGGCCTGGACGCGCTGTTTGACGCCACCATCAAAGAGATGAAAGAAGCGGGTGATAACACCATCGTCTTCACCAACTTCGTTGACTTCGACTCTTCCTGGGGCCACCGTCGCGACGTCGCCGGTTATGCTGCGGGTCTGGAGCTGTTCGACCGCCGTCTGCCGGAGCTGATGTCTCTGCTGCGCGATGACGACATCCTGATCCTCACTGCTGACCACGGTTGTGATCCGACCTGGACCGGTACTGATCACACGCGTGAACACATTCCGGTACTGGTTTACGGCCCGAAAGTAAAACCGGGCTCACTGGGTCACCGTGAAACCTTCGCGGATATCGGCCAGACTCTGGCAAAATATTTTGGTACTTCTGATATGGAATATGGCAAAGCCATGTTCTGATAATGGGTGCGGCTTGATGCCCTCACCCCGGCCCTCTCCCTCAGGGAGAGGGTGAAAACATGTAGATAAGGATAAAACAATGGCTACCCCACACATTAATGCAGAAATGGGCGATTTCGCTGACGTAGTTTTGATGCCAGGCGACCCGCTGCGTGCGAAGTATATTGCTGAAACTTTCCTTGAAGATGCCCGTGAAGTGAACAACGTTCGCGGTATGCTGGGCTTCACCGGTACTTATAAAGGCCGCAAAATTTCCGTAATGGGTCACGGTATGGGTATCCCGTCCTGCTCCATCTACACCAAAGAACTGATCACCGATTTCGGCGTGAAGAAAATTATCCGCGTGGGTTCCTGTGGCGCAGTTCTGCCGCACGTAAAACTGCGCGACGTCGTTATCGGTATGGGTGCCTGCACCGATTCCAAAGTTAACCGCATCCGTTTTAAAGATCATGACTTTGCCGCTATCGCTGACTTTGACATGGTGCGTAACGCGGTAGACGCGGCTAAAGCACTGGGCATTGATGCTCGCGTTGGTAACCTGTTCTCCGCTGACCTGTTCTACTCTCCGGACGGCGAAATGTTCGACGTGATGGAAAAATACGGCATCCTCGGCGTGGAAATGGAAGCGGCTGGTATCTACGGCGTCGCTGCAGAATTTGGCGCGAAAGCCCTGACCATCTGTACCGTGTCTGACCACATCCGCACTCACGAGCAGACCACTGCCGCTGAGCGTCAGACCACCTTCAACGACATGATCAAAATCGCACTGGAATCCGTTCTGCTGGGCGATAAAGAGTAATTGTGTTTCGCTGAAAGGCGATTGTCGTGTGAAGCCGGAGTGGGAGACTGCTCCGGCTTTTTAGTATCTATTCATCAATAGCAACTGATTTATAGATTTACTATTATTTTTCATATGGATAGAAAATAAAATCTATTCAAGTATCTATTCACGAATCTATTCATTTATGTTCAGCCGTCATCCAGGAAGGGCATATCAGCAACTCTGGTGGACAACCATAAATTTCTGCCATTTTGCTTTTGATGTTTGAGCTAAACCGTTCCGTCTTTTCGATCTATTTTAGAGAATTAATCGAGATACCTAACATTTTACTTACTTCAGCAAGCGATAATTTATGCCTGATACGCACGGCGGCTAGCCAGGAAATACGCTGGCTTAACATTATATTGATAATCTCCCGCTCCTGGTTTTCCAGATCGATCATATTCCCTTCCTTTGGTATTTTAATCAGCGAGTTACCTTACCGCCCCCGCTATCCACGTCGACAACTCCCGTAGCTCTTTTTCCTGGTCCGGGAAGTCAACCAACAGCGCTTCGCACTCTTGTTGCAGCATATCCGCGCGGTACAGGCCGCCTTGCAGTCGCCCGGCGAGGGCTTCCAGCGGCGCGGGGTTGAGGCTGTCGGTAAACACCTGGGCGCGGGTGATATGGCCTTTTTCAACGTCGAAATGCAGTTCCACGCCGCCCCAGCTAAAGCGTTCATCCAGCAGATGCGAGAATGCAGGAGCCTGACCGAAGTTCCATTCCCAGCTACTCTGACGGGCAAAGGTTTCGGCGAAGTTTGGCAAGTCTGGCGTTTTGTCCGGGGAGATGATTTCCGCTTCTACACGCTCGCCATAATGGGCGAAAAAGGCCTTGGTTATGGCCTCGCAAACCTGCTCATGGGTGATCCCCGGCAGCAGCTCGGTGAGGTTGGTCACGCGGGAACGCACTGAGGTAATGCCTTTCGCCGCCAGTTTCTTTTTATCCGGATTGAGATAGTTTGCCAGGCGGCTAAGGTCGGCATTGAGCAGCAAGGTGCCGTGGTGGAAGCCACGATCTTTGGTTTCGCGATAGGCCGATCCTGAGACTTTGCGGTCACCTTCGGCGGTTTTCACCACCAGATCGTTACGCCCGGACGCTTCGGCGCTGACGCCAAGCGCGTTCAGCGCATTGAGCACAATCGACGTGGAGATGGTTTTATCGTACTCCGGCTTGCCAGCCATAAAGGTAAAGCAGGTATTGCCGAGATCGTGGAACACCGCGCCGCCACCGCTACTGCGCCGTGCCAGGCGGACGTTATCTTCTTCCATCCGCCGGGTATTACACTCTTTCCACGGGTTCTGCGCGCGACCAATCACTACCGTGTCGGCATTGCGCCAGAGAAACAGAACGCGCTGCGTGGCGGGCATCTGGCGAAAAATACACTCCTCCACCGCCAGGTTAAACCACGGGTCGTAAGAGTCAGAGATGAGCAGGCGTAATGTGGACATAACGATTTCCTTTCTTGTAGTAATGGGTCACTCTTTTTTCTCGCTTTCTTCCTCTTCCGGCACCGGTTTGCTGGCGGTTAACAGGAAGGGCGATTGCTGCCAGCGGGTACGTTTACCCTGTAGCAGCGTGCGGGTCAGCACTACGCCGATTGCCAGTGAAAGCAGCAACATCAGGCGTAAAATGTTAGTGGTGTTATCCACCTGTTGGGCTTCGGTGGCGAGCGTATGGGTGTCGAGCGTCAGGCGCAGATAGCCGAGCGGTCCGTTTTTCCCGGCAATTGGTTCGACAATCTGCTGGTTAAAATAGCCGCCCGCTTTTTTACCGTCGAGCGCCAGCCGGTCGCGCACTTCGACGCTTTCGCCTGAACGGGCGATAAGATCGCCTTGTTCGTCATACACACCCGCGTCGAGGATGCGGCTTTCATCCGTTAACTGATCGAGGATCGCCTGAATGCGTTTTTCATCTGGTGAGTCGGTACGCATCAGCGGTGCAACGTTCAGCGTCACCTGACGCGCCAGGGTGCGGGCCAGTTCTTCCAGCTGTGGATTACGCTGTCGCTGGTGGTTTTGACTAAACCATGACGCCCCCTGCATCAGTGCCACTAACAAGGCAAGACAGAACAGGACAATCACTGCCCGATGCAGCCGGAATTTCAGTTTTGTGCGAGCCATCTTCCACCCTTTGAAAATTTGAGACTTAATGTTGCCAGAAGCAATGGATACAAGGTAGCCTCATGCGTTATTTTCCCTGCTTCGAACGATTTTACAGGAGCCTTAATGCCTAACATTACCTGGTGCGACCTGCCTGAAGATGTCTCTTTATGGCCGGGTCTGCCTCTTTCATTAAGTGGTGATGAAGTGATGCCACTGGATTACCACGCAGGTCGTAGCGGCTGGCTGCTGTATGGTCGTGGGCTGGATAAACAGCGTCTGACCCAATACCAGAGCAAACTGGGTGCGGCGATGGTGATTGTTGCCGCCTGGTGCGTGGAAGATTATCAGGTGATTCGTCTGGCAGGTTCACTCACCGCACGGGCTACGCGCCTGGCCCATGAAGCGCAACTGGATGTCGCCCCGCTGGGGAAAATCCCGCACCTGCGCACGCCGGGTTTGCTGGTGATGGACATGGATTCCACCGCCATCCAGATTGAATGTATTGATGAAATTGCCAAACTGGCCGGAACGGGCGAGATGGTGGCGGAAGTAACCGAACGGGCGATGCGCGGCGAACTCGATTTTACCGCCAGCCTGCGCAGCCGTGTGGCGACGCTGAAAGGCGCTGACGCCAATATTCTGCAACAGGTGCGTGAAAATCTGCCGCTGATGCCAGGCTTAACGCAACTGGTGCTCAAGCTGGAAACGCTGGGCTGGAAAGTGGCGATTGCCTCCGGCGGCTTTACTTTCTTTGCTGAATATCTGCGCGACAAGCTGCGCCTGACCGCCGTGGTAGCCAATGAACTGGAGATCATGGACGGTAAATTTACCGGCAATGTGATCGGCGACATCGTAGACGCGCAGTACAAAGCGAAAACTTTGACTCGCCTCGCGCAGGAGTATGAAATCCCGCTGGCGCAGACCGTGGCGATTGGCGATGGAGCTAATGACCTGCCGATGATCAAAGCAGCAGGGCTGGGGATTGCCTACCATGCCAAGCCAAAAGTGAATGAAAAGGCGGAAGTCACCATCCGTCACGCTGACCTGATGGGGGTATTCTGCATCCTCTCAGGCAGCCTGAATCAGAAGTAATTGCTCGCCCGCCATCCTGCGGGCGGCACAGCATTAACGAGGTACACCGTGGCAAAAGCTCCAAAACGCGCCTTTGTTTGTAATGAATGCGGGGCCGATTATCCGCGCTGGCAGGGGCAGTGCAGTGCCTGTCATGCCTGGAACACCATCACCGAGGTGCGTCTTGCTGCGTCGCCAACGGTGGCGCGTAACGAGCGTCTCAGCGGCTATGCCGGTAGCGCCGGGGTGGCAAAAGTCCAGAAACTCTCCGATATCAGCCTTGAAGAGCTGCCGCGTTTTTCCACCGGATTTAAAGAGTTCGACCGCGTACTAGGCGGCGGCGTGGTGCCAGGAAGTGCCATTCTGATTGGCGGTAACCCTGGTGCGGGGAAATCCACGCTGTTGCTGCAAACGCTGTGCAAACTGGCCCAGCAGATGAAAACGCTGTATGTCACCGGCGAAGAGTCGCTGCAACAGGTGGCAATGCGCGCTCATCGACTTGGCCTGCCGACTGACAATCTCAATATGTTGTCGGAAACCAGCATCGAGCAGATCTGCCTGATTGCCGAAGAAGAGCAACCGAAACTGATGGTAATTGACTCGATCCAGGTGATGCATATGGCGGATGTACAATCATCGCCTGGTAGCGTGGCGCAGGTGCGTGAAACGGCGGCTTATCTGACGCGCTTCGCCAAAACGCGCGGTGTGGCGATTGTCATGGTTGGGCACGTAACCAAAGATGGCTCGCTGGCTGGCCCTAAAGTGCTGGAACACTGTATCGACTGTTCGGTGCTTCTGGATGGTGATGCCGACTCCCGTTTTCGCACCTTGCGCAGCCATAAAAACCGCTTCGGCGCGGTGAATGAGCTGGGCGTCTTCGCGATGACCGAACAGGGGCTGCGTGAAGTCAGCAACCCTTCGGCAATTTTCTTAAGTCGCGGAGATGAAGTGACCTCCGGCAGCTCCGTGATGGTGGTGTGGGAAGGAACGCGTCCGTTGCTGGTGGAGATTCAGGCGCTGGTCGATCACTCGATGATGGCGAATCCGCGCCGCGTGGCAGTGGGGCTGGAACAAAACCGTCTGGCAATCCTGCTGGCTGTCTTGCACCGTCACGGTGGTCTGCAAATGGCCGATCAGGATGTATTTGTGAACGTGGTCGGCGGCGTGAAGGTAACCGAAACCAGTGCCGATTTAGCGTTACTGCTGGCGATGGTTTCCAGCCTGCGTGACAGACCGCTGCCACAGGATCTGGTGGTGTTTGGTGAAGTCGGGCTGGCAGGGGAGATCCGCCCGGTGCCCAGCGGTCAGGAACGAATTTCAGAAGCGGCGAAACACGGTTTTCGCCGGGCGATTGTTCCGGCGGCTAACGTACCGAAAAAAGCGCCGGAAGGGATGCAGATTTTTGGCGTTAAAAAACTCTCCGACGCGCTTAGCGTGTTCGACGACTTATAATGAGAGATACGGAGGGAGATATGTCGTCATTTGATTACCTGAAAACTGCCATCAAGCAACAGGGCTGCACGCTACAGCAGGTAGCTGATGCCAGCGGTATGACCAAAGGGTATTTAAGCCAGTTACTGAATGCCAAAATTAAAAGCCCCAGCGCGCAAAAGCTGGAGGCGTTGCACCGTTTTTTGGGGCTTGAATTTCCCCGACAGAAGAAAACCATTGGTGTCGTATTCGGTAAGTTCTACCCGCTGCATACCGGACATATCTACCTTATCCAGCGCGCCTGTAGCCAGGTTGACGAGCTGCATATCATTATGGGTTTTGACGATACCCGCGACCGCGCGTTGTTTGAAGACAGCGCCATGTCGCAGCAGCCCACGGTGCCGGATCGTCTGCGCTGGTTATTACAAACTTTTAAATATCAGAAAAATATTCGCATTCATGCTTTCAACGAAGAGGGCATGGAGCCGTATCCGCACGGCTGGGATGTGTGGAGCAACGGCATCAAAAAGTTTATGGCTGAAAAGGGGATTCAGCCGGACCTGATCTACACCTCGGAAGAAGCCGATGCGCCACAGTATATGGAACATCTGGGGATCGATACGGTGCTGGTCGATCCGAAACGTACCTTTATGAGTATCAGCGGTGCGCAGATCCGCGAAAATCCGTTCCGCTACTGGGAATATATTCCTACGGAAGTGAAGCCGTTCTTTGTACGTACCGTGGCGATCCTTGGTGGCGAGTCGAGCGGTAAATCCACCCTGGTAAACAAACTTGCCAATATCTTCAATACCACCAGTGCGTGGGAATATGGTCGCGATTATGTCTTTTCACACCTCGGCGGTGATGAGATCGCATTGCAGTATTCCGATTACGATAAAATCGCGCTGGGCCACGCACAATACATTGATTTTGCAGTGAAATATGCCAATAAAGTGGCGTTTATTGACACTGATTTTGTCACTACCCAGGCGTTCTGCAAAAAGTACGAAGGGCGTGAGCATCCGTTCGTACAGGCGTTGATTGATGAATACCGTTTCGATCTGGTGATCCTGCTGGAGAACAACACGCCGTGGGTGGCGGATGGTTTACGCAGCCTCGGCAGTTCGGTGGATCGCAAAGAGTTCCAGAACTTGCTGGTGGAGATGCTGGAAGAGAACAATATCGAATTCGTGCGGGTTGAAGAGGACGATTATGACAGCCGTTTCCTGCGCTGCGTGGAGTTGGTGCGGGAGATGATGGGGGAGCAGAGATAACCGCGATGAAACGGCTCAAAGGCGAGGTATAAAATAAGTTTTTTGATGAGTTGAAAACCTCTCTGGAAGAGGCTGTCGAGATTAAACAAGGTTTAAAAGAATCAGCACGGGTGACCCGCTACGAATTTGCGGATACTAAGGCTGTTGTAGGCCGGAAAAGGCGTTCACGCCGTATCCGGCATTCGGTGCTCAATGCCTGATGCGACGCTTACCGCGTCTTATCAGGCCTGGAGATTCACAACGTATTGAAATTTCTTGGTTTGTAGGCCGGATAAGGCGTTCACGCCGCATCCGGCATTTTACGCATTACTTCGCAATACGCTTGTACTTGATACGCTTCGGCTCCAGTGCGTCTGCGCCCAGCGTGCGTTTCTTGTACTCTTCGTACTCAGTAAAGTTACCTTCGAAGAACTCAACTTTACCTTCATCCTGGTAGTCCAGGATGTGCGTGGCGATACGGTCGAGGAACCAACGGTCGTGCGAGATAACCATCGCACAGCCCGGGAACTCCAGCAGGGCGTTTTCCAGCGCGCGCAGGGTTTCGATATCCAGGTCGTTGGTTGGTTCGTCGAGCAGCAGCATGTTGCCGCCAACCTGCAGCAGCTTCGCCAGATGCAGACGACCGCGCTCACCACCGGAAAGTTCACCAACGCGTTTACCCTGATCAACCCCTTTAAAGTTAAAGCGGCCAACGTAGGCGCGGCTTGGCATCTCGGTGTTGCCGATCTTCATAATATCCAGCCCGCCGGAAACTTCTTCCCAAACGGTTTTGCTGTTATCCATTGAGTCACGGAACTGATCAACCGACGCCAGTTTCACCGTTTCACCTAAAGTGATGGTGCCGCTGTCCGGCTGTTCCTGACCGGAGATCATACGGAACAGGGTCGATTTACCCGCGCCGTTCGGACCGATGATCCCGACGATCGCCCCTTTCGGGATCGAGAAGCTCAGGTCATCAATCAGCAGGCGATCGCCGTAGGATTTACGCAGGTTGCTGACTTCCAGCACTTTATCGCCCAGACGCGGTCCAGGTGGAATAAACAGTTCGTTGGTTTCGTTACGTTTCTGATATTCGGTGCTGTTCAGCTCTTCAAAGCGTGCCAGACGTGCTTTACCTTTCGACTGGCGGCCTTTAGTTCCCTGACGTACCCACTCCAGCTCTTTCTCGATCGACTTACGACGCGCCGCTTCTTGTGAAGCTTCCTGCGCCAGGCGCTGATCTTTCTGCTCCAGCCAGGAGGAGTAGTTGCCTTCCCACGGAATACCTTCACCGCGGTCAAGTTCGAGGATCCAGCCTGCAACGTTATCGAGGAAGTAACGGTCGTGAGTAATCGCCACAACGGTGCCTTCGAAGTCGTGCAGGAAGCGTTCCAGCCAGGCCACGGATTCGGCATCCAGGTGGTTGGTCGGTTCGTCGAGCAGCAGCATGTCTGGTTTTTCCAGAAGCAGGCGGCACAACGCCACGCGACGACGCTCACCACCGGAGAGGTTAGCGATTTTCGCGTCCCAATCTGGCAGACGCAGCGCATCCGCCGCACGCTCCAGCTGTACGTTCAGGTTATGACCGTCGTGAGCCTGAATGATCTCTTCCAGACGGCCTTGTTCAGCGGCCAGCTTGTCAAAATCGGCATCCGGATCGGCGTACAGCGCATACACTTCATCCAGGCGTTTCAGGGCGTTAACCACTTCAGAAACCGCTTCTTCAATGGACTCACGCACGGTGTGTTCCGGGTTCAGCTGCGGTTCCTGCGGCAGGTAACCAATCTTGATGTCTGGCTGCGGACGCGCTTCACCTTCGATGTCTTTATCAATGCCCGCCATAATGCGCAGCAGGGTAGACTTACCCGCGCCGTTCAGACCCAGGACACCAATTTTTGCCCCAGGGAAGAAACTCAGAGAGATGTTTTTCAAAATATGACGTTTCGGCGGAACAACTTTGCCGACACGATGCATGGTATAAACGAATTGAGCCACGTTGGACTTCGCCTCTATGTTTATCGTGATGATGAGTTTTCAAAGGCGAAGTGTAGCCTTTTTCCCCGCCTAATCCCAGTTGGTCGATCACCTTCGCAGTAAAAGTAAAAAAGTGTCCGTAACGTGGCGTAAACGGCAATGACTGGTTAGCATAAATCTATTACGCGGCATGACGCTGCATTGATGTATTTACACTTAGAGGATGCGCTTGTGGAAAAAGCCAAACAAGTTACCTGGCGGCTGTTGGCTGCCGGTGTCTGTCTGCTGACGGTCAGCAGCGTGGCGCGAGCCGACTCACTGGATGAGCAGCGTAGCCGTTACGCGCAAATCAAGCAGGCCTGGGATAATCGACAAATGGATGTGGTCGAACAAATGATGCCTGGACTGAAGGATTATCCGCTTTATCCCTACCTGGAATACCGCCAGATCACCGATGATCTGATGAATCAACCGGCGGTGACGGTCACTAACTTTGTTCGCGCTAACCCCACGCTTCCTCCCGCTCGCACGCTGCAATCTCGTTTCGTCAATGAACTGGCGCGGCGTGAAGACTGGCGTGGCTTGTTAGCCTTTAGCCCGGAAAAGCCCGGAACTACCGAAGCGCAATGTAATTACTACTATGCGAAATGGAACACCGGGCAGAGTGAAGAAGCCTGGCAAGGGGCGAAAGAGCTGTGGCTAACCGGCAAGAGCCAGCCTAACGCCTGTGACAAGTTATTTAGCGTCTGGCGTGCGTCAGGTAAACAAGATCCGCTGGCGTATTTAGAGCGTATCCGTCTGGCGATGAAAGCGGGTAACACTGGCCTGGTAACAGTGCTGGCAGGGCAGATGCCTGCCGATTACCAGACTATCGCCTCGGCAATCATTTCACTGGCGAACAACCCTAATACGGTACTGACCTTCGTGCGTACAACCGGAGCGACCGATTTTACCCGTCAAATGGCAGCGGTGGCGTTTGCCAGTGTGGCGCGGCAGGATGCTGAAAATGCACGGCTGATGATCCCGTCGCTTGCCCAGGCGCAGCAGCTTAATGAAGATCAGATTCAGGAGCTGCGCGATATCGTCGCCTGGCGTTTGATGGGCAACGATGTCACCGACAAGCAGGCGAAATGGCGCGATGACGCCATTATGCGCTCGCAATCCACGTCGTTGATTGAACGCCGTGTGCGAATGGCACTTGGCACCGGCGATCGTCGCGGCCTGAATACCTGGCTGGCGCGTCTGCCGATGGAAGCAAAAGAGAAAGATGAATGGCGTTACTGGCAGGCGGATTTATTGCTGGAACGCGGACGTGAAGCTGAAGCGAAAGAGATTTTGCATCAACTCATGCAACAGCGTGGTTTCTACCCGATGGTTGCAGCACAACGCATCGGAGAAGAGTATGAGCTGAAGATTGATAAAGCGCCGCAGAATGTTGACAGCGCCCTGACTCAGGGGCCGGAGATGGCGCGCGTGCGCGAGTTGATGTACTGGAATCTCGATAACACCGCGCGTAGCGAGTGGGCCAATCTGGTGAAGAGCAAGTCAAAAACAGAGCAGGCTCAACTGGCGCGGTATGCTTTCAACAACCAATGGTGGGATCTTAGCGTTCAGGCAACGATCGCCGGGAAGCTATGGGATCATCTGGAAGAGCGATTCCCGCTGGCTTACAACGATCTTTTCAAACGCTACACCAGCGGTAAGGAGATCCCGCAAAGCTATGCGATGGCGATTGCCCGTCAGGAGAGCGCCTGGAATCCAAAAGTGAAATCACCGGTAGGGGCCAGCGGCCTGATGCAGATTATGCCTGGTACAGCGACCCATACGGTGAAGATGTTCTCTATTCCCGGTTATAGTAGCCCTGGGCAATTGCTGGATCCGGAAACGAATATCAACATTGGCACCAGTTATCTGCAATATGTTTATCAGCAGTTTGGCAATAACCGTATTTTCTCCTCAGCAGCTTATAACGCCGGACCAGGGCGGGTGCGAACCTGGCTTGGCAACAGCGCCGGGCGTATCGACGCTGTGGCATTTGTCGAGAGTATTCCGTTCTCCGAGACGCGCGGTTATGTGAAGAACGTGCTGGCTTATGACGCTTACTACCGCTATTTCATGGGGGATAAACCGACGTTGATGAGCGCCACGGAATGGGGACGTCGTTACTGATCCGCACGTTTATGATATGCTATCGTACTCTTTAGCGAGTACAACCGGGGGAGGCATTTTGCTTCCCCCGCTAACAATGGCGACATATTATGGCCCAACAATCACCCTATTCAGCAGCGATGGCAGAACAGCGTCACCAGGAGTGGTTACGTTTTGTCGACCTGCTTAAGAATGCCTACCAAAACGATCTCCATTTACCGTTGTTAAATCTGATGCTGACGCCAGATGAGCGCGAAGCGTTGGGGACTCGCGTGCGTATTGTCGAAGAGCTGTTGCGCGGCGAAATGAGCCAGCGTGAGTTAAAAAATGAACTCGGCGCGGGCATCGCGACGATTACGCGTGGATCTAACAGCCTGAAAGCCGCGCCCGTGGAGCTGCGCCAGTGGCTGGAAGAGGTGTTGCTGAAAAGCGATTGATTTTGTAGGCCTGATAAGACGCGGCAGCGTCGCATCAGGCATCGTGCACCGAATGCCGGATGCGGCGTGAACGCCTTATCCGTCCTACAATGCCTGATACACGGCATTGTGAAACGGACTCAGCGCCAGGATCACCGCCTGGTGATAGACGCTGGCGCGAGTGAGTTTCCCGGCGGTAAACACGCCGATCGCCCCTTCCTTACGACCAATCTCATCAATACCGGTATAACGCGACATCACGGGACCAAGCGCCTCACCTTCACGCACTTTCTGCAGAATCACCGCAGGTAACGGCAAAGTAGCCGAACGCGCCTCGCCGCGCTGGCTGGTGTTTTCAATCACCACCCAACTGAAAGTGCTGTCACCATCGATGCCAGCTTCAATCGCCACCCAAAAATCAGCCTCTGGAAGTAAACGGCGGGCATTTGCTACCCGATTTCGTGCGCCAGCGCGCGTTTCCTCACTGCCAAAGGGTTGTTCCGGTACACCGCTCTCGACGGCAACGGATGCAATATGGCAGGATCCTTCGCCGAAGATCTCGTGAAATGCCTGCAGAATGGCCTGAATTTTAGCGGGATTGGTGGTCGCACAGACAACTTGGTGCATAATCAGCATTACTCAGAAAATTAACGTTACAGCAGTATACGGAAAAAAAGCATGTTACAGGTATACCTAGTCCGCCACGGTGAAACGCAGTGGAACGCCGAGCGACGTATTCAGGGCCAGTCTGACAGCCCGCTGACCGCCAAAGGTGAGCAACAGGCGATGCAGGTGGCAACCCGTGCCAAAGAGCTTGGCATTACGCATATCATCAGTAGCGATTTAGGACGCACCCGGCGTACGGCGGAAATCATCGCCCAGGCCTGCGGCTGTGACATCATCTTTGATTCTCGCCTGCGTGAATTAAACATGGGTGTGCTGGAAAAAAGACATATCGATTCTCTGACCGAAGAAGAAGAGAACTGGCGTCGGCAGCTGGTCAATGGCACCGTTGACGGGCGTATTCCTGAAGGCGAGTCAATGCAGGAGCTCAGCGATCGCGTCAATGCGGCACTGGAATCTTGCCGGGACTTACCGCAGGGAAGCCGACCGCTGCTGGTGAGCCATGGTATTGCACTGGGATGTCTGGTGAGTACGATTCTCGGATTACCAGCATGGGCAGAGCGCCGCTTACGTCTGCGTAACTGTTCTATTTCGCGCGTGGATTATCAGGAAAGCCTGTGGCTGGCGTCTGGCTGGGTTGTTGAAACCGCAGGGGACATCTCACATCTGGACGCCCCTGCATTAGATGAGTTGCAGCGTTAACGACGGATCGGAATCAGCAGTTCACAGCGCAGATTAATTGGGCGATCTCCCGCTTTGGCATCTTCTGCCGGGTAGTATCGCTCAATATCCTGACCTTTACGGCGCGTCAGATTGAGCATTGGCATGCACGTTCCGTATACCGTCAGGATAAACTCCTGCACGCCGGTTCCCAGACCTTCATAGGTAAACATCACATATTCGCCGCCCTGCAGCATCACCGGATGCCCCGTCAGTACATAGCCATCTGCCTGATCCTGGGCTAACGCGGTGGTATAGAATACTTCTTGTTCGTCGTCTTTATCCTGACTCGGACGCGTTTCATTCAGGCCGTAGAGCACTGGCGGAATGGTCGGCGCGTTGCCGAGAAAATCGTGCCAGAACTGATAACGCATTTCATGGCGGAAATCAGAGATTTGCTCCAGCGAACAGGAGTAGCTCTGGGTAACACCAATCAGCGGCGTATCTTCCAGGGTGACAAATTTGTGCTCTGGCATAGTGAATTCACCCAGACGTAGCGGCGGGCGAATACCAAAGGCGCTCCATTCAGGAGAACGGCGGTAAAGTGCAGGAGTCTGGGCAAACTGCTTCTTGAATGCGCGGGTAAATGTCTGTTGAGAGTCGAAGCGGTATTGCAGCGCGATGTCCAGAATCGGACGCGCAGTCAGGCGTAGTGCGACCGCCGATTTCGACAAACGACGAGCACGAATATACGCGCCAATAGCATGGCCAGTGACATCTTTAAACATTCTCTGTAAGTGCCACTTGGAATAACCTGCTTTCGCCGCTACATTGTCGAGCGACAGGGGCTGATCCAGATGACCTTCCAGCCAGATTAAAAGGTCGCGAATAATGCCGGCCTGATCCATAAAATATCCTCATCCTTTCAACAACGAGCACCTGACATCAGGTAATTGGATAATAGCATTTTTTGCTGTTTTAGCATTCAGTGTTTTTTTCTTAGTAGAGTATGTTTTAGGGCTTGACGGAAATAAAAGTATTGAGATTTTGTTCTTAATCAATATGTTATTTACCGTGACGAACTAATTGCTCGTGTAATAGATAAAAATGGTAACAATATGAAATACAAGCATTTGATCCTGTCTTTAAGCCTGATAATGCTGGGGCCATTGGCTCATGCAGAAGAGATTGGTTCGGTCGACACCGTATTTAAAATGATCGGCCCGGATCACAAAATTGTTGTGGAAGCCTTTGACGATCCCGATGTGAAAAATGTCACCTGTTATGTGAGCCGGGCGAAAACCGGGGGTATTAAAGGGGGATTGGGCCTGGCGGAAGATACCTCCGATGCGGCCATTTCTTGTCAGCAAGTCGGGCCGATTGAACTGTCGGATCGTATTAAAAACGGCAAAGCTCAGGGCGAGGTAGTATTCAAAAAACGTACGTCCCTGGTCTTTAAGTCGTTACAGGTCGTGCGCTTTTATGATGCTAAACGCAACGCGCTCGCTTATCTGGCTTACTCCGACAAAGTTGTAGAAGGTTCGCCGAAAAACGCGATTAGCGCGGTTCCTGTCATGCCGTGGCGGCAATAACAGAGGCGATTTATGCAACGGGAAACGGTCTGGTTAGTGGAAGATGAGCAAGGGATAGCCGACACGCTGGTCTACATGTTGCAGCAGGAAGGTTTTGCCGTCGAGGTCTTTGAGCGAGGCTTGCCGGTGCTGGATAAAGCTCGCCAGCTGGTTCCCGACGTCATAATTCTCGACGTTGGTTTGCCTGATATCAGCGGCTTTGAATTGTGCCGCCAGTTACTGGCGCTCCATCCGGCGTTACCTGTACTGTTCCTGACGGCCCGAAGTGAAGAGGTCGATCGCCTGCTTGGGCTGGAAATTGGCGCTGACGACTATGTGGCTAAACCGTTTTCACCCCGCGAAGTGTGCGCCAGGGTGCGCACCTTACTGCGTCGGGTGAAGAAGTTCTCGTCGCCGTCTCCCGTCATCCGTATTGGTCATTTTGAATTGAATGAACCCGCGGCGCAGATCAGCTGGTTTGACACGCCATTAACGCTGACGCGGTATGAGTTTTTATTGCTGAAGACGTTACTCAAGTCGCCAGGCCGCGTCTGGTCCCGCCAGCAACTGATGGATAGCGTGTGGGAAGATGCGCAGGACACCTATGATCGCACCGTTGATACCCACATTAAAACGTTGCGTGCCAAGCTGCGCGCCATCAATCCCGATCTTTCACCGATTAATACTCATCGCGGCATGGGATATAGCCTGAGGGGCCTGTAATGCGTATCGGCATGCGGTTGCTGCTGGGCTATTTTTTACTGGTGGCGGTGGCGGCCTGGTTCGTACTGGCTATTTTTGTCAAAGAAGTTAAACCGGGCGTGCGAAGAGCAACGGAGGGGACGTTGATCGACACCGCAACGTTGCTGGCGGAGCTGGCGCGTCCCGATTTGCTCTCTGGGGACCCAACGCATGGGCAACTGGCGCAGGCGTTTAATCAGCTACAACATCGCCCGTTTCGCGCCAATATCGGTGGCATTAACAAAGTGCGCAATGAATATCATGTCTATATGACCGATTCGCAGGGTAAAGTATTGTTCGATTCGGCAAATAAAGCCGTTGGGCAGGATTATTCGCGCTGGAATGACGTCTGGCTAACGTTGCGTGGTCAGTATGGTGCGCGCAGCACGTTGCAAAATCCTGCCGATCCCGAAAGTTCGGTGATGTATGTTGCCGCGCCGATTATGGACGGCTCGCGGCTTATTGGCGTTTTGAGCGTAGGCAAACCGAACGCGGCGATGGCTCCGGTCATTAAACGCAGCGAGCGGCGAATTTTATGGGCCAGCGCCATTTTGTTGGGGATCGCACTGGTGATTGGCGCAGGCATGGTTTGGTGGATCAACCGCTCCATTGCCCGGCTCACTCGCTATGCTGATTCCGTCACTGACAATAAGCCCGTTCCTCTTCCCGATCTCGGTAGTAGCGAGCTGCGTAAACTCGCGCAGGCGCTGGAAAGTATGCGCGTGAAGCTGGAAGGGAAAAACTATATTGAGCAGTATGTTTATGCGTTAACCCATGAGCTAAAAAGCCCACTGGCGGCGATTCGTGGCGCGGCGGAAATTTTACGCGAAGGTCCGCCGCCTGAAGTAGTGGCTCGTTTTACTGACAACATTCTGACGCAAAATGCGCGAATGCAGGCACTGGTGGAAACGTTACTACGCCAGGCAAGACTGGAGAATCGTCAGGAAGTCGTTTTGACTGCTGTTGATGTGGCGGCATTATTTCGCCGCGTCAGCGAAGCGCGCACCGTGCAGTTGGCAGAAAAAAACATCACTCTACATGTTATGCCCACTGAGGTTAATGTTGCTGCTGAACCGGCGTTACTGGAGCAGGCGCTGGGGAATTTACTGGATAACGCCATCGATTTTACCCCCGAGAGCGGTCGCATAACGCTAAGCGCCGAAGTGGATCAGGAACACGTCGCCCTTAAGGTGCTGGATACCGGTAGTGGTATTCCTGACTACGCGCTGTCACGTATTTTTGAACGCTTTTACTCTTTGCCGCGTGCAAATGGGCAAAAAAGCAGCGGTCTGGGGTTGGCGTTCGTCAGTGAGGTCGCCCGTTTGTTTAACGGCGAAGTCACGCTGCGCAACGTGCAGGAAGGTGGCGTGCTGGCCTCGCTTCGACTTCACCGTCACTTCACATAGCTTCAAATTCTTCCCACATAGCCTTCGTATCCTGCTGCCATTGCAAAGGAGAAGACTATGTTGAAATCCCCCCTGTTCTGGAAAATGACCACCTTGTTTGGTGCAGTATTGCTGTTGTTGATTCCGATAATGCTGATTCGGCAAGTGATTGTCGAACGTGCCGATTACCGTAGCGATGTGGAAGATGCGATTCGGCAAAGTACCAGCGGGCCGCAAAAACTCGTTGGGCCGCTCATCGCTATTCCTGTGACCGAGCTTTATACGGTGCAGGAAGACGATAAAACCGTGGAGCGGAAACGAAGTTTTATCCATTTTTGGTTACCTGAGTCATTGATGGTTGATGGCAATCAGAACGTTGAAGAACGCAAGATAGGGATTTATACCGGTCAGGTCTGGCACAGTGATTTAACGCTAAAAGCCGATTTCGATGTTTCGCGTCTTAGCGAACTCGACGAGCCAAATATCACCTTAGGCAAGCCATTTATTGTGATTAGCGTCGGGGATGCGCGTGGTATTGGTGTGGTGAAAGCGCCTGAAGTTAACGGAACGGCGCTGACCATTGAACCCGGCACCGGGTTAGAGCAAGGCGGGCAGGGCGTGCATATCCCTTTACCTGAAGGGGACTGGCGCAAGCAGAACCTGAAGCTGAATATGGCCCTGAATTTAAGCGGTACCGGCGATCTTTCTGTGGTGCCTGCCGGGCGTAATAGCGAAATGACATTAACCAGCAACTGGCCGCATCCCAGTTTTTTAGGTGATTTTTTGCCAGCCAAACGGGAAGTTAGCGAGTCAGGTTTTCAGGCGCAATGGCAAAGCAGCTGGTTTGCTAATAATCTCGGTGAGCGTTTTGCTTCAGGCAATGATACCGGCTGGGAAAACTTCCCCGCGTTTAGCGTCGCAGTGACGACGCCAGCCGATCAATACCAAATAACGGACCGGGCGACTAAGTACGCCATTCTGCTGATTGCACTGACTTTTATGGCGTTCTTTGTTTTTGAAACGCTCACCGCGCAACGTTTACACCCAATGCAATATTTGCTGGTGGGGCTTTCATTGGTGATGTTTTATTTGCTCTTGCTGGCGCTTTCTGAACATATCGGTTTTACCGTGGCATGGATAATCGCCAGTCTGATTGGGGCGTTAATGAACGGTATTTATTTGCAGGCGGTATTGAAAGGCTGGCGCAACAGCATGTTGTTTACCCTCGCGCTGTTGTTGCTGGATGGTGTGATGTGGGGACTGCTCAACTCTGCCGATAGCGCGCTGTTGTTGGGAACCAGTGTGCTGGTGGTGGCGCTGGCCGGCATGATGTTTGTGACTCGTAATATCGACTGGTATGCGTTTTCACTGCCGAAAATGAAAGCCAGTAAAGAAGTTACAATGGACGATCAATTACGTATCTGGAAATAAGGTTGAAAAATAAAAACGGCGCTAAAAAGCGCCGTTTTTTTTGACGGTGGTAAAGCCGATTAATCTTCCAGATCACCACAGAAGCGATAACCTTCACCGTGGATGGTGGCGATGATTTCCGGCGTATCCGGCGTAGATTCGAAATGTTTACGAATACGGCGGATCGTCACGTCTACAGTACGGTCGTGTGGTTTCAGCTCACGGCCGGTCATTTTCTTCAGCAGTTCAGCACGAGACTGAATTTTGCCTGGGTTTTCACAGAAGTGAAGCATGGCGCGGAACTCGCTGCGCGGCAGCTTGTACTGCTCGCCATCAGGGCCGATCAACGAACGGCTGTTGATGTCCAGTTCCCAACCATTGAACTTGTAGCTTTCAACGCTACGACGTTCTTCGCTGACAGTACCCAGATTCATGGTACGGGACAGCAGGTTGCGTGCACGAATCGTCAGTTCACGCGGGTTGAACGGTTTGGTGATGTAGTCATCTGCACCGATTTCGAGGCCGAGAATTTTATCGACTTCGTTGTCACGGCCAGTCAGGAACATCAACGCAACATTCGCCTGCTCGCGCAGTTCACGCGCTAACAGAAGACCGTTCTTACCCGGCAGATTGATATCCATGATCACCAGGTTGATGTCATATTCAGAGAGGATCTGATGCATTTCCGCGCCATCTGTCGCTTCGAAAACATCATAGCCTTCCGCTTCGAAAATACTTTTCAACGTGTTGCGTGTTACCAACTCGTCTTCAACGATAAGAATGTGCGGGGTCTGCATGTTTGCTACCTAAATTGCCAACTAAATCGAAACAGGAAGTACAAAAGTCCCTGACCTGCCTGATGCATGCTGCAAATTAACATGATCGGCGTAACATGACTAAAGTACGTAATTGCGTTCTTGATGCACTTTCCATCAACGTCAACAACATCATTAGCTTGGTCGTGGGTACTTTCCCTCAGGACCCGACAGTGTCAAAAACGGCTGTCATCCTAACCATTTTAACAGCAACATAACAGGCTAAGAGGGGCCGGACACCCAATAAAACTACGCTTCGTTGACATATATCAAGTTCAATTGTAGCACGTTAACAGTTTGATGAAATCATCGTATCTAAATGCTAGCTTTCGTCACATTATTTTAATAATCCAACTAGTTGCATCATACAACTAATAAACGTGGTGAATCCAATTGTCGAGATTTATTTTTTATAAAATTATCCTAAGTAAACAGAAGGATATGTAGCATTTTTTAACAATTCAACCGTTAGTACAGTCAGGAAATAGTTTAGCCTTTTTTAAGCTAAGTAAAGGGCTTTTTCTGCGACTTACGTTAAGAATTTGTAAATTCGCACCGCGTAATAAGTTGACAGTGATCACCCTGTTCGCGGTTATTTGGTCAAGAAGAGTGGCAATATGCGTATAACGATTATTCTGGTCGCACCCGCCAGAGCAGAAAATATTGGGGCAGCGGCGCGGGCAATGAAAACGATGGGTTTTAGCGAACTGCGGATTGTCGATAGTCAGGCACATCTGGAGCCAGCCACCCGCTGGGTCGCACATGGATCTGGTGATATTATTGATAATATTAAAGTTTTCCCGACACTGGTTGAATCGTTACACGATGTCGATTTCACTGTCGCCACCACTGCGCGCAGTCGGGCGAAATATCATTACTACGCCACGCCAGTAGAACTGGTGCCGCTGTTAGAGGAAAAATCTTCATGGATGAGCCATGCCGCGCTGGTGTTTGGTCGCGAAGATTCCGGGCTGACTAACGAAGAGTTAGCGTTGGCTGACGTTCTTACTGGTGTGCCGATGGTGGCGGATTATCCTTCGCTCAATCTTGGGCAGGCGGTGATGGTCTATTGCTATCAATTAGCAACATTAATACAACAACCGGCGAAAAGTGACACAACGGCAGACCAACATCAACTGCAAGCTTTACGCGAACGAGTCATGGCATTGCTGACGACTCTGGCAGTGGCAGATGACATAAAACTGGTCGACTGGTTACAACAACGCCTGGGGCTTTTAGAGCAACGAGACACGGCAATGTTGCACCGTTTGCTGCATGATATTGAAAAAAATATCACCAAATAAAAAACGCCTTAGTAAGTATTTTTCAGCTTTTCATTCTGACTGCAACGGGCAATATGTCTCTGTGTGGATTAAAAAAAGAGTGTCTGATAGCAGCTTCTGAACTGGTTACCTGCCGTGAGTAAATTAAAATTTTATTGACTTAGGTCACTAAATACTTTAACCAATATAGGCATAGCGCACAGACAGATAAAAATTACAGAGTACACAACATCCATGAAACGCATTAGCACCACCATTACCACCACCATCACCATTACCACAGGTAACGGTGCGGGCTGACGCGTACAGGAAACACAGAAAAAAGCCCGCACCTGACAGTGCGGGCTTTTTTTTCGACCAAAGGTAACGAGGTAACAACCATGCGAGTGTTGAAGTTCGGCGGTACATCAGTGGCAAATGTAGAACGTTTTCTGCGTGTTGCCGATATTCTGGAAAGCAATGCCAGGCAGGGGCAGGTGGCCACCGTCCTCTCTGCCCCCGCCAAAATCACCAACCACCTGGTGGCGATGATTGAAAAAACCATTAGCGGCCAGGATGCTTTACCCAATATCAGCGATGCCGAACGTATTTTTGCCGAACTTTTGACGGGACTCGCCGCCGCCCAGCCGGGGTTCCCGCTGGCGCAATTGAAAACTTTCGTCGATCAGGAATTTGCCCAAATAAAACATGTCCTGCATGGCATTAGTTTGTTGGGGCAGTGCCCGGATAGCATCAACGCTGCGCTGATTTGCCGTGGCGAGAAAATGTCGATCGCCATTATGGCCGGCGTGTTAGAAGCGCGTGGTCACAACGTTACCGTTATCGATCCGGTCGAAAAACTGCTGGCAGTGGGGCATTACCTCGAATCTACCGTCGATATTGCTGAGTCCACCCGCCGTATTGCGGCAAGCCGCATTCCGGCTGATCACATGGTGTTGATGGCAGGTTTCACCGCCGGTAATGAAAAAGGCGAACTGGTGGTACTTGGACGCAACGGTTCCGACTACTCCGCGGCGGTGCTGGCTGCCTGTTTACGCGCCGATTGTTGCGAGATTTGGACGGACGTTGACGGGGTCTATACCTGCGACCCGCGTCAGGTGCCCGATGCGAGGTTGTTGAAGTCGATGTCCTACCAGGAAGCGATGGAGCTTTCCTACTTCGGCGCTAAAGTTCTTCACCCCCGCACCATTACCCCCATCGCCCAGTTCCAGATCCCTTGCCTGATTAAAAATACCGGAAATCCTCAAGCACCAGGTACGCTCATTGGTGCCAGTCGTGATGAAGACGAATTACCGGTCAAGGGCATTTCCAATCTGAATAACATGGCAATGTTCAGCGTTTCCGGCCCGGGGATGAAAGGAATGGTCGGCATGGCGGCGCGCGTCTTTGCCGCGATGTCACGCGCCCGTATTTCCGTGGTGCTGATTACGCAATCATCTTCCGAATACAGTATCAGTTTCTGCGTTCCGCAAAGCGACTGTGTGCGGGCTGAACGGGCAATGCAGGAAGAGTTCTACCTGGAACTGAAAGAAGGCTTACTGGAGCCGCTGGCGGTGACGGAACGGCTGGCCATTATCTCGGTGGTAGGTGATGGTATGCGCACCTTGCGTGGGATCTCGGCGAAATTCTTTGCCGCGCTGGCCCGCGCCAATATCAACATTGTCGCCATTGCTCAGGGATCTTCTGAACGCTCAATCTCTGTCGTGGTAAATAACGATGATGCGACCACTGGCGTGCGCGTTACTCATCAGATGCTGTTCAATACCGATCAGGTTATCGAAGTGTTTGTGATTGGCGTCGGTGGCGTTGGCGGTGCGCTGCTGGAGCAACTGAAGCGTCAGCAAAGCTGGTTGAAGAATAAACATATCGACTTACGTGTCTGCGGTGTTGCCAACTCGAAGGCACTGCTCACCAATGTGCATGGCCTAAATCTGGAAAACTGGCAGGAAGAACTGGCGCAAGCCAAAGAGCCGTTTAATCTCGGGCGCTTAATTCGCCTCGTGAAAGAATATCATCTGCTGAACCCGGTCATTGTTGACTGCACCTCCAGCCAGGCAGTGGCGGATCAATATGCCGACTTCTTGCGCGAAGGTTTCCACGTTGTCACGCCGAACAAAAAGGCCAACACCTCGTCGATGGATTACTACCATCTGTTGCGTCATGCGGCGGAAAAATCGCGGCGTAAATTCCTCTATGACACCAACGTTGGGGCTGGATTACCGGTTATTGAGAACCTGCAAAATCTGCTCAATGCTGGTGATGAATTGATGAAGTTCTCCGGCATTCTTTCAGGTTCGCTTTCTTATATCTTCGGCAAGTTAGACGAAGGCATGAGTTTCTCCGAGGCGACTACTCTGGCGCGGGAAATGGGTTATACCGAACCGGATCCGCGAGATGATCTTTCTGGTATGGATGTAGCGCGTAAGCTATTGATTCTCGCTCGTGAAACGGGACGTGAACTGGAGCTGGCGGATATTGAAATTGAACCTGTGCTGCCCGCAGAGTTTAACGCTGAGGGTGATGTTGCCGCTTTTATGGCGAATCTGTCACAGCTCGACGATCTCTTTGCCGCGCGCGTGGCGAAGGCCCGTGATGAAGGAAAAGTTTTGCGCTATGTTGGCAATATTGATGAAGATGGTGCCTGCCGCGTGAAGATTGCCGAAGTGGATGGTAATGATCCGCTGTTCAAAGTGAAAAATGGCGAAAACGCCCTGGCCTTTTATAGCCACTATTATCAGCCGCTGCCGTTGGTGCTGCGCGGATATGGTGCGGGCAATGACGTTACCGCTGCCGGTGTCTTTGCCGATCTGCTACGTACCCTCTCATGGAAGTTAGGAGTCTGACATGGTTAAAGTTTATGCCCCGGCTTCCAGTGCCAATATGAGCGTCGGGTTTGATGTGCTCGGGGCGGCGGTGACACCCGTTGATGGTGCATTGCTCGGAGATGTAGTCACGGTTGAGGCGGCAGAGACATTCGGTCTCAACAACCTCGGACGCTTTGCCGATAAGCTGCCGTCAGAACCACGGGAAAATATCGTTTATCAGTGCTGGGAGCGTTTTTGCCAGGAGCTTGGGAAGCAAATTCCAGTGGCGATGACTCTGGAAAAGAATATGCCGATCGGCTCGGGCTTAGGCTCCAGCGCCTGTTCGGTGGTCGCGGCGCTGATGGCGATGAATGAACACTGCGGCAAGCCACTTAATGACACCCGTTTGCTGGCTTTGATGGGCGAGCTGGAAGGACGTATCTCCGGCAGCATTCATTACGACAACGTGGCACCGTGTTTTCTTGGTGGAATGCAGTTGATGATCGAAGAAAACGACATCATCAGCCAGCAAGTGCCAGGGTTTGATGAGTGGCTGTGGGTGCTGGCGTATCCGGGGATTAAAGTCTCGACGGCAGAAGCCCGGGCTATTTTACCGGCGCAGTATCGCCGCCAGGATTGCATTGCGCACGGGCGACATCTGGCAGGCTTCATTCACGCCTGCTATTCCCGTCAGCCTGAGCTTGCCGCGAAGCTGATGAAAGATGTTATCGCAGAACCCTACCGTGAACGGTTACTGCCTGGCTTCCGGCAGGCGCGGCAGGCGGTCGCGGAAATCGGCGCGGTAGCGAGCGGTATCTCCGGCTCCGGCCCGACCTTGTTCGCTCTGTGTGACAAGCCGGATACCGCCCAGCGCGTTGCCGACTGGTTGGGTAAGAACTACCTGCAAAATCAGGAAGGTTTTGTTCATATTTGCCGGCTGGATACGGCGGGCGCACGAGTACTGGAAAACTAAATGAAACTCTACAATCTGAAAGATCACAATGAGCAGGTCAGCTTTGCGCAAGCCGTAACCCAGGGGTTGGGCAAAAATCAGGGGCTGTTTTTTCCGCACGACCTGCCGGAATTCAGCCTGACTGAAATTGATGAGATGCTGAAGCTGGATTTTGTCACCCGCAGTGCGAAGATCCTCTCGGCGTTTATTGGTGATGAAATCCCGCAGGAAATCCTGGAAGAGCGCGTGCGCGCGGCGTTTGCCTTCCCGGCTCCGGTCGCCAATGTTGAAAGCGATGTCGGTTGTCTGGAATTGTTCCACGGGCCAACGCTGGCATTTAAAGATTTCGGCGGTCGCTTTATGGCACAAATGCTGACCCATATTGCGGGCGATAAGCCAGTGACCATTCTGACCGCGACCTCCGGTGATACCGGAGCGGCAGTAGCTCATGCTTTCTACGGTTTACCGAATGTGAAAGTGGTTATCCTCTATCCACGAGGCAAAATCAGTCCACTGCAAGAAAAACTGTTCTGTACATTGGGCGGCAATATCGAAACTGTTGCCATCGACGGCGATTTCGATGCCTGTCAGGCGCTGGTGAAGCAGGCGTTTGATGATGAAGAGCTGAAAGTGGCGCTGGGGTTAAACTCAGCTAACTCGATTAACATCAGCCGTTTGCTGGCGCAGATTTGCTACTACTTTGAAGCAGTTGCGCAGCTGCCGCAGGAAGCGCGCAACCAGCTGGTTGTCTCGGTGCCAAGCGGAAACTTCGGCGATTTGACGGCGGGTCTGCTGGCGAAGTCACTCGGTCTGCCGGTGAAACGTTTTATTGCTGCGACCAACGTGAACGATACCGTGCCACGTTTCCTGCACGACGGTCAGTGGTCACCCAAAGCGACTCAGGCGACGTTATCCAACGCGATGGACGTGAGCCAGCCGAACAACTGGCCGCGTGTGGAAGAGTTGTTCCGCCGCAAAATCTGGCAACTGAAAGAGCTGGGTTATGCAGCCGTGGATGATGAAACCACGCAACAGACAATGCGTGAGTTAAAAGAACTGGGCTACACCTCGGAGCCGCACGCCGCCGTAGCTTATCGTGCGCTGCGTGACCAGTTGAATCCAGGCGAATATGGCTTGTTCCTCGGCACCGCGCATCCGGCGAAATTTAAAGAGAGCGTGGAAGCGATTCTCGGTGAAACGTTGGATCTGCCAAAAGAGCTGGCAGAACGTGCTGATTTACCCTTGCTTTCACATAATCTGCCCGCCGATTTTGCTGCGTTGCGTAAATTGATGATGAATCATCAGTAAAATCTATTCATTATCTCAATCAGGCCGGGTTTGCTTTTATGCAGCCCGGCTTTTTTATGAAGAAATTATGGAGAAAAACGACAGGGAAAAAGGAGAAATTCTCAATAAATGCGGTAACTTAGAGATTAGGATTGCGGAGAATAACAACCGTCGTTCTCATCGCGTAATCTCCGGATATCGACCCATAACGGGCAATGATAAAAGGAGTAACCTGTGAAAAAGATGCAATCTATCGTACTCGCACTTTCCCTGGTTCTGGTCGCTCCCATGGCAGCACAGGCTGCGGAAATTACGTTAGTCCCGTCAGTAAAATTACAGATAGGCGATCGTGATAATCGTGGCTATTACTGGGATGGAGGTCACTGGCGCGACCACGGCTGGTGGAAACAACATTATGAATGGCGAGGCAATCGCTGGCACCCACACGGACCGCCGCCACCGCCGCGCCACCATAAGAAAGCTCCTCATGATCATCACGGCGGTCATGGTCCAGGCAAACATCACCGCTAAATGACAAATGCCGGGTAACAATCCGGCATTCAGCACCTGATGCGACGCTGGCGCGTCTTATCAGGCCTTGTATTATCCCTCCAGTGCAGAGAAAATCGGCCAGTTTTCTCT
>OGOU01000186.1_pt1 | contig 63040 bp, 33 predicted proteins | sample 1552721 | NCBI WGS metagenome assembly OGOU01 (sample SAMEA2580176, study PRJEB22360) | human gut metagenome | biome: human gut; feature: human-associated habitat; material: faeces | place: Denmark | collected 2008/2010
TATTTGGTATATTTTTTTATTTCAGGCTTTTACATTATATAATTTCTTTTCTTCCCTGCATGTTAAAAGTGGTTATCCTTTTATTAAATTTTTAATCTAATCATTAACATTTTTCCACCCCTTCCTTGTTGCTTTTTTCTACTTAAAAAAACGTTCGTTTTTTTTAATTGTAATTGACTTATTCCCAGTATATGATAAGTCATTTTGTTTTCGATTTCATTGCTTTGGATCAGGTGCCCAAAGAGAGTTAAAAATATGATTTAGAGACTTAATAACTAAGTATATATAAATAAGAACCACAACATGAAAATCGTACTTCTAATTTTATTTGTGAACTTATTGTTCTTATCGTCGTGTAGTGACGACTGGAACAATCGTATCCCAGAAACCTCGAGTTTGCAGAAAGGTTTTACCAATGAAATTCTGCAAAAACGGGGAAATTTTACCGTTTTTCTGGATGCCATGGAGAAAGCAGGATATGGGGATTTGATCCACGGGAAAGGGTTGTCCACTATTTTTGCTCCTACCGATAACGTTTTCAAGCGTTATCTGAAAAAACATGGTTATGAGAGTATCGATGATATGGACCCGGAGGTGCTGCGCATACTGATCGGGTATCATATTATTAAATATTCTTATAGTATGACTGAGTTTTTGAATTTTCAGCCTACTCAGAACAGCGACCATGTATTACCCGGGGTGTGCTACAAACACCGTACTCAGGTTAGAGATGCCATTTCTACCCGTTTTGACCCGGTTTCCGGCAGAACGTTGAAGATCTTCAACCGTGAAAAGTATCTTCCGGTATTCAATTCCAACATGTTTGTTTCGTTGGGCATCAAAGACCAGGAGAGCGAGTATAAGTATTTCTATCCCCGTAGTAACTGGTATGGGGATGTAGATCGGATCTATCCTGCCAATGCCGGCGTTTCCGAAGCCGCTATCCCGACGGATAACGGTTATTTGTATATCATAGACCAGGTTATCGAGCCTTTGCGCACGATCCATCAGGTGATGGAAGATCCCACTCTCGACTATTCGCTGATGTGTGAATTATACGATCGTTTCCCTAATTACAAATACGATGCGGATCTTTCCTCTAAGTATGCGGAAGCGGGAGACTCTCTGTTTATTTTTTATCACATGAATACGCCGAATTTTGCTTTATTGGATATCGCCAATGAGTGGACGAGCGACCGTGAGGACTGGAAACTGCTGGGGCGTGACGCTTGTAACGGTTTTGTGCCGAACAACAAGGCTATGGAGGACTTTTTCAAGGAGTATTGGCAAGATCCTTCTTTAAGCCAGAAATACGAAAGCTACGAAACGATCGACCGATTGGCTTTGTTTTACCTGATCAATAATCATTTTATCCGTTCGCAAGGTCCCACTTTCCCGCAACACGTTCGTGAAGGATTGATGAATTCCTGGGGATATCCTTACAATTTCGATGTAGATGTGGATGTGAAGCATCGTGAAGTGTGCGGAAACGGAATAATGTACGGTATCCAGAAAGTGGAAGTGCCTGCTATTTTCGAAACGGCTACCCGTCCTGCTTTTCAAAGTCCTAAATACAGGCTGTTTTCCTACATGTTGATGAAAGCGGGAATGTTGTCGCTGATTGCCAATAAGGAGAGGAAAGTTACCTTATTCCTGCCGTCCGATGCTGCACTTGCCGCTTCGGGCTATGCCCTGTCGGAAGATCCTTCCGGGAATTTAAGTAATTACCAGATTTTAAAGGATGGGAAGAAAATTTCGGTGAAAGATATGGAGACCATTATCCGTTATCACCTCATCTCGGAAGTCGTTCCGTTGGAAGCGATTACGGAGGACGATCAAAACTGGTATGAAACCGACCGGGAATCTTCGTTCCTGCGTTTGGGGCAAAACCGTATCGTCCTTGAAAACGATAAGGCGGTACAGTTGGGTATAGACGAATTTAATACCGACGGAAAGTGGGGAACCTGGCGGGCTTATGAGGTGAAAAAATTATTTGAAACCGCCATTTTAAATATCACCGAGGAAATGGAACCGCTCGGAGGCGGACAGCATCCGGAATGGAAACCGTGGATTTTGAATTGGAAAAACAACATCGTAAAGAAAACGGAATATTGGCCGAACGACAAAGATAATTTAACTCCGTTTGCCAGTTCCCGCGGGATTCTTTTCTGTACACACGATGATTGGGCGAAACCGGGACAAAACGGAGTGCCTAAAGTGAAGAGCTCTTCCGATAAAACCCAAAATAAAGAGCTTACCGCCTGGTTCGGTAAACACATGATCGCCCGGAAAGATAATAAGACCTTAAATATTCTTGATTTCATCAGAGGAACGGTTGAAAATACGGAATTCCAGACTGTGACAGAAGACTTCTCGATCAAGATTCTGAAATGCGAGCCGATAGAAGATAAGGATTTCGGTCCGTTTAAGCTGACGATTCAGTTACCGGAATCGGAGAACAACCGGGTTGTAAACGCTTACGGGCCGCAGTTTGCCAGAGAGTGTTTGTTCTATATCCTGGAAACGGTGGACGACTGTTTTGTCGCAGAGAAAGACGACGAGGAAAATTAAGTAAAATAAATAATGATGAATATGAATCTGATGAAACATATTGTGTTAATCATAGGGCTTACCCTGGCCGCTCTGTCCGTGCAGGCACAAAGTAACATCGTGAGGGGTACGGTCCGAGATGCAAAAGAAACACTGATCGGTGTAAATGTTGTAGTCATGAACAAGGATAACCGTGTATATACGGGTATCAGTACCGATATGAACGGTGGCTACATGTTAAAGATTCCGGCAGACTTAAAAGATAATCTTTACATCACTTTTTCGTTTATCGGCTATAAGACGAAAAAGGTAGAATATAAGGGGCAAAAGGTGATAGACGTCACCCTGGAAGCCGATGCACAGCTGATCGACGAAGTCGTGGTGACAGGAACGGCATCCCGTAACTCGATGGGGGTTTCCTATAAAAACCTTACGGCATCCGTTCAGCGTATGGAAATGAAAGATGTGGAAGAATTACCCGTAACCTCATTGGGCGAAGCATTGCAGGGGAAAATGGCGAACGTGGATATCGTATCTTCTTCCGGCGCTCCGGGTAGCGGTATGTCGATCCGTATTCGCGGTATCAGTTCTTTGTCCACCTCTTCCGAGCCTTTGATCGTATTGGACGGTATTCCTTACGAAACGGAAATCAGTTCCGATTTCGACTTCGCTACGGCGAATGAAGAGGATTTAAGCGGTTTGGTGAATCTTTCCCCGACCGATATTGCGATGATCGAGGTATTGAAGGATGCGGCAGCCACTGCCGTGTGGGGATCGAAAGGGGCGAACGGTGTACTGTTGATCACGACCCGTCAGGGTACGGTAGGTAAAATGACCGTGACCGTCAATCAGAAAATCAATGTCAATTTCGAGCCGAAGGCTATCAAGCAACTGAACGGGAACCAGTATATTTCTTTGATGCATGACGAATTGTGGAATAACGGTCTGGAGACGTCATTGTCGTTCGGTATTGCTTCGGATTTGACGAATCCGCAAATCAATTTCGATCCCAATTATCAGTATTGGAGGGAATTTAACCAGAATACCGACTGGCTTTCGGAAATTACCCGGAATACGGTGGTGAGCGAAACCAATGTATCGATGTCCGGTGGCGGCGACCGGGCGACTTACCGTTTTTCTGCCGGATACCTGACCGAGTTGGGAACTACGATCGGTACAGGATTTAAGCGATTGAATGCGCGTTTGAATCTGAATTATAAATTCTCTAATAAATTCCGGATCACCACGGGTATGGCCTTTTCGCAGGGGAATAGGGATAATAACTATTCCAATCCCAGGGATGTCGCCATGAATAAGATGCCGAATCAAAGCCCGTATGTGATGGAGCTCGACGGCGTAACGCGTACGAATGTGTATTTCACCCCTTACGAAACCTTGCAGGGGAAATACAGCAGCACTTACAATCCGGTGGCTATGGCACGCGAATCCGTGAACAACACCCTGTCGAGAGACATTAACCTGAATATGGATTTATTGTATGATATTATTCCTCAATTGCGTTATACCGGGACTTTAGGATTCAATATCAGTACTTCTACCGGAAACCGGTTTTTACCGCAATCGGTGACCGGAGTCCGGAAGACAGACGAGAATTACAACCGTTCCGAAACGTCCGCTTACGACGGGACTTCGTTGTATATTAAAAATCAGCTGACCTATATCAAAACCTTTAAGTCGGTACATACGATTACGGCTACTGCCTTATTGGACATTAACGCCCGCAACTCCGCCAGCCGCGCGACAAGCGTTTCGGGAGGCGGTAGCCCTGAAATATCGGCTCCTACGGCCGGAGGAATTATCCGGGGTTTCAGTTCGTCCTCTTCCCGTACCAGGGATTTCGGTGTGGTGGGCAATCTGCACTATTCTTACGATAACCGGTATATGGCGGCTGTGTCTTACCGCTATGGAGCTAATTCTACGATGAATAAAGAGAACCGTTGGGCGGGGTTTCCCAGTGTGTCGCTGGCGTGGCGTTTAGAGAACGAACGATTCATGGAGCCGACGGCTCATTGGTTGTATGGCTGTAAATTGCGTGCCAGCTGGGGATTGAACGGTAGAGCTCCCGGAGGTAATTTCCCGTCGGCAGGCCGTTTCTCTACGGAAGCTAATTACGGCAGTGAAGGATCGGTGGGGCCGAGCACCATGCAATTAACCAACCTGAAATGGGAAATGGTGCGGAAAACCAATGTCGGTATCGACCTGTCGTTTTTCAATGAATTGGTGTATATCAATTTCGACTGGTATAAGAACCTGACGACCGATTTGTTGCAGCGTAACGTGAAAGTTCCGGGACATACCGGATTCGGCAGTATCTCTTATTTCAATTCCGGAAAGATGAGTAACGAAGGCTGGGAATTTATCGGAGGTTTGAACGATGTGTTGCCCTCGAAGGATTTTTCCCTGACATTCAATTTCAATATTTCTTCGAATAAAAACGTGCTGGTGGAGCTGCCGGATAACGTAAATTATATGCAGTATAAAGATAAGGCGACCAATGGAGAATATGCACAGAGTGTAGAGGAAGGCCATCCGTTGGGATCGTTCTACGGCTTTAGATCGTTAGGCGTTTACAAGGATAAAAACTCGGTATATGCCCGGGATGTGAACGGTAATATCCAGAACGACATAGCCGGGAATCCGGTACACATGCGCCACGAGGAAAGAGAAGTGTCGCCCGGAGACGCTATTTATCAGGATGTGAATAATGACGGTGTGATCAATAAATACGACATCGTTTATATCGGCAACAGCATGCCGAAATTCACCGGAGGTTTCGGTATTAATTTCGGTTACAAGGGATTGCGTTTAACCACCTTTTTCCACATGCGTCTGAAATACGATATCATCAACCGGGCGAGGATGTATTCCGAGAGTATGTATAACTACAACAATCAGAGTGTGTCTGTACTGAACCGCTGGAGATACGAGGGCGACGAAACCAATATTCCGAAAGCTCTTTCCGGCAGGGGATATAACTGGCTGGGGTCCGATCGGTTTGTGGAGGACGGTAGTTTCTTCCGTCTGAAGCAATTGACTCTTTCTTATAATTTACCGAAGCAATGGCTGGCCAAATCCGGTATTTCCAAATTAAGCGTATTTGCTACCGGGCAGGATTTATTTACCTGGACCAAGTATTCGGGACAAGATCCCGAGGTGAACATCAACGGCGGTCTCGATGCGAACGGTACTTTCCAGTTGATGGGGGTAGATGATGCAAGAACACCGCGTGCACGAAAGATTTCGCTGGGATTGACATTGGAATTTTAAAAAGGATATGAATATGAGATATACCGTAATTATAATATTGGTCGCGCTTTTAAGTGGAAGTTGCGACAATTGGCTGAACCTGGAGCCGGAAAACGAAAGGTTGAGCATGGACTACTGGACAAAGAAAGAGGATGTTCACAATACGATCATGTCTGCTTATGTCCGTTTGCGCGATTGCCAGACGAAGATGTTACAATGGGGAGAATTGAGGGCGGATGTGTTAGAGATCAAAAACTCAAACAGTACGGAGGAAATAGAAAAAATCAATAAGCAAAATATTACGTCTGAAAATTCCGTTGTAGAATGGACGCAGTTTTATAAGGTGATCAATTCCGCCAATGCCGTGATTAAGTACGCTCCGGTGGTATTGACCAGAGACCCTTTGTTTACGGAAGAAGAGATGGACCAATACATTGCAGAGGCGAAAGTGATCCGTAGCCTGGCTTATTTTTATTTAGTCAAATCTTTCCGGGAAGTGCCTTTGATCACAGAGCCTTACCTGACCGATGCCCAGGATATTTTACAGCCGAAGGTTGCAGAAGGAGTCATCCTCGATCGTTTGATCCTCGACCTGAAGTGGTCGTTGAAGCGGGTTCCTGTGACCTATGCTTCGACAGGATCGTCTTTGGCCTGGGAAAACAAGGGGAGAATGACCCGTTGGGCCGCCCAAACCCTTTTAGCCGATATTTATTTGTGGAGTGAGAAATACAGGGAATGCGCGGATGCCTGCCAGTTGATTATCGACAGTAAACGCTATCGTTTGGTGGGTAACGAACAGGAGGAAGAAGACGAGGACGAAACGACCGAGCAGGAAAGTTGGTTTTCTATTTTCTATCCGGGATTGAGTGAAGAATCGATTTTCGAAATTTATTACGACCATGCCAACAATCAGCGCAATAGCTTGTTCGGCTGGTTTCAGAAAGACGGTACTTACCTGCTGCCTCAGCGTATTATCGATGAATTTGAGTACGATAACGCCATAACGGATCTACGGGCGCAGAACAAAACTTATTATAAACAGGATTCCTGGTTGGGCGTGTGGAAGTATGTAGGGGCTTCGACGGACGGAACCACGAAGCGAAGTGGAGACAAACAATCGCCGAACTGGATTGTTTACCGGTATCCCGAAGTGCTGTTGATGCAGGCCGAGGCTTATGCCATGCTGGACGGGGGTACGGTAGAAAGCAATAAAGTTGCGGCAGTGAGAGCATTGAATGTGGTGAAGACCAGAGCCGGAGTACCTGCCATAGATGTGGACGTCGCTGCACAGATGTCGGAAGCGTCGCTGATGGATGAAATATTGAAGGAACGGAAGAAGGAATTTGTCGGAGAAGGGAAGCGTTGGTTCGATTTGGTACGCTTTGCCAAAAAAGACGGTTTTTCCAAATATAAAAAATCGGTGATCGATATTTTGCTGGAAAATGTGCCGATGAACGAAAGAACCATTTACGAAACCAAGTTATCGAACGAATGGAGTTTCTATTTCCCGATACACAAGGATGAGATAGACATCAGCAAGGGAGTGTTGAAACAAAATCCTGTTTACCAATAAAATAGATCTACGATGAAAAGAGTTATATTAATGATATTTTCCCTTTGTCTTACGGTTTCTGCCTGTAAGGACGAGGATATGAACAAAAGTTTTATGCCTTTCGACGATCTTTCCGCTTTGATGTATTTCCAGCAAAGCGAAGAATATTCGGACTGGTATAAAATGATGGAAATTTCAGGGTTGGCAGGTGCCTATAATTTCAGTACGACACCGTTTACTTTTTTTACTGTGAAGAATAGTGTGCTTGCCGCATACCTGAAAGAAAAATACGGTTACGACCGGGTGGACCAACTGACACAGGCACAGGCTGCCGAGTTGGTGAAATACCATACCGTTCCGAACAAGGCTTATGAATTTACGGCATTTCGCGACGGTAAACTGGCCGATTCCACTTCTTCGGGCGATTATCTGTCTTGCCTGTTCGTTTCAGGAGACGATGGGGGAATTTTTATAAACCGGGTTTGCCGGATCATCAAGTGGGATATCGAATTGGTGAATGGAATGGTTCACGAACTGGACAATGTGATCGATCCGGTGATGTACACGCATTACGATTTTCTGGCGCAGGATTCCCGTTATTCTATTCTGAAAGCAGCGATAGACATTACCGGAACAGATAGCCTTTTCACCCAATTGAATGTGAAAGATTTGCCTTTGAAATGCCGCCGCACCATGTTCGTCACTCCCGACAGCGTTTTCGAGCGGGAAGGAATCCATAACCTGGAAGACCTGATTCAGGAAATATCTCCGAACGATGCAAACTACACGAACGAGGGCAACCCTCTGAATATGTATGTACGTTATCGTTTGATCGACGGGGATTATACGACGAAAGAACTGGGTGAGATGATGGAATATAAGGTGGTGACCGGAATCAGTAGCACCCGTTTGCCGATGGTGGATAAGGACGGGGAAGGTTTTACGCTGCCGACTTTGGCTACGAACAAGCTGATCCAGATACAGAATAAATCCCTGAAATACGTTTTCAACAAGGAGATGGAATTTATCGGGGAACGGCAGAATTTGCAGGTTCGAAATGGTTTTGTGCACGAGGTGAACGGTATTATGAAAATCTTCGAACCTAAAAATGTCCTGACTATTTTCGAGCCTACCGAATTGATTAATTTTCAGATTATCAAGGAATACCGGAATCAGGAGATTCAGAGTACGACGATCTCGATGGAAGCTAAAGATTTTAAACCCAACCTTACCTGGAAATCTACTCCGGCGAGTAAGTTGGGGGCGGTAGGGTATATTGCTTTCCCGAAGGGTTCCTATAACCTGATTACCGGCCAGTTTCTGTACGCCGATTGTTTATATGCAGACCTCGGCCCGGTAGGTGAAGTAACGGTGGTTACCCGCCCGATTCCGGCAGGAACTTATAATATACGGTTTATTTTCATGCGGACGAAACGTGTAGGAGGAATTTTCCAGCCGTTCCTCGACGGAGAGAAGAACGGAGCGCCTGAATTGTCTGCTTATGATGCCGAATGGGATAGCTGGCCTTATCCGATGGACGATCAGGTGTGGGAGAAAGTGACTTTTGATGAAACGATGCCTCATACCATCACCTTGAAAGTGACAAAGCCCGGAGAATTACGTTGGGATTTGGTGAGATTTGAACCTGTAAAATAATTTGTTATGATGTTGAAGAAGATAAATATAATTGTTGTGTTGTCTCTGATCCTGGCTTCTTGTGCCAATGAATGGGATAAGCATTATGAAGACCCGCAGGGAGAGATGAAAACTTCCGACAAAGGGGTTTGGGAATATCTACAAGGTGTGCCGGAATACTCTGAGTTTGTTCAGTTGGTGAAATCGACACAGGCGGACACCTTTTTTCTGAAACCGCAGAATTTTACGATCTGGGTTCCTTCCAACGGAGAAATGGGCGATCTGACGGCCTTGTCCGATTCGATGAAGACGATAGCGGTCGCCAATCATATCACCAAAGTGAATTATTCCGTCGCCGGGTTTAAAGACGGGCTTTCTTTGCAGGCCTATTCGGGCAAAAGGTTGCGTTTGCATGAAGACCTTGCTGCAAAAGGGAGCTTTACGATCGACGACAGTAAGGTGCTCGAAACGGTGATGACCTGTAAAGACGGGGTGATCCACCATATCGACAAATGGCTCGACCTGAAACCGACTATTTTCGATTATCTGGAAAGTTCGCAATATACTTTGCTGCGTGAGATCGTCGCTTCATATACCGATACCGTGTTCGATAAAGAACATAGCGTGGAGACGGGAACCGACTTCGAAGGGAATACCACTTACGATTCTGTTTTTTATTACCGGTATAAAGTGTTGTCGTACGGGGCTATCGATAAGGATAACGGATATTACACCGTATTCCTGACGCCGAACGGTGAACTGGAGCATGAAATGTCGGCTTATTACGATAATATCCGGGCTGTGACCGGGTTCGAGCCGGAGGAAAAAGATTCTGTAAACCTGCGGGAATGGATCATGTATTCTTTTATCCATAACGATTTGATCGATGATTATGAAAAAGAGGATAAATTATATTCCACCAAAGGGGTGCTTTGGCGGACATCTTATCAGAAAATAATACCTTCTTCCAAACTCGAATTCAGCAACGGCTATGTTTATGAGGTGGCCGACCTGTTTATTCCGAACCGTTTCATCCAAAGGGAGCTGGCCAATGCGATCGCTCCTACTTACGAGGTGAAGCCCGAATCGGTGGAAATGTCTGTTTCGGGCGAAGTAGGGCAAGAGGATATCACCGGTAGCATGTCTCTGGTGAAAGCTTCCGGATCTACTGCCCGCTATCTGCTCTCGACCATACAGCTGAAATCCGGCCCGGTGGAAGAGGTTCCCGATTACGACTATTCGCTCACCTGGCAAACTGCCCGTGTCGATACCAGCGGCCAGTATGTTCCGGCAGCTATGACTCCGGGAGAATATAAGGTGGAATTTACATTTGTGAAAACCAAAGAAGCGAACCAGGATTTTGCCGTGTATGTCAACGATATCTATTTGAACAAAGTGGATATGTCTGCCATTACGGAGTTGGATAAATTGCAAACCGTACAGTTGGGAAGGGTGGAAATCCCTCAAAGTGCAGGAGTGAAACCATTGAAGATCACGATGAAAAATCTTGGAAAGAGCTGGAAGAAAGCGCTCGCACCTTTCCAGATATCTTTTAAACCTACGGTTAATAACTATTAAGAAGCCTGATTATGAAGATAAGAATTTATTTATTGATACTGTTGCTGCTTGCCGGGAATGTGGTTTTCGGGCAGGCACAAAAGGAACTGATCGAAATTCGCGGACAAGTGTTCAGTTCTGTGGATAAAAGTCCGGTTGAAGGGGCTTCTGTACTTGCCGTAAGCGCAACCAAAACCGCTGTCACAGACGAGAAGGGTAATTTTGTGTTGCAGGTTGCAAAGGTTCCTGAGTTTATTACCGTGAATTCGACCGATTATCTGGCGCAGGAATTTCAATTGTATAGCAGGCAGGAGGTGAAAATATACCTGCTTCCTTTGAAGTCCAGGGGATATTCCAATACGATGGTCTTACCTTTTCAGGTGAAGAAAACCATAGATAAAACCGGAAATTCCACAACGATATATACAAGGGATATGGATCGCGGGCGTAAGCTGGCGGACGAAATGCTGGTGGGAAATGTCGCCGGAGTGCGTGCTTTACAGAAAAGCGGTATGCCGGGCGAAGGCTATTTCCTTGCTTTGCGTGGAACCCGTTCTTTGGTCGGTGACAATATGTCGTTGATTGTGATCGACGGGATGCCTATCCTGCCCGACCTGACTTTGTCGTCTGCTTTCACCGGGTATTCCAAAAACATTTTGCGGAATGTCAGTTTGAAGGAGATCGATAACATCTCCGTGACGAAGGGATATGATGCCGCTCCTTTCGGGGCTGTGTCTTCTAACGGAGTGATTATGATCAATACCGACCGGGCGATCGATATGGAAACCAAAGTCGAATTCGAAACGGTGAACGGTGTGGGGTTGCGTCCACGCAAATTACCGCTTTTGGACGCCGCCGATTTTAAAAATTATTTATACCGTATCGGGCAAACGGAATTTAATTCCGACGAACTGTATAACCGTTTCTCTTTCTTGCGTGAAGATCCCCGTTACGGTGAAGGCTATTATGCTTATCAGCACAATACCGACTGGCAGGATGAAATATTTTCTCCGGCTTTTTCTACGGAAAATATCCTGAAAGTAAAAGGAGGCGATGCTGTGGCGAAATATTCTTTGCTGGCGGGATATATGCAGGAAAACGGGATCGAGGACAATTCTAAGATGTCGCGTTATTATGCCCGTTTCAACGGTGATATGAAAATGAGCAGAAAGTTGTCGATGTTTACGAATGTGGGATTCAGCTATTATAACAACAATATCCATGAGCAGGGAATGGTTCCGGAGATCAACCCGATTTTAGCGGCAATCCGCAAACCGTCCATCCTCGGGCCTTACCGGGTGAATAAATACAACCAGCAATTGAGCGTATGGGACCCTGTTCGGCAGTTCGGTGTGAGCAATCCGGCGGTGATCGTGAACGAGGTGGAAGGGAATAACGTGCTATATAACACGATGGTGAATTTAGGATTGAGCTTTGATTTCACTCCTGAATTGCAGTTACGGGGATTGTTCGGGATCAATTACGATTACAACCGGGAAAAAATGTTTATTCCCGGAGTTTCTACCGACGCTTTGATTCCGCTGGAAGGTGGAAGGGCGCGGAATATGATCCGGAACGGCGCAGGTAAATCGATGAGTTATTACGGAAATGTGACTTTATCTTATCAGCATGGTTTTCAGAAAGGCCATTATCTGAGTGCTATGGCCGGAGTGCAGATGCTGTTCCGCGATCGCCTGTATGAGTATGCCAAGGGAATCAATACAGCCACGGATTACGACCGTAATTTATCGAGTGTGAAGGATGCTTTCGGTAAGTATCTCGACGGTTATGACGATAAATGGAAATGGTTTAACATTTTTGCGAATGTCGAATATAACTACAAAAAACAACTTTACGCCGGAGTGTCCCTTTCCGCCGATGCCGCTTCGGTTACCGGAGAGCGTTCGGATGTATTCAACCTGTATCCGGCTGCCAATATTGCCTGGAAGTTGAATAACTCTTCTTTCCTGAGGGAATCGGATTTCGTGAACGATCTGACGATACGGGCGGAATATTCTATGAAGGGTAATTCTATGCTGCCTGCCATGATTTCAAAATATCACTATGTGGCGATGGATTATAAGGAGATGGGCGGTATTGTGAGAGGGAATATCCCGAACGATAAACTGAAACCGGAATTAGTGGTTTCCACCAATGTCGGAGTGGATTTCAGAACTTTAGGCAATAAATTGAATCTGTCTCTCGACCTGTATAATAACGAAACCCGTGATATGCTGGTTCAGGAAGACCTGGGATCGTCATACGGCAGTAAATTCCGGTATATCAATGCCGGGAAGATGGAAACCAAAGGGATAGAGGTGGGTATCAATGCCACGGTTATCCGTACGGGAGGTTTTGAATGGAACCTGGGAGCTACGATAGCTCACGAGAAAGCAGAGATCAAAGACCTGGGCGGACGGGATGCGATCGTCACTACTTTGTCGGACGGGGCACAGATCATCACCCGGGTAGGAGAATCGCCTTATGCTTTCTATGGATTGAAGACCAACGGAGTGTATGCCACTTCCGCCGAGGCTTCCGCCGACAATCTGGTCGATTTCCGGGGGGAAAATTTCCGGGCAGGAGATTTGAGATATGTGAATGCCGATGCTTCCGACCGGGTGATCGACAGTAAAGATAAAATGATCATCGGTGATCCTACCCCGGATTTTTACGGAGGGATTTTTACTTCTTTCCGGTATAAAAATTATACTCTGAGCGCACAGTTCACCTATTCTTACGGAAACGATGTTTACAATGCCGTTCGGCGGGTGGGCGAAAGTATGGTCGATTTTGCAGGACAGACCCGTGCCGTAAAAAATAGCTGGAATTACGAAGGGCATCAAACCACCGTACCTAAGGCGGAATATGGCGATCCGATGAACAACAGCCAGTTCTCTTCTCGCTGGATCGAAGACGGCTCGTACCTGAAATTAAAGAATCTGACCTTTAACTACGAGTATCCTTCCAAACTTTGGATATTCCGTAGTTTCCAGGCTTATGTTTCTGCTGAAAACGTGTTTACCCTGACTAAATATTTGGGTTACGATCCTGAATTTTCTTATTCCTACGACCACGGTATGCTGGGAGTAGATTATGGAAAAGTGCCTGGAGCCCGCACTTTCAGACTGGGTATCAGGTTGGGTATCTAATTGATTAATTATGGAAAAGATGAACAGAATGAAATTATATATCAGGCAAATAGCAGGGCTTTTCCTGGCTTTAACGGTAATGTCTTGCGAAAAAATGCTGGATGTGGATTCGACCACGTCGATTAAAGCGGAAGATCACTATTCTTCTACGGGCGAAGTATATGGCGCTTTTATCGGATTGGCGGCGGTATTTTCGAATGTAGCGGAACAAACGGTGGTATTGTCGGAGCTGAAAGGCGATCTTTTAGTGCCTACGGAGAATGCACCGGAGGACTTTTGGAATATTTACCGGTATAAAGCGGATAACAATACGGCTTATACCAGTTCGAAACCTTATTATGACATTGTAATCAATTGCAACGATTTTCTGCGTAGAATCGTGAAATACAACCGGGATGTTCCGGGGGATATTTCTGAAAATGTTTATAAAGGTATGGTTGCTGAAGCAATTAAATATAAGGTGTGGAGCCTTTTCACGATCGCACAGTTTTGGGGAGAAGCCGATGTTTATAACTCTAATCTTGAAGATAATGAGGGGGATGTGGCCGTGACGATGAAACTGGACGAGCTACCGGGTTATCTGCTGGCTTATCTGGATGGAGGAGAGGACGGGATCAATGCTACCTGGCCGCTGGATTGGAAATTGGTGCTGGATAATCCCGATATCGATTGGGAGGGATGCCGGCTTGAATACAAGGTGCTGAAAGGCGAATTGAATTTGTGGGCGGGCAATTATCAGGAAGCCGTCGATAATTTCATGGATATTATCCGGGTGGATAAGGACACCCGCCACGATTTGACCGATTTCTGGGGCGGATATTGGGTGGATATTTTTGTGAAAGATCCGGTGAATCTGAAAAAAGAGGTGATTACGGTCGCTCCTTTTAATGTGAACTACGGACAGGTGCACAAACTGCGTTCTTATTTTTCGAATGTTTCGCCGAATGTTTACTATATGGCGCCGACCGAGAAAGCGATGAAAATGTTCGAAAACCAAACCATGAACAATTATTCGCAGGGAGATGTCCGGGGATTGGGAGCTTCTTATGCTAAAGAAAACGGGAAATATGTCGTGAAGAAATATCATTTGAATAAGGATAAGGATGAATATTCCAGCGATGCGGCCATTCATGTTTACAGGGCTGCTCAAATCCATTTGAATGTGGCAGAAGCCTATTGCTTTATGGGAAAATTCGAGGAGGCTCTGACTTTTTTGGATAAAGGTTTGAAAAATTATTGGACGGGTAACCGTTTCAAGCCTCCTTTTCAGAATGTGAACTCGGAATTAAAGGATTGTAACGGAGTGCGGGGACGGGTGAACCTTTTGCCCCTGGAAAGCGAAGAGGTCTTTGAAGGATGTGTGAACAGCCGGGATTCCGTGCGCACGTTGTGTACTTATATTTCCGACGAGGTCGGGCTCGAACTCGCTTACGAAGGCAAACGCTGGCAAACGCTGATCCGGATGGCGAAACATTTGCAGGAACCTTCTTTCCTTTCCCGACAAGTCTCTGAAAAATTCCCGGAAGGAGAAAGGGATAGCTATAAAACTTTCCTGGATAACGAAGCGAACTGGTTTATTCAGGACACGAAAGATAAGGTCTTAAAATAAGTTGCTCACATTTAAAATCATATTCAGATGAAAAGAATAACATATAATTTATTTTTCCTGTTGGTTACGCTGGCGGCGCTGTTCTCCGGTTGTAGCAGGGATGGAGTCGATCAGGATTTTTCGGTGAAGACCGGATTCCGGCCGATAGCGGATCTGGAAGGGCAGGCAGGATACGGGGCGGCAGAATTCGAGTGGCGGTTGCCCGATAGCACGTCGTCGCTGTTTTGCATCGAAGTGGTTTATCAGACAGGCGATAACGAACCCTCCCGGCAGGTGATCTCCCGTTATAAGGACGGGGTGACGATTCCGGGGCTCGAGGCGGCGAATTATACATTTACGTTTACTTCAATCGGTGAAGATGGAGAAAAACAGGTAGAAGCTCCGATCAGTCTGGATATTATAGACTGGCGGAAAGAACCGCCCGCTCAAGTGACTTTAACCCGGCAGATGGTGGCTGAAAATTCGCTGATGTTGAACTGGACGAATCCCGGACACCGCACTTTCGATGCTGTGACCTTTGAAATCTACAAAGGGGACGAGTTGATCCAGAGTCATAAGATTCCGGCGGCAGAACAACCCGAATATATCTTTTCCGGATTGGAATTTCTGGTGGATAATTATAGTTTGAAGTATTATTCTGTCAGTCCCGTGGGTGTGTGTTCCGATACGGTGACCTGGAATTTTGTAACCGGGGACGTTCCTCCTGCCGTGCCGGAAGTCCGGGTAGATGTATCCGAATTCGATGCGGCTCATTGTGCCGATGTGGTTTGGGATAAAACGGCGGATATGGATACCGTATTGATCCGGTTCACCGATATGAACGGTGAAGCACGCGAATGCCGTTTCGATGCAAACCGTTGGGGATATTTATCGTTGCTTCCGGGAGGAACGGTGGAACTGGAAATTCAGGTGAAAGGAACGAACGGAACCTGGTCGTTCCCGAAAAAGCAAAAGATAAAAACCCGTTTGACGGAAGAAACTTATTTACCCAAAATCCCGAACGGCCCGCAAAGCAATATGTCGAAATTGTCGGAAGCGATGTATCAGACATTGGGCCGGGGTACGGCAGCCGAATTTAAGCAAAATAATAATTGGCTGGAAGAATATTCGTTCAAAGAAATGGCGGAATTGGTCGATTTTGCCTGTATCTGGGAAATCTACCATGTAGATGAAATACACTTGTTCGTAAATCTCGAAGTGCTGAAGATACAGAGTTATGGAAGCCTTACGATGGCGAACTGCCCGTCTGTCGAAGAATTCAGGACATTGATCGACCGTTTGCCTAAAATTAAGGAGTTGCAAGTGGTGGGAGGTTACCCGATTTATAAGAAACTGGAGACCGAATTTGCCAATCACCCGAAAATTAAATTCAAAAAGATTTAAGGACAGGATTGTATAACAAGCTAAAACATTCGATTTATGAATAAGATATTGATATTATTATTGGCGGTTTGCTGTTTCTTTTCCTGTAAGGACGAGACGACAGAAAACGATATTTTTATACCGATACTCGAATTATCACAAGACACGTTATTGCTCGATTCGGCAATGACCAGCACCAAGATCACGGTGACGACCAACGGCGATTATTGGGAAGTGGAAGTTCCGGAGGGGATCGATTGGGTGGAATATTCCACCAATAATGTGCCGGGCGCGACTTATCTGGTATTGAAAGTGGCTCAAAACAAAGGAGCCGTGGAACGGACGGCAGAAATAAAAGTGCTGGGGCAGGACATAGAGAAGGTCGTTTGGGTGAAACAGATGGGCTCCGACCCTGTGATTATCACTTCGGCCGAGAATTTCACGATCAAGGACGATACCACGACACTGAAATTGTATGTACGCTCCAATCTTACCTTCGAGGTGCAGATCCCCGATACCACGGCCTGGATTCATAATCTGGGAAGAGATACGGAGGATTCGACGCTTTATACCTTCGGGATAAATCCGAACGGCTACGACGACCGGAACGGCTTTATCATTTTGCAGGGTTTAAGCCACAACCTAAGCAAGATGATCCCGGTAAGCCAGTCGGGCAGAAAAGAGTATAAGCCGGGAAATTCTGCGGCTGTGGAGGGTTTGGTGAAACTCACCGTGACGAAGGCTTCGGATTATTGCGTGACGACTCCGTCGGGCTGCCATCAGGATGCGACTGTGGATGCCGCGAAAACCATAGACGGCGACCTGAACACGATGTACCATTCGACCTGGGCGCACACGAAGGATGAAGATTATCCGGTGACTTTGGAATATGAGTTCGATGAATCGTCGAAATACCTCGATTACATTATTTGTACTCCGCGCGATGGAAACGGTGCGTTTAAAACGGGGGAAGTGTGGTATAAGACCAGCGATTATTCCAAATATACGAAATTGTGCGATTTCGATGAAGAAGGCAAAGGGAAACCGTTTACGATTAAATTTCCGGAAGGTATCGAAAATCCCCGGGGTGTAAAATTTGTATTGGGACCGGGAAAAAACGGAAATGTGGCTTGCCGTGAAATGGAGTTTTATTATGTGGGGCGTTTGGATACTTCGCTGGATGCTATTTTCACCGATCATTCCTATTCTGAGCTTAAACCGGGAGTGACTTACGAGCAGATTGCCGCCATTGAAAACAAGTTTTATGCGAACATTGCCAAATACCTGTATCATCATGAATATCCGATGTTCCGGATTTTGGAATGCGAACCTTATCAAGAACCTCAGACCATTCAGAAGGACTATAAGATCAATCCGTATAGCGAGCTGGATAATGCTACGGGCATTTACGTGAAAAGCGGGGAAGAGCTTTTGGTATTCATGGGGCCGGCGAACGGGGAAGAGGTCGGTTTGAGCGTAGTGGATTTCAATAAAGGATACAGCAAATCCGATTATTCTTTGGTCGAAGGGGTAAACCGTATCGAGATGACCGGAGAAGGATTGGTGTATATCATGTATAACACGAATAATTATAAAACAGCGGCTCCGGTGAGAGTGCATATCGCTTCCGGCGGTACATTCAACGGCTATTTCGATGTGAATAAGCACACCGATGCCGATTGGGATAAGATTTTGCAGGGTACGGTGACGAACCATTTGGATGTATTGGGACACCGGATGCATCTGGTTTTCCCGGTAGAGGCGTTTCGGGCTTATGTGTCCAGCCCGACGGCTTTAATGGGGACATGGGACGAGATTGTGACTTTGGAGCATCGGCTGATGGGATTGGAAAGATATAACAAGCCGATCAAGAATCGTTTACTGGGGCATGTGATCTATCAGAAAAACGAGCCGGACGCTTACATGTATGCCACGTCTTACCGAACGGCCTATATCGAATATACGATGTCGAAAATCTGTGATGTGAAACAGTTGCGGGCGGTGAATCAAAATGCGAGTGGCGACGATGTGATCTGGGGACCGGCGCACGAGATCGGGCATGTACATCAAACCCGTCCGGGATTGAAGTGGATCGGGACGACCGAAGTGACCAACAATATCCATTCCCTGTGCGTGCAGACCACCTGGGGGTCGCGTTCCCGTTTAGACCGGGGAGGATATTATCAAAAAGCCTTCAATGATATTGTTGTCGGCGGGATTCCTCACGGGGCGGAAACGGATCCGTTCTGTAAATCCGTTCCTTTCTGGCAAATGTATTTGTATTCCAAGAAAGTCTCCGATAATCCGTATTTGTATGAAGATTTGCATGAACAGATACGCAATGAAGTGGATCCTACGGAAAACAAAAACGGAACCTGCCAGTTGAATTTTGTGGAGAGATGCTGCGATATTATGCAGTTGGATTTCACGGATTATTTCAAAGCATGGGGATTATTGAAGGAAGTGAATCTGGAGATCGACGATTATGCCAAAGAAATGCTGACCTGTACCGCGGAACAGGTGGCTGCCGTAGAAGCCCGGATTAAGGCGAAAGGCTACGCGAAAGCTCCTGCGGGATTGGTCTATATCACCGACGGGACGACGGATGTGTTTAAGAATCGGTTGGCGATCGTGCCGGGAAGCAGTTCGATGTCCGGGAATAAGGTGACTTTGACGGATTGGAAAAATGTGGTGGCTTATGAGGTTTATTCCGGCGGTGAATTGAAAATGGCCGTTCCTGCCGTTGCTCCTGCCGTATCGGCTTCGACTGTATTCACCGTCAATGCTTCGATTTCCGGCGCGGAAGTGAAAGCCGTGAGCTGGGATGGTCAGAGAGTAGAGGTTACATTCTAAAGAATAAAAACGGAAAGATATGAAAATAAACAAGTTACTATTATTGATGTCGGCTTGCCTGGGAGGTGCGTTTTATGCTTGTGAAGATTCTTCGGTGAAAGATGATTTTAATTATCAGGATACCGTGGAGTTTGAAAGAGAGAAAATGGTGTTTCAGGAAAATGCCGATACCGTGCAGATCCCGGTGATCATTTCCGGGTTTGCTAAAAACGATGTGGAAATCACCGTGGAAGTCCGGAGGAAAGAAGAATTGACGGCAAGAGAGGATACGAATTTTATTTTACTGGAAAAGACGGTATATATTCCGAAGGATGGGAGCGCAACCAGTATTCCGATGAAAATCATCGACGATCATGTTGTGAATCCGGACCGTTCTTTCGACTTGGTGATTAAATCTGTTGTCGGGGCCGAAAAAGCAAGGATTTCGCAGGTTTGCCGCGTGGTGATCGCAAACGAAGATTTCTGGCCGCTGGTAACCATGGGTAAAACGAACTACCAGACAACGGAGCATGACGACCAATTGGTTATTCCATTGACGGCGGCGGGCATTTTCTATCAGCCTACGCAAGTGGCGGTGCAGGTAAATTCGGGCACGGCGGTAGAAGGCACGAATTTTACGATCGACCGGAAAAATTTCACTTTCGACAATGAGCATACAGCCGACAGTATCGTGGTGAAGCTGGCTCCGCTGGAATTGCAGGAGGATTGCTCTTTTGAACTGAATCTGGAGATAACGGACGGTTTACCCGGTAAGGTGAAGACCAGTAAAGTGGTAATTAAAGATGTAAGAAAATTTGTCGGTTTCCCGTCGGAGAAAATCAAGATACTTAAAAATGAGAAAGACGCTCAGGTTCCGGTGGTGATCGGCGGGGTGCGTTCTCCGCGCGACCTGGTGGCGAAGATCAGCGTTAAATCGTCGGGTAGCCTGGTGGAGGGATCGGATTTCACCTTGAGCGACAATGTGCTTACCACCAAAGGGGATACGGTTTTATTCACAACTGTTCATTTCACGACAGACGGGGATTTAAGCGGCGACCTGATCGAATTGCAAGTGGAGGAAGTGACCGGAGGCGATATAGACGAGACGATTCCGGCGGCGACATTGGGCGTTGTGGAAGGAGTGGAATTTAACAGAAGCAACTGGGAAATATTGAGTTTCACTTCGGAGGAACCGAGTGCAGAAGGCAGTAGTAATGGTAAGGCGATCCATTTGATCGACGGAAGTTCCCGGGACGACCGGGGATTGGGCACTTTCTGGCACAGCCGTTGGGGGAGTGAGCCCTATGGTGTGCTTCCTTACGAGTTTGTGATCGATATGCACGAGCAAGTGAAGGTAGGAACCGTCAGGCTTTACCGCCGTCAGCCTTCTAATAGCGCTGTTAAGCTGGCTACTATCGAAATCAGTGATGATAATGTGAATTGGAGTCCTATGTATGATATGGATTTTACGACGACCGATCCGGATAATAGTAAAATCCTGGATTTACCGACTGTACGTACAGCCCGCTATATACGCTTAGGCATTCCTAACCGGGGGGGAAATGGTAACACGGCGAGTCTTGCCGAACTGATGTTATTCGGATTGCCTCTGGAACCCAAATAATGGTTTAGTATTCAAAATTTAAGGTGCGTATGTAGCGAAGGGTGGCTTTTAGGGCCACCCTTCTTTTTTAGTTAAAATAGAGAAAGAAGAGTAAAAATAATCTTGCAGAGTGTTTTTAATTATATAGATTTGCCTATGCGATTGCTTTGAATGTGAATGATAATCATCGGTTTGCTGTTATTTTTATTAATATGTTCATTAAATTTTTCTTTTTTTTACTATTATTTGCTCCTGTTTTATTATGGGGGCAGGAGCGGTTCTATTTTTCCAGGCTCGATGTAAAAGAAGGTCTTTCAAATAGTTCTATTACTTCTATTTTTCAAGATAACGACGGTTATTTGTGGTTCGGCACTTCGAACGGCTTGAATAAATTCGACGGTTACCGTTTTAAAATTTACCAAAAAGACGGAGTGGAAGGGAATAGTTTATCCGATAATGAAGTAAACGATATCGACCAGGATTCGAGCGGGCATCTTTGGATATTGACCCCGTCGGGGATAGATTGTATCGATCATGAAACCGACGATATCAGGCATTATCGGAATGGGAAGAGGCATTTCAGGCATATGATATGCCATAGGGGAAATATTTTGGCATTTACCGATACGGCTGTGTATGGTTATGACCGTTTGAAGGATACTTTTAACCGGATAGAAATGCCTTTTTCGATCCGGTCTTCGATTTCTGCCGTGACGAAGGATGCCGGAGAAAAGCTTTATTTGGGAACTTCCGGCGACGGTGTTTGGATCTGCGATTCCGGTCTTCGGTTTTTCCGGCATATTCCGGCCGGGCAATCGGCGGGGAACATTACCCGGGATGTCGTTCGCAACCTTTTGATCGATGCCGATGAAAACCTGTGGATTACCCTGGATAAAACCGGGATCGAACGCTATCATTTACCGACCGGGACTGTGACGCGTCCCGTTACCACGAACTATAATGCCATAGGGCATCATATCCGTGTGGCGATCGATTGGGACGATCGCTACCTGTTGCTGGGAACATTTAACGGATTGGCCTTATTGGATAAGCATACGCTTGCCATTGTGCCTGTTCCTTCCAATCTGGGGGAAAAAGGCGGGCTTAGCCACTATTCTGTGTATCATCTTTTTAAAGACAGACAGCAAACGCTTTGGGTGGGGACTTATTCCGGAGGGATCAATTACCACAACCGTTACAATAACCGTTTCGAATGGATCACGGCTAAACAATTTTCAGGGGTGTTTCGGAAAGGTGGGGAAGACCGGAACGGGAAACTATGGTTTGCCACCGAGGGGGGCGGATTATTGTATTACGATCCCCAAACGGGAGAACAGAAAAACTATTTGCTGAGATCCGGTAATTCGGTCTATTATAATAATTTGATTAAAACGCTGCTCATTTCGGGAGATTCTATTTTTTGTACGACTTTCGGCGGCCGGGTTTATTCTTTTTCTCCGCGTACGGAAAAGTTCCGTTTGTTGTACGATTTTAAATACAATGATATTTATTCCCTTTATCAGGATTCGAAAGGCCGGCTTTGGATTCCCACGAATACGAAATCGGGTTTGGTCGTTGCCGACGGGAGCTCGGTAACCGGGTATTTTAAGATCGACGGGCAGCAACGGAAATTCATGTCTGCTTCGGTTGTTCAGGAATTATCGGAAAACCGTTTTCTGATAGGTACCTGGAACAACGGTTTTTATCTTTATTCCCCCGCCGAGGAAAAAGCAGTGCATTTTGCCAACCGGGAATTGGGTGTTCCATTACATGAAAAAATTTATGTGTCCGCCTTTTATGTCGATTCCGGAAAAGATATCTGGGTTTCGACCAACGGACACGGATTGTGGCGGTTCGATGCCGGATTGAATTTAAAAAAGCATTATACCGCCGAAGATGGAATGACGGACAGGCAGGTGTATTACACCACTCAGGATAAGCAGGGGTATTATTGGGTGATGACCTGCCACGAGCTGTATCATTTGGATAAGGAGGGAGAAGTGATAGGCCGTTTTAATGCCCGGAATGGGATAGAATTGCAGGAGTTCAGTATTTTTTCCGGCCTGACCACCGGGAACGGGAAACTATACCTTTCGGGGATGAACGGTTTTCAATGTATCGATCCGTTGGAATTAAGGCATAACACGGAGAAACCTCCTGTCTTGCTAACGTCTTTGTATATCAATAATCGGGAAATCACCCCGCAGACGGCTCATTCCCCGCTCACGAAAAAATTGCAGCAAACCCGGAAACTGGTGTTGAATTACAATCAAACCAATATCAGTATCGGATATACGGCATTGAATTATATTTATCCCGAACAGAATCAATATGCTTATAAACTGGAGGGGGCGGACACGGAATGGAATTATGTGAAAAACCGCCGGGAGGCATTTTATAGCAATCTGCCGCCGGGTTCTTACCGTTTTAAGGTGGTCGCTTCGAATAACGACGGGGTATGGAACGACGAAGGTACCAGCCTGCAAATCGTGGTGCTGCCTCCCTATTGGCTACGTTGGTGGGCTTATCTGGCCTATGCCCTGATCGTCGGGTTTATTTTATGGAAATACACCGCCTGGATACATAAAAAGAGAGAACTTGAAACCCGTTTGCGTATCAGGCAGATGGAACAGGAAAAACAGGAGGAACTGAATCAGGAGCGTAACCGGTTTTTTACCCATGTAACTCATGAGCTTAGAACTCCCCTGACCTTGATATTGAATCCTGCCGAGGAACTGGCCGAGGAACAGATCATGGTGCCGGAAATGAAAAAATCGGTAAACCTGATTTTGCAGAATGCCCGCCGTTTGCTGTCGTTGGTGAATAACCTGATGGATATACAAAAACGCCGTACCGGGAAAAAAGAGTTGCAACTTTCCAGTTTCGACTTTAAAGAATTTTTACAGGAGATATACTATAATTTCCAGACTACCGCCCAGAGTCGTAATTTTTCTTTCCGTTTGGATTTTCCTTATTCGTCTTTGTTGGTGACTTATGACCGGGAAGAGTTGGAAAAAGTGTTTTTCAATTTGCTTTCCAATGCTTTTAAATTCACTCCTGCCGGAGGGGAAATCGTGATCGGAGGGAAAGTTATTTCACCGGACGACCGTCCCGGTCTGCCGGAGCGGGTTGTTCCGGATTTTTCGGAAGCAGAACAGTGGTTGTATGTGATAGTCAGAGATTCGGGGATCGGGATCCGGGAGGCCGACCGGGAAAAATTATTCGAGCCTTTCGGACATTCGTCCGACGACCTTTACCAAAAAACGACAGGAAGCGGTATCGGGTTGAACTTGTCGCGCATGATTATAGAGCAGCACCGGGGTAAAATATATGCCAGTCCTTTAGAGCCGGGTACGGAAATCGGTGTGTTGTTGCCTTTGTGTTATCAGCCTGAAATCTATCCGGAAATGAGTGCGGTGATCGGGAAGGATATGGAAGAAGATTCGAAAGAAGATGGCATATCCCCCGATACGACGATTCTGCTGGTGGAGGATAATCTGGAGATATTGGATTATTTGCGTAGGAAGTTGCAGGTTACTTACCGGGTGGTTACGGCTGTCAATGGGCAGGAAGCTTTTGAAGCGGCAGAGAAATATATGCCCGATATGGTCATCAGCGATGTGATGATGCCTGTGATGAGTGGGGTGGAATTGTGTATGAAAATAAAAAACACCATTAGCCTGAGCCATATCCCCGTAATCCTGCTGACGGCTAAATCGCTGGCTATGCACGTAGAGGAGGGTTTCGACGCCGGAGCGGACGATTATATCGTAAAACCGTTCAGTTTGTCGCTGCTCCGGGTGCGTATCCGGAATTTATTGGCGGGAAGGCAACGGATGCAGGCCGTTTATTATAAACGTTTTTCTTTGGAAAACATCGGGATTAAAGTGGAGTCTATCGACGATATGTTTATGAATAAATATATGGAAGTAGTGCGGAAACACATAGCCGAACCCGATTTCGGTATAGATGAAATTTGCCGGGAAATCGGACTGAGCCGTGCTAATTTCTATCGGAAGGTAAAAGCGATAACGAATCTCACACCGGTGGAGATGATCCGGAATATCCGGCTGGAAACCGCGGCGCGCTTGTTAAAAGAAAGCAGTCTGTCGATTTCGGAAATTGCTTTTAAGGTAGGCTTCAACAATCATTCTTATTTTACCAGTTGTTTTAAAACTCTTTACGGTATTTCGCCTACGGAATATCAGGAGAGAGGAAAGGAATAGATATAAAAAAATCTCCCTTTGGCGATTGTGTCAAAGGGAGATTTTTAGGATTATTCTTTTCCGCTCACACTAAATTCCGCCCAGCACGGATTACCTCCGCTGGTTTTGGGATTCAGCACTTCGCACTTCACATAGCGTGCCCGGAGCCATTCTTCCTCTTCCGCTAATTCGAAGTTTTGCAGCCTGTCGCCGTTGGTTTCCAGATTGGCTTCCAACAAGAGTTGCCAGCCCGCGAAATTAGGATCGAATTGGCCGGAACCGTCAACCGGAGCCTGAGTCGATATATATACTTTTAATGTGCCGGGGCGTGTGTTTGCCGATCCGGTTCCATCACGTTGGGCAAAGGAGACTCCTCCGAGATTGTATTCTTTTTGCATATCGAATACCACGTAACCCGGCCATGATTTTCCATTGTCGGCAGATGTTGCGAATTTGGTTTTCAAATCGTCGTCCAATAGAAGCTGAGGTCCGTAACTGCTTGCACTTCCATATTGTTTTGGGAAAAAGCCCAGAATCGTCCAGTCTGCCCGGCTGATCGGTTTCGGACCGCAGTCGTATTCGGGATTCGGGAATTGTGTAGGATCGGGTTCGTGATAAATATCTACGATAGAAGGATCGGTTACTGGCCCGTAGTCGAACGATTTCCAGAATTCACCTTTGTCGAGCCCCCGTTCCGTAGTTTCCCATGCCGGGAATTTACCTAAATAACACCGGGCTTCTTTGGATATTTTGAATCCCCAGTCATCGAAGAACGGCAATAGGTTTGCATTGGCGTATTCACATACTCTCCGGGCGAAGAAATCGCGTTTTTCCTGGTCGCTGCTTGTGGATTCTGTGCTGGTGCGGTTTTGTATCCCGAGGTATTTATAAACGCCCCAATCCAGCCCGTACGCCAGTTGGACGAAAGGAACGAGTAATTGGCCTACGGTGAGGTCTGTGGTGTTGTCTTTCGTGTCGTTCGGAGTGTTCAGCACATAGTTTTCCACTGTCGCTTTAAATTCGTCCAGACGGGAACCGGTTGCCCAATAACCGCAAAACCGGCAATACCAGCTAAAAATATTCAGGTTACAGGTCACTTCTCCCAATCCATTCCATTTCCATTTCGGATTTTGGAAATTATGCCCGATTTCATGCCATAATCCCCACATATTTCCAGCTTCCAGCTCTTCCGGTTGTACCCACCTTTGATCCGAGTTCCAGCCTGCCACGAACGGATAGCCCGAGTGGGCGGCTCCCCCGCATTGCTGGATGTCGAGGCACACTCTCCAAGGGGTCAGGATAGCCCGCATATTATCGGGGGCATTGGGGTCCTGGCTGAATCCGAATACTTCGTCGTAGCTATAATAAATGAATTTATCGTAGAATTCCACTAATCGTTGCGGGTCGTTTACCGTTTTCAGCATTTCCAGCGGGAACGTGCAGATAAATCTTTCTCCTCTGAGTTCTCCCCAGGGCACGGAAGTTTGAGCAAGCATGTTTTTCCATTCCTGTGCGTTACCGCCTTTTATAAAATCCGGCGATTTGACACAGCCCTTAAAACCAAAAGTATGTTCGCCTTCGACCTGCTGAGGGAAAATCAGATATACCTGTCCGCCGAAGTAGCTCGATATTTTATTTTCGCCTGCTTCCAGCTTGCCTTTGACGTATATTTTGTAGTATCTTTTCTGGTTTTCTACAGCATCGCCTCCCACACAGGGGTGATCGAGGTCGCAAGGCCAGACTCCGATACGGTATTCCACACCGGTTAATCCGGCGGGAACATTTACTGTGATCACTTCCGCTGCCGGAGCATACAATCCCGTGCTAAAGAAAGGCGTAGGATTCGAACTGTTCGGCGAAGGTTTTTTATAATAGGGTTTCAATGTAATCGTCGTATCCTGGATTCTTCTTTCCTGTTTCGATATTTCTCCAGGGAATACAGCTACCCATTCCCGGTGGGGATTGGCGATAGTTTCTACCCATTCGGGTAAAGTTTCTTCGGGTTCTACCGGTTTTTCGATAACCTGAAGCGGGTTTTCATCTGCTATTTTTCCTTCTTCGCAGGATTGTCCGGCAACGATCAGTAAAAGCAGCGTGGCGATTAAATTTATTTTTTTCATACTCCGTTGTTTAATTGTTTATGATAAATTACGGATTCCATTTTTTCAGTTTTTAAGCGGGTCGTAAGGGATAAACCAATTTTCTTTCGATTCCAGAAATTCGGTGTATTTTTCCCTTTCGTTTACCGGGAATTTCTCTTTTATCAGTCCGGTTACGAAATCGCTGCCCCAATATCTTCCCATCCGGATCAACGCTCCCCAGCGTTTACCTTCGAAAGCGAGTTCCAGCGTGTATTCGTTTAAGATCAGGCTGTCGATCTGCTGCCTTTTGATCAGCATTTGTTGCTCTTCGGGCAGGCTGGAAACCAATTGTTCTGTCCCGTCCAGCTTTACTTTTTCAGGCAATACGTGCCGTTTCAGATTTACTCGTCCCCGTACGCCTGCATTTTCCACCAGCAAGGGACTGTATAACGGCGAGTTGAACGGGCGTTTCAGGAAACCGCCGGGGGTGACGTATTGTATAACCCCGTCGTTCAGAAATGCCATGGCTTCTTCCTGTAAGTCGCAATGATTCAATGCTTCGGCTATCATGAGGTGGATTTCTGCCGCCCTGTAAATCGGAATATAATGATCCCGTTCGTGGGGTGCTTTTCCCCGGTGATATTTAATAACTACCGTATCGCCGTTTTCTACTCCGATATTGATTTGTTTTCTCGTCTTGTCACCCGTTCCTTCTGCAGCGTCGATTTTCCATTCCTGTATATCGAATAATTCATTCAGGCGGGATGCAGGTTTCAGGTAATAGACATTCGGGCTGATATTCGAGAAATAATATTGCAGCTTGTTTTGTTGCTGTTTAATAGCATCGAAAGGTACTACCGTAACCAATTCCTGTAAATTGGAAGCAATGGAATTGGTGAAAATGTCCGAATAGTTGCCGCTTTTTTTCACAATAAAATCTCCGTTCCCGTTTTTAATCACATTCTGCAGGAATTCGAAAGCGGTGTAATAATCGCCTTTCCATAGATATAATTCTCCTAACAGGGCATTCGGATTCACCCCGAAACGAATCCATTCGTCTCCCTGAATGTTGGTAATATCCCTCCATACTAAACTTTTCTTTCCGTCGATCCCGTTGAAACCGTTTTCCATGGAATAGATCACCTGATCGATCAGATCGTTGAAAGCCAGCATTTGTCCTCTGCCGAGGTCAGTGTAATCGGAAAGGGAATAATCGTGATAAAGTGCTTTCCCGTAGAGCTTGCCGAGAGTGAGATAACTCCACGCCCGGTAGCGGATTGCTTCCGAAATCATTCCTTCGAGCACATTTACCGGGATTGCTCCCGGATTTTCTTTTTCATATTGCAGAGCGTGGCGGATAAAATCGTTGCAGTTGATAATTAACTTGTAATAGGGATCGGGAGCTACCGATTTATTGCCGTTTCCTGCCTGAAACCGGAATATATCCCAAAGCTCGACCGGGGCGTTGGAAGTGGGGGTGGTTAATCCACCCATTAATTCCGACAGAACGATGTAGTGTTCCGCGGCTTCCTGAAAACGTACTGCATTCCCGATAAAAGAACTGTAAACTTCGTAATATTCGTGATAGTTCTGGTCTTCTTTCAGGATGTTGTTGGGCTCCACGTCGAAAAAATTCTGACATGCCGTACAACTCAGGAGGCCGGATAAACAAAGGATTGAAACTATATTTCTCATAATCATTGTAGTTATTGGTTAGAAATTCAGTTTTACACCGAGGCGTACACTGCTTGCCGTTGGAATTTTTCCCTGGTCGATTCCTTGTAATTGTGAAGAATACGACCATGAAAATTCAGGATCTAACCCCAGGTATTTGGTGAAAGTCAAAAGATTGTCGCCGCTCAGGTAGATTTGCAGCTGCCGGATAAAACTCAATTCCCTGGGGAATGTGTAACTTAATGTCACGTTTTTCAATTTCAGGTATGAACCATCCTCGATCCAGCGGGAAGAGAAGCGGTTGTTCCCTGCCGGATCGCCGTAATTAGCACGCGGCATATCGGTGATCTGCCCGTAGTTGTTCCATCTCCGGGCGGCTGTTTCGGTTTGGTTGATAAAACCATCGAGAGATTCGAGGTTCCGTCTTGTTACATTGTAAATTTCGTTACCGTAACTGTAAGAGAACAACGCTGAAAGCTCTAATCCCCGGTAACGGAATCCTGTATAAAATCCTCCGAAGAAATCGGGAGTGGCCGATCCCAAAATCGTGCGGTCTGCATCGTCGATCACGTGGTCGCCGTTCCGGTCGGCAAAATGGATATCACCTGCCTGAAAGCTATTTCCATTGTAAGAAACAAGCCCGGCTGCGTCGGCATCTTCCTGCGTGGAAAACACTTCGCCTGCTTCGAATCCGTAGAAAGCGAAAGGCGATTCACCCACCTGTGTGATTAATTGGCTGCCGTCCGAGAAGTCGGTAATCATACTTTTTTCTCCGCCCAGGCTGCTGACTTTGGTTTTATAATGGGTGATGTTTCCTCCGGCATACCATTGAAATTGTCCGCGTTGCAATAGATTGAGGTGTAGCGAAGCTTCCACCGCATCGGTTTTCAATTTTCCGGCATTGGTAAACATACGTCCGTAACCGTAAGCAGAAGGCATTTCTTTGCCGAGCAACATATCGCGGGTATTCTCCCGGTAGTAGTTCAGGCTAAGCGCAAGCCTCCGTCCCAGCAGGGAAAAGTCGATTCCGGCATTATAGCTTTCCACTTTTTCGGGTTTCAGCCGGCTGTTGGGGATATTTTCTTTCACCATACCCACTATATCGTGAAAAGGCTGATTTACGTAATAGTTCTGCGAATATACCGAAGAGTAACGGCTGTTGCCCAGAACGGCCCATGCGCCTCTTACCAGAAATTCGTCTATCCCGTTCACATCTTGCAGGAACACCGTATTTTTCAGGTTTATTCCCAGATTTACACCGGGCAGCCATTGCAGGCGTACGGCGTTTTTCCCGGTGGACGAAGCTGCGTCGGCAGCCAGGGTGGCCGATAAGTAGAATAGGTGGTTATAGTTATAATACAACCGGGCATACGCGTTCATCCAATTCCAAATGTCTTCGTACCCGTCGATTTTCTTACCGTAGTCCGATTCCGAGCGGTCTAAGGTTTTGTAAAAATCGGAGGTCGTATTGACGACTTCGGCGTGGTCGTATTCGCGGCGGGAAGTGATTAGCTGGTAACCCAGGCTCGCTGTCACGTTGTGTCTTTCCTTGAATGTATGTTTATAGCTTCCTTGTGCTTTGGCATAGATATTATACCCCAGCCCGACGCCTCCTCTCACGGTGTTATGAGCGTACCCATCCATAAGCGGTGCGATGGAAGGCTGGCTTTTACCGGGAACAAACAGGTTTTCTGAATTATAGTTATAGTATATACCCAGCATGGCATCGAAATTGAATTTGGTGTTCGGCTGATAGTTCAGGGCGATGTTTCCCAAAATATCGTAAGTTTTCATCGTCGCTTCCACCTGTTCTACCACCGCTCTCGGGTTACTGATACCGAACTGGCGGACGGTATCGAAACGGGATACCCGGTTTCCATACATATCCTTTTCCCAAACACCCAAAACCGGAGCTTTATACAAAGCTGCGAGTAAAGGATTGGTTTGGGGGATCATTCCCTGTTCCTGCAAATGGCTCTGCACATAGCTGAATCCGAAAGAAGCGGACATCTTTACTTTGGCCGATACGTTCAGGTCGGCGTTCAGGCGGGTATAGTATTTGGATAAGTCGGTGTTTTTCACCACTCCGTTATTGCGTAAATATCCGGCGGTGAGATTATATTTGGCGATCTCGTCCCCTCCCTTTACTTTCAAGATGTTTTCCGTGGAAAAAGCGCATTGGTTATAGATTTCGTCCTGCCAATCGGTGTTGTTTCCATAGATGTGCCGATAATAGTGCTGATAATCGTAATCGTCTTTTAGAAAAGGAAATAAAGCTACTAACTCATTGGTGTTTGCCACTTTGGTTTCCCCTACATCTACCAGATAGCTTTTGAATCCGTCGGCATCCAGCATCGGGTAACGTTTATTCATCCAGGTCAGTCCGTTGATTGTTTGGAATTCGACTTTGGTTTCCATATCGCTGGCCTTATCGGTTTCGATGAGAAGTACCCCGTTCGAGCCCATAGAGCCGTACATGGCTGCATCCGCTCCCTGCACGAATGTGAAGCTACGGACATCTTTTAGAGATACAGGCATCAGGATATTTTTGGAATACCCGGAAATCACCGGGGATTCTTCCATATCCGGCAACAGGGGAAGCCCATCGACCACGATCAGCGGGGCATTATTGGCTGAGAGGCTCCGGATACCCCGTAAATTCAGGTAAGCACCTTCGCCGGGCATACCGCTTTTTTCGAGGGCCTGTACACCGGGAATCGTTCCATAGAGGGTTTCGTCGAGAAACGGTTTGGCATTGTTCAGGTCTTTCAATCCCCGTGAAAAAGGATTACCTGTGCGGTCGTAATGGTTTACCTGTCCTAAAGGCAACGTGTGTTCCGGGTGGAAAGCCGGCGTATTCACGTCGAGCAGATAAACTTCTAACTGTTCCCGTCCGTTCACCGGAACTTCTTTCGACAAATAAAGATAGCTTTCGAAAAGCAGGGTGGTGTGCTTTTTATTTACCTGTATGATAAATTCACCTTTTTGATCGGTGACGACGGATTTTTTAGCATCCGCCGACCATACCCTGGCCGATTCGATCGGGGTTTTGTCAGTGGCGCGCATGACTTTACCTTTGATCTCTGTCCATTCCTGAGCCCAGGAAACAGAGGCCATTAATAGCAAACAAAGTGTTAAATATATGATTTTCATAGTCTTGTGTGTTTATTAATACATCTCATCCCGGTTGGCAACCAGCTTGATACCCCGGATGTTAATATTTTTATAGCTTCCTGAGGCCCAGATGAGGAAATTAAACCGTAGGTCCTTTGTAGGTTTGGTGAGCTTAATCGTCCCCACGATACCTTGATAGTAGCTGCTTGCAACGTCTGTCTTGGAAAAAGTGGATTGCGAAACCTGTTCCTGTAAAGTTTGGCTATACCGTCCGTCCGGTTGAAGCAGGGTACCTTCTACGGCATCTGAAATCACAGAAATCGTGATCGGTACGGCTGAATAAGAACGGAGCCACACATATACATCGTAAGTTCCCGGATATAATAACGTGGGGATCACTTTGTTTTTCATATCCTTTTCCAAAATGGTAAATTCTGCATATACGGTGTCTGTTTCCGTATTACGTGAAGAATGTGCCCGCCACCAGGTGTTCGAAACGTCTTGTGCATAGGGGTTTTTGTTGAGCTGTGCATCTACGTAGATGATTTCGGACGAAGTGGTGGTATAACCTTTTCCCCCGTATGCGAAATAGGTTTCCCGTTCCGTAGCCGTAGCCCGTTGCCAAAGGTCGGGAATGATGTATTCCACGTCTTTTAGCAAAGAAGATTTGGGGAAGACGAATTTCGTAACCGGATAGATCAGCCCGTTGCTGACGGGAATCACTTCTGCCCGGTTCACTTCCTGGATGTCTGTACGCCAATGTTTGTTGTAGATAGAATAAATACTTTTATCTTTGTCGTAAACCGAAAGTTCACCCGAATAAATCAAAGCTTTCAACCACCAATCGTTCATTTCCTCTTTCAATTCTGTTGAAAGGGTATCCGCCAGCAAATAATTTTTCATTTCTTCGAAAGCCTCCAGTATGACCTGGTTGTCCGGTAACATAATCGTACTTTTGGTTTCTTCATCGCGTATGCTTCCGATGAAATTGTTGTGGATGACAAAAACAGAATCGTAAATAGTGTTTCCGGTGGGATCTACTCCTATCGGGAAACTGCGTTCGATGTCGAATATCGTGTCGTTGCGTGCCAGCAAGGAGTCGCGTAACATGGAATAGCTATCCGGCAGGGACTCGATATATTCGTATAGGTTTTTCCGGGGAATGATCAGGCCGGCTATTTCGTGAATCACGCCATTGCTGCAAACTTGATTGGTCGAAACGATATCTATTCCGTCCAGCATAAATCCGTCCGTATCGATACCCATAAAAAGATTTTTCCCTGCTAAGGTCTGAATCTTTTTCCCGTTTTCAAATTTGGGGTAATAAATAGGCATGTAGTTCAGCATATTCAAGGCGATCTGCTTTTTTTCCTTGTCGCTCCATTGGCCGAGTTCTTCCGGCGTGGGCATGTTCTTGTTATCCACAGCCCATACCGTAAGGATTTGATTGGCATTCAGCGTGTCCAGCACTCCCGTTTCTTTTAGGAAATCGGTAAATGCTGAATATCTTTCCTCAAGGGAAAGGAAAACCCCGAGCTTTTCGGGAGAGCCTTCCTCCGTCCCTTCCTGCTGGCCTTTATAGTGTCCGTCCCAATCATCCTGGCAGGAAATTAGGGCGGTTACCAGCATAATAATCAATACTAATATCTTATTTTTCATAGTCGTTTACTTTATCGGTTCAAACATTATAAAATCCAATTCGATGATTCCGGATTTTACCGAAGCCAGCCGGACCACATGTTTCTTGGTTTCACGGAATTCGAAATCTCCCAATTCATGTGTTTTGTTGCTGTATCCGCCTTCTGCTACCAGAGGCGATCCGGCTTTTTCCCCGTCGAAGAACACTTGGTAAGTTCCTCTGGTCGGACCGATCGGGGTACGTATTTTCAGTTTGTATTTTCCTTTGATGATTACCGGGGTGTTTATTTCGATCCAGCCGATATTACCCGTGTTTACCGCCAACTGATCGGCATAGAGGAAATTGGCTTCCGAACCGCTGGGGAATCCGCTTCCCACATTCCAGGTGCCGTACCACACTTTGTAGGTCACGTAGGCGGCTCCTTGCGGCACAGATTCCCAACGCATATAATCCTTGAAAATTTCAGGGTCTAACACCGTCGAAAAGTTTCCTGATACCGTGGTGCGGTAGTTGCTTACGGAAGCAAAAGGAGGAACGTGTTCGTAGTCGGTGAATTCGAAAACAAACGTGATGGGAGCGGGCTCGAAAGGCATCATCAGATTGTTTATCTCATGTACCACTCCGTTCCGTAACAGGTAATTCATGCGTGACAGGTCTAACACCGTCCCTCCGCCGTTTTCCCTGTTGATAATCAGTTGACCGCTGATATCTTCGATCAGGGCTGTTTGCCGGTCACCGATAGGATATAGAATTTTTTCCTTTTTCCCGTTCGGCATATTGGTCGTTTCATAATTGGCGAGGTCGTTGAACGAGTATAGCGCATTCAATATGTGGTAACCGACAAATTGATTCAATGGATTGGATACGTCGGTATAGTCTGTGGTATTGCAATTCAGTAAATTTTTCAGCCCGTCGATGTCTTCAACGCCGTATGCATTGAAAACACTGTCGTTCACCACGAATAGCGTGCTGTATTCCCTTCCGCTATTTCCCTGTTGCCGTATTCGGTCTAATTTCTGATCGTAACCGGTGAGGCTTACGGCTTCTTTGAAAATGGAGTACCGTTGTTCTTGCTGTAATTTACCCCAAACCGTTTCCATAACAGGTTCCAGTACCTCGCTTATCACCTGTACGTGCCCATTTGTGCAGGCAATGTCCTGCTGTACGATTTTGGCGACACCATTTACCCAGATCGTAGATCCTCCGGAATATTCGGTAATCAAATAGTCACCCGATTCCGTGGTGTCGCGCAATTTTCCGTTCGGGAAATTGCGGGTAAGATAATCTCGTGTGGAAATGATATGATATTTCACAAGATAGGTTGCAACGTCTGTGGGAATATCGTTCACCGAAGCATAACCGTTTTTATCCATATAACGGCGGAAAGCCTCCTGTTTCGGGACAAAGCAGGTGAATGTGCCGTCGAGATTCAAAGCATTGAATAAATCCAGTCTTTTCAGTAAGTCGCACCATTCCCGGTAAGTTCCTTCCGAATCCAGGTAGTTTGCTATCGGATTTCCTTCCATGACGGTGAAATTCGATCCTTTATCCGGGTCTTCGCAATTTGCGAATAGCAGGAGCAGGGCAAACCATATAATTATATTCTTTTTCATAATCTCTTGATTGAATGTTTATTAATCTAATCCGTTGTAATAAGGGTTTTGCACCAAAACGCCTCCGCTGTTGTCTATCTCGTCTTGGAGGATAGGCAGGAAATAGCTGTTTTCATCTTCGAGTTTCGCTTCGTAAATAAGCCGGTCTTGAGCCGATAGCCCGTTGAGCAGGATATTGACGAGGTAACTGCGTTTTTCGTAATGGTTGCGTTTAGCCGTCCTTAATATGTCGAACCAGCGTTTCCCTTCACCCATAAATTCAATTTGCCGTTCGTTCAGCACGATTTGCAAGCATTCGTCCGAAGTGGTGGGAGCGTCGATGTCTTTTTTGATCTCGGCCCTGCGTCGAAGCGTGTTTACCAGTTCTATCGCATCGTCGAACATTTGCTGGTTACCGTTTGCCGAGAGCACCAATGCTTCTGCCTTCATCAGGAGAATATCGGGCAGGCGGTAGAAAATCCAGTTGGCGTCCCTTTCGTCCGATCCTCTGGTGCCGCTGGTCAGGATGGCCCGTTCCGTGCCTGCATATTTCCAAAGGTTGCCGCCCTTGTAACTGCCGCCTTCTCCCCGGATATCGTCTTCGTCTATCAAATCCAATGTGCTGGCGGAAATGGTATATTTGGGTTTATCACCGTAAAACCAGGTAAAAAGGTCGTTCTTGTCGGAAGCTATCGTAGATTGGTCGTAATTAAGTTCGAAGATGCTTTCCTTTGAGTTGCCGGGGTAGTAAAGCTCGAACCAATTTTTGGCGGGGAGTAGCTCTAATTGTCCGGAATTCAGGACTTCATCGCAAGCCGAGATACATTTTCCGTATTGTTCGTCCCATAAATAAATATCCGCTAAAAGAGCATATACAGCCCACCGGGTAGCCCTGCCTTTGTTTTCTTCCGGCACTTCATAACCGGGGCGGGCTTGTGAGATGATACCGTTGAGGTCGGCGATGATCCGGTCGAGGATTTCCCGTTCCGTGCTCTTCGCCACGGCATAAGGCGCGCTGTCGTCCACATAGGGTTCTAATACCAAAGGTACTTCATGGAACGTTTTCACCAGCCAGAAATAGCAGAGCGAACGTTGAAAAATGGCCTCGGCGATATAAGAATTCATTACTTCGGTGAGGAAAGTTTCATCGTGTGTCTGCACCGTAGGCGCATATTTGATAACGGCATTGGCAGAGCCGATCACCCGGTAAATATTATACCAGTTCGATACGGAATTGCTGGTCAGCATTTTTAGTTCGACAACATCCTGTTCGGCTGCCGTACTACCCACGTATTGCAGGCCGTCGCCCCTCAATTCTCCCCATTGTACGAATTTTTCAAGGCAGCTTTTCATCCGGATATATCCTGAAGTGACCACTGCTTCGACGTCTTCTTTCGTTTTCCAGTACATGTCTGTTGTCTGTTGGTTTTCCGGCAACAGATCGAGCCAGGAGTTGCAGCCTGTCAGGAAGAAAAGAAAACATCCCAAAAGGCAGGCGGTTGAAATTTTATAGCTCATTTTTAACATATCCGTTGTTTTTAAAGTTCTATACTTAAGCCTAAGGCTACCCGGATCGGGCGGGGGGTATTCGAGTTGTCTTTAGCAATTTGATACAAAGCTCCGTTGCTTAGTCCGACTTCCGGGTCCTGTCCCTTGTATTTTGTCCAGGTGCATAAGTCGTAAGCAGTTACATAAACATTGCATTTCTCGAATCCGATCTTTTTTATCATCCTCTTCGGAAAATCGTATGAAACGGTTAATTGCTTGAAGCGCAGGAAAGTGGCATCGTCCACAAACCGGTCGGAACCCAGATAGTTATATCCTCTTTGATACAGGGCCCTGGGGATATCGGTCTGGTCGCCTTCGCGCCTCCAGCGGTTCAGCACCACCGTGCTCTGATTGTTTTTGCCGCGCATGTTTTCTGTGTCGATACGCATTTGGTTGATAACACTCTGTCCGAGGCGTGCCTGAAAGAAAGTACGAATCCGCAAGCCTTTGTAACCTGCATTGATTCCGAATCCTGCCGTTATCGTAGGCATCGAGTTGCCGAGATAAGTGATGTCGTACCGATTGATTACTCCGTCATTGTTCAGGTCGGCATAGTGAGCGTCACCGGGCATTACCCGTACGTTATTAATTGTGGTATATACTTGCTCTCCCTTGAGGTTATTGATCTTGTTTCCGGCAGCATCGCGGGCGATGGTTTCGTCCACATTCTGATAAACGCCCAGATATTTGTAACCGTAAAATGCTCCGATAGGCTGTCCTTCGATTACCCTTTGGGCATATTTACCGTTATCCAGTGAATAGTCTTCGTATTTCTTATTTTTCGGAAGACGTAATATTTCATTGCGGTTTCGGGAAATATTTCCGTTGAAAGACAGGCTGAAATCACTGTTTTTCAGTACGTCTCTTACCGTAAAATAGAATTCCCAGCCATGATTTCTGATTTTACCGTCGTTATAATAACTCACTTGTTTAAACCCGGTAGATCCCGGCAGGCTTACGTTTGTTTGAAGCATGTCGTCGGTTACCTTGTTATAGACATTGAAATTCAAGTCGATCAGCCGGAAAAACGAAAGATCTATACCGTAGTTGGTTTGGCGGACGATTTCCCATTTCAGGTTGTTTAATTGGATGGTGGACGGCCCTACACCGGAATGTCCCATATAAGTACCTTCCGGCGAGAGCGTGCCGACGTAAGGGAAACTACCGCCGGGAGCGTTTCCGCTTTCTCCCCAGCTCGCTTTTACCACCATTTCGTCGATCCATTCAACATCCCGGAGGAACCGTTCGTTTGAAAACCTCCATTGTCCCGACACATTAAAGAATCCTCCGAAGCGGCGGTCTTTTCCCATACGGGAATTACCTTCCAGATTATAACCGAGGGTAGCCATATAACGATCGTCGTAATTGTAGTGTGCATTTAGTGCCAGACGGACGGTACGCCCGTTAGAAGAGCCGGAGCTTGTCTTTTTGATTTTGCCTCCTGCCGAGGGGTCGGCAATGTTAGCAGAACCGGAACCGCTGACTTCTGTGGCATACGACGTTTTGCTGGCATCGCTGATCTGTCCCATTGTGGATAGCAGCATCTTGTGAAGCCCGAAGTTTTTCGTATAAGTCAAACGACCGATCAAGTTGATATTGAAATTCTCCGAATAACTTTCCGTTCCCAGGTTATAGTCGCTGTGGGCTTGATTGACTCCTGTGGCTGATTGCGGTAAGAATTTATTGTTTTTGGTGGTTTTGATGTCCGCAGCCATATTGGCCATAAATTTCAAACCTGATAAAATGTCGTAGTTCAGGTCGAATTTTGCCCGGATATCCCGGTTTAGGGTATTGTTGAAAGAATCGTCGATCATAGCCAGCGGATTATATCTCCCGTCTCCCCACATTCCCTGCCAGGGTGTGTAACCGTCGGCGGATACCGGAACGAAATACCGATCGGTGAGTTCTCCGTTAGCGTTGAAAGCCCAGGGACTCATGTTCGGCATCTTGATGCGGGCTTCCGACCGTACATTGGAGTAATTGTCTTTTTTCGTGCCTTGCGAGAAAGCGAATTGGGCACCAACCCGCAGTTTGGTGGAAAACCGGTAGTCCACGTTGAGACGTGCCGTCAGACGTTTCAAACCCGTTCCTTTGGAAGTTCCGCCTTCGTCCAGGTAAGTGGCAGAAAACCGGTATGTAGCGCGGTCGCCACCACCATACATCGAAAAGGCGGTTTCGGAAGTCAGGGCTGTTTTAGTCACGAGATCCACCCAATCGGTATTTTGCCTGTATTCGTTGAAATATTGGAAAGAAGGGTCGAAATTGAGTTCCGGATGGCTGGAAAGCTCATTGTAGGCACTGTTTGTGAATCCGCCGTCTACCATGCGGTTCCATAACTCGTCCTGCATCAGGGTTACGTATTGCTGGCCGTTCAGCATTTCGATCTGTTTCGCTTCTTTCTTAAAATCTATTTTTTGTGAGAGTGAAAAACGGGTTTTTGTTTTTGTACCTTTTTTCGTGGTGATGACCAAAACTCCGTTTGCCCCCTGCGAGCCCCACATGGCCGTAGCCGCTGCATCTTTCAATACTTCGATACTTGCGATGTCGGAAGGAGAGATGCTGAGCAGGGAACCGTAATCTTCCTCGTTGGCTGTGGCGAAGTCGAAATCGTCCTGAAAATTGGTTTCAAAGGGAATCCCGTCGATCACCACCAGCGGTTCGGATGAAGCATTGAGCGAACTTGTTCCACGGATACGGATGTTCATTCTGGAACCGGGGTCCCCGGACGAAGCGATAATGTCCACGTTCGCCAAGCGTCCCTGTAAGGCATCTTCTATCGAAGTCGCCTGTATTTCTTCCATTTCTTTCATATCGATCCGCTGGTTCGATACTCCCATATCCTTGACAGGCAGACCGGCGTCGTTGGTGTATACCGCCTGGCCGATTACATTCACCGTTTCAAGGGTTTGAACATCTTCCGTTAAAGTGATGTTGATTACTTTTTGGTTTTTATAAACCACTTCCTGAGGTTTGTATCCGATGAACGAGAATACAATTTTCAGTTCTCCCTTTCCCTGATTAATGGAAGGGATGGTGAGGTAGTATTCCCCGTTCTCATTGGTTGCCGTTCCGGTCAAAGCTCTTTCGTTATTGCCCATTACGTAAATCGTTACACCCGGTAACGCTCCGTTATTATCCTTTACGATACCCGTCACCGTAGATTGGGCAAATACATTGATCCCGGAAAATAGGAGTAATATCCATACGAGCAGTTGTATTTTATGACTCTTTCTCATGATTTTTTGATTGAATTAATTATTCCGGCTGTATAATATCTTCTATCTGGTAGATAATTCCATCCCGGGCGAAAACAGGGAACTCGTCTTGTAAAGTGTGAGTAACCTGTGAGCCGATGTTATTTTCAATTCTGAGCCGGAAAATTTCCGGGTCTTCACTATCCTCTATTTTCAGCTTTTTATAAACGGCCTGTTCTTCATCCGAGAGCGAAGGATCGATCGTCAGCGTACTAAAATTTCCATATCGGTATTGATTTTCAATACCGGGATAGATATAGGAGAGAATCGAATTGTAGTTTAGCGATACGATGTAGTATTTCAGCCATTCGGCTAATTCTTCCGGTTTTTGAGGAATCTGGGCAGCCGCTTTTTGAATGGCTTCGTTGGTCGGAACAAACAACATGAATTTAGTCTGGTCGAACAGGGTGATCTCTCCGTTCTTGTCGATCAGTCCGGCTTTTTCTATCAGGGAATAAAACTCCCTGTATTCGTCGTATTGCAGGAGCGTGTTGAGGGAAAGTCCTCCCTCTGCCGGAACTTTCGTCAGAATGCCCTGGGTGTTATAAGTGATCCCGTTTGTTTGCGGGTTTATGGGGTTCAGCGCTTTCACCTGGAAAGGATTGGTGTTTTTTTCTTCTCCGAAAACTCCTTCGTTCCATACTTTTAAATAACCTCCTCCACGGGTTTCATAAATCGCCTTTTTCTCAAAGTCTTTTATTTCCTGAGCGACGATGTGCATATCCATGACACTCATCATCTCCTGGGTACTGATGTTTTTTCCGTTCATTTGAATGGTCGCCTCTTTAAATGCTCCGGAAGCATCCACTTTGTAAAAATATCCCCATTCGTTGAATACGGCATCCGGAACGGCAAACAAGGTAAATTTGTTCGTCAGTCCTTCGGCATCGACTAATTGCATCATTTCTCCGGTTTTATAAAGCATGTGGGTAAATATCTTATAGTCGGGCGAACTGAGCACATCCCCGGTTACGGAACGGTAAACGATAGGAACGATCGCTTCTTTCAGTCCATAGAACGGGCCATTCGAACACATTTCGCGGTATTCCGGGTTTTCAACATCGAAATCGTAAATCAGACCGAAGTCCGAATTAATTTTGCGTTTGGTGATTTCTTCGGGAAGAACGATATCCCGGGTTTGAGGAGCATGTTCGGACAGCAGGTAATAGAGGGGCAGGTAAGGCACATCGTCATAGCTGCTGTAACCGGGCAGGTAAGTTTTCAGGAAATGTTCCATCGCCTGGTTGTTCGGGGCATAAATGTTGTATGCAAATTTAGACTGTGAGGCGATGCTCACCGCCTGTCCCGAAGCGAGGTCGAGCAGAGAACCTGTTTCTTCGCTATAAATGCTGGGCAGGGGTTTATGAAAATACAGGTATAAGCTGTCGCCTGCTTCTGCATAAGACGAACTGAGAGACGAATTGTAGGAGAAACTTCCGAATTTATCGTATAATCCGGCAAAAACCGAATAATCGTCCCGCTGGTGCAGCACGTCGTAAACCGTTCTTAGAGGTTCGATCACCTCATCGATCAGAAAAATATAGCCGTTATCGGTAGGAATGTCGTAAGTTGTCACGCCTGCATTGGCTACATGGATGGTTTGATTGTCACCGTACCATCGGCTGTTCGGGAAAAAGTATTTGTAATTGTATTCGCCGTTGATCTCTTTGCCCTGAAAAAGAAGAGAAGAGAATACCGGCAGGTGTTTTTCTTTGCGATAAACTTTGTATTTCTTTCCGTTTTTATCGGTCAGCGTCTCGACATTTTCTTTGGCATAGGTCATGTGTTTATAATAAATGCCTTCATCCGTTTCGGAGTTTTGGATGCCGTTGGGGCGGAAATCCAGCAACAGGCTTTTATTGTATGAATATTTCAGTAAATGGTAACTGATGAGAATATTCAGCGAATCGGCGGGGATAGAGGCGATGCTTTCATACCCGTGCTTTTTCAGATACTTGCCGAATGCTTCGTCATCGGGGGCGAAAACGGTACATAAGCCATGCCCGTCCAGCATTTCTTTGTAACCGCTCCGCTCGACCCCTTCCAGAAACAGGGAGTATTGTCCCCTTTGCTCCAATACATGATAAGCGCTTCCCTGGAGAAAATCGGGGCGCTCGTAGAATTTATCCATTTCTTTATTACAAGCTGTAAAAAAGAGAAAGGATGAAATCAATGTTAGAATGATCGGTTTCCTTTTTTTCATAAACGTTGTTATTTAGTTGGCTTTTTCATTACGTTTTATAGACCTTATTTCACATATATTTTAAGTCAAACGATTGCACTGTGTTTCTCACTTTTAAATTTGCAGTTTTGAGTATAAATGACAAGATTAATTTTATTCCTTTTTGAAGTCCGTTTACAAAATTTGTGTTTTGGATGATTAAATATAGAGAGTCTGTTTCGATCGGTCTTTCAATTTTATCTCATATACTTCAATTATTGTATCATACAACTGGGGGGAGGAGGACAGAACGATTTTTTGCTTTTGTAAGCATCAGATTGTCAGCAATGTATTTTCTGTTTGACGGTAGGCGGTAAAGGTGGTAGCAGCTTAGCGAAAATGATTAAAAAGACGATATTTATACTGGTATTTTGTAAAAAATTCTATATAAAGCGGTTGTAGGACGACCGGTTCAGACCCTGTAAACCGTCCAGCCGGACGGTTTGTAAATGTCGTTGTGTGACAGTAGATAAGAAAATAGGGATAAAAAGACATCTGAAATATAACATTTCAGATGTCTTTTTATCCTCCTGAATTTATAATAGGATTAATAATTTTCCTCTTCTTCGTTTCTTTGCTGTAAGCAATAGCGTAAACCTGTCGGAATGAGTTTGTAAAGAGAATTGAATGTAAGTATATAATAAAATAACAGGTTATATTCCATTGGGAATATAACCTATTATAGTCAGAATAAACCGTTATGGTTAAATGTATCTTTCCCGGTTTTGCGTCTTGTAAAGGCCTATCAGGAGAAATATGGTCGAGCAGATCAATACCACCAAACGATTGTCGAACAGTGTGCCGTAAAATATTTCCGGATTCTTATCCAGAGGAATATCGAACGGGTTCATGAAAACATTCCATTTACTGACGCCTAACGCCTGATTCATAATGAAAAGGATAAGCCCGACGATGATGATAACTACGGCGGTTCCGTTCCCGTTCCGGATCATGGTGCTGAGCATAAAGCAAAGCATTCCGATGAAAAAGGCCGGGACCATACATTGCAATGAGAGTTTTACCGGAGGCACTTCCACCACCAGCCAGTTCGTGACGGCTGCCAGCAAAAGAGTCAGAATAAAACAGATAACATACGCGATCAGTAAACGGAATAGCCATATTTTATAGCGGTAATTGGGTATTCCGAAAATGATCTCGATGATTTTCGCGTCCTGATCGTTTTGAATGCCGAAACAGGTGGGATAGAAAACCAGTAGCATACAGGGAACGAGCAGCATATTGTATCCCGATGCCGTGGTGATGTCGGAATCAGAAAACAGGCTGATCCCCACCGTGAGGATGTAGAATCCCACCGCACTCAGGATGAAATAAATAAACTTGTTCCCGAAAATGATTTTTATATTATAACGGGTCAGTTTTGCTAAGGTTATGAGATATTGTTTCATGGTTTCATCGGTGTTATTGGGTGATGATCTGTTCGTTATTTGCCAGTTTTACACTCCGCAACAACCATAAGTAGGAATCTTCCAGTAATGGAGTGGTACGTACGGCTGTGGGAACAGGCGGTGTTTCCGACAGGCATCTCACTTTAATGTTTTCCCCGTTCCGGATGTGGTGGACGATCAGCAGGTCGGCCGATAGCTGGGCAAATTCCCTGGCCGGGATTTCAAATGTCCAGGTCACCTCTTTTGCAATCTCTGCCATTTCTGCAGGAGTACCGTGATACTTCACAGAACCTTTATTGATAACGCCTACCTGATTACAGGAACTGGCGATGTCTTCGATAATGTGGGTCGAGAAAATAACGATCCGGTTGCGCGACAGTTCCACCAACAGGTTTCTGAAACGGATTCTCTCTCTGGGGTCGAGTCCGGCAGTCGGTTCGTCCACCACGAGAATACGCGGCAGGTTCAGCAAAGTCTGGGCGATACCGATACGCTGTTTCATACCCCCGGAGAAACCTCCGATTTTCTTATCCTTGTTTTCATACATGTGAACGGCTTCCAGCACTTCGGTAATACGCTGGCGGCGTACTTTGGAATCGTATATTCCTTTCAGCAGGGCCTGATATTCCAGGAATTCCCAGGAAGTCAGGTTTTCATACGTACCGAATTCCTGCGGCAGGTAACCGATCAGTCCTTGTAATTCCTCACGTTTCACCTGTGTATCGATGCCGTTGATGAATATTTTCCCGTAGCTTTGTTCAAAGACACCGCAGATCACACGCATCAGGGTGGTTTTTCCGGCTCCGTTCGGGCCTAACAGTCCGAACATTCCCGTGTGAATATCCAAAGAAACGGAATTCAATGCTTTGAATGGCTGTTTCTTGTAACCGATTACCGGGATTTTAGTCGCCAGGCGGTAAATGCTTTTCCGCAATCCCCGGAAACGTCCGTCGATCAGGTCGATGTTGATGTTATACTTGTGAATCCGGTTGGCCAGATAGCGTGCTGCGATACCTACATACCATAACAATCCCAGCAGGATCGCTATACCGCTGTTGTGGAATTTAATAGCAGCCCATATCAGCGAAAATAGCGGCAGGAAATAGTGTATACTTATTCCTACGATCTTAACGATCCGGGTAGGCACTTTGCCACCTTTGAAGTTCACAAATTCGTAGAGAATACCCACAAGCTGAGACAATAGCCACCACGTCAGTGCGGCGAACAGGATTGCCCAGAAAATCAGGGTTTGATAGGAATAGGTGAAGTAGATCAGGAAACCTACGATCGGGATCATCCATACCAATGGCTTCATATCTTTCAGGCTGTGGTATTCTTCTTTTAATCCGAGCCGGGCCCGTATTTGCTCGCCGGAATGCCATTCCCGCTTGAACTCGGAAGGACGTCCGTAGATTTTTACCAGGTTACGGATCGAGATATGGATTTCTTCGTCTTTCGGAATGATATTACTGTTTGCCTGGCGCAAACTGGTTTCCATAAACCAGGTCACACCCGGAACCAGGATAACGGCTCCGATCAGGTAACCCAAACGCCACATCAGCGAATTGGTGAAGAAGAAAATAAAGATCACGGAAGCGATAAGCAGGGTGATCTGCAATATCTTCATGAACAGGCTTTGTGTGCGCAGGCGGCGTAATGCGTCCTCCATTCCTGAATATAAGGTCGGGATAATCACCAATGTTAAAAGGGTACTCATCGTCAAACCGCCGATCACCGTAATGGCGAAAGGAGCTCCCAGGCCGGAAACAAATTCACCTTGCCCCATAGCCAGCGGAAACATGGCTACAATGGTGGTGATCGCCGTGATCAGGATCGGGCGCAGACGGGAGATCCCCGCCGTGATCAGTGCCCGGACTTTCCGGTTACCCTGACGCCTCAGCTGTGAGGTATAGTCGATCAGAATAATACTGTTATTGACCACGATTCCGATCAGGATAATGAATCCGATCATTACATTGGCATTCATCAGCGAGTTGCTGGTGAACATTAAGGCCAGCAGTGAGCCGATTGCCGCAAGGGGTATAGCAAACATCAGCACGATAGGAGCGGTCAGCGATTCGAATACGGAAGCCAAAATCATAAAAATGATGATAAAGGCCGCTAAGATCAGGAATGTAAATTCGCTGGTTTCGTCTTCTTCATGAATGACTTCTACGGCCAGGCCGGTCGGAATATCGGTCCCTTGTACCAGATCGTCCACCTCGTCACGGGCGGTTTGAAGAATGTTCTTCGATTCATTGACATCGGAATTAAAGCGATAGTTGATGATAACCTGCTTGTCCTGATTTAAACGATTGATGTTTCCCTGTCCGTAGGTCAGATTGATTTTACTGAAACTGCGTAGCTCGACGATAGAACTGTTTTGATTTTCCACTTCCAGGTTCCGCAGGTCTTCGAGATTTCTTTCGGGGGCTTTGCCTTCTTCTTTTTCTTTCTCTACGGCATCTTTATCCTTGATGATAATATCGTATTCCTGGTCACCCGCTTTGTATTTGATAGAAGTCGTGTTCTGGGTGGTGAAGTTCGTCAATTCGTTTACCACATTCGTAGGAGTGACTTCGTTCGTCCCCATCAGGTATTGGTCGAAAATAATCCGGGCTTCGGGTTTACCACGGGAAGCGCTGATGGAGGAATAGCTGATGTTTTCGAGGTCTTCCAATTGGTATTTCAGCAACTCGGCCAGGTTCATCATTTTTTCGAAATCCTGTCCCTTGATTACGACTCTTTCGCTTTGCGTACCCATACCCATTTTTCTCAACAGGGCATCTCCTCCGCTCAGCAGGGAACCGCCTCCACCCTGGAAGTTTTCGCTACTTTCGAGGGCTTCCAGACTGATGTCACTGATACGAAGGTTTCTTCTGAATCCCAATACAATGTTTTTCAGGTCGTTCAGATTTTTATTACTGATCTTTTCAAAGTTTTCTTTGAGCTTGACCTTAATATAGGCATCGGTTGCATAAATGTTACTACTGAATTCTTCGATTTCAGGCACATCCTGTAATCTGTCTTCGAATATTTTGATCGTTTCGTCGGTTTTATCGAGCGTATTTCCGTTCGGGAATGTCATATATACATTGAACGTATCGGCCTGAACTTCTTTCAGCGTGTTCATGGTCAGCGTCAATGAAAGTGCGATCGTAATAATCAGCACAATGATGGAAGACATTACCACTAAGGTCGGTTTCCGGAGGCTCATTTTTAAAATGGCGATGTAAGCCTGTACCGGCCGGCTGTGTATGGAAAGGGTACTGAAATTCACCCGTTCTCCCTGTTTTTTCATGAACTGATTGACAGCCATTGGGATCAGCAATAGAGCCACGACCAAAGAAATGGTCAGGGTAGAGATAATCGATACCCCGATATGCTCACCGATCAGTTTCACGATAAAATCGTCCGAGAACAAGAAAGGTAAAAATACGGTGATTGTCGTTAAGGTCGCTGCACAAACGGCTTTCGTCACTTCTTTCGTTCCCCGTATGGCGGCTTCTTCCCGGGGCACACCGATAGCGCGAAGCCGGAAAATGTTTTCCATGACGACGACGGAATTGTCCAGCAACATACCGACGGCAAGGGCGATACCCGTTAAGGTCAGCGTGTTGATACTGATTCCGAAGAAATAGAAGAAATAGAAAGCCGAGAACACCGAAATCGGGATTGCAACGGCAATGAAAGTTACAATTTTAAAGTTCCGGAGGAACAGGTAGAGGATGAATATTGCCAGAATAGCTCCGGTAACACCTAAATTGATGATGGTGTTGATGTTGTTATTCATGACCTCTGCGGCATCGCTGCTGATTTTAATCGATACCCCTTTGGCTGCCAGATCGGTATTGAGCTGGTCGATTTCCGCCCGGATGCGGTCGGAAAGGTCTATGATATTGACCAAAGGAGATTTCTGAATGATACAGGTAATCACCTCTTTTCCATTCACGCGGGAGTAGGATTCTTCTTCTTTAATACCGAAATTGATTTCTGCAATGTCTTTGAGCAGCACAGGCCCGTTGGCAACGACGATATTGCCCAGGTCTTCCGTTTTCAGGTATTCTGCCGTAACGTTCACAAAATACCGTTTGTTCGTTTCGTGTGCCGCTCCGACAAAGGTTTTTTCCGACATGTTTTTGCTGATGAGGGAACTGATCCGGGAGCCCGTGATTTTCAGGGCGTCGCATTTGGCTTTGTCGAGAATGATCTCGATGCTCTTCTGACGTCCTCCCATCACCCTGACGGCTGCAACACCATCGGTGCTTTCCAGGATAGGGGCGATGTCTAAATCGGTGATGTTACGAACATAATCGATATCTTCGTCGCCTAACACCATCAGGGTCATAAACTGGTCGCTCGCCCTTCCTGCCCCTGATTTACTGACCTGAACCTTAAATTCTTCCGGAATGTTTTTAGAGATCGTTTTGATCCTTTCTTCCAGTTTCAGGTAGGCGTATTTGATGTTCGTGCTTTTCGTGAAAGAAACAGAGATCCGGGCATTTTGGGTGGATATGCGGGTGTCGATTTCTTCCACGCCTTCCAATCCGCTGATGACTCCTTCCACAGGAATCACTGCCTGACTTTCGATGTATTTCGGGTCGAGCTCTGTTCTTGTTGTAATATTGACGCTTAGGGTCGGAAATTCCGCATCGGGATATAGTTCCATCGGCAGATACTGGTAGGAAAAGAATCCCATCAGCGACAGACCGATGAATAACATCGAGATCAGTACTTTCCGTTTTATTAATTTATCCATTTTATATAGTGTAAAAGGTCAAAATGGTTAAAAGCAATTATAGGGTTTCTCCGGCTTCCCCGGTCGTTCCTTTGACTTTCTTGTCAAAAACGTAATATACACAGGGGATTACAACCAGGGTCATAATCGTCGAAGTGAAGAGCCCGCCGATTACAGCCAATGCCATGGGGGAACGGAGGGAAGCTCCTTCTCCGAAACCGAAGCACATCGGAAGCAATGCTAAAATTGTGGTCAGGCTGGTCATAATGATCGGGCGGATACGCTGTTGAGCCGCAGCCATCAGAGCTTCGGTGAGCGATAGGCCAGATTCTTTAAGCTTGTTTGCGGCATCCACCAATAATATGGAGTTGTTCACGGCAATACCTGCCAGCATGATGATACCGATAAATGCCATCATGTTCAGGGTTGCCCCTGCCAGCAGGAAGGCGTAGATACAGCCGACTCCTGCGAATGGGATCGTCAATAAGATGGTGAACGGATGCCGTAGAGATTCGAATTGTGAAGCCATAACCATATAAACCAGGATAATGGACAGGATCAGCGCAAAAGACAATCCGTTGAAGGATTCTGCCCGTTTTTCCTCCTCTCCCGTGATCTTGGCAGAATATTTTGCCGGAAATTGCACTTCTTTCAGCTGGGCGTTGATTGCCGGGGCCACACTTCCCAATGTATAATCTTTTTCAAGCATTGCCGTTACCCGGCCGATGCGGTTTTGGTTGTTCCGGGATATTTCTTTGGGTACGGCAGTGATCGAAACCTCTGCAATTTCTCCCAAACGGTATTTTTTATCTCCCTGGGTAATCTCCAGATTGTGTAAGTCGGCCAAAGCGATTTCCGGAACTTTGATTTCGATGTCGATGGGTTCGCCTTCGGTTTCGTAGCTTCCGGCCGTTTTACCGTTCAGTTTTTCTTTTACCTGACTGGCTACGGAAGTAATATCGACTCCATAAATTCCGCTTTTCAGACGGTCGATAGCGATGTTCACTTCGGGTGCTCCTTTTTCCATGGAGGTTTTAAGATCGTAGATTCCTTTAACCGAGGAAAGCCGTTCTTTGATTTCGTTCGACAATTCTTCGATCAGGACAACTTCTTCACCCTTGATTTCGATCACTACCGGCGCTCCTTCCGTTCCAAGGATGCTCTGTAATGCCGATTGTTCCTTTTCGAACGAAATGTCGATCCCGTCCGGAATGGAGTAATTATGGCTGAGGTTAGCGATCAGGAAATCGGCGTCGATTTTAGCGTCCTTGTTCAGTTTTACCTTGATTTCTGCCTGGTTTTCTTCTTCCGGGCTGCCCTCGCTGTTTTGGTTATCACTGTTGGAAGGGCCGACTTGGGTGTATATCCATTCGATATTGTCGCCTCCGTATTCTTTCACCAAATCTTCAATGGTAGCGGAAGCCTGGTCGGTGCTCTGCAATTTCGTACCGGGCTCCAGAGTCATAAAGATTGAAAATTCTTTTGATTCGGCTTTGGGCATAAATTCTTTTTCGATCAGCGGTAGTAGCATGTAACTGCCGACCATAACCACAATAGCGGTTCCGATAACGGCATAGCGGTATTTCAGTAATTTCCCGACAAATTTTCCGTAACCTTTGACTTGAATAGAGGCTTCGTTCTTTTTCGGGGTTTTTACGTAGCGGGCTGCGAGCATCGGGATAAGCAGGATTGCCACGAACAGAGAGGATAACAGAGAGAACGACACCGTCCATGCCTGTTCTTTGAATAGTTCTCCGGCTGCTCCCTGAATATAGACGATCGGCAGGAATACGACAATGGTGGTTAGGGTAGAGGACGTGATCGCTCCTGAAACTTCCGAAGCTCCTTTGATCGCGGCTTCTTTGGGTGAAAGCCCGTTTTCAAGGTTCCGGTAAATGTTTTCCATGACGACAATCGCATTATCGATCAGCATACCTGCTCCCAGCGCCAGACCTCCTAATGTCATAATATTGATTGTCAGTCCGTTGAAATACATCAGGTTGAATGTTGCAATAATCGATACCGGGATCGATACGCTGACAATCAGCGTGGTATTGATACGCCGCAAGAATATGTACAATACGATCATCGCGAGCAAAATACCCATAACGGCAGAGTCTTTCACCTCGCCGATGGAAGCTCCGATAAAGTCGCCCTGGTTACTGATTACGTTGAATTCGTAACCCGGCATGCTCTTTCTCAGGTCGTCCAGTTTGGCCTGAATATTCTCGACGGCTTTCACCGTATTGTATTTGTTTTCTTTGTAGATGCTGATACTGAGCACGCGGTCACCGTTGAAACGCGCCAGGTTTTTAGGATCTCTATTTTTCAGGTCGATTTCGGCAACATCACGCAGATAAACCGGAGCTTTTACTCCGCTCGTCGTTCCGGAACTGCCCGAGGTGGGTTCTTTGAAAGCTACGATGATATTACCGATATCGTCGATGTTCTTGATCAGATTTACTCCTTTAACCGTGTATTGGATATCGTCGTTCACGATCGATCCGCCCGATACGTTGCGGTTCATGCTTTCGATTTTGGAAGCGATGGTTTCCGCCGTCAGGTTGAAAGCATCCAGCATATAAGAGTTCGTCTTGATCTCGATATAAGCTTCTTCCTGCCCGTTCAGCTGAATGTCTGCCACACCGTCGAGGCGTACGAATTCACTGCGCATATAGTTTTCGGCTATTTTGCGAAGCTCGTTCATGTCCTTGATTTCGTTGTGCTCCATGGTAATCACCATGATAGGCTTGGCGTTGGCATCATACCGGGAAACGTCGAGCGAGGTGATCTCCGTATTTTGGGCAATCTGCGACATGCTTCGTTGCAGGTCGAGGAAAGCGGCATCCATGTCCTGATCCCAGTCGTATTCGACGGTGATTGATGCGCTGCCTACATAACTGCTGCTGCTGACGTTTTTAACGCCTTCCTGCCGGGCAGCCATCGATTCGATCTGCTGAACGAATTGCTTCTCGATCTCTTCAGGCGGGCGTTCTCCTGCCTCGAGGTTGATATAGAGTGCCGGATTTTTCAAGTCCGGGAATAAGTCCGTTCCTAATTTGTTATAGGAAATGATACCCAGCAGGCACACACCGAGCGTTATCATTAAAACGCTGACGGGATATTTAACTGCAAATTTTGTTATACCATTCATGATTTTACTTTGGAAATTTGAAAATGTGCAAATGCGCAAACGATAAAAGTCCAGGCGGAATCCGGGATATGCTTCCCAAATGCCGGTACGTGGAAATATGAGTACATTTGTACATTATTTCATGACTTTCACTTTGCTCCGGTTGCGCAGCCATTCATAGCCTTTCACTACCACTTTATCGTCTTGGTTCAATCCTTTTTCTACTTCGATGTATTTATCGTCGCTGATTCCGGTTTGAATGGTTTTCTCTTCGGCACTGGTGCGATCTACGGTGTAAACCACTTTGCCGCCCCGGCGGTTTTTAATGATGTCTTTCGGAATAGAGAGAACCGAATCTTTGCGAACGGTGACGATGTCGGCTTTGGCGAACATTCCCGGACGCAATTTTAATTCCGGATTAGCAATCTCGATATAGCCGGAGAAAGTACGGGTTTCTTCGTTGATAGCCGGGGAAAGCTGGGCGAGCTTACCTTTCAGCGTGTCGGATTTAATGTTATAGTTGGTGATATGTACGTTTTGTCCCACTTTCAACTTAGGCAGTGCGTTCTCGGGGAACTGGGTTTCCACATACATTTTGCTGTAATCCATCAGTCCTACCATCGTTTCGCCTGAGGACACCTGTACGCCCGGGGTGAAATAAGGCAAGCTGACGATCGCCCCTTTAAACGGAGCTTTGATGTTCATCTTGTCTAACGTGATGTAAGCATTTTCCAGAGCCAGTTTCGCGTTGATGTATGAGTTTTCGGCATTGTTCACGTCTTTTTGAGTGGCTCCTCCTTTTTCAAATAACGTTTTTTGTCCTTCCCACTCTTTCTCTGTGATCTGTATCTGGAGTTTTTTACTTTCCAGTTGGACATTGTTTATATATTCTTTATTCTCCAGGCGGATAATCGTAGCGCCCTCTTCTACAATATCGCCTAATTGATAAGGACGTCCCGTTTTCGGATTCTTTTGCAAGATATAGTTTCCGGTTGTTTCCGACTTCATGTCGATGGTTTTGGCTGCTTTGGCCGTACCGGTCGTTGTAATGTATTCCTCGATGTTACGTAATTTAACATCCTCTACCCACACCGGAGTTGTTGAGTCCGATACAGAATTATTCCGGTTATTATTGCAGGAAAATAACGTAAGTCCCAACGAAACGGCTCCGATAATCTTCAGATAATTATTCATGGTATTCTTTTCTTTTTGTTTAGATATATGATTTCACTCCCAAGTATTTTTTATCTTTTAGTCTTTTTCAAAAGATCAGTAGGCAAATAGCTCTTGTTGCTTTCAAAATCCCATAATGTCTGGATTTTCAGGTTAAGCAATTCCTGTTTATAATTGATAATGGCGGTTGTATAACTTTGCTTTGCCGAAGTAAGCTGTGTTTGATATTGCTGTAATTCCATACCGGTGAGGTTTCCGTTGCGGTATTTTTCCAGATTGATCTCATAGGAACGTTCGGCATTTTCTATACTTTTTTTCTTGATCTCGATCTGACTGAGCAGAGTGGGTAAATTCCGGCAAATGCTGCGGACGTCCAAAATGATCTGTTTCTTTTCTTCATCGAAACTGATCTGGTTGGACTCATGTGCCAGTTCGGCCGATTTTACTCTTGCTTTTCTGGCGCCCCAGTCGAAAATCGGGATACTCAACGATATACCGATCTGCTCGTTGTCGGTGGGCTTATCATAGACGTTTTTTACATTGCTGTCGAAAGCGTTCATCCCCACATTGGCACTGATGCTTCCTTTAAATTCGTTTGTAGCTTTAGCCCTGATGATACTGAATTGGTCTTGCTCTAACGTGATTTCCTGCTGGCGGAGTTCCATGCGCTGGTCGAGGGCGTGTTTTACGGCCTCGATCGGATTGACCTCGACAGGAACGATATCTGTATTCGGGATTACTGCAATATCTTCGTCGAGCGATATGCCCAGCAATAGTTTGAAATTGTCTTTCACATTTTCGTAACTGATTTCCTGAGAATAGACCGAGGACTCACTGCTTGCCAGGTTCACTTCCGCCTGATAAAGCTCTTCTTTGGCAACCAATCCGGCTTCTACTTTATTTTTAATAATATCGTAGTTCTGCTTTTGGTTTTGATACTCGTCTTTGGCAATCGACAGGTCTTTCTGCCTTTGATATACGCTATAAAATTGGTCGGTTACGCTTTTTTCGATGTTGAGCTGTTTCAGGGCATAGCTTAACTGGGCGTTTTCCAACGCATATTCCAGTTCTTTTAGCTGCATTTTCGTTTGATTATAGGTGAAAATGGGCTGATTCAACCGTAATGACAAGTTATGCCTGAAAGTGGTGTTCGTTTTTCCTGATGTTTTGTTGGAGGCGTCCTGCCAGGAAAAATCGTTCACTAAAGAAACTGTTCCGTCCGTCCACTTGATCGGCTGGGTGATTCCTAAGCTGGCGGAAGAACTCATGTTCTGATTGATATACCACTGGCTGTTGTAATCGTCGTAGCTGTTTTGGCGGGAATAATTGAACGGATTAACACTCAATGAAAATTGAGATTTCAATGAAGCTTCCTGCGCTTTCAGATTCATTTGGCTCCTTTCCAGGCTGATTTTACTTTGAATCAGACTGGGACTGTTCTGAAAAGCGATTTCCAGCGCTTTTTCCAGAGTCAGGACTTCTTGTGCCATACCGTGAGCAATGCCGGAAATAAGCAGAACGGCGAGCATCAGTATTCGTTTCAACATACTTTTTTTATTTACGGTTAATTTTTAAATATTTATTTTCAATTATTGGTCAATGTGAATTTAACGGCGTCTGCAATCACATAATTGCCTGCGACTTTATCGGTCAGAACGATTTTTGCCGTGCCTTTCGGGATGTAGAAATTACCGACACTGACCCACCCTGCATCTTCCTGCAACAGGTCTAACGTGATATTTTCTTTCTCATCGCCGAACAACAGGGTATAGGTTTGGTTCCTTTCCTCCCTGTTCCCACGCCGCCTGCCGCCACCGAAGAACATTTGCTGTTGTTTGGGATTCCAGATAGATACTTCATAATAACCGTCCCGGGGCATTTCTGCCGACCATTCCACATAATTCACTCCGCTTCCCTTTCTTTTGCAGACGGCAGAGTTAATAGTTTCCCCGTAGCAGAAATCTCCTGCGACAGCCGTCCATTTCGACGGAACCCACCAGGGATAGAAATTCCGGTATTTATCTTCTTCTTCTTTTTTGAAGAGGTCTTTTAATTTTGTACGTGTATTAGCCGTCACTGTGCGGAAACCGGGATCTTCATTATCCACGATAATTTCGTTGGGATTGGGTTTGAAATCGTCCGGGCTGGCAGGGAATACCCCGCTCAGGGTGTCGGTCGTCGTCGTCGTGATCTTCGAGAAATTATAATTATATAGCGTCGGCAAATTATGGGAGATATTAGTATTTATCGCCAGGGCTGCCGGACGTTCATCTACAATTATTTTGATTTCTTTGGCTGTTCCCGCCGGAATCACGTAATTGTAAGGAAGGTCCTGACTGCCTCCGCCACCTCCGCGCCGGCCTCCGCCGCCACCGGATTGTGTTTGCGCTGTAATGATCGCATCCACATCGGCAGGATTATTGACTTTGAATTTCACCTGATAACGGGTAATGTCTTCCACAACGACCTGATTGGCATCTACATTCTGAATGTAAAGAGTGGGAGAATGGTCTTCCGTGTACCATTGGTGGATAAAGTCCGAAAGATCGATCCCGAATTCTTCTGCAATAGCATCGTCTAAATCCTCGAAAGGAACTTCCATAAATTGGTGACCGAGCGAAAATTCTTTTAAAAATGTATTGAATTCCTCTTCCGGTACTAAAGAGAAAATATAATTCTTCAAGACATTGCTTTTCAGTTTGAGCATTTCATAAAAGATCACGGGTTTCAATTCCGGGTCTTTCGCTGCCTGCTGGAAACTCTTGGTTTCCAGATAAAGGTTTGCCCTTTGCTTGTCGTTGATGACATTGCCCCAGTTACGCATTTCGGTAGAGCTGGTTTGCATCAGGTTGACCGCCAGGTCGAGAATGGGATAATCTTCGGAACGGATATAGCTCACATAATCGAAAAACATCGGATTGATGTACCGCTTGTTTACCACCTGATTATTCCAGTTGCCGTCCTCTACCGTTTTTTCTTCCCGGATTCTCCAAAGGAACCAGTCGAATAGCTGGACTTGTTTTTCTTGTTCCGTCCTACTGGCTTCGTTCGGATTTCCCCAGGAGTCTATTTGTTTCTTTACGGCCTTGAAATCAAAGTTGATCGTAGCCAGGCGTTCAGGCATGAAGATGATTTCCGGCTGCACATATTCCGAATAACCCTTCCAGTTCCGGACATAAGTGGCGAAAGGAATGGGAGTTTCTGCCATAACAATTTTAGAGAACGGATAGTCGCGCCCGTTGTTTCTCTCGATATCCTCCTTTTTTTCCTGCAATACCACAGCTATGGTGTCTGTCAGTTCCGAGAATGTTTCTGTCCAGAAATCATGGCCTTTGAAATAATATATTTCAAAGTCGGTGGAATCTGCTACGACCGATTTCTTTTCATAGTCTCCGATTGTCAGGCTGATGCCTGTTAAAGGGGTGGGATTCGTGAAGGTGATTTTCCCGTCGTTTTCGGTGATTTTACCCTGGGATAAGACTTTCCCGTTTCCTGAATAAAGAACCGTCAATGCATAATCGGTGAAATTCTTTCCGATATTATACGGCGATTGAGGATTTACAGGCGGAAGGCTTACCGGATACCACAGACATTCGGGGGTCAGCATGGTATATTTATCTTCGAGATAGGCATACCGTTTTCCATAATTGAAATATTGCTCAGGGCTTTTCTGGTCGAAATAGATTTCTTTTTCTATATCTGTGTAGCAGATGTTTTCATCGATACTACCGTTGTATTTGATCGTCAGAGAAAGCTCTTCTTTCGGTTGTATGCTTTTGTTTACAAGGACTACCTGGTGGTTTCGCTCGTAAGACAGGGGGGTGCCGTTACTTTCGATGGAAGTCACTTTCAACGAGGGATTCAGATAAAAGATGATCGTATCGAGTTTTACCGATTGATGATTGATGATCTTTAATGCGCTTTCTGCGGAGAGCTGGCGTCCCTGTGGCTCTATGGTGATACTGTCGCTGAGGATGTGCACCTTACCCTGCGAAGAGTAGGCGTTGAACGTGGCGATGTATTGGTCGCGCACCTTGTCGAGATGCCGGAAGTGCATCACATAGAGCAAGCCGGCGGAACAACCTGCCAAGAGGAAAAGTGCACCTACGATATTGACGATAATAACTTTCCACGGGCGGTGGGGCAAACGTTTCACCAAAGCGATGGTGAAGCTGATGAAGCCGATTCCGGTGAGGAAGAAAATCGTGCGTTGCAGCAGGTATAACCTTATATTGGCATGTCCCACCGCATCTGAAAAAATAGCGGGGATATTTACGCCGAAAAAGTCGAACACACCGTTCAGGGTATTTTCCAGGTAAAAGAAAGTAACTCCGATGATACCCAGCATGACAATGAGGGTGACGGCCTGATTTTTAAGCAGGCAGGTCAGGGTGAACGACAGCCCCAGCACAAAAAGCAAAGAAGGGACGGAAATCGTTAGCAAATAAAAAATATAGGGGAATGCGCTGAACGGGGATTGATTGACGAATATGTTCAAAAATGCCGTGATCAGCAGCATGACGATGTTCAACGATAGAAAAACCCGTAAAACTCCCCATGTTTTACCGATGATATAGTCGGCATTACTCATGGGACGTACGTAGATCACTTCGGCCGTATCCAGTTTCTTATCTCTTTTCAGGAAGCTGCCGGACAGGAATATAACAATGATCGATTGTACGATATTATAGAAATAAATACAGAGATACGGCATCTGGGAAGATAGAGCCATCTTGTTCCAGGTATAACCGTATTGATTTAGAATCCGGGTTTGTTGTATCAGAATTGTCAGAGTGATGCCGAGCAATGCCAATATGGCAAAAATCCGGAATAGCCAACTTCTCCTCAGTAATTTTACTTCATAACGCGAAATAACGCCGATGTTATGTAGATTCATAAGATTAATTTTGCCAGTCTGTTAATAAATAAGGTCTTACTGCTTATTGAAACAGGTCGCCTCCGATTTTCTCACTATACATGTCCATCTTATCCTTCAGCAAGTAGTCCATGAAATATACATAAGCATGCTCGATATTTGGAGTGACAGGCTTACCGCTATAATCGTCCAGTTTTTCCGCTACGACCTGGATTTCCCACCCTCCGTCTGAAGGGATAGTAGAAATAATCGGATATTTTTCCTTTATTTCCTGTAGTTCGTCATTGGTAACGAATATTTCCCAAACCTTTCCCTGGGCCAATTCGATCATGTCGTCCGGCGATCCTTCGAATTTTAATTGTCCCTTGTTAAGCAGGGCCAGTTTCTTACAGGTACTGGAAATGTCCCCTACGATATGGGTGGAAAGAATAATGATTACATCTTTATCGCTGACTTCCGACAATATATTCCGGAAACGGATACGTTCTTCAGGGTCAAGTCCCGTAGTGGGCTCGTCCACGATAATCACTTTCGGATTACCGATAATGGCCTGTGCGATACCCAGACGGCGCTTCATACCTCCGGATAAGCGGTTTGCCCAACGGTCGCGCACTTCGAACAGTCCGACCTTCCGCAGCATTTCGTCCACGACCTCCGATCTTTTTCGGGTTCCTTTGATGCCGGCGAGGCCTGCACCGTAATCCAGAAATTCCCAGGTTTTTAATTTTTCAAAAAAACGAAAATCCTGTGGCAAATAGCCTAAAATCGACCGGATAGCTTTCCGGTCGCGTGTGATGTCGTAATCATCGAAAAGGATCGTTCCCGAAGAAGCGTTTTGTAACAGGGTCATGATACGCATTAACGATGTTTTTCCTGCACCGTTAGGTCCCAACAAGCCGAACATTCCCGGTTCGATGTCGAGATTTAGATTATTTAGCGCCTGATGCCCGTCAGGGTAAATCTTATTCAGATTTTTAATACTAATATTCATACACTGCCTTTATATCAACGTCACTACAAAGAGATAACTCTAATTTATGTGCTAAAAATAGTAAAAGATGTTAAGCTTCTACACAAATATCTGTTTTTTATAATAATTTTAGAATATGAACCGCAAAAGCACGCCATTAATTATATTCTTTTCACGGATTACTTTTAGGTAAGACAGTTATTTCGCTAAAAAGTTTATTGTGAGGTGCGATTTTTTAGGAATCGGTTGCCGATACCCCCGGTTTAAGAAAAAATTTCCCGGATAACCTGAAGGCTTTTGACATTGAAATCGATATTCAGATGAAGATTGAAAAAATGGAGAATAACATCGAGCAGAATGTTCCGGCTTTGCCGGTCGAGGGGGATATTTTGCAGGTCTTCCGGCTGGCAGGTGCAAAGCAAAAAGACTACCCGTGCCGTATTCGGCCCTGAAATGTGGGGCATGGCAGAAGCGGCGGGATAGAAGCTGCCGTCGCTGATATTGAAAACCGATCCTTCCTGCCAGCTATCCGTATCGATGCGAAAACCGAGAGGGGTAACCAGCCGGTAAAGGAAAAAAAGGTTGAAATTTCCAACGTTGGCCTGTGTGCTGTTCAGGTAATCCACCGAACGGGCGATATAATCATAGAGGTCTTCGTTTCTATCCTCGTTTTTAAGGATCAGGTATAGGATCTCCGCCCAAAGCAGGACGATATTCATTTTGAAAATATCGAAATACAAATGGGGGGTATTCAGGGTAGGGGTGATTGTCCTTAGTTTATGGAGGTTACTTTTTTCACTTTCGAAATATTCGATTTCCACCACCTGCATCAGGTGGACGGCATTGGTTTTTCGTTTGAAAATGTTCGCAGGGGTGATAAACGAGAGAAATCCTTTTTCCCGCGTGTATGCATGAACTATTTTTTGGGTTTCGGAATAGTTGATGCTTTTTAATATGACCGCCCGAACGACTTCCAAGGTGTAAAATAATAATTAGTGTTGTGCTGTTTTTAGAAATTCACATAATTCCCGGGTGGCACGTCCCCGGTGGCTGATTTTATTTTTTTCATCCATAGGCATTTCGGCGAAACTTTCCGTGTATCCATCGGGACGAAAAATAGGATCGTATCCGAAGCCGGCTTCTCCATGCTTTTCAGTGAGAATTTCTCCGTCCACCCGTCCTTCGAATAGATATTCTTTATCGTGCAGAAGCAGGGCGATGACAGTCCGGAAACAGGCTTTCCGGTTTTTAAGGCCGTTCATTTTTTCCAATACTTTCCGCATGTTGGCGGTGGAATCTTTAGCCGGGCCGGCGTAACGCGCGGAATAAACTCCGGGTTCGAAATTCAGGGCTTCGATCTCTAAGCCCGTATCGTCGGCAAAGCAGTCATAGCCGTAATGTTCTTTGATGTAACGGGCTTTTTGTAAAGCATTTTCCTGTAAGGTGTCGTGGTCTTCCGGGATATCGTCGTGGCAACCGATCTGTTCCAGCGAAACGATTTCATGCTGTCCGTCGAGCAGACGGGTGATTTCTTCTAATTTGTGCTTGTTGTTTGTGGCGAAGACAATCTTCATGGGTGTGCATTGTTTTTATTCTCACTCAAAGGCAAGCCTCGTACGTTTACCTGAATGTGAAGAACGGGGTTCATTTATTTTGCAAAAATAAAAATAATCTGCGAATCATTTTTATTTTTAGCTTTGTACTGGTAAATCAATTCGTTTATGGAAAGCGGAATCGTCATAAAATCTACGGGGAGCTGGTACACCGTGAGGCAGGAAAACGGGAACATTGCAGAATGCAGGATCAGGGGAAAATTCAGGACAGAGGGTATTCGTACGACGAACCCTTTGGCGGTGGGAGATGTTGTGGAATTGGAGGAAACTCATGACGGCTATGTCGTTACGGGGATTCGTCCCCGGCGGAACTATATTATCCGTAAATCGACCAACCTGTCGAAAGAAGCGCATATCATTGCTTCGAACATAGATTTGGCTTTGCTGATCACAACAGTGAATCATCCCGTTATCTCAACTGTTTTTATCGATCGTTTTCTGGCTACCGCCGAAGCTTATAATATCCCTGCCGTACTGGTTTTCAATAAAATCGATCTGTACGGCGAAGAGGATCGGGCTATGCTGGGCGGGCTGATGGCCATTTACCGGAAAATCGGTTATCCCTGTTATCCGGTGTCGGCGGCAACGGGAGAGAATGTGGATGAGGTGAAAGCTTTGTTAAAGGATAAAATCACGCTGCTTTCCGGCATGTCGGGAGTGGGTAAATCTTCTTTAATCAACCGGATCGAACCGGGATTGGCTTTGAAAGTGGCTGAAATTTCCGATGCCCACGATTCCGGAAAGCATACGACGACTTTTGCCGAAATGTTCCCTTTGAGCGAGGGAGGTTTTATCATCGATACTCCGGGACTTCGCAGTTTTGGAATGATCGATATGAAGAAAGAGGAGTTATCGCATTTCTTCCCGGAAATTTTTGCTAAAGCGGAAGGGTGCAGGTTTTATAATTGTTCCCACACGCACGAGCCGGGGTGTGCCGTGATGGAGGCTGTGGAAAACGACGAAATCAGCGAGAGTCGTTATGCCAGTTATTTAAGTATGATGGAAGAAAGCGGAGAGAAATACAGATAGTATTTTTAAAGTATTCGTTCAGAAAATATAGAACGGTTTATGCAAGGAATCTATTTTTTTTATATCTTTGCGCCGTTTTACGTCAAGGATTGTGGACAAGTTAAGAGAATATAAGATAGCATTCAGGGGATTAGGAGCGGGAAAACACTCCTTTGAATTTGTGCTGGACAATGTTTTCTTTAATTGTTTTGAATCCACCAAAGGAACCGTAGGGCAAGTGAAGGCTGAGGTCGAATTGATCAAAAGCTCACTTTTAATGGAAGTGAAGATCAGGATCGCCGGGACGGTTAAAGCCGTTTGCGACAGATGTCTGGGTGAATTGGAACTGCCGGTGAAAGGAGAAATGGAGCTTTATGTCAAACAAAGCGAACGGGAAGAAGGAAACGACGATGATTTTATCATTTTAGCGGCGGAAGACGATTTTATTGATTTGAGTTCATACCTGTATGAGGTTTATATGCTGAATTATCCGATGCGGGTGGTACACCCGGAAGGTGAATGTGATTCCGATATGCAGGATATGCTCGATAATTATATTGTAGAAGAAAACGATAAACCTAACGATCCCCGATGGGATGAATTGAAAAAATTAATTAATAACTAAATAAATTAAAGAGAAATGGCACATCCGAAACACCGAACCTCAAAACAGAGAAGAAATAAAAGAAGAACACACGATGCAATTACGGTAACGGCTATTGCAAAATGTTCTAATTGTGGTGCTGCTGTACAGTATCATACGGTATGTCCTGAATGTGGATATTACAGAGGGAAGCTGGCTATTGAAAAAGCAGTAGTAGCCTGATCTTGACACGATACGGGATTGTTTCTAAATAATACACAGCCTCCTATAATTTAGGAGGCTATGGTTGTTTATATCTTAAATGATTATATCCTCGTGGCGTAGAGGGTGTAATGACCGCTAAATTAAAATATTGAATGCAGATGAATAGGCTGAGAACTATTATTACTGGTGTGGGTGCATATTATCCGGATTATATTTTGAACAACGATGAGTTGAGCCGGATGGTCGAGACCTCCGATGAATGGATTATGACCCGGGTTGGAATTAAAGAAAGACGAATCCTGAAAGACCCCACAAAAGGTAGTGCATATATGGGGGCGAAGGCAGTGGAGGACTTGTTGAAGAAGACAGGGACTCATCCGGACGAAGTTGATCTTTTGATTTGCGCTACCGTAACACCCGATATGCATTTTCCGGCTAATGCACAAGTGATCGCAGATATGGTAGGTATAAAAAATGCCTTCGGTTTCGATTTGAATGCCGGATGTTCCGGTTTTATTTTCGGATTGGTGACGGCTTCGCAATATGTGCAGAACGGACGATACCGGAAAGTGGTATTTGTAGGAGCGGAGAAAATGTCTGTGATTACCGATTATACCGACCGCAAGACCTGTCCTTTATTTGGAGATGCTGCAGCTGCCGTGCTGCTGGAGCCGACGGAAGAAGAGTTTGGTGTGATGGATTACATCCTGAGATCGGACGGTATGGGACGTGATCATTTGTATATGAAAGCGGGAGGATCTTTGAATCCGCCTTCCATTCAAACAGTGACGAACCGGGAACATTTTATTTATCAGGACGGTCAATTTGTATTTAAGCATGCCGTAACTAAAATGGCGGATACGGCTGG
>OGOU01000189.1_pt1 | contig 62575 bp, 54 predicted proteins | sample 1552721 | NCBI WGS metagenome assembly OGOU01 (sample SAMEA2580176, study PRJEB22360) | human gut metagenome | biome: human gut; feature: human-associated habitat; material: faeces | place: Denmark | collected 2008/2010
CACCCGAGTAGAAGCGGCTGAAAAGCTCATAATATTCAAGTCTTAATACCTGAATGCCTACAAGGAATCCCTCTGTATGCGCAATAGCCTTGCCTGTCGCAAAGGCGTCTTCGTTATCAACTGCAATAATTTCATCATATACTGTTGTATCAAGTGTTTCGGGAACAAAGCCGGCGCCTATACCCTGGAGCTTATGAGGACCGGCAATTCCCTTAGAGAGCACAGGAGAACCGGAAGGTTCAACCGCAACCACCTTAACATCGGGATTTTGGGATTTCAGGTATTTGCCTATACCTGTCAATGTGCCGCCTGTACCCACGCCTGCAACAAAAATGTCAACCTTGCCGTCGGTATCCTCCCAGATTTCGGGACCTGTGGTAGCAAAGTGAGCCGCAGGGTTGGCAGGGTTTACAAATTGTCCCGGAATAAAGCTGTTTGGAATTTCAGCGGCAAGTTCATCAGCCTTTTCAATAGCGCCCTTCATACCCTTAGCACCGTCTGTGAGCACAAGCTCTGCACCGTATGCCTTGAGAAGATTTCTGCGTTCAACGCTCATAGTTTCGGGCATAGTCAGTATAATTCTGTAGCCTCTTGCGGCGGCTACCGCAAGACCAATGCCTGTGTTGCCGCTTGTAGGCTCTATAATTACTGAGTCTGAGTTAAGAATACCCTTTGCCTCAGCGTCATCAATCATAGCTTTTGCAACTCTGTCTTTAACACTGCCGGCAGGGTTAAAATATTCAAGCTTTGCAAGAATTGGCGTATCAAGTCCCTGTGAGGCTGAATAGCCGTTTAGCTTCATAAGCGGTGTTTTGCCGATAAGGTCGGTGATTTTTTCGTAAATTTTCATAATATAATCTCCTGAGAATTAAAATTTAAAATTTGCCGTTTTTTTAATAAAAGTTAATGCTTATTAAACCTACATAATTTATAGGTATTATTATAGCACTGTGCTTTTCGGTTGTCAACACCTGAATAATTTTAATATTTATGAAAAAAATAAAGATTTTTTCTGACAAATTTACAAATATAATTGAAAATTATTACATAATGTGATATGATTTATGCAGTAAATCAATTATAAAGTTGATACTGTTTTGTTCTTAAGTAATTGGAGGGTGTATTGAATTGAAAAAATTATTTTCACTTATGCTGTCCCTGCTTGTAGCTGTAATTGCTGTTTTTGCAGTTCCATCAGCAAACGCTGTAGTAAACAGCCCCGCAGCAGGCTCGTCACAGCAGACTCAGGTGGGCGTACCGCCTTTGGATTTCGGTGATTCCAATGATTACGACATTGGCGGCGGCTCAGACTGGGGAGGCTCAGATTGGGGCGATTCAGATTGGGGTGGAAGCTCAGACTGGGGCGACTCAGATTACAGCAGCTCAGGCTCAGGCGGCGGTAGCTTTGGTGTTGGTACAGCAGCATTTTTTGTTATTATTCTATTAGTATTGATTTTTAGTGCAGTTAGCAAGAAAAAGGGTGGCGGAAGCGGAACTACCCGTACGACTACTGTCGGAAGATCTCAGACGATTCAGCAGGTTGCAGGCAGAAATATTATTCTTCCCGATCGTACTGCGCAGATTTCAGACCTTATTAAGCAAAACGATCCAAACTTCTCGGCAGAGGACTTCCTTTCATTCGCAAGATTTGTATATGTTACAATTCAGGATTCATGGAGCAAGAGAGATTTATCTCCTGTCCGCATATATCTGCACGATAACCTTTATAATCAGACTCAAAAGCAGATTGAAAGAAAGATTGCAAACGGCGTAATCAATAAGATTGAAAATGTTGCCGTAAGCACGGCTTATCTCACGGCATACCGCAGAGATAAGGAATTTGAGTATATTACAGTTTACCTCAATGCACGTCTTACCGACTATGAGATAAACGAAAAGACAGGACAGGTGCTTCGTGGTGATCCAAATGCAAGATATGAGCTTCGCTATACACTGCGTTTTGCCCGTAACTCAGGCATTAAGACCACAAGCGCTAACACTCAGACTCTTAAGGCGCATAGCTGTCCGAACTGCGGCGCTCCGCTTGAAATGTCAAGCTCAGGCAAGTGTGAATACTGCGGAAGCACAATCACAACAGGTCAGTATTCATGGGTACTCAGCGAGTATTCATCTATTCGTAATGATACTGTTGATCAGGGTATTTATATTGAAAAGGATGCTAACACTCCTAACAACACAAACAACAATAATCAGTAATTTATAATTACGCACTTAAGGGATCGGGGATAGCTCCTCGATCCCTTTTTGTCGATTTATACTTGCGTTTCTCAAGCTATTATGATATAGTTTAAATGCAAATTAAATGCATAAAAATTTTTTAATCTAAATCACAGGGTGAAACTATGGAATACAAAATTATTGCACTTGATATTGACGGCACACTTACTACTTCTCAAAAAGAGATTACTCCTCGCACCAGATATGCTCTGATTGAGGCTCAGAAAATGGGCAAAAAAATTATTATTGCGTCGGGCAGACATCCAATTGGAATCAGGGATATTGCCGGGGATTTGCTGCTTGACCGTTACGGCGGATATATTATGGCGTTTAACGGTGGAAAAATCATTGACTGTATGACAGGTCAGACTATTGTGAGTAAGGATTTTCCTAAGGAATATCTTTCGGATATTTTAGGAGTGCTTAAGGAGTCTAACCTTACCGTGCACACTTATGACGACAGTAAAATTATCACTGGCGGAACTCTGAATGACTATTCAAATATTGAACGTGATATTCTGAAAATGGAAATGGTTGTTGTTGATGATTTTATAACAGCTATTCCAAAAAGCATCAACAAGCTTTTGCTTTCGGGCGAGCCTACGGAGATTGACAGGTATAACGAAATTCTTGCAAGGCGTTATGACGGCTTACTGGATGTATATAAGAGTGCACCGTATTTTCTTGAAATAATGCCGTTTGGTATAACAAAGGGTTCAATGCTTCCCCAGCTCCTTGAAAAGCTTTCATTGAACAGAGAGGAACTGGTTGCCATGGGCGATAACTATAATGATATGACTATGATAGGTTATGCCGGCTTTGGCGTGGCTATGGGCAACGCCGAGGAGGATGTAAAAAAGATTGCCGATTATGTATGTGAGTCTAACGATGATGACGGAGTGGCAAAAACATTTGAAAAATATATATTAAAGAATAATTTGTAATTGAGCTTAATTGAGTTACTCAGCTTCCCGAGTAAGTATTGGGGAGCTTTTTTCAAAAGTAAAAAATATAGGCGGCAATTAATATCAATTTTAAAAAATTGTACTTTGTACACGTTTTTGTATAATTTACATAAAAGCCGATTGAAATGTTTGGAAGTGAAAATTTGAAATAATTCTTTTTTAGAAAAACGATTAAGAACAACTACTTTATAATATTATATGGATTTAAATATTTTTAAACAAAATGGAGGAGAAGCTATGACAAAGGTAAAAAAACTAATAGCTTTAATGCTTGTTGTTTGCATTGCGGCAACAGTCGGCATAGTGTCGGTTTCGGCGGCGACTGTTGACGACAATGAAGCTGTTCAGGCTGATTACAACGGCATTAAGGTACATGTGTATTCCGAGGACGGAGCGCCCAATATTTATTATTGGAACAGCCTGCCTCAGAATATCTCAACAAATTACCCCGGCCCTAAAATGACCTCAGAGGGTAATCAAAGCTACACATACACATTCAACAATGTAACAAAGATTAATATGATGTTTGTTACAAACGGCACTCAGTCTGCCGAAACAACAAGAAACACCGGTGAATGGTGGTACAAAAATGGTAGATGGACAGCAAAGCCATGGGGCACTACCACAGAGTGGGACAGAACCGATTTGCGTGAGGATTCTATTTACTTTGTAATCACAACCCGTTTTTATGACGGCGACACAGGCAACAATGTTCATTGCTGGGATGACGCACAGGCTAATAACCCTGACTCTGACCCTGCTTGGAGAGGCGACTTTAAAGGGCTTATCGACAAGCTCGATTATATCAAGGCTCTTGGCTTCTCTGCAATTTGGATTACTCCGGTAGTTTCTAACGCTTCGGGTTATGACTACCACGGCTACCATGCTTTTGATTTTTCAACTGTTGACCCTCGTTATGAGAGTGACGGCACTACATATCAGGATTTGATTGACGCTGCTCACGAAAAGGGTATGAAGATTGTACAGGATGTTGTTATAAACCACGCAGGTAACTTTGGTGAAGCTTTCCTTGCTCCGATGTTTACAAAAGAGTACGATTCTATACAGGATTTGGCTTCGATTGACAGTATGAAGATTATTCCTGATTCCGATCTTGCAAAGGCATTCCCTAATTATGACAGCCTTGAACCGGGATATCAGTACGGTGCAAGACTTCAGATTATGAAGAATACTCACGAAGTCGATTTCTTGGCATCTTATACAGGTGAAAATGATACAAATAACTATTTCCATCATTACAAAGATTTGAGCTGGGAGAGCCCGTCTGTACAGACAGGACAGATTGCAGGTGACTGCGTTGATATTAACACAGAAAATCCGACAGTTGCAAAGTATCTGAATGAAGCTTATAACAACTATATCAAGATGGGTGTTGATGCTTTCAGAATGGATACTGAAAAGCACGTTTCAAGACTTTCACTCAATGAATACTACTTCCCGTCATGGAATGCAACAGGTGGAGAGAACTTCTATGTGTTCGGTGAGGTTTGCACAAGAGTAAGTGAGTTCTGGAATCACGGTATTCCTGCTATTTCTGCTCCGTTCTATACATGGGCTGAAACAGAGAGCAAGTATAAAAACGCTTATGGCTCAGACTGGGAATCTAATATTAACAAATCACTTGAACACTATGACGACCATTCAAACACCTCCAGCGCACTTACATCAGATAATGTTTACCTCAACGGTATTACATACCATACACCTGATTACAGCAAGTCAAACGGCACAGGCGTTATCGACTTCCCAATGCACTGGAACTTCAGCAACGCTAGCAATGCTTATCGCCGCGCTCTTGAAGAAGATCCGTACTACAACGACTCAACTTGGAATGTAACCTATGTTGACTCACACGACTACGGTCCTGATATGGACAGTCGTTATAGCGGCGGTACACAGTCTTGGGCTGAAAACCTTGACCTTCTTTTTACATTCCGCGGTATTCCTTGTCTTTATTACGGCAGTGAGGTTGAGTTCCAGAAGGGTGTTCCTATGGATGTAGGTCCAAATGCTCCGCTTTCAACAACAGGACGAGCTTACTTTGGCGATCAGCTTGAGGGTAATGTAACTGCAACAGACTTCAGCAAGTATACTGCAAGCGGTACGGTTGCAAGCACACTAAGTTCACCTCTTGCTGTTCACATTCAGCAGCTTAATGCAATAAGAAGAGCTGTTCCGGCTCTCCAGAAGGGTCAGTACACAACAGACAGCAATTATGTATCAAACGGCAATATGGCATTCATCCGCCGTTATACAAATGATGGCATAGACAGCCTTGCTTGTGTTACTATTTCCGGAGGCGCAACATTCAAGAACATTCCTAACGGCAAGTACATTGACGCTGTAACAGGTGATGTACAGAATGTTTCAAACGGAACACTCACAGTCGGTTCTATCGGCGATGCAAATATGAGAGTATATGTATGCTGTGGTTCAGGCTTTACAGACATTGAAGGTCAGATTGGTTCAACAGGTACATATCTTAAGTAATTAATTCATAATCTAAAAAGGGAATGGAAAATGCTCCATTCCCTTTTTTGCATACAGCAGCAGTTGTAACAGAAGTCAGACATTACTATAGAGCCTTTTAAGAAGCGCAGAAGGTAATATCAAACGTAAATTTCTTATATTATATTGTTCGCTCAAGAGCGGATTTTAGAGCGTTTTGCCACACTGTAAATGCTGTTGATATAACAAAAACGCAAAATGACATAATCGTAATTTTTATATAGCTATAAAATCAAATTTGTACCTTTCTTTTTATTGCGGTTTGTGATATAATACTAATTATATGATTATAGTAATTTCATAATATTTATTGTAGGAAGTGATTTTGATGGGCAATTATTCTGATAACACACCGGCTATTCATAATCTGGCGGAGAAAATGATTTTTAATTCGCAGATTGATCCCAGCCTTTATTCAAAGTATAATGTAAAAAGAGGGCTTCGTGACCTTGACGGAAAGGGTGTATTAACGGGTCTTACAGATATTTCTGCAATTATTCAGAATAAAGAGGTTGACGGTAAGCTCGTTCCGTGTGACGGTGAACTGTATTATCGTGGCTACAATGTTAATGATATTGTAAGCGGTATTCTTGAGGACGATCGTTTTGGCTTTGAAGAGGTTGTGTATCTTCTTCTCTTTGGCGAAATGCCTAATGCCGTTCAGCTTAAAGATTTTAAGGAGCTGCTTGTAAAATACAGAACCCTGCCTCAGAATTTTGTTCGTGATGTTATTCTTAAAGCACCGAGCAATGATATGATGAATTCTATAGCAAGAAGCGTTCTTACTTTGTTTTGTTATGACGATAACCCTAACGATACATCTATTGACAATGTGCTTCGCCAGTGTATACAGTTGATTTCAGTATTTCCCATGCTCTCGGTTTACGGTTACCACGCTTACAATCATTACTTGCGTGATAAGAGCCTTTACATTCACCGTGCAGAGCCTACAATGTCAACTGCTGAAGTTATTCTTTCTCTTTTGCGCCCTGACAGAAAGTACACTCCGCTTGAGGCAAAGGTACTTGATATGGCACTTATTCTTCATATGGAGCACGGCGGCGGTAATAACTCAACCTTTACAACCCATGTTGTAACGTCTTCCGGAACAGATACATACTCTGCTATTGCTGCTGCGCTTGCATCACTCAAAGGACCAAAGCACGGCGGTGCGAATGTCAAGGTTTTCTATATGTTTGAGGATATCAAAGAGCATATAAAGGATTGGAAAGATGATGAAGAAATTTCAAATTATCTTGAAAAAATCCTTGAAAAGCAGACTTTCGACAAAATGGGTCTTATCTATGGTATGGGTCATGCTGTTTATACTATTTCCGACCCTCGTCAGATAATTCTAAAAGGAGCAGTTCAGAAGCTTGCGCTGGCTGAGGGCTACGATGAAGATTTTGCGCTTTATGAAAGAGTTGAAAGACTTGCACCTCAGGTTATAGGCAAAAAGCGTAAAATATACAAGGGCGTTGCGTCCAATGTTGACTTTTACAGCGGCTTGCTCTACAGTATGCTTCACATCCCATGTGAGCTTTACACTCCTTTGTTTGCAACCGCCAGAATTGCAGGCTGGAGTGCTCATCGTCTTGAAGAAATTGTTAATGCCGGTAAGATTATCCGTCCTGCATATATGAGCATTTCAACTAAAAAAGATTATACTCCGCTTGACAAGAGATAACTAATACATTAAGTTAAAATTAAGGCGAATATTCCGTTGTGAATATTCGCCTTATTGTATGCAAAAATCCCTCCCGAGCAATACGGGAGGGTGATTTATCAAATAATTTAATTGTAAGATGTTGAAAGTGTAACTGTACCGTCGGATTTTCCGTTGTCATCAATATGTGAAATGATTTTGCTGTTCTCGATTGTACTAGCTGACTGCCACACAAAGCTTGTAGATGCAGAGCCTGTGCCGGTAACCTCATAAGTCACAACAAGTAAATCGCCGCCGTTTGTGTAATCATAGCCTGTAGTTATGTCGGAACCGTTAAAATTGATTACACCTGCTGTTTTAGAATTAATTATGCTGCTGGCATTAGCCGGTTTTTGCAGTATAGATGTTTTAACCTTAAGCTTCGAAGAATCGTATTTTACTGTTCCCTGAAAGTTTGCAAGAACCTTGGTGCTTTTAACCGAGTAGGTAACGGTTACTGTGTCGCCCTTTGAGTAATTATGCCCGTCAACGGAAAGTGAGTTTCCTTTATTGTTATTTGACGAATTGCCGTTATCGGAATTATTATTTGAATTACTATTGGAATTATTGTTGGAATTATTATCGGAATTATTATTAGTGCCTCCGCTCTGTGACGAGTCGGATTTTGAAGAACTGTTTGACGAATCAGAAGATGCCTTTGACTCCGATTTATTTGATGTATCAGAAGCCGAACTGTCGGTTTTGCTGTTCTCGGCATCCTCCTCACTCTCGGATTTTTCGCTTGCTGCATTTGTGCTGCTTTCTGTTGCACCTGCATCCGTCGAAGCAGTGGATTGAACAGTTGCAGATACAGATGAGCTTTCACCTTTGTTATTGCAGCCGGTCATTATACTTGCAGTTGAAACTATCACAGCCATTACTGCGGCCAAAAACGCAGCAGAAAATCGTTTTGCTTTATTTGATTGGTTGTTCATTATATCATTCCTTATCTAAATTTATTGTGCCAATTACAGCAAGATATATTATAAAAAATATATCATAAAAAGTAAAGAACAAAAATTAAATATTGTTTTACAAATTTTTGTATTGTGTATCAATAATAGATATGTTACAATATATATGTGAAAATCATATGAATTTTAGGAGTGATTACAATGAAAATTAGAAACATTACCGCAGTCGGTCTTTCGGCTGTAATGCTTGCTGCGGGATTCTCAATTTCTGCGTTTGCAGCTCAGACTGATGCAAGCGCTGTCTCTGCACCCGATTTTAAAACCTATGGTGCATTGTATGCTCATGCCGTACTTAATTCTGATGACACTCAGGCATGGCAGAGCTGGCAGAGCGTACACGATGAAGACTTTAATGAGGTTAATTCAGACACTAAGTATTTCTTCCTCCCGTCATCGGCAAATGATGAAAAGGTGGATATTTATAATGCCTATTCTTACGCAATCACAATAAACGGAGTTACCGTTGATTCATTGAAAACGGCATCTGTTCCGTATGAAACCAATGTGGAATATTCAGTAAGAGCTGACGGCAAGAGAATAAAGCTTTATTTTATGAAATCGACCGCTGAGGCTGCCGTATATATTAATAACGATAATGCTGACGGCTACGGTACAGAACTTATAAGATATCTTTCACAGACCAAGAGCAACTCTGCAAGCGCAACGGGCGCTATTACTGATGCGGACGGCACGCTTGAGTCTGCTGATGTTAAAAAAATAAAGGGCAGAGGAAACACCACTTGGTCTAAGCCGAAAAAGGCTTTTAACATTACATTTAACGACAGCGTAACCGTAGGTTCAATGGATAAATGTAAAAAATATTCTATTCTTGCCAATTATCAGGACGACTCGCTTTCAAGAAACAGATTTTTGTATGACCTTTCTGATGCAGTAGATATGCCTTATGCTTCCGATTCACGCTATGTTGACTTCTATTCAAACGGTTATTACTGGGGCTCTTATCAGATGACTCAGAAGGTTGACACGGGAAAGAATAATCTTTTAAGCGATATTGACGAAGATGGCTATCTCAACGAGGACGGTTCAATCAACGAGGATTTTGCCTTTGTTTGCGAGGTTGACGCAGGTGCTAATGATGACGATTATTATTTCCAATCAGCAAGCGGCAACAAGATTACAATAAAAACTCCTGAGCTTGACCCAGGCGATAAGGGCTATAACGAGGTTAAGGATTATGTCAAAGAGAAATTTGACTCTATGTACAACGCCTTTAAAAACTCAGCTGATGATTTGGATAAATACATAGATATTGATTCTGTAACAAAGATTTATCTGATTAATGAGCTTGGCAAAAACTGGGATTCGGGCGTATCGAGCCTTTTCTTTACATACAAGCAGGACGAAAACGGAAATTGGAAGTTCTATGGTTCGCCTGTATGGGATTACGATAATTCACTCGGTAATGCTGTCGGTATTGACGGAGAGCTTAATGACATCGGAGTTAATGATTACGAAGATTACAGCGGCTGGTGGTGCAAGTATAAAGGCAAAAATAAAAACAGCCACAGAACCAACAATATTATGAATCTTATTGCAAGAAATTCTGATATTCTTGAGGCTGCGCCAAAGATTTGGTTTGAGGACTTTGTGCCTGCAATCAACACCTTTATGTCAAGCGGAGTAAGCGAGGGGGAGATTTATTCTTCTGATGTTTACTACAGCTACATTGCGGGCAGTGCAGAGATGAACTACAAAAGCGGCTGGCTGCTCAATACAGGCAGCTGGATAGCAGACCACAGCAGACTTAATACCGCTTCCTTTGATTATTCTACCGGAGAATATACAGTAAGCCCTGTAGCCGTAAAATACGGTAATAATTTTGACGGAATGTATAATTATTGTGTTGACTGGCTGACAAGCCGTGCAGCTTGGATGAGCAGTCAGATGTATGATGAATACAAGCCGGATAATCCAAGACTTGAGAATGATTTTAATAACGATGGTAATATTGACGTCATAGATGTAACTACACTCCAGCTTTACCTTGTAGGTAATTTCTCGCTTGATGAAGAGGGGAAGAATATGGTAGATGTCGATGAGAATGGCATTGAGGACGTACGTGATGTTACTGAGCTTCAGACGATTATAGCAAATAAATAAGCAGAAATTGAAAATACCGCCCGATGCCTGTTGGTTTTCGGACGGTATTTTTTTGCTTTTTAGGAAATTGCCCGAATGAGCGCAGTCCACTGACTGTCGGACATTTATATGATACCGGCTGTAATTAATTGTTGAAGATATAATAAAAAGGGGATTGAATTTATTAAAACTTACATATTATTTATTGAAAAAATCACCATAATAGTATATAATGAAATCGATAAAAATCTGATATTGATATGTTAGTATAAATGGCAATAACAAATCACTTGACTTATGGAGGTCGTTATGAGGAAAACAAAAATTGTGTGTACTATCGGTCCTGCGTGCAATAACAAGGAAACACTGTTAGAGATGATTAGCGCAGGTATGAATGTGGCGAGAATAAATATGTCGCACGGTTCATATGACGATTTAGAAAACACATTCAGTATTCTTAAAGAGGCTATTGCCGAAAGCGGAAAGACTGTATCAATTCTTCTTGATACAAAGGGCCCCGAGGTAAGAGTTTGTACTTTTGAAAACGGAAGCGTAGAGCTTGTTGAGGATCAGCTTTTCAGCCTTTGTAAAAATAAGGAGGTAGGCGACGAAACAGGCGTGGCTATTTCTTTTCCTAAGCTTGTGGATTTGTTTAATGCAGAGGGCAATGCAGCTATCGGCAGAGAGCTGCTTTTAGATGACGGACTTATTTCATTTGCTGTAGAAAAAATGACGCCTAATGAAATTGTGTGCAAGGTTGTAAAGGGCGGCACACTCAAAAACAAAAAGAGCATTAATATTCCGGGCTATCATATAAATATGCCTTATGTAAGCTCACAGGACAGACGTGATATTGAGTTTGGTCTTACTCACGGGGCAAACTTTGTTGCCGCTTCTTTTGTTCGCTCTCACGAGGACGTTACAACATTAAGAGATTTTATCGACAGCCTCGGCTTTGAATATGTTGAAATTATCGCAAAGATTGAAAATCAGAGCGGTGTTGACGATATGGACGAAATTATCAAATGTGCAGACGGCGTTATGGTTGCAAGAGGCGATATGGGTGTTGAAATTCCGTTTATCAAGCTTCCGGAAATTCAGAAAACACTCATCAGAAAGTGCGTTGCAAACGGCAAATATGTTATCACTGCGACACAGATGCTTGAGAGTATGACATCTGCCCCAAGGCCTACCAGAGCCGAAATCAGCGACGTTGCAAACGCCGTATATGACGGTACAAGCGCTGTTATGCTTTCAGGCGAGTCGGCAGCAGGAAAATATCCCGTAGAAAGCGTTAAGGCGCTTGACGCTATTTGCTTTGAGGCTGAACAGAACGGTGAGTTTACAGCTCTTAAAGATTATATTGAGAATCACAGTGTTGAGGACAGCAATCCAATCAGAAGCAGTATTTGCCGTGCGGCAAGAGATATTGCTCATCAGATTGGCGCAAGAGCAATCATAGTGGAGAGCGCAACGGGCAGAGTTGCAAGGGCAATGGTGCATTTCCGTCCGGATGTTCCGATTATTGCGGTTGTAACATCTTCACTTGTCTGTAAAAAGCTCAGCTTGAATTGGGGCATAACTGCTCTTATCGGCGAGGAAAAAAAGACCTCCGACGCCATTACAAAGCAGGCTATGGAAAAAGCACTCAGCACAGGATATTTTAAAAAGGGCGATATTGTAGTTGTAATTTCTTCAAACAGAACTGCTCCTACTTCAAGCACAGACTCTCTTAATGTGAGGATTTTATAAGATGAAAAATAACATTATACTTATTGGAATGCCGGGTTCGGGAAAGAGTACGCTGGGCGTTCTGCTTGCAAAATACAGCTGCCATTCATTTGTGGACTTAGACCTCGTGATTATTAAAAAGACAGGAAAAAAGCTTCAAAAAATTCTTAATGAAGATGGCTATGAGGCTTTTTTAAGAATTGAAAATGAGGTGGGCGAGGAGCTTGACTGCGAAAATACCGTTGTGGCTACGGGAGGTTCAATCGTGCTCAGTGAAAAAGCTATGCAGCATCTCAAAGCCTGCGGTACAGTGGTTTACATAAAAGTTCCGCTTTGTGAAATTAAGCGCAGAGTCACAAATATTAAGACAAGGGGAATTGCCTTTAAAAACGGTGAAAATCTTGATGACGTTTATAAGGAAAGAATACCTCTTTATGAAAAATATGCAGATGTAACGGTTGATTTTGAAAACGCTTCAAGCCTTGAAGATACTGTTGACAAAATAATGGAAAAGCTTAATCTTCATAATATATAAAGCAAAAGCACCGATTGATGATGTCGGTGCTTTTTTGTGATTGTCAGAAAAGCCTGATTCCGCACAGGCTTAATACCCAAAGAATAAATCCGTAAATTATTGAGGCTGTAACTCCATATACTATTACCGGCCCTGCAATTATAAAAAGCTTTGCGCCGAGTCCTGCAATAAAGCCTTCGGATTTGAACTCTATGGCAGGCGAAGAAACCGCATTTGCAAAACCCGTTATCGGAACAAGTGTACCCGCACCGCCGTGCTTTGCAATTTTATCATATACACCGATAGCCGTAAGCAAAATACCCACAAAAATAAGAGTAACCGAGCAAAGGGTTTTGCTGTCATCCTCTGCAGCTCCAAGCATTACATAAAAATCCGTAAGCCCCTGACCGATAAGGCAGATTGTACCGCCAATCAAAAAAGCTTTAAGGCTATTCACAGGAAGTTTACTTTTCGGTGAATTTTTTGTCACAATTCTATTGTATTCTTTTGGTGAGAGCATATATACACTATCTCCTTTTTGTTTACGTTTTAAGAAGCTATTTCTACTAATATTATGTGTTAAAAAATTATTCTTATGTGCGATTTGTTTATGTAAAATAACAGTTTATTTTTGCTGAAATATGATGTATAATGCTATATGTATATTTGTAATTGTGAGGGGATTATTGTGGAGCATTATCTTGATAACAGCGCAACAACTGTTGCTTCTATGGCGGCTGCCAAAAAGGCGCTTGAGATGATGACAGAAAATTACGCTAATCCGTCCTCGCTTCATTACAGAGGGATGCTCGCAGAACAGGAGCTTGAAAAAGCAAGAAAGTCTGTGGCTAAACAGTTATGTGCTCAAACTGATGAGATTATCTTCACAAGCGGCGGCACAGAGGCAAACAACCTTGCGTTGTTTGGTGCAGCATATGCAAAAAAGCGCAGGGGCACAAAAATAGTCACTACTGCCTTTGAGCACAGCAGCATAATGGAAGCCTGCAAAAGGCTTGAGCAGGAGGGCTTTGAGGTGGCATATGTCGCTCCAAGGCAGGACGGCACAGTGCATACCGAGGATGTTATTGCAGAGGTTGACGGTAATACTGTTCTTGTGTCGGTAATGTATGTTAATAATGAAACCGGTGCAATAATGCCTGTTGCTGAGATTTTTGAGGCTGCAAAGCAGATAAATCCTGATATTTTGTGCCATACAGACGCTGTGCAGGCGTTTGGCAAGCTTTTTGTCAATGCTAAAAAACTCGGAGCAGACCTTGTGAGTGTTTCTGCACATAAGGTACATTCTCCTAAGGGCTGCGGTGCTTTGTATATAAAAAAAGGAGTAAGGCTTGTTTCAAGGGCTTACGGCGGAGAGCAGGAGAAGAAAATCCGCCCCGGCACAGAGCCGCTTCCGCTGATTGCAGCCTTTGGTGTTGCCTGTTATGAATTTGCAATAGAAAAAAATTATGAAAACATTGCTGCGCTTTGCGAATATGCCAAGCAGCAGCTTTCAAAAATAGAAGGAGTGGTTATCAATTCTCCCGATAATGCTCTGCCGTATGTTCTGAATTTTTCGGCAGGCAGAGTGAGAAGTGAAACTATGCTCCATTATCTTGAGGAGTACGAAATTTATGTATCCTCGGGAAGCGCCTGTGCAAAGGGAGCGCCCAGTTATGTGCTGAGTGCTATGGGATTTGGCGGCGAGAGAGCTGACAGCGCATTGCGCATAAGCTTTTCAAAGCTGAATACAAAGGAAGATGTTGACGCTCTTTGCACTGCGCTTGAGCAAGGACTAAGAGTGCTTGTTCACAGATAAACTGAAAGGCAGAAAATCAATGAAAGAAATTATACTTTTAAAGGACGGCGAAATCGTACTTAAAGGACTTAACCGCCGCACCTTTGAGGATGTACTCAAAAAAAATATCAAACACGCTCTTTCGCCGCTCGGCAGCTTTGAAATAAAGTCAGCTCAGTCAATAATATATGTGAATCCCCTTTCACAGGGTGTTGACCTTGACGAGGTCTGCCTGAGAATTTCAAGGGTGTTTGGTATAGTATCCTATTCAAGGGCTGCGGTCTGCGAGGAAAAGTCGCTTGAGTCAATTATGGCAACTGCACCTGAGTACCTTGAAAAGGAGCTTAAAGCCGCAAAAACCTTTAAGGTTGAGGCAAGAAGAAGTGACAAGCGCTTTCCGTACAAGTCGCCTGAAATTTGTGCACAGCTTGGCGGAGTTATACTCGATAAATTCCCGCATTTAAAGGTTGATGTTCATAATCCCGACCTTATTGTAAATGTTGAGGTGCGTGATTTTGGTGCATATGTCCACGGCGCAGCCTTAAAAGGAGCAGGAGGTATTCCGGTAGGTACGGGAGGAAACGCTGCAATTCTTATCAGCGGCGGCATAGATTCTCCTGTTGCCGCATATATGATGGCTAAGAGAGGAATCAAGCTTACTGCTATTCATTTTGCCAGCCCGCCATATACGAGCAAAAGAGCAGAGGACAAGGTTGTAAGACTGCTCAGAAGGGTAAGCCGTTATGCCGGAAGAATGACTATGTACACAGTGCCGTTTACAAAAATTCAGGAAACAATAAAAAACGAGTGCCCCGAAGAACTGTTTACAATCATTATGCGCAGACTTATGATGCAGATTTCCTCAAGAATTGCAGAGGACAACAAGTGCTCGGCTCTGATTACGGGAGAAAGTCTGGGGCAGGTTGCAAGCCAGACAATAGGTGCGCTGAGCTGTACTGACGATGCGGCTGATATGCTGGTGTTCAGACCTTTAATCGGTATGGATAAGCAGGAAATTATTGATATTTCTTACAAGATAGATACATATGATATTTCAATAGAGCCTTATGAGGACTGCTGTACGGTATTCACTCCAAAGCATCCGAGGACAAGACCCGTTTTGAAATATGTTAAGGAAGCTCAGGACAAGGCGGATTTTGCCCCTATGATAGAGGAGGCTCTTGCTAACCTAAAGGTTACCGAGATTTCTGCTGAGGACGAATAATATACATACCAAAAACGAAATTACTGTGACACGAAAGGATGAGCCTGCGTGGATATTGAAATTTTATTGGTAAACCAACACGATAATTTTGCTTTTAGCAGGGAAGAACTTTCAGGCAAACTTGCCGAAAAAGGTTTTACGCTTACCTATATAACAAATGTTGATTTAAAAAGCAAAAATATTATAAGAGCACTCGACAAATGTGCCGATAATACAGAAAAACCGTCTGTGGTTATTATAGCAAATGCTCTTTCCGAAAAGGGCGCAGACAACTTTAAAAAGAATTTTTCCGAGGTAGTGGCTAATGCCGAAAGAGCAGAAAAGCCTAAGGTTCCAAAGAATTATTGGAAAAAGCGGAGCAAGGCTCTCAAAAATGCTAAAAAGCTAAAGCTTTCCGATGAAAAGGTTGAACAGATTAAAGACAGCTTTAAGCTCTACAGAAAGAAATCAAAGATTTTTAACCTTGGCGATTTGGGCAGCGGCTACAAAGGCTTTTGCTTTATGTACAAGGGAATTAAGGTCGCTGTGCTGCCCGGTACCAAGTATTCTCAGAATAATGCTGAGGATATGATTCCTACGGCGGCTCAAAAAGCTATCGAGGTATTTAAAATAAACGAGGAAAAATATCCCGGCGGTTTCAGCAGGGTAGAGTATATTCCTCCAAAGAAGGGCATAAAATATCGTCTGATTCCAATGCGTGGCGACGGTGTAAGAGAGGTTGCACGAAAGTCGGTGGCGCTTGTTTCACTGGTTGTGTTTATCGGCGCACTGTCAATGCTGTTTTATAATATGGTTTATCTCAGCTATGAAAACAAGCAAAAAATGAATTCTATTCAGACGATTTACCACAATACCAATAATACCGGTGATAGCGGAAACAGCAAGGGTGATGACAAGCCGTCCGCTGAGGAAAAAATTGACTGGTCAAAGCTCAAGGATATTAATGACGAAATAGTTGGCTGGGTAGAAATTAACGATACAAACATCGATTACCCTGTTATGTATCACGAGGGTGACAGCCGTTCGTCCCAATATTACCTCTACCGTGACTACAGAGGCAATCCAAGCGACTGGGGAAGCGTTTTTGTTGACTACCGAAGCACAGAGAGCGTTAAAAGCAAGAATGTTATTCTGCACGGTCACCATATGAACGACGGCACAATGTTTGCCGATATGTTAAAATACGGCGGATATTCCATAGATATGGATTTTTATAAAAAAGCTCCTACAATTACATTCAACACGCCCGAGGGCAACGGAACCTACAAGATTATTTCTGTGTTCAAAACAAACACTCTGTCAAGCCACGGAGAGTTCTTTAACTATATGATAGGTGCGTTTCAGAACGAAAAGGATTTTATGAACTATGTTTATGATGTGCGGGTTCGTTCTTTGGTAAACTGTCCTGTTGATGTGAACGAAGACGATACTCTCCTCACGCTTTCTACCTGTTCGTATGAATACACTGATTTCAGAACGGTAATTGTTGCGAGAAAGGTAAGAAACGGTGAGTCAACAAAGGTTGATGTTTCACAGGCATCCGCAAACAATAATGCAGTATGGCCGCAGGTTTATTACGACAGAAACGGCGGAACCCGTCCTGAGGTAACGGATTTCTGTACAGCGTATGATGCGGGCAAGATTGACTGGTACAGCGGTGACTATGACTTTAAAGATCAGAAGGTGGTTGAGCCTACAACAGCCCCTGCGCCAACAGATGCTCAGGGCAATACAGTTCAGACTACTCAGCCGACCACAGCACAGCCAACTACTGCACCAAAGGTTTATGTGACCGTTAAGTTTATTAACTATGACGGCTCGCAAATCAGCGAGCAGAAGGTTGAAGTAGGAAAGGCGGCAAAAGCACCTGAAGATCCTGTAAAGCCGAGCGATGATGAATACGATTATGTATTTAAGGGTTGGCAGCTCGATTTCAGCAAGGTCAACAGCGATATGACTATTGCTCCTAATTTTGAACCTGTAGCTAAGGAACAGCCTACAGAGCCTCAGGATAAGGAGGAATTGCAGCAGTGACAGGTGAACTGATATTTTATGCTGCCCGCAAAACTTCACTTTGCGAAAAGTCGCTTAGAAAAAGCTTTTCTGAGCTTGATTTGATTGCAGATGACGCAAAATTTGCAGCCGACTGCAAATCACTCGGAGAGCTTGTAGCAGGTTCACTCAGGAATAATGACATAGTCTTTGTAACGGGTGGATTAGATATAGGCGGAAATACAGACAGCTCCAAGGTTTTTGCGAGAGCTTTTGCTGAAAATCCGCCAAAGGAAATAAAAAAGCTGAAAAATTCCTCGGGCAGCGACGGTTATGTTTTTGCCTCTGATTCTCAGGCAATAGTTCTTTTGCCTGACGAGCCTCAGCAGATAGAAAGCATAATGAACGGTGCTTTGAGAGGGTTCTTAAAAAGGTATAGGGAAAATTTGATTGCATAATGCAGTAAATATGAAAGGAAACAGCATTTATGAAAACAGAAGCATTTGAGAAATACGAGTCATCGGTACGTTCTTACTGTAGGCACTTCCCAACAGTTTTTACAACCGCAAAGGGTTCAATCATCAAGGATGAGGACGGCAACGATTACATAGACTTTTTTTGCGGTGCAGGAGCAGTAAACTACGGTCACAACAATGACTACATTAAAGGAAAGACACTTGAGTATTTTTCAACGGACGGAATTATTCACGCCCTTGATATGTACACAGTGCCGAAGCGTGAGTTTATTGAAACACTTGAAACCAAAATCCTTGAGCCGAGAGGATTTAACTACAGAATCCAGTTCCCCGGCCCTACAGGTACAAACGCTGTTGAGGCTGCCCTAAAGCTTGCAAGAAAATACACAGGAAGAAGTAATATTTTTGCATTTATGGGCGGCTTTCACGGAATGACGCTCGGCGCACTCTCCGTAACATCAGAGATGTTTGCACGAAACGGCGCTATTGCATCTCTTACAGACTGCACACATATTCCTGCTCCTTATATGGTTGAGGGGCTTGACGTGGTCAAGTATATGCAGATGCTTATTGATGACGACCACTCCGCTGTTTCAAAGCCTGCTGCCGTTATTATGGAAACAGTTCAGGCTGAGGGCGGTATAAGGGTATTTGATGTTGAGTTTTTAAGGGCTGTAAGGGAGTTCTGTACAAAGAACGATATTCTTATGATTGTTGACGATATTCAGATCGGCTGCTGCCGCAGCGGCTCTTTCTTCTCGTTTGAGCGTGCAGGAATCGAGCCTGACATTGTTGTAATGTCAAAGTCAATCGGCGGTATTGGATTTCCGCTTTCTATCGTACTTCATAAGCCCGAAATTGATGTGTGGAAGCCGGGCGAGCATAACGGCACATTCAGAGGTAATCAGCTTTCTTTTGTTGCAGGCAAGGCTGCTATTGAGTATCTTCTTGAGAATAACGTTGAGGCAGAAACAAGGCGCAAGGGAGAAATTGTTAAGAACTTTATTGAAAAAGAAATTCTTCCGCTCAACAATAAACTCGAACTCAGGGGTATCGGTCTTATGTGGGGTATTGACTGCTCAGAGGTTGACAAAGCCCTGGCGTCAAAAATTTCTGACCTTTGCTTTACAAAGAATCTTATTTGTGAGGTCGCAGGACGTGACGGCGCTGTATTTAAGATTATGCCTGCCCTTGTTATTGAGGATGAATTACTCTTAAAGGGACTTAACATTATTAAGGAATCTTTTGAGGAGCTTCTTGCTTAATTTTTTAACCCGAGCAGATAGTGTGGTTTTAGCTCAAGGCTTTTATTGCCCGAAAATCACTTTTATATAACCTGAGCTGCCGGTATTGAGTTTTTTATTCTATAAAATTTTCGGTATTTGTCGGATATGTGAGTGTAATATTATATAATACTGTCTGCTCGAATAGGTGCAGTCCACCTGATGTTACCGCCTTTGAAAAAGGCGAGCAAAAACTTTTTGTTAATTTTATTGACAAGCTTAAAGCTTTATAAGCTGACTGGCTTTTACACAAAATCCCCCTGCTTCAAACGAAACAGGGGGATGTCTATATTGTATAAATTAAGTTTTAAAGGAATTCCATTGGGTCAAGGCGGTCGATTTCACTTCTTCTGATTTCAAAGTGAAGATGGTCGCCCGTAGAATCACCCGTACTGCCTACATAAGCAACGGTTTGTCCCTTGTAAACCTTGTCGCCCTTGCTTACTGCAAGCTCGCTGCAATGACCGTAGAGAGAAAAATATCCGTTGCCGTGTTCTATAATAACATAGTTGCCGTAGCCCGAATCATCATAACCTGCCCATGTAACTGTGCCGCCGTCAGAAGCAACAATGTCCTGACCTCCGATACCCTCATCGGAAATATCTATGCCTGAGTGAAGTCTGCCCCAACGGTAGCCGTAGTAGCTTACAATTTCGTGGGTGTAGGGGACAGGCCACATAAATGAACCTGTAGCTTCATAAGATGGAGCTTCACTTGTGCCAATCACGATAATCTCGTTCTTAGGCTCTTTTGTAACCTTTCTATCGGTTTCAAATGCGTCGGTTTGTTCACCGTCAGTATAGGTTACTCTGTAGGTTATCTCGGCTTCGCCGTTCTCTCCCTCTTGCTTTGTTTCTTTAAAGTCGGTGCTCTTTGAATCGTCATACTCATACTGAGTGTCAAAGTCAAGGCTGGAGGTTTCGGTAATATCAGTAGAAATTGAAACCTGAAGCTGATCTTTTGCAAGCTCAAGAAGCTCGTCCGAGGTCATAATGGTTTTATTCGGGAATTTGCCGTTAATGATTTTTACCGTATTTGTAAAATAAGACGTGGTGGCTTCATCATAGCCGCTCTTTGCGTCAGACAAAATCTTGTTGAGAGCATTGCCGAGAGATGTTGTTTCTGCGGTAACTCCCACCATTTCTCCGTTTATATAGAGGGCGGAAAGCTCAGCTCCGATGTTGTTGTTTAAAACAGCTTTTGTAACGGCTTTTTCGACCGATTCAACCGCCTCGTCTGCTGTAGCCGGAGATGTAAACTCGTTTGCGGTGTAGTCAACATAAGAATAGTTTGACGATTTTGCACTTTTAGACACAGTGTCCTTATGAACGGGTGTATCAATGGCGTTAGCGCCCGATGCAAAGCCTATCATTACTGTTGTAAGGCAAGCAACAGAGGCGAACATAGCCTTTTTCTTTAAAGCCTTATGCACGTTTGCCTTTGAGGTTGGTGCGGCGTGAGCGTACTTTCTGTTATTTTTATAATGCGCCGAAGCAACAACTTTGAGAGTCGGCTTATCAGAATTAATGCCTGCACCCTGTCTTGACGAACTGCGATTTCTGTCAAAGTAACATATTTCGGCTCTTTTAGAACTTACCTGTGCAGTAGGGTTCGGGCTTTTCTTTACAGTCGGTTTTGCAGCGACTTTTGTCAGAGTAGCTTTTCTTGTAGATTTTATTTTAAACCTTCTTGCTGCAAGTGCGGTTGCTCTTTTAATAAATCGAACAGTTTTTTGAGCTGTATTGAGCGGTTGCGGTTTGCGCCTTGTAAATGCAAGACTTTCAATTTCACCGTATCCGTCCTTGCTGATGAATTTAGTATCCAAATAAATTCTCCTATCCCATTAACCGTTACATTTCTGTAACAATCTTAACGATACTATTATAACAAATAGTTACAAAAATGCAATAGAAGAATTAAAAATCGTAACCTTATCCAGTAATAGCCACAAATACAGCAGGATTATTTAGGCAATAATTACAATAATTCTCGAAATTAATTATACTTTAAGTTATCAACCGTAAGAATTTTCAACGTATCGTAATATTCATTTAAAGCCTCAACAGCACCTTCTAAGTTATGTTCCTTGTAATTTCCGCATTCAATCGCAGTTGTACCGGGAATTTCGCCGCTGTGATTTTTGCATTTAAAGATAGTTTCCTTAATTAGCGAGAGTGCGTCCTCCTGCGACATATCCCTTACAAGAAAGTAAAACCCGGTTCTGCATCCCATAGGGCCAAAGTAAATGACTTTATCCGCCTGCTCGCTGTTTCTTGCATAGGTGGCAAAAAGATGCTCTATTGTGTGCATAACAGGGTTTGGCAGAAACGGGGGAGTGTTTGGCTTAATAAATCGCATATCGTAGGTGGTTATGTCGCCGTCAATGCGTGAAACATAAACACCGGGCTCGAGTGTGTTGTGGTTAATCTGAAAACTTGCTATTCTTTCCATAATAAAGTACCTCTCTGTAAATCAGTCGTAGTCGGCAACATTTGTGAAGCAGATATTGAGGTCAACCTCACCGTCAATGCCGTCAACCTGTCCGTTCATTGTGTACTGCCACATAGAGAACTGATAATAAAACTCAGGTGTTTCGCTGTACTCGCAGTACCAAATGTCAAAGTCCTTCAATCTTGAAAGATCATATTTAAAGTAAAGCTCACGGCTTGGAGAATAAATCATAGCTGTATAGCCGTTAGCTTCAACGGTCTGGCAAAATGCTCTTGCACATTCTGTTGCCTGATAAGCGGAAACATTATCGGTTCTCGCCTCGTCATCCTTTACAATTTCCCAGTCATAGGCAACCGGATAGTCAAGCTTAATGTCGCCGAGAATATCTTTTACATAGTTGGCTTCTTCAATGGCTTCGTCAGTGTTAATCGCCTGAGAGAAAAAGTAAACGCCGACCTTTATGCCGTTTTCCTTTGCTTCGGTAATGTTTTTTATTGCGCTTTCGTCCTTATAAAGCGTTCCTTCAGTACCGTAACCTCTGCCGCCGATTCTTATCATGGCAAAGTCAATTCCGGAGTTTTTAACCTTTGCCCAGTCAACAGCCCCGTTGTAATCGGAAATGTCGATTCCCTCTGCAGAAGCCGGCTTGCCGTTCTCGCTGTAATATTTATAATCAGCGTCAGCGGTAAAGCCATTTTTATCAAGGGTATTTTTAGCCACGCCCTCCAGCTCTGTTATCCATATTTCGCCGAGGGTGGAATCGTTGATTAAAATTTTATCTCCCGTGGTTTTTACCGTGGTGTCGGTGGGGGAGGGAATGTATGAGCTTTGTTCGACCTTGCTTTCGCTGTTGCCCGCGCATCCGACAAATACAGCTGTACTTGCGAGGATAGCCGAAAGCAGTATGTATTTGATATTTTTCATTGAATATTCTCCTGTTTTCTATTTATTAATGAAAGGATAACATAAAAATAGGTGTATGTAAATAAAATAACTGAAAAATTATATTGAAAACAAAGTGAAAATTCAGTATAATAGTAAAATATAGTACAAAAGAAGAACCAAACTGAGGAAAGGAGAGAGGATGATGAATGCTGCCAAGGTAACAGGCTATACCAAAAAGTCAAAGCAAGAGCTTATCAAAGCTATAGATGACTGCGTTTCTTTAAGCCAGCTTTTTGCGCTGATTCAGCACGAGAACATCACCTTACAAATGCATTCGCATCCCGGAGCCTCTAACCTTGCGCCAAAGGTTCTTACAGCCAGGCAGATAATAGACAAAAAAGATACTCCGCTCGAGCGTCTGAAAATAGAGATAAAAAAAGCCGTTATGAAAGACAGGTAATCTTTCTGTTTATACATAACAAATTAAAAGTCAGCTTGTATTTTGCCTGTATTGCAAAGTTTACAGTTAAGAAGTTTACAATAAATTTTATAAAGCTATAACCAATCCCCGATTGCATTTTGTGCAGTCGGGCGTTTTTGATTTTATAGTAAATTGCTATGAAATTGTAGGGTGCAGTAGTGTATATTTATATGCTGCTGTCTGAGCGAATAAGTGCAGCCACCGGCTGCAAAAAGATTATTGATATATGTGGAAATTTGATGTAGAATAATACTGTACTTAATCAGGTTTTGGAAAGGAAAAATATGACAGTATGATTAAACTCAGAAGATTTTTAAAGGACTACAAAAAGGAATGTATAGTAGGCCCTTTATGCAAGCTTTTTGAGGCAATACTTGAGTTGATAGTGCCGCTTGTTATGGCGGACATCATAGATAACGGTGTTGCACAGGGTGATAAGGGCTATGTAATAAAAATGGGACTTGTTATGGTGGTGCTTGCCGCTACAGGCTTATTGAGTGCGCTTGTGTGTCAGTATTTTGCCTCAAGGGCTTCTCAGGGATTTGGCACAAAGGTGCGCAGGGCAATGTTTGAACACATAAACTCTCTTTCTCATGCCGAGCTTGACAAAATCGGCACTCCGTCGCTTATCACCAGAATTACAAACGATGTGAATCAGGCACAGCAGACGGTGGCTATGATTATCAGGCTTTTAACAAGAGCACCGTTTATCGTTATCGGTTCTATAATTATGTCTATGACAATCAGCCTTAAAATGTCGGTTATTTTTATAATTGCGGCTGTAATAATCGGTTTTATTCTGTATTTTGTAATGACAAGGAGTATCCCTGTTTTTGGTATTATGCAGAAAAAGCTCGATAAAATCGGTCTTATCTCAAGGGAAAACCTTTCGGGCAATAGAGTTATCAGAGCGTTTTCAAAGCAGGACAGCGAAAAAGAAAGAATAGATAATTCAACCGAGGATCTTGCCCAAACCTCAATCCGTATCAGCAGGCTTTCCTCCCTCTTAAATCCCGCAACCTATGTGGTAACAGATATTGCAATAATAGCTATTATCTGGTTTGGCGGTATAAATGTAAATACGGGCAGTATGCAGACGGGCGATATTATTGCTCTTGTCAGCTATATGACGCAGATTTTGCTTGCTATGATAGTGGTGGCAAATCTTGTTGTGCTTATGACAAAGGGCAGTGCCTCAGCCGCAAGAATTAACGAGGTGCTTGAAACCGAGCCGAGCGTAAAGGAAAAAACAAAGGAGATTATCTCGGTAAGCACAGACGAAAATACCCCAAAAATTGCTTTTAACAACGTAAGCTTTAGCTACGGCGGCGGTGATGATGAGCTTAGCAACATTAGCTTTGAAATAAGGCGTGGCTCTACAGTCGGCATTATCGGCGGCACGGGTTCGGGCAAAACAACTCTGATTAACCTTATTCCGAGGTTTTATGACGTTACCGCCGGAAGCGTTGAGGTTGACGGCAGGAATGTTAAAGACTACTCATTTAAACAGCTCAGACAGCAGATAGGTATTGTTTTACAGCAATCGGTGCTTTTTAAGGGAACAATCCGTGACAATATGAAATGGGAAAATCCTGACCTTACGGACGAAGAAATAATTACGGCTCTAAAAAATGCACAGGCTTATGAATTCGTGTCAAAGCTCCCTATGGGACTGGACAGCAAGGTTGAACAGGGAGGAAAAAATTTCAGCGGCGGTCAACGACAGCGGCTTTGCATAGCAAGGGCAATATCCGCAAAGCCAAAGGTTCTGATTCTTGACGACAGCTTTTCTGCGCTTGATTTTGCAACAGATGCGGCTCTCAGAAAGGCTCTTGGCAAATATACAGGTGAAATGACGGTTATAATTGTTACTCAGCGCTGTTCAACTATTATGAATTCTGATTTGATTTTGGTGCTTGACGATGGTATGCTCGCAGGCAAGGGCACTCACAAGGAATTGCTTAATAGCTGTGAAACCTATAGGGAAATCTGCCTTTCTCAGCTCAGTAAATCGGAGGTGGGAGTATGAAAAAATCTGTGGTAAAAAGAGTTTTGGCCTATATAAAGCCGTACAAGGGCTTGCTTGCGCTTGCGATTGTAAGTGCAGTAATCAGTGTGTCTATTACCCTGTATATTCCGGTGCTTACGGGTAATGCAATCGACAATATTATCGGCAAGGGCAATGTTGATTTTGAAAATGTACTGAAAATAATTATTTACATTTCAGCAGGAATTGCAGGAGTTGCCGTTTTTCAGTGGACAATGACCTATTTTACCAATGTTATCTCGTATAAGACAGTCAGAGATTTGCGCAGAGATGTGTTTTGTAAATTTAATGATGTTCCGCTTTCTTATATTGACACCCACCCGCACGGCGACCTTATCAGCAGGGTAATTAATGATGTTGATGCTGTAGGTGAGGGAATTTCTCAGATGTTTTTGCAGCTTTTTTCCGGAGTGGTGACTATTTTAGGCACAATGATATTTATGTTTGTTATAGACTGGAGAATTGCGCTTGCAGTAATTATTCTTACCCCGCTGTCTTTGTTTGTTGCCGCTTTTATAGGAAAAACAACTCACAGCCGTTTTACAAGGCAGCAGCAGCTTCAGGGTGATATTTCGTCCTATGTGGAAGAATATGTGGGTAATCAGAGAGTGGTTAAGGCATTTTCTTTTGAGGACAGAGCCTTTGAAAATTTTGAAAAATACAATCAGGAGCTTTATACTGTAGGATTTAAGGCTCAGTTTGCCGGTGCGCTGGCAAATCCGAGCACCCGCTTTGTCAATGCAATGGTGTATGCAGCAGTTGGAATTTTCGGTGCATTTACAGCTATTTCTGGCACGCTTTCGGTAGGTCAGCTATCGTGCTTTCTAACCTACGCAAACCAGTACACAAAGCCCTTTAACGAGGTGACGGGTGTTCTTACTCAGCTTCAGACAGCCATTGCGGCGGCACAGCGAGTTTTTGATGTGCTTGACGCAGAGGACGAACCCGAAGAAAAGGCTGATTCAATTAAAATTGTAAACTGTAAGGGCAATGTAAAGATTGAGAATGTCAGTTTTTCTTATGTAAAAGAAAAACCGCTCATCACAGATTTTTCTCTTGATGTTAAAAGCGGCAGTCATATAGCCATTGTCGGCCCTACAGGCTGCGGAAAAACAACCTTTATCAATTTGCTTATGAGATTTTATGATACCGACAGCGGAAAAATTTCTGTTGACGGCGTTGATATTATGGATATGAAGCGTGACGAGCTTCGCGGTCTGTACGGAATGGTGCTTCAGGACAGCTGGCTGTTCTGCGGCACAATTATGGAAAATCTGAAATACGGCAATCCAAATGCCACCGACGAGCAGGTGACTGAGGCGGCAAAGGCGTCATATGCTCACAGCTTTATAAGAAAAATGCCCAACGGCTACGATACTATGATTTCTGAGGGCGGAGGGAACCTTTCTCAGGGACAAAAGCAGCTGCTTTGCATAACCAGAGCAATGCTTTCAAATCCTACTATGCTTATTTTGGATGAGGCAACCTCCTCTATAGATACTCTGACAGAAATTCGTGTTCAAAAGGCTTTTGCGAAAATTATGCAGGGCAGAACGAGCTTTGTTGTTGCTCACAGATTATCTACGATAAAAGAAAGTGATGTTATTCTTGTAATGCGTGACGGAAACATAATTGAGCAGGGCACACACGATGAGCTGCTTGCCAAGAACGGCTTCTATAAAGAGCTTTATGAGAGTCAGTTTGCAAAATAAATTATTTGTCACCAAGTGACACTTCTGATAACAAAAGACGAATTATTCAGAATAAATGTTTTGATTTTGTAACCTTTACAGGGAAAATGGTTACAGCAAAATTTTTAAGAGTCGCAAAATCCGCAGAATTAAAGCGGATTTGCGGCTATTTTTCGTGTTATTTTGTTAAATGAGAAAAATAAATGTAAATAAAATCGGAAATAATTTCAAATTTGAAAAAATTGGGACGGTTTGTAAATTTTATTTCATTTTATATCATATTTAACTTGATTTTTATTGACTGATGGGGTATAATGATAGCAAACGGTGGCAGAAGGTGTCATTTAGTGACCTGTCGGTACTCAAAAAACCGAATTTCAGTTCAAAAATGGAGGTGGGCAAGATGTTTTCCGGAATGTCTAATCATTCTATTGATGCAAAGGGAAGAGTAGTTTTGCCTGCAAAATTTCGTGATGAGCTGGGAGAAACCTTTTATGTAGCTCAGGGATTTGGCACTCCCTGTATTCAGGTTATGTCTAAGGAGGTTTTTGAGCACTTTTGTTCACAGATAATGCAGCTTCCTGCAAACAAGGCTATGATTCTCCAATATACCTTTACCGCAACCGCAGTAGAGGTATCGCCCAATTCACAGGGCAGGGTTCAGCTTCCGCAAACCCTCAGAGAGAATGCTAAGCTTGACAGCGACGCACTTGTTATAGGTCTTAACAACCGTATTGAAATTTGGAGCAAGTCAGTATTTGAAGATTATGTAAATTCACAGAAGGAACAGCTTGCCGATGCAGTTGGCAGTCTTTCATTCGGATAAGGAGCAAGTTATGGAATTTAAACATATTCCCGTCCTGCTCAATGAAACCATCGAAGGGCTTAATATTAAAGAAAACGGCATTTATGCCGATGGTACTGCAGGCGGCGGAGGTCACAGCAGCGAGATTTTAAAGCACCTTACTACAGGTAAGCTTATTTCGATTGACCGTGATCCCGATGCAATTCAAACGCTCACAAAACGTTTTTGCAAAAACGATAATTCAATAATCATTAAGGGCAATTTTGCTGACATTGCCGAGCTTTTAAAGCAGCGAGGCGTAGGCAGGCTTGACGGTATACTGCTTGATATCGGCGTTTCATCGCATCAGCTCGATACAGCCGAACGTGGATTTTCTTTTCACGAAGATGCTCCTCTTGATATGAGGATGAGCCAAAGCGGCACAACTGCGGCTGATCTTGTAAATTCTCTTCCTTTTGAGGAACTGCGAAGAATAATTTACACCTACGGCGAAGAAAAATTTGCAGATTCAATCGCAAAAGGCATTGTAAAAGCAAGAGGCGAGCAAAGAATTGAAACAACACTTCAGCTTGCAGAGATAATTAAAAGCAATGTTCCGCAAAAGGTCAGGAGAGATGGACATCCGGCAAGAAAGACCTTTCAGGCAATAAGAATTGCGGTTAACGATGAGCTTGGCGCACTTAATAAGGGCCTTGACGGAGCTTTCGAGATGCTTGGCTCAGGCGGCAGACTGGCTGTTATTACCTTCCATTCGCTTGAGGACAGAATAGTAAAGCAGAAGATGGCGTCGTGGTGTCAGGGCTGTACCTGTCCAAAGGATTTTCCCGTGTGCGTATGCGGCCATAAGCCAAAGGCAAAGCTTATTTCAAGAAAGCCGATTTGTGCAAATGGGACAGAATTGGAATTAAATCCAAGGGCAAGAAGTGCAAAGTTGAGAATATGCGAAAAAATATAGTTTTTTTATTTTACAGCTATAGACAAATGAGTGAATTTGTAGTAAAATATAACAAAGCTGTAAGAATGATTACAACTACCATTAGTTGTAGCTTTAATAAATATAATTACTATATATACGCATAATATAGGCTTTTGAGGGAGATTTAAGCTTCCTTTAAAAGCACAAATTTTAAAAATTCTTTTAAAATATTAAATTTATGAAATATTTTGCTCATTTTTTAAAATGAGTATATTGTGTGTTTTATTAAAATGATTCAGAAAGGCACAGGGTGCATATTATGGCATATGAAAACAGAAACGCAGCATATGATTTAAACCTTTTCGACGAAGCTTCAACAGCAGCTCCTTTGCCAAAACGTGACGAAGAAGAAAAAAGGGCGAACAAGCCAAAAAAGAAAACGGGTAAAAAGGTTATTTCCTTACCGGAAGAGGAAATACATAAAATCAGAAAACGCAGACATAATCCGTTAAAGCTTGCGGTTGGCTCAATCGGCGGCGCAGTCGCAGCAATTATAATTGCTACAATTATTGTGGGTCAGGTAAGAATTACCGAGCTTAATCAGGAAATTATTACCGCTAAGGAAACACTCTCAAATTCACAGAGTATTTACACGCAGACAGAGATGAGTCTTCAGGCAAAACTTAGTTCGTCGGATATAGAAAATTATGCCGAAAATCAGCTTGGTTTGACCAAATCATCAAATTCTCAGCAGGAATTTGTTTCTCTTTCGGGTGGAGATAAATCAGAGGTTACTTCTCCGGAAAGTGAAAACCTCTTTACTCAGTTTATCAGCTCAATAGTAAATCTTTGGTCATAACATAGAGGCAAACTTAATACAAATGTTATGGAGGAATAAGAGTTAAGACTGTGTCTTGGCTCTTTTTTCGGTATGGAACGGTTACTGTAAATTATTTACAAATTTAAAGGAATATTGCGGTTGAAAGGAGAAGTTTTGTTGGAGAAAAACGATTTTGCTAAAAAAGGAAAGAATAAAAAGGCCGCAAAGGGTCCTAACCAGCGTCTGAGACACAGAACTGCAATGCTGATTGTACTGATTCTTGTTATAGGTTTTGGCGCAATTATCGCAAGACTTGGCTATCTCACTACAATTCAGAGCGGTGAGCTTCAGCAGTCGGCAGTTGAGCAGCAGCTTATGGACAGAAAGCTTCCCGCCAAGAGAGGTACTATTTACGATTCTAACGGAAAGGTGCTCGCAGAAAGCGCTTCCGTTTGGCAGGTGGTTATGTCGCCTGCTAATATTAAAGACGATAAGCAGCGAGAAGCCATTGCTTCGGGACTTGCAGAAATTTTGCAGCTTGACAAGGAAGATTTGCTGGAAAAAACAAAGCAAAACAGCTATTATGTTGTTGTAAAGCGAAAGATTGAATCTGATACAAGAACAAAAATTCTTGAGCTGATTACAAAGCTGAAAGAGAACTACGGCTGCAGCGACTATGCAGTTCAGCTTCAGGATGACTATAAAAGATATTACCCGAATAATACCCTTGCTTCCAATATAATAGGCTTTACGGGAAGCGATGAGCAGGGTCTTGAGGGAATTGAGTATGAGTACGACGGCTACCTAGAGGGTACAGCCGGCAGAATTGTAACAGCCAAAGATTCGCAGGGAACAGAAATGCCGTTTCAGTACGAGCAGAATGTTGAGGCTGAGGACGGCAATAACCTTTACCTTACCATTGATTCAACAATCCAGTCTATTTGTGAAAAGTATATGGCTCAGGGCATTGTTGACAATGATGTTCTCAACAAGGGCGTATGTATAGTAATGGACGTTAATACGGGTGCTGTTCTTGCAATAGTTACAGCCAACGGATACGACCTTAACAATCCTTATGAGCTTTCCGACGCTGATAAACAGAAAATAGCCGCTCTTCCCGAAAATGAGAGGGCTGAGGCGGAAAGTGCAGCGCTATCTGCAATGTGGCGTAACAAAGCCGTGGCAGACACATACGAGCCGGGTTCGGTATTTAAAATGTGTACAGCATCTATGATACTTGAAGAAGGTCTTGTAGATGATACTGAAGAAAAAAGATTTTATTGTGCAGGAGCTATGACTATTGCAGATGCACCGCCCATTCATTGCCATAATCAGGGCGGACACGGAACGCAAAGCTTTACGGAGGCTATAGTAAATTCCTGTAACCCTGCGTTTATGCAGATGGGCGCACTGCTCGGCATTGATAAATATACTCAGTATTACAGTGCTTTTGGCTTTTCAGACAAAACAGGAATTGACCTGCCGGGTGAGGCAGACGACCAGTTCTTTACAGATATGGATGAAGTTGACCTTGCAGTAGGTTCGTTCGGACAGAACTTTAAGATTACACCTATTCAGATGATTACAGCCTGCGCTGCTGTTTCTAACGGCGGATATGTTGTTCAGCCTTATGTGGTTTCCAAAATAACAGATTCAGACGGCAATGTAATCAAGAGCGTTGAAAAGACCGTTAAGCGTCAGGCTATTTCAAAAGAAACCTCGGACAAAATGAATAAAATCCTTGAGTACAACACTACAACAGCAGGCTCAACCTCAGGTTATGTTGCAGGCTACAGGGTAGCAGGCAAAACAGGTACCTCTGAGAAAAAGGGCGTTAAAGAGGTATTGAGTAAATATTCCGAGGACTATATTGCTTCCTTCTGCGGTTATGCTCCGGCAGACGATCCGCAGGTTGCGGCATTGGTATTTTTTGATACTCCTAACGGAGATTCATACTATGGTTCACAGGTGGCTTCTCCTGTATTTATTAATATTATGAGCGAGGTTCTTCCATATCTAAATATTAAAACGAGCTATACAGATGAAGAGCTTGAGTACGTTGACGTAACCGCCGGCTCATATGTTGGACTTTCAGTGGCAGAGGCTACGGCAAATGCAGAAACAGACGGCTTTACAGTAACTGTAAAGGGCAACGGCGATAATGTAATTTCACAGATTCCTGCTCCGTCATCGATGATACCAAACGGAGGAAACATTGTACTTTATACAGAAAATGAGAGTGCAGCCGAAAAGGTAGCGGTGCCAAATCTTGTAGGCTATTCGGTATCTGAGGTTAATGCGGTTGCAAGTGCGTACGGACTTAACGTAAGCCTTGTGGGTGCGGCAGCAGACAATGTAGTAAGTACCTCACAGGATATTGCAGAGGGTACTATGGTCAGCGAGGGTACTTTGATTACAGTGACCTTTAGCTCTGCTGAAGTCGTAAACGATTAAAATTTGCAGCTTGCAAAGACTGCAATGTTAAATAACCATTGGGCAGGGCTTTGATTTATCAAGCCCTTTGCCCGCTTGAAAGGAACGATAATTTATGGTATATGGAATCTGGACTTTTGCGGCGGCAGTCGTTGCATTCTTAATTTCGGCAGTTACCGGTGCTTTTTTAATACCCATGCTGCGCAGACTTCACTTTGGTCAGACTATTCTTGAGGACGGCCCGAAGTGGCATAAGAAAAAGCAGGGTACCCCGATTATGGGCGGCTTTATGTTCATTATTGCAATAGCTGTCGTTACTGTAATCAGTACAATTATTTATCTCTGCATTGGCAAGGATTTCATAAACCTTTATTTTGCAGATATGAACAGAGAAACCGTTATGATTTTTGCGGGACTTTTCCTCGCTGTTGCAAACGGTGCTATCGGTTTTATTGATGACTATACTAAGGTAGTAAAAAAGCGCAACCTCGGTCTTACACCAAAGCAAAAGCTTATTTTGCAGTTTGCGGCTGCTATTGCCTACATTATAATTCTTGCAGTAGCAGGCTGCGGCACAGCTACAACAATTCCTTTTATCGGCAAGGTTGACCTGGGATTTTTCTATTATATTATTTCGGCGATTGTAATTGTTGGCATTGTAAATGCTGTAAACCTTACAGACGGTGTAGATGGACTTGACGGTTCGATTACGTTTTTTGTATGCATAAGCTTTATGATAATCGCCTGTATGATGAGCGAATTGGGCGTAACTGCTATGTGCGCTGCTTCAGCAGGTGCTTGCCTGGGATTTTTGGTTTGGAACTTCCACCCTGCAAAGGTATTTATGGGTGACACAGGCTCGCTTTTCCTCGGCGGTCTTGTTTGTGCGCTGGCTTTTGCTGTGGATATGCCAATACTTCTTCTGCCTGTCGGCATCATATATCTTGCGGAGATGTTCTCGGTTATTTTGCAGGTGGGCTACTTTAAGATTACTCACGGAAAAAGGCTCTTTAAAATGAGCCCTATACATCATCATTTTGAGATGTGTGGCTGGAGTGAGGTTAAGATAGTAAGTGTATTCAGCCTGGTAACTGCAATTTTCGGTGCTGCTTCAGCATTAATTGCATACTTTGGCGCAGCAGTTTAATGTTTTTTCAGACTGACGGGAGGTTTTGCTAATGGCTCCGTATCTGAATATGATACTAAAGGCGGATATAAACAGAATATATGATGAAAAATTTCTTGAGGCTGAGCAGTTAAGGAAAGAAAAGCTGACTGTTCGTTCTAATAAGAACACCGGGAAGATAGCTTCAAAGGGAAGTCATCGCAGGAAAAAGCCGAGATGGATTACAACGGGAATGGGTATTGACCTGCCGTTTTGCATAATTATTCTTGTGCTTCTTACAATAGGAATGATTATGATGTTTTCGGCGAGCTATCCTGTCGCTTACTATAATCTGGGAAACAGCTACTATTATCTGATAAGACAGCTTGCATTTGCAGGATTTGGCTTGTTTTGTATGTTTGCTATATCCTTCTTCAATTACAACAAGCTTCACCGATTTGTTCCTTTAATTATGGGCGTTACATACTTAGCCTTGATAATTGTTCTTGTAATTCCCTCAGAAACGGATATTCATCGTTGGATTCCGCTTGGAATATTCAATATGCAGCCTTCTGAGATTGCAAAATTTTCAGTTATCTTGTTCTTTGCTCATTGGTGCAGCAAGTATTATGATAAGATGCAGCTTCCAAAATACAGTGTATTACCGGGTGTAATAGTGTTCTCGACAATGGCGCTTCTGCTGTTTCTTGAGCCGCATTATTCGGGTATTGTAATTATAGCAATGCTTACAGTTCTTATGCTCTATATCGGCGGTATGAAAACAAGATACCTTGCTATAGGCGGAGTTATCCTCGCAGTTGTGGTAGTTATTCTTGCTATGACAGGCGGACTTACCTATGCAATGAGCCGAATGGATGGTTGGGGACAGTCGCTCGAATACACAACAGAGGATATGTGGCAGACCACCTGGCAGACAAGAAACTCGTTGTATGCAATAGGCTCAGGCGGACTCTGGGGACTCGGAATCGGTCAGTCAAGACAGAAGTTTTTGTATTTGCCTGAACCGCAGAACGATTTCATCTTTGCTATAGTTGTAGAGGAGCTTGGACTTGTAGGAGCTGTTCTTATACTTCTTATATTTGCACTCCTTGTGTGGCGAGGAATTACACTCTCACTCCGTGCAAAGGATAATTTCGGAAAACTGCTGGGCATAGGTCTTACCTCGCAGATTGGCTTGCAGGTAATTTTGAATATCTTGGTAATTACCGACTGGCTGCCAAATACAGGTATCAGCCTTCCATTCTTCAGCTACGGCGGCAGTTCGCTGATTATGCTGCTCGCACAGATGGGACTTGTGCTTTCTATTTCAAGAACGGCAAACATTGAAAAGCAATAAGCGTTTGGAGGTATATAGATGAGAGTTTTACTTGCAGGCGGAGGCACGGCGGGGCATATAAATCCTGCTCTTGCAATTGCAGGGTTTATAAAACAAAAAAAGCCTGATACGGAATTTCTCTTTGTAGGAAACAAGGGCGGAATGGAAGAAACCCTTGTGCCGCAGGCGGGCTATGATATGAAATTCATTGTTATCAGCGGATTCAGCCGAAAAATTTCACCAAAGGGCTTTGTTGATAACGTAAAAACAGTTAAGAGAACTATAACTTCTTCCATAGATGCAAAGAAAATAATCAAGGAGTTTAAGCCTGATATTTGTATAGGCACGGGCGGATATGTTTCAGGACCTGTTGTCAGAGCTGCTGCAAAGCTCGGCGTAAAAACAGTTATTCACGAGCAGAATGCATTTCCGGGAATAACAAACAAAATGCTGGCTAAAGAGGTTGACAAGGTAATGCTTGCTGTGTCCGATGCCAAAAAGCATTTTGACAAAAAGGCTGACTTTGCCGTTACAGGCAACCCCGTAAGAGGTAAGATTCTTGCCGCAAACAGAGAAGAGGCGAGAGCAAAGCTCGGCGTTGACGAAAGACCTGTAGTGCTTTCGTTCGGCGGCAGCCTCGGCGCAAGAAAAATTAATGAGGGAGTAGCCGATTTGATTGCAAGAAGCGGCAATGACGGAAGATATCAGCATATCCACGCATATGGCAAGTACGGCAAATGGTTTCCCGACCTTTTAAAAGAAAAAGGCTGCGACCTTGAAAAGGCCGATAATCTTGATATACGGGAGTTTATTGATGATATGGATGTGTGTATGGCGGCTGCCGATTTGGTGATATGCCGTGCGGGCGCAATTACTCTGAGTGAAATTCAGGCGCTTGGCAAGCCCGCAATTTTGATTCCGTCACCAAATGTTGCCGAAAATCATCAGTATCACAACGCAATGGCTCTTGTGAATGCAGGAGCGGCAGATATTATTGAAGAAAAGGATTTAACAGGCAGCTTGCTTATGGAAAAGGCAGACAATATGCTTAAAAATCCAGAAAAACTTGCAGAATATGCTAAAAATGCAAGAAAAACCGCTATTACAGACGCAAACGAGAGAATATACTCTGTAATAAAGGGCTTGCTTGGACTTGTGTAACCAAAATCACCTTTTGACATAGAATGTAGAGGTATTTTATGTAGGAGGGTGTTATTGTGTCAAGACTTCTTGTTACGGGACGGGAAAAACTCAGCGGAGAGGTTGATGTTCAGGGCTCAAAAAACAGCGTATTGCCGATTATTGCAGCCTGCGTACTTACAAAAGGCGAGAATGTTCTCTATAACTGTCCTAATTTATCGGATGTTGAGGCTTCCTCTCAGATACTCCGATACCTCGGCTGTAATGTAAAGAGATTTCACTCAACAATGCTCATTTCGGCTGACGGACTGTGCAAAAGTGATATTCCCGATGTACTTATGAGAAAAACAAGAAGTTCAATTATATTTTTGGGAGCTGTTCTGGCACGAACCGGTTCGGTCAGTCTTTCTTTGCCGGGAGGCTGTGAGATTGGCCCTCGTCCGATAGATATGCACCTTAAAGCACTTGAGCAGATGGGTGCGGAAATTGCGGAGAAGCACGGGGTTATTGAATGCACAGCCCCCAAGGGACTAAAGGGCACGAAGATTGCGCTTTCCTTTCCGAGCGTAGGCGCAACTGAGGATATAATGATAGCCGCCAGCACGGCTGAGGGAACAACAACTATTATTAATGCTGCTTGTGAGCCTGAAATCTGCGACCTTGCTGATTACCTCAACGGCTGCGGCGCTAAAATTTACGGTGCAGGCGAGGGAGTTGTTGTCGTGGACGGGGTTTCGTCACTGAGCGGTACTCAGCACACGGTTATCCCTGACAGAATAGTTGTTGCAACTCTTATGGCTGCTGCGGCGGCAACACAGTCAAAAATCACATTAAAGGGTATAGTACAAAGTCACTTAGGTACGGTTATTCCCGTGCTTGAGGAGGCCGGCTGCAAAATAAAATGCAGCAGCGGAAACCTTACTATTTCATTGGCACAGAGGCTATCCGCATTAAGAACGATTCGCACAATGCCGTATCCGGGCTTTCCCACAGACGCTCAGGCTCCGCTTATGGCGGCAGCAAGTGTGGCTGACGGAACTACGGTGTTTGTTGAAAATATTTTTGAAAATCGATACCGTCATACAATCGAGCTTTCCCGTATGGGCGCAAAAATAAAAACCGAGGGAAAGGTTGCGGTTGTTGAGGGCGTCAGCTCGCTATATGGGGCAAAGGTAGTTGCTCCGGATTTACGGGGCGGCGCAGCACTTGTTATTGCTGCGCTTGCTGCCGAGGGCGTTACCGACATAGGTAACGCCGAATATCTGGAGCGGGGATATGAAAGTATAGAGCTTATGCTTGGCTCTCTGGGAGCAAAGATAGCAAAGCTTTAGGAAGGGTATATTTGGAAGGAGGTAAAAATGGCAGAAGACAAAAGGAAGGAGCTTTCCGCCGATGAACGGAGGAAAATTCAGAAGCAGAGAAAGCTGGCTGCCAAAGAAGCGCAAAAGTTTCATAAAAATCAAGCAAAGGCAGTGAAATCCTCCAATAATAAGGAAAACATAAAAAAAGAAGATGTAAAAAAACAAGGCGCTCCTAAAAAGCCGAAAACTGCTCCGTCACAAAAGGCGGCAGGCTCACAAAGGGCTAAAAGCTCAAAGCCGGTAAAGAAAACCAACAGCAAAATTGAGCAAAAGCTTAATGAGCAGATGAAAAAGCAGAGAGATGACCTAAGCCAAGAGGAGCGTTTTATACGAAAAAGTGAAAAGAAAATCAAGAATCTCAAGCCAAAAGCGTATGATGACGGATTTTATATAGATGAGTACGGCGAGCGCCAAAAGCAGCAGCGAGTGGCAAAAAATATCAGAGAGCAGGAAAACGTAAAGGTTAAGCGCCTGAAAAAGCCAATGACTGCCGTGCAGATAAAAAAGCGCAGAATTTTAGCGTCGATTATCACTTGTGTTATAGTGCTTGCAATCGGAATTGTACTTTCTCTCACGGTTCTGTTCAAAACCGAAAAAATCAAGGTCGAGGGCAGCAGCTACTACAGCGAGGAAGAAATTATTTCTTATGCAAATGTTGCACTGCAAAACAATATTTTCATTGGCAAGATAATGGCAACTCCTGATAACATAGCAGAAAATCTTCCGTATGTGGAGGATGCAAGGGTAGATGTTGTCGTCCCCGATACTATAAAAATTAAAATAACAGATGCAGTTCCGGCATATGTTATTATTAATAACGGACAGTACCTGCTTATCAGCTCTAAGGGACGAATACTTGACGTTATTGCTGATAATTCAGCAAAATATCCCATACTTTCAAGCAGTGCGCTTGAAACAGCCACTGTAGGCAGCTATGTTTCCTACAGCGATGATAACGTACCTATTATTCTTGAGGAAATCTCTGACTCCATAAGCAAGAATGAATTTTCGGGAATAACAGGAATTGATGTTAATAATACGGCTTCATTAAAGCTTATTTATGACAACAGAATCGCTATAATTCTGGGCTTGCCCGATGATATAGATTATAAAATCAGAACGGCTATGGCTATAATTACCGAAAAGCTTGACCCAAATAAAACAGGTGCAATTTACGGTACACTGGATGTTTCTTCCTGCAATACTACAAAGACATCACGCTTTAATCCGAATGAAACCATTGCACCTTCAACAGCTCCTGTGCCGCCTGCAGCTTCGCAAATCATCGCTTCTGAGGGAGCGAGCAATTCTGTTACTGTGCCTGCATCTACAGGAGTTACGCTTGCAACCAACAGTGACGGCAATTTTGTGGGCGATATTCCGGCAACCGGTACAGACATAGGCAATGGCATTGTAGCCTTTGACACAGACGGCGACGGTATTGCAGAATGCTTTGACACAGACGGCGACGGCTATGCGGATGTGTTTGGCTCTCTGTACAGCTCGTCAGATTTGGGAAGCGATTCTGACAGCGATACAGACTCTGATACAGATACCGGTTTGGATGACACTGACGGCTATAACGGCGGCGAACCCGATGAAGGCGGTCTTGATAATTATGATGGAGCAGACAATTCATACTTATAGAGCTTGTTTTGCAAATGTATAGTTGAAAAAGATAGTTGCAAATCAAAAAAAATGCGCAAAAGCATTGATATTTTTACGAAAGTGTGTTAATATAAGAATTATAATCGCCTTAAATGTGATATTATGATTTATTTACGGGTAACATAGATAATAAGGAGGATGTTTAAATGGCTTTTGAGCTTGAATTGGAAAATGAGTATATGCCAAAGATTAAAGTAATTGGTGTTGGCGGCGGCGGCGGAAACGCTGTAAACCGTATGGTTGATATGGGAGTTAAGAATGTAGAATTTATTGCTGTAAATACAGATGAGCACGTTCTCAGACTTTCAAAGGCTTCACAAAAAGTTCAGATTGGTGAAAAGCTCACAAAGGGCAAGGGCGCAGGTTCTAAGCCTGACATCGGTAAGAGTGCTGCTGAAGAGAGCAGCGACGAGATTTCCGCTCTCCTCAAGGACACTGATATGGTCTTTGTTACAGCCGGTATGGGCGGCGGAACAGGTACAGGGGCAGCTCCTGTCGTAGCTAAAATAGCAAAAGAACTCGGCGCATTGACTATCGGCGTAGTTACTAAACCTTTCAGCTTTGAAGGCAAAAGAAGAATGAATCAGGCAATGCAGGGACTTGAAAAATTAAAAGAAACTGTTGACGCACTGATTGTAATCCCGAACGATAAACTTCTTGAGGTTGTTGAAAGAAGAACAACTATGAAAGAAGCTTTCCAGGTTGTTGATGAAGTCCTCTTGAGAGGTGTTCAGGGCATTTCCGACATCATCACGGTTCCCGGACTTATTAACGTTGACTTTGCTGACGTAAAAGCCGTAATGCAGTCCAGCGGCTCCGCATTAATGGGTATCGGACGCGGAACAGGCGAAGGAAGAGCAATGGAAGCTGCTAAATTAGCAATTAATTCACCTCTTCTTGAAACCTCAATCAACGGCGCTTCCGGCATCATCATGAACGTAACCGGCGGCTCGGATATGACACTCCACGAAGTAACAGAAGCAGCTCAGGTTATTCACGATGCAGTTGCTGAAGACGCAATTGTTACTTTCGGCTCTGTAATTGACGACAGAATTCAGGGAGAAATCCAGATTACCGTTATTGCTACAGGCTTTGAAATGAAAAACACAGACGCATTCGGCGTAAAAGACCAGCCCAAAGCGCTCAGCGCAGCTGACTTTTTCTCCGGTTCATTTAATGCAGCTCAACCGCAGGCAGCACAGCCAAAACCGGCAATTGCACCTGCACAAAAAGCTCCTGCACAGGACTTGATGAGCATAATCGACATCCCTCCGTTCCTTCAAAAATAACGGAAGCAAATAAAATAAATAAAAAAGAGCCTGAAAAACCGGGCTCTTTTTTTAATTCGATTTTCAGCTTATTGTGAAATTTGTTAAGCGCCCGCCCCGAATCCGTTGACAACGCTCTATGCTTGTAGTTTGATATAATTGTATCTTTGCGCAGATTAAGGGTTTGTGCTGAATACCTGATATGTGGAAGATATGGCGATAGAGCGCCGTTGCAAACTCTATAAAAGATTAAGAATAAAAAATTTACATAAGGAGAATCTATGCCAACAATTGCACAATTGGTTAGAAAAGAACGTAAAAAACTTGAAGATAAAACAAAATCACCTGCTCTTACAAACTGCCCTCAAAGACGCGGCGTTTGCACAAGAGTTTATACTACTACACCGAAAAAACCTAACTCTGCATTGAGAAAGGTTGCCCGTGTAAGACTTACCAACGGATTTGAAGTTACTTCATACATCCCCGGTATCGGCCACAACCTTCAGGAACACAGTGTTGTTCTTATCAGAGGCGGCAGGGTAAAAGACCTTCCCGGTGTTAGATATCACATCATCAGAGGAACCCTCGATACAGCAGGCGTTGCAAACAGAGAACAATCCCGTTCTAAATACGGCGCTAAAAAAGCTAAAAAGAAATAACCCCTCCGAAATAACCGGAAAAACAGTTAAAGTAGTATAACCAAAAGGAAAATAACAATGTCAAGAAGAAATAAACCGCCGAAAAGAGTACCGGCACCGGACGCAGTGTATAACAGCGTTGATATTGCTAAATTTATTAACAGATTAATGAGACGCGGTAAAAAATCTATCGCAGAAAAGATTTTCTATTCAACAATGGAAAATATTAAAGAAAAAACAAAAGAAGAACCGACAGAAGTATTCAAAAAAGCTTTAACAAACGTAACTCCGTTGCTCGAAGTTAAAGCAAGAAGAATCGGCGGTTCTACTTATCAGGTTCCTGTTGAAGTTAAACCTGACAGAGGAATGGGACTTGGCTCAATCTGGATGATTGAATCTGCTAAGAAAAGACACGGAAAATCAATGATTGACAAACTTACAGCTGAAATCCTCGATGCAGCAAACGGCAACGGAGCAGCTTGCAAAAAACGTGAAGATACCCACAAAATGGCTGAAGCAAACAAAGCTTTTGCTCACTACAGATACTAATCTTATTAATAACAAACATAAAAAAGAGGAACCGGACGGCTCCTCTTTTTTTGATGAAAAATTTTGATTATTTAAACATTTTAACGGCAGAATTCATTACATTTTTGAAAAACTTAACGGATTTGTTCACTCCCAGCGTGAGCTTAGAAACAGAAGTGTCCTCCATTGGTTTCAATCCGTATAAAACTTTGACAGGTCTATTGGTTTTTCTGTGAACAGGCAATATATTGCGGACCGCAAATGATACTTTTGATGTTTGCATAAAATTGTCTTCCTTTTTTTAATTCGCAGTTTTATTAAAACACATAAAAATAAAAATTGCCCGATATGTGACAATTTTTACAAAAATTAGCAAATATACATGCTAAACTACATTAAGAGCTCAGGAAATCGCAGGATTTAAATATGACGGAGAAAAAAACATTAGTACTCATAGACGGACATGCACTCGCATTCAGAAGCTACTTTGCGCTTGAAAGAACAGGGATGAAAACCTCGGATAAACAACCGACCTGGGCAGTGTTCGGCTTTTTTAAAGCGATATTCGACCTTTTGAAAAATAAAAACCTGAAACTCGACGCAATCGGCGTTGCTTTTGACGTAAGCCATCAGACTTTTCGAGTAAAAGAATACGCAGAATACAAAGCAAACCGCGCAGCCATGCCCGACACCCTCCGCAGCCAAATGCAGCTGATTTTTGAAGGCCTTCGGGCGTTCAATATCCCGATTTACACAAAAGAAGGGTTTGAAGCAGACGACGTTATCGGCACAATCGCGACAAAAGCCTGCGAACTCGGACACAACACGACAATTCTGACCGGTGATCAGGACGCTTTTCAGCTAATTCAAAAAAGCGGCTGCATAACCGTCTTAATCCCCTCAAAAGGTGAGCTCGTCTGCTACGACTGGGAAAGAGTTCACGACAAACTCGGCGTTTATCCGAACCAGATTATAGACTACAAAGCACTTCGCGGCGACACATCGGACAATATTCCCGGAATCAGGGGAATCGGCGAAAAAACAGCCGCAAAACTGCTCACAGATTGGGGAACTCTCGAAAATATCTACGCAAATATAGACAAAATCGATGGAAAATCGCTCAAAACAAAACTCGTCGAGGGCGAAGAAACCGCAAAACTCAGCCAGTTTCTTGCAACAATAAAACTCGATGTTGACGTGGATTTTGACTTTGAAAAAACAAATCTGGAAATGCCCGACGTCGAAAAAGTTGCAGAATTTTTCAAAGAGCTGCAGCTATATAGCTTTTTGAAAAATATCGGGGAAGTTTTAAGACCTTTCGCAAAAAATGGCGCAGAAATCCCAAAAATTGAAGCAGCTGCCGCACCAACACGCATGGATACAGAAGAACCCGCCCAAAAACAGCTGGGTTTCTCTTTCCTCATGCCGCAGCAGGAATCAGAGAAAAAAATGACCATTTCTAACAACAGAAAAGTAGTAAAATCGCTCGAAGAGCTCAAAGTTCTTGTAAAATCGCTCAACAGCAAATCACTCCTTTCAATTGAAGCAGAACCGACCTCCCAGGAGGATTTTGACGCAACGCTGACAGGAATTGCCATAGCTTACAACGAAAATATCAATGCTGATAACAAAAAAATCATCGCAGCAGGCGAAATAAAAGAAACACAAAGCTTTTATATCCCTCTCGACCATGACGGAAATACACTTGAAACAAAAGCAGCGCTGGAGCTGTTAAAACCGGTCTTTGAAAATGAAAATATTACAAAAACAATCTTTGATATAAAAAACGAAATAAATCTCTTAAAAAAATATGACATAACGATAAAAGGGCCCATTTTCGACACAATGCTTGCAAGTTATGTTGATGACCCGTCAAGAAAACATGACCTCAAAGCCCAGTCTTTACAACATCTTGAAATTGTTATAAAAGAATGGATTGATGTCGTGGGAAAAGCCAAATCAAAGGTTCTTTTTAACACAATAACGACCGATACAGCGGCAAAATACGCCTGCAACAATGTTTTTGCAAATCTTGAACTTACAAAATTCTGGGCACAAAAGCTAAAAGCAGAAGATTTAAAACTTCTTGAAGATATTGAAATTCCGACCGCAGTTGTCCTTGCAGACATGGAATTTAACGGCGTTTCGCTGGATATTCAGTATCTTGAAGACCTTTCCGATGAACTTAACGGAAAACTTGAAAAAATTGAAGAAAGAATCTACACAATCGCAGGCGAAACGTTCAACGTCAATTCGCCAAGACAGGTCGGACAAATTTTATTTGAAAAACTCGGGATAAAACCCCGCGGCAAAAAAAGAGGAGCGCAAAACTACTCAACTGACGCAAAAGTATTGAGCGAACTGGCTCAGGACTACAGCATTGCAGAATATTTGCTTGAACAGCGCCAGTGCTCAAAACTAAAAACAACTTATGTGGACGCACTTCCGTTCATGGTCGCAAAATCCGACGGAAAAATCCACACTCATTACAACCAGACAACAACAGTCACAGGCCGCCTCTCTTCATCAAATCCGAATCTGCAAAATATCCCCATAAAAACAGAACTCGGCAACAGAATAAGAAAAGCTTTTATCCCGACGGACAGTGAAAACCAGCTTCTTTTGTCAGCTGATTATTCTCAGATAGAATTGAGGCTTCTTGCGCATGTTTCAGGCGACAAAACCCTTGTTGAAGCGTTTAATAATAACATTGATGTCCACGCACAAACCGCATCAAAGATTTTTGACGTTCCTGTGGAAAAAGTTACAAAATCAATGAGGAGCAAGGCAAAAGCGGTTAATTTCGGCATTGTTTACGGCCAAACCCGCTACGGACTTGCCTCAGCAATTGACATCACCCCGCAGGAAGCACAGATTTTCATCGACAAATACTTTGCTCACTACCCCGGAGTGCAAAAATATATGGAAAAAGCCGTTTCCGACGCATATCAGAACGGCTACGCACAAACCATGTACGGCAGAAAACGCTATTTGCTTGACGAATTGATGAGCTCAAACCACCAGATAAAAGAATTTGCCCAGAGAGCCGCAATTAACAGCCCGCTGCAAGGAGCAGCCGCAGATATTATAAAAATGGCGATGATTGAACTGTACAAAAAGCTGCAAAACGGCAATTACCGCTCAAAAATGATAATGCAGGTTCATGATGAGCTCATTCTTGAAGTTTACAAAGATGAACTTGATGATATCAAAAAGCTTGTCGTCGAAGCAATGGAGCTGGGTCAGCCGTTCAAGGTTCCGCTGCTCGTTGACGTTGAAATCGGAAAAAACTGGATGGACGGAGAATAAAAATGAAAAAAAATCTCTTATTTTTCTCAATTTTAATCACATCACTAATCAGCTGCATGCCAGCCGCCTGCGCGCAAACAAACCCCGCCCAGACACAGGCTTATGCTTCATACCAGAGCTGCGTAAGACAATACCAGCTGCCTTTTGAAAAACTTTTTTACCTCGCGCTTTCCGCAGTAAATTCAAACAAATTTGAAATCCTTGAAATGCAGTCCAGAAACGGCTACATACTTTTTGAAAGCAATAATAAAGAATTTTTGCTCAGCATAATGAAAAAAGACAACAAAACTTCATTTATAAAGCTCACTCCGGCGGACAATGATTACTATTTTTCCTCCTCAATACCCCAGCGAATTTTTTCAACCATTGACCTGACCCTGAACAACCCTGTTCAGGAAATAAAATAATATTAAATTTAAATTTTTTATTTTTCAACACCGGATTTGTTAAACAGTTTGTAAGCAAAGTTTCCCAGCTTTGTAGGATTTTGTTTGTCATAAGCATTAAAAAGCAAACCGGCAAGAAAACCTACGGCAAGAACACTAATACCGACAATTCCATCAACACCGAGTCTATGCATTTTTGTATTTGTTTTTTTTATTGCTAAATCTGTTAATTTTGAACTCGCAAAGCAGTCAATCAATGCAGCACTTAATGTAAAAAGCCCGATGTTACATCTGCTGCGGCTCCAGGTGGGATTTGCATTTTTCTCTTTTTGGTTCGCTCCGAAATTAACAGAACTTTGAATACGCCCAATACTCATAATATTCTCCTTTTTATAAGATAAGTTGTTAAATTAAAAATTTTGCTATTTGCACATAAAAACTTAACAATTTGTAAATATCTTACTGGAAAGAAAGTATTTTTCTTAAATTCTCCACCAGAGAATCCAAAATTCCTAAAATTTCATCATGCCCGCACTCAAAAAGCCTTGAAAAATCCTCCTCAAACCTTTCGGGCAGCTTGCTGCATAATTTCTTTGCATAAGCCATAAGCCGCTTTTCGCCGGGATGATAAACCCTGTTCAGCGCAAAAAGCACATCAAAATAACTCGCCAAAAACGCCGTCAGCCGGTGATTTACGCTGATATAATCGCGCCGTTTAAGTGCATTTTTTATCTGCTCATAAAAAGAAGCATATTTTTTATCTTTTAAAAGGATAAAATTCTTGTTAATAATCGCCTGCGCAAGCTCTTGCGGATATCCGGCAGAAATTTTCTTTTTTAAATCCCCGAACCATCCGTCACGGTCATAAAGTACCTCAGATGAGGCAATATTGTGCAAAAAAGCCGTGGTATAGCCCAGCCACGCGGTTTTCTCGTCATAAACGCTCTTTATAACCCCCTCAATCCATTCAGGATTGCGATACATGATATCCAGCCCCTTATTTGAATCCGCAATAATCATCTCATCACCGGTTTCCCAGTACCTGTTGTCCAAAGAGGGCGATTTTGCGTACTTTTCAGCGATACATTGCCTTATTTTTAGAGGAATTTCCTCCTCCGTGTAAATGTAAACATCAAAATCCGAATCCTCATCGGCGGTGCCCGACGTAACTGAACCTGCGAGCGCAATCGCCTTAACAGACGGAATTTTAGAAAATTCGTAAACAATCTTTTCAAAATCTGACATTTTTCACCCTTTAATTACAAGAAAATCTTTTTGTATGCTATAAGTTTATTATAGGATATTTTATGAAAAAGTTTATCGTCTTAATATTTATAATTATACTGGCAAATTCCGCAGCAGCCGCAGAAATCGGGCTTGAGGGGGTAGAAAAAAGCAAAATTAAAATGACCCCCAAAGTCACTCATGACGAAAAAAACCTGCTTATGGACAAAGATAAGGCAATGAAAGAACTCCTTGCCCAGCAGCAGAAAAAAGACCTTGAAGATATTGAAAACCTCTGGCAATCAACTGTCGAAAACAACAATATTATCAAATTCGCCATGCGCAAACTCTCCGCACCGCCCGAGCAGCAGAGATTTCATTCATCATTGATGGCAAAATCCGTTTCAGCCTTGATAAGCGGTGCATCCTTTGTTCCATCGCTTTTCGGCTCAAACTACATGGTGCAATCCGCCTCATACGCAACAGGGCGCCTCGCAAACAGCTATCTAAACAACAAAAACAACCCGCAGGAAACCCCGATGACGGACACAGAGCTGATTGAGCTCGCCGGAATGATTGAATCCCTGCAAGATACGATTATAAACTCCTATTACAACTATAAAGCGGTTCTTGTCCAGATAAAAGAAACCCGCCAGCAGCTTGTTTTGTACAACAAAAACTACTCGGAAGCCCTGAAAAATAACGACGAGATGGAAATAGTTGTTTCCTCGTCAATGTATGATGACCTGCTTTACGAAGAATACCGCCTTATGCAGCAGGCGAAAAAATATCAGATGGATTTGCAAAGACTTGCGGGCAAAAAAACGGTTGAAAACCTGAATCTCTATCAATACGTCTTCAAAGACGAACTTTTCAACCCGAATGAATCTAAAAACCAGCCTAAAACAGCGGATGGAGGCAAAAAATGATAAAAAAACTGTTTTCACTCCTCATTTTGCTGGGCTGCTTTGCACAAACAGCTTTTTCAATAACAATCGATGAAATGACAACCCCCAAACCGCCGGCAGAACGCCTCGGAACCGGTCACACGCCCGAAAAAGCATACAAAGTTGTTGAAAGCAGCAAAAAAGAAATAAAAACAAAAGACGCAGCCTATAAAGAAAACACAGGCGCAAAAGATTTAACTTATGCGGATTTAAGCCTGAAAAAAATCGCAAAAGAAGTTGCCGATGACGCAGAACTTGATTCAGGAAACACCGTCAACGACATAAAACTACTCTGGGTCGGCGCAGCGCAGCACAGCGAAACTGTAAAATTCATTATTTATAAACTTTCCAACCCCGACGAAGATAAACCCGACAAAAACATAGTAAAAAAAATAATTAAACCGATTGCAACCGCAGGAAGCCTCGCCGGAATAGGCGTCGGCAATCCTGTTGCCGCAATCGGCGCTTTAATGGGCAGCTCGGTGCTCGGAAATTTTGCTACAAGCGAAAAAGAATTAAATTACCGGTTCACAAAAGTAAATGACGCAGACATGGTGGTTTTAATACGAAAAATCGAAGAACTACAAAGAAAAATCTGCAATTACTATTTTGACTACATGTCCGCGCGCGGCGCGCTTATGAAAACAGACGAAATCGTGCTAAAACGCCAAAAACAATTCAACACAATCTCCGAAACCGGCTCGCGTGAACAAATTCTCCTTGCTGACGCATATTACAGAGCTGCTTTGCAAAAACAAAACACAGCAAAATCCGATTTTCTCTCAAAACGCGCAGCACTTGAACAAACAGTCGGAATGGAAACAATGGCGGAGTTTGAAGACCTCCTCAGCCACCGCGGTGAATAAATCAGCTTTATCTAATCTTCCAAAAATCAGGATGGAGCATTGCCAAAAACGGAATTAATTCCAGCCTGCCGACAATCATATTTGAAATACAAATTACCTTGGAAAGCGGGTGCAAAACATCAAAATTCCCCATAGGCCCGATTACACCGAATCCGGGGCCGATATTTCCCAGCGTTGCAATGCTTCCGGTTACGCCAATAAGCGTGTTTTTTTCAATCAATGAAATCAAAAATGCAGAAACTGCGAAAATTACATAATAAAAAACAATAAAAGCCATCATCTGCGCACCAACATCGGGCGCAACTATTGTTTTGTTGAGTTTTATAGGAAAAACCCCCGACGGATGAAGAATTCTGGCGATTTCACGCCGCAAATACTTAAACATAAACGCAACCCTTACAACCTTCAAACCGCCTGCCGCAGAACCCGCACAGCCGCCCACAAACATCAAAACAAACAACAGCAATTTTGCGTCCAGCGTCCATTTCGCATAATCCACAGACCCGAAACCTGCCGCAATTATGACGCTCACAACCTGAAAAAATGCGTCCGTTACTGCTTTAAACGGCGGATATGAATTATGAGCATACAAAACAAATGCAATAAGCGCGCTAAAAGTAAAAATTATTGCAAAATAAAGCTTGAATTCATCATTTTTCCAGAAAAGTAAAAGATTTTTCTGGGTAAAAGCGCTGTACATCAAAGAAAAGTTCGTACCTGCAAAAAACATGAAAATCGCAACAATCCAGACAACCGCAGTTGAGTGATAACCCATAATACTTGCCGCATTAGGCGAAAAACCTCCGCCTGCAATTGAAGAAAACGAATTGCAAAAAGCGTCAAACAAGGGCATTCCCGCTAATTTCAAAAATATTATCTCAAGAATCGTCAAAACAACATACAATCCCCACAATGCAGTCGCTGTATGACGGATTCTGGGAGTAATTTTGTCCTCGGTAGGGCCCGGAGCCTCCGCAAAAAACATCTGCCGCCCCGCAACCGCAAACTGGGGCAATACAGCAATAAACAGCACGATAATCCCCATACCGCCCAGCCACTGGCTCATTGAACGCCAGAAAAACAACGCATGCGGATAATCATAACTCGTTAAAATAGTCGCACCCGTCGTTGTAATCCCGGAAACCGCCTCAAACAACCCGTTAAGAACCGAAAATCCGTAAAAATAATACGGAATTGCCGCAATAACCGCAAACATGCACCACGCAGCCGCAACAATAAAAAGCGCTTCCGATTTTTTGATGTCATTCAGGCTCTCAAAAGTCGAGGATTTTTTTCTGAAAAACAAACTTAAAACAATTGAAACAAAAGAAGCCGTAACAAACGGCACAATTGAAGAATAATCGTTATAATAAATTGCAACAGCCGCAGGCGCCAGTATTACCAGCCCAATGCAGCGTAAAATCAAACCTAAAGCTATAAAAACGTAAGTTAATCTCATTATTTCCTAAAAAATTCCTTAACTCTCGCACAGTTTTCTTCGTTTGTGAACACCATCAGCTGGTCACAGGGCTTAACAACGGTCGTGCCTTTCGGAATAATAACCTGCATACCCCGCTGAATGATTGCAATAATCGCTTTTGCCGGAAGATTCAAATCCATAATCCGGCGCTCCTGAAATTCGGGAGAAATATTTGTTTCGATGATTCTGCCCTGCCCCTGTTCAACAGTAGCAAGGATTTCCACATCTGTTTCAATCAAATCATTTTTAATCTCATTTATTGAAGCCTCTTTTGGCGAAAGCGCAACATCTATGCCGACTTTTTCAAAAAGCGCAATATTTGCCGACTTAGAAACCCTTGTAATAACTCGTTTTGCCCCGAGCTGCTTAACAAGAAGCGAACAGAGCAGGTTTTTTTCATCATTATTCGTAACGCTGATAACAACATCAGAAAGCGCAATGTCCTCTGATTCCAAAAGCTCAAGATTTGTGCCGTCACCGTATAAAACGAGCGTGGATTTTAACTCCTCCGTTAAATCTTCGCAGCGTTTGTAATCACGTTCAATGATTTTTGTCCTGATTCCGACTTTTTCAAGATGCTGCGCAAGCATAAGTCCGACACTTCCGCCGCCGATGATGGATGCGGTTTTGACTTTTGAAGTATTTTCAAAAATCATATTCGCAAGAATATCCAGCGAGGTTGATGAGCCCATAAAAATGACTTTGTCGTTCAGCTCAAACGCAGTTTCGCCGTCCGGAATAAAAAGTTTGCAATCCCGCGTAATCCCTACAACAAGAGTATCTTCAGGAAATCTGCAATCCTTGAGTTTTTTGCCTAAAAGCTCCGAATTTTCTTTAATTCTGTATTCCAGCAGCCTTGCTTTGCCCTGTGCAAAATTTTCAACATCAACAGCCTCGGGAACAGTAATAATTCTAAAAATTTCCTGCGTCAAAAGCTCTTCCGGCCAGATAATAAAGTCAATCATTTCATATTTTGTGTTTTTCAAAAGCTTCATTGACTCAATATATTCCGGCGTGCTCACAAAACAAACCGTTTTTGCGCAGCTGAGCCTGCTTACGGTAAGGCAGGCAACAATATTTGCCTCATCAAACTGCGTACAGGCAATAAAAATGTCAGCATCTTCAATATTTGCCGATTTTAGCGTGTTAATATTAGAACCGTTGCCTTCAATATAGCTTATATCGAGCTTGCTGAGCGCAGCTGTCTTATTTTCTTCCTTGTCGATTATGGTAATGTCATGGTCTTCAAAGAATTCCGTTGCAATAAGATAGCCTATCTCACTGGCACCAAAAACAACAATTTTCATATAACTACATTCCTTAATTTAGCGTTTAGAATTATGTAGATATTAAGCCAAATACAGATTATTTACAATACATTACCCCGCATAAATTCTCCACAGCAAAAAGTTTATAATATTCATTTTTCGAGCTCGATTCGCTACGCTCATAGGCTGCGAAAAAAGAATATTATAAACTTTTTACGAAAAATTTGATAATTCCCTAAAAAACAAAAGAAATTACAACACATTTGCCCATGTTTGTTTTACAATATTGCATTATAAAGAAATAAATTAACTTGAGGAGAATAAGGTGGATTTAACAGTACTAACAATAGACTTTTTGAAAGTTTTAAGCAATATATTCGGAAGCTACGGGATGGGAATCATCGCCCTGACCGTGATAATAAGACTTGCCCTCTGGCCGACAAGCGTTTCACAGCAGCGTTCAATGAAAACAATGCAGCTTCTCCAGCCAAAAATGAAAGCTATTCAGGACAGGTACAAAAACGACCCGCAAACTGCGCAGCGAAAAATGATGGAGTTCTACAAAGAACATAATTTCAACCCCATGGCCGGCTGCCTGCCTATGCTTATCCAGCTTCCTATTTTTATCCTTTTATATTCGTCTTTGATGAGCCCGCAGTTCATTTCAATGGCAGGCCAATCGAATTTTCTGTTCATAAATCGTCTTGACGCAACCTTGAAAGGCAATGCAGGCGTTTCTAACGACGGAAAATTCTCCGTTTCGCCCAACGACAAATTTACAGTCGGCAAAAAAATAAAATTCTACGCAGGAAACGAAGAACTCGGCGAAATAAAACTTAAAAAGAACAATGTGGACGTTCTCGGAAAAATCACCCCCGGCGAACCGATTTATATGAAAATCAGCCGCGACAACCTTAACGGCGATTACTCACAATTGAAAAAAATCACCGAAGTAAAAGCAATTGTAACCGATAACAGCACCAGAGAAGTCGAAGATGTCACATTTAAATCCGATGGCGACCTGCTTATTGCCCATGTTCCGACAATTGCAGCAAAAACCGCTTTCCACTATGACGTATTTATTCTTATCGTGATATTCGGTATTACAATGTTCCTGTCGCAAAAAATAATGACACAGGTCAACAAAACAGCCCAGATGGATCCCCAGCAGGAAGCAATGCAAAAAACAATGGGAACAATGATGCCTGTAATGCTTACGGCAACTTTCCTTTTCTTCCCGATTCCGGCTGGTGTTTTGCTCTATCTTATTGCCAGCAACATTGTAATGGTCGCTCAAACCATTATAATCAATAAACAGCTCGAAAAAGAACAGGGCATAAAAAAAGCCGCAAAATCCATGCCCGTTGACAATACAGAAATAGCAAATTCCAAACCGGTAAAAGCAAAAGAAGTCAAAAATATAGAAAAAGAAGAAAAACCGGCAGAATAATCGCTTAACATAAAACAGAGGACTAAAGAAATGAACGAAAAAGCTAAAAAAGCACTGGATTCGCTCATAGAAAGCAACAAAAACTTTGTAAACGGAATTTCAACAGCAAAAAACAGAACCGTTGAAACCTTAAAAGCCCTCCAAAACGGCCAATCGCCAATTGCGTGTGTTTTGACATGCTCCGATTCAAGGGTTGTTCCGGAATTAATATTCGACAAAGGGCTGGGCGATCTTTTTGTTGTCCGCGGAGCCGGCGCGGTTATCGGGCCCAATATTTTAGAATCAGTTGAATATGCTGTTGCAAAATTAAAAGTACCGCTCGTAATAGTAATGAGCCATGACGATTGCGGGGTAATGAAAGCAGCAAAAATCACCTATCCAGCAGAACCGGAAAAATTCGGCTTGCTGATAAAATCAGTATATGAAATTATCGACCACGAAACCGAATGCTACAACGAACTCGCACTCGATTACACGCTCGTGAAAAAAAGAAAACTCCTAAAACGCTCCGAGCTCCTGCGAAAAGCCTACGCTGCAGGCGAACTCGATATCATCAGAGCTTATTTTAAATTTGATACGGGCGAAGTAAAAATATTGGATTAAAAATTAAAAAATTAAAAGGTTCTGTAAAAATCAGAACCTTTTTTAATTAAAATTTAACAAATCTATAAACCCTATCTCCTCAAGGCACGCAGCCTCCCAAAAATTTTTTTGCTTTTTTAAGCTTTTAATGTTTTTTGCTGAAATCTCTCAGCTTTTACAGAAAATTCTGTTAAAAAAATCCAATTCCTAAGCTTTTTCTTTTTTCCAAATCCTTTGGTTCAACTCCTTCAGACATTTTTTTGAATTATCCCCAATTCTTTTGCCCGACATCAAACCTTGTGCCATCACTCCTTTCGTTGGTTCGTTTTAATTATCATAACTTCGTAAAAATTTCACTACAAGAAATTGTTTGTAAAATTAGTTTTACAATTGACCATGCCCGTTCTCTTAGAATAATTGCAAGAGAATTTACATTCTTAATTAAGTTATATTAATATCAATTCCAAACAAAATTTCATTAATGTTTGTCATTCTGAACTTGTTTCAGAATCTCCGGCGAAGCCGGTCATAATCAAAGTTTCAAACTTGATTTTTCATCCACCGCGCTGATAATTTCAAACGCAATTTTATTATAAGGCGTTGGAATATTAAATTTTTCCCCCATTTCAACAACTTTCCCTGCAAAAATCTCAACCTCTGTTTTGCGCGCCGATTCTACATCCTGAAGCATTGATGATTTTGTTTCGGGCAGCATTGAATTTATAATTTCCAAAGCTTCATCGAGCATTTTTTTCGTATTTTTTACACCGGAAACTTCTGCAATTTTTTGCGCTTCTTTCATGAAATTTTTCGCAAGATTCAGGGCTTTTTCTGAATTTTGAAAGAGTTTGTAAGCCCCGCCAAGTATCGCCGAGGCTTGATTTGTGCCGACATTAACAAGAAATTTTTTCCACATTGAATATTCCATATCTTCCGGAATCGAATAATCAATTTTTGCTTCATCAAAAAGATTTTTTATTGCTAAAACTTTTTGAGAAAATTCAGAATTTTCTTTTTCCCCAAACACAATCTCACCCACCCCGTCAAAGGTAATTTCAGAGCCTTTGCGGGTGCTTGTGTGGCCGACAAAATACGAAAATAAAAGTTTTTCCCAACCGTAAATCGACGCCAGATATTCCTCACTCGAAATTCCGTTCAAAAAAGAAAGAATTATCGTATTTTCATCAACAAAATTTTTAATCGAAGCCGCAGCGTCAACCAGTCCGCTATTTTTCACGGAAATTATAATCAAATCAGCCTTAAAATTTTTCTCATCCGGCAAAATAAAATCAAAATCGCATTTTTTCCCGTTAAAAATTACCGGATTTTTTTTGTAACGCTCAATTCTTTTTTCGTCGGCAAGAATTTTAAGATTTGTACAGAGTTTTAATTTCTCCGCATAAATCGTTCCAATTGCGCCCAGACCGCAGATTATGACGTTATTAATTTTGTTCATTTTTCTCCCCTTTTGTAAAATTATACATCATACAGCTCAATTCATGGTTTTTTTGAAAAATTTTTAGAATATAATCATGTTAACATTTCAAGGAAGGTTAAAAAGTTGGCAAACAGTTTGGTAAAAAGTTCGGAAGGAAAGCTTCAAAAACTCCCGCCGCAAAATCTTGACGCAGAAGAGGCAATTCTCGGCGCAATTTTAACAAATCCGGTCTGCCTGAACAAAGTCGTTGACCTGATTAAGCCGGAAAGTTTTTACAAACCCGCAAACAAATTTATATTTGATTCTATTCTCTATCTTTTTTCAAAAAATCAGGCAATCGACATCGTAACCGTATCCGAACGCTTGAGCGAAACCGACAAACTCGAAAAAGTCGGCGGACGCGCATATATTAACGACCTTGCGCTGAACGTAATCACAACCGCAAACGTTGAATATTACGCAAAAATCGTGCAGGAAAAAGCAATAAAAAGAGAACTCATAAACGCCGGTTCTGAAATCGTTGAAATGGCCTATGACAACAATTCAACAGAAAAAACGCTCGATACCGCAGAAAAGCTGATTTTTAACATTTCCCAGCAAAAAACGACCACGGATATGGTTGCCGTTAAAGATTTGGTCTTAACAAGCTACGAGCAAATTGAATACCGCTACAATCACCGCGATGAGCTTATCGGCGTGCCTACAGATTTTTATGATTTGGACATGATGACCTCCGGGCTTCAAAAATCCGACCTCATAATCCTTGCAGCCCGCCCGTCAATGGGGAAAACGGCATTTGCGTTGAATATTGCGCAAAACGTTGCAATTAAAGCAAAAAAAGCCGTTGCAATCTTCTCGCTTGAAATGCCCAAAGAACAGCTCGTTACCCGTATGCTCTGCTCGGTTGCCGAAGTCGATACACAGCGCCTTAAAACGGGAATGATGCAGGCAAAAGACTGGGAAAAACTCACCACAACAATGAATATCTTCGCAGACGCACCGATTTACATCGACGATAACGCAGGGGCAACCGTTATGGACATCCGCGCAAAATGCCGCCGCCTCGCAATGGAAGAAAAAGAAATCGGGCTCGTCGTAATCGACTATTTGCAGCTTATGGAGGGTTCCGGTAGCTCTGACGACCGAAACCAGCAGGTTTCCGCGATTTCAAGAGGCCTGAAAGCACTCGCAAGAGAACTCGGAGTGCCCGTAATCGCGCTTTCACAGCTTTCACGTGCTGTAGAATCAAGACAGGACAAAAAACCAATGCTCTCCGACCTGCGTGAATCAGGCGCAATCGAGCAGGACGCGGATATCGTAATGTTTATCTACCGTGACGAATATTACAACAAAGAAGATTCAGAAAACAAAGGCAAAGCCGAACTCATAATCGCAAAACACAGAAACGGCCCCGTCGGCACCGTAGAACTTCTTTTCCAGGCAAATATTACAAAATTCAAAAACATAACAAAAACCAACGTATTCTAACAAAAATCCCCCTCTCCGACGGGAGATGGTACCCGAAGTACGGGTGGGGGCTGACTTTTTTAAACATTCTAACCAAAATCCCCTCTCCGATGGGAGAGGGTGCCCGGAGGGCGGGTGAGGGCTGACTTTTTTGAAATTTGCAAGCATTTCCCTGCATGCGAATCTTCCAACCCTCTTATTTTTATGCTTTAATAAACTAATAAAAACAAATGAGGATAAAATGAGCAAAATTAATGTTGGTTTAATCGGTCTTGGAACCGTTGGCGGCGGGGTTTTAAAGGTTTTGAAAGACAACCCCGACATATGTATTAAAAAAATCGCAGTCCGTGATATTAACAAAAAAAGAAATATCGAGGGACTTGACACTTCCATACTCACAAATGACCCGTTCAGCATTGTGCAGGACAGCGATATTGACGTTGTTGTTGAAGTGATGGGCGGCGTAAATCCCGCACTCGACCTGCTTGAATCCGCAGTCAGAAACGGAAAACACGTCGTAACCGCAAATAAAGAACTCCTCGCAAAACACGGCGAAGAACTTTTTAAACTTGCGAACGAAAAAAATGTGGTAATACTCTATGAAGCCGCAATCGCAGGCGGAATCCCGATTATTATGCCGATAAAAACCACCCTTGCCGGCAACAAAATCAAAAAAATCGCCGCAATCTTAAACGGCACAACAAACTATATCCTCACAAAAATGGAAGAATCAGATGTTTCTTACGAAGAAGTCCTAAAAGAAGCCCAAAAACTCGGCTACGCAGAAGCTGACCCCACAGGCGACGTTGAGGGATTTGATTCTGCATACAAAATCACAACTTTAGCCACAATCGCACTCAACCAGCGCACCTCAATAAACAAAGTCTATCGCGAAGGAATCACAAAAATCAGCGCAGACGATATGAAATTTGCAAAAGAGCTCGGCTACAAAATCAAACTCATCGCGCTCGCAGAATTGAATGACAAAAACGAAACAGACGTGCGCGTTCATCCCATGCTCGTTCCTGAAACAAATATCCTTTCCACAATAAACGGCGTAACAAACGCGGTGCTTGTTGAGGGATTTCCCGTTGGAAAAGTTGTATTTGCCGGCCCGGGTGCGGGCGAAATGCCAACAGCAAGCTCAGTTGTAGGCGATATTCTTGCGATTCAAAGAAGTATTGACGCAGCAGAACCGCTGCCAATGATGCGCTGCACCCACAAAGTCAACGCAAACCAGCTCAACATTGCCGACACCGTCAACAAATACTATATTTCCCTGACAGCCGTAAACAGCCCCGGCGTAATCGGCACAATCGGCGAGATTTGCGGAAAACACAAAATTAATCTGTCCAGCGTTCTGCAAAAAGGCGCAAATAACAAAGAAAATACCGCACAAATCGTTGTTATCACAGAATCCAGCAAAGAATCGAACATCCAGGACGCAATCTTTGAGCTGAATAGCAGCGATTCAATCGTCAAAGTAAATAATTTAATAAGAGTAATGGAATAGGATCTTAAAAATGGAAAAAAATCACTATCAAGGCTTAATTAACAAATACAGACAGTATCTGCCCGTTTCTGATACAACAGAAATCGTCACGCTTAACGAGGGAAACACACCTTTGATTAAAGCGGACAATCTGGCGAAAAAAATCGGCATTGATGGTGAACTTTACATAAAATTCGAGGGCGCAAACCCGACAGGCAGCTTCAAAGACCGAGGAATGACAATGGCTGTAACAAAAGCCAAAGAATCCGGCTCAAAAGCCATCATCTGCGCGTCAACAGGCAACACAAGCGCAGCAGCAGCAGCCTACGGCGCAAAAGCAGGGCTAAAAACCTACGTTTTAATCCCTGACGGCTACATTGCACTTGGAAAACTCTCACAGGCAATGATGTACGGCGCACAAATCATCGCAATCAAAGGAAACTTCGATGAAGCGCTCGAACGCGTAATCGAAATTTCCGAAAAATACCCCATTACCCTTGTAAATTCAGTAAATCCGTACAGAATCGAGGGTCAAAAAACAGGTGCATTTGAAATTTGTGAAGCACTCGGTGACGCGCCGGATTATCATTTCATCCCCGTGGGCAACGCAGGCAATATTACAGCTTATTTCAAGGGCTATGAAGAATTTTTAGCACTCGGAAAAACCACGCACCTGCCCAAAATGATGGGGTTTGAAGCAGAGGGCGCAGCAGCAATCGTCAAAGGCGAAAGAATCATGAAACCCGAAACCATCGCCACAGCAATCAGAATAGGCAACCCCGCAAGCTGGAAACAGGCAGAAAACGCCCGTGATAAATCAGGCGGAATAATAAATTTCGTATCTGACCCCGAAATCATTGAAGCCTACAAAATGCTCGCTTCCTGCGAGGGAATCCTTGCAGAACCCGCAAGCGCAGCTTCAGTTGCCGGCGTAATCAAAGCTAAAAAACTCGGGCTGGTCGAAAACGGCAAAAAAATCGTATGTATTTTGACCGGAAACGGCCTCAAAGACCCGGATTCCGCAATAAAATACTCCGGCTGCGAAGTCAAAAAGACTTCATCAGAGCTGGATGATATTTTAAAAGTAATGGAATTTTAATAAACCAAAAATCCCTCGACTAAAGCACTGACGGGGGATTTTTTTATATTTACAAAAGCTAAATATGAAAATGATTAGGCAAATCAACAAATCGACTCAAGCATTTTTTGATTTCATTATCAATTTCAATTTTTCTGTTTTTCTCGAACATATCACCCAAAAATTCATTTAAATTAACATCCGGAAACTTTGGCTCGATATGCTTTTTTTCAGATGAAAGCAACGCCATATTTAGCACTCTTTTCATATTATTTCTTGTGGGTTCAAGAATTTGCCCGCCATAGCTCAATTTGGTTAAATTCATTCTTTATTCCTTTCAGCGTTCAATACCAACATTAAGAAAAAACACCAGAACAATATTTTTTGCTATTTTCTTATCAATTCTTTATAATTTTCCTTAGCATAAGCATAAAGGTCATTAAGCGCTGTTTCCACGCGTTTTCTATAGACCTCGGTTTCTTCTTTTGACAAATCATTGGGCACATAAATCGGCTCACCGTAAACAGCAATGATTTTCGGCCCTAAAAACGGGAAATTGAACTCATCCCACGTGTTGAATTTTAACAAAAACGGCGACGGAGAATACCATGTCATCGGAATAATCGGCACCTGTGAAATTTTCGCAATATTAATAACACCGTCTTTCACAACGCCCTTAGGCCCTCTCGGCCCGTCAATCGTAATCGCTGCGCTTTCACCCTGCTCCAATTTTTCGAGCAGCTCAAGCGTAGCACCGGTTCCGCCCCTGTGAGTAGAGCCTCTGACCGTCTTTATTCCCATATATTCAGTCGCAGCAGCAATAATATCGCCGTCATTTGAACGGCTAATCATAACATTGAGATTGCCCCTGTCCTCGTTTGCATAAAGCATGCACTGATGAGCGTGCCAGAGCGCAAAAATTGCGGGTTTTTCTTTAGGGTAGTTTATGTTTTTGACGTTGTAAAAATAGCTCTCAAACTTGTAGAAATGCTTAATCAAAAACGATAAAACCGCTACATAGTGTCTTTTATCCATTTTAAACATACCTGTATCTTATCATAAACTGATTTTTCTTCAAAATTTAATATATGTTTATAAAAACGCTCGAAAAACTTGATAATAAAATATGTTTCAAATAAAATCAAAACATATCGACTAAAATATGAAAAGGAATAAGAAAAATGAACCCGATAGTAAAAGATTTGGAAAAACAATATCTTGATAAAGAACTTCCTGAACTCAACCCCGGCGATACTGTAAAAGTTTTCGTAAGAATCGTCGAAGGCAACAAAGAAAGAACTCAGGCTTTTGAAGGTATTATCATCAAAAAACGCGGAAGCGGCGTTGGCAAAACAATTACAGTAAGAAAAACTTTCCAGGGCGTAGGCGTAGAAAGAGTTTTCCCTGTTTACTCACCCCGTATCGAAAAAATCAGCGTATTAAGACGCGGTGACGTAAGAAGAGCTAAACTCTACTACCTCAGAGAACTCTCCGGCAAAGCTACACGTATTAAAGAAAAAATCGAAAAAAGATAAAAAATCTTGTGTCATTCTGAACTTGTTTCAGAATCTCCGATGAAAATCGGTCAAGATATTAAAATTTATAAACAAGAAGCGGCGTAATAGCCGCTTTTTTGTTAAGATGGAATAAAAAACAGGAGCCCCCACATGTCGCACATCCACTGGTACCCCGGACACATCGCAAAAGCGGAAAAACAACTCAAAGAACTGATAAACCTAGTTGACGTAGTCATCGAAGTCCTTGATGCAAGAATCCCGCAAAGCTCCTGCTACCCGAATATCGAAAAACTGCTCGGTCAAAAGCCAAGGCTAATAGTCCTGAACAAATCCGACCTCACGGACGAAAACAAGCTCAAATACTGGAAAAAAGAACTCGAAAAAAAATGCGGATACCCCGTAATCTCCACCTGTGCCGCAAAAAGCAACGACCTTGCGCCGATTATGAACAAAGTCATCGAATTGAGCAAACCCAGAATCGACAAACTCGTAGAAAAAGGTCTTTTGCCGCGCCCTGCGCGCGTTGTGGTCGTTGGAATGCCAAATGTCGGAAAATCCAGCATAATAAATAAATTAATCAAAAAATCAAAAACAAAAACCGGCGCAAAAGCAGGCGTCACAAGGCAGCAGCAATGGGTCAGAGTAAATCCGAAAATAGATTTGCTCGACACGCCGGGAATTATTCCGCTGAAACAGGAAGACCAAAAAAGAGCGCAAAAACTCGCAATGGTCAATTCCGTAAGCGAAAACGCCTACGAAAACGAAGCAGTTGCAACAGCGCTTCTTGAACTTTTGAACGAAAAATACCCTCAAAACGCCAGAAATTACTACAATCTCGACGAAACCGACGAAATCACCCTTGAAAACATCGCTCAAAAAAGAAACTGGCTCACCTCGGGCGCAAAACCGGACATAACAAGGTGCGCAGTGATGGTTCTCACTGATTTTCGCGACGGCAGAATCGGGAAATTTACACTCGATGACGAAAATGATTGAAGAATTAATAAATTTCGATAAAGAACACAAAACCGGCTTTGATTTTGTAATCGGCACGGATGAAGCCGGCAGAGGCCCGGGCGCAGGCCCTGTTTTTGCCGCAGCAGCCGCTTTTCTGGATTACAATGCAGAACTGGTAAAAGACCTTGAAGAATTAAACGATTCAAAAAAACTCACAGAAAAAAAACGCGAATTTCTTTACGAAAAAATCCAAAAACACGCAGTTTATTCAATAAAACAGGCAAGTGTAGAAGAAATCGAGAAAAAAAACATCCTGAACGCCTCCCTCGACACAATGAAATCAGCAGTTTGCGACGTAATCCAACAACTCAAAACACAGAAAGCAAAAATCCTGATTGACGGCAACAAAAAAATCAAAAACTTCGACGCCCCGATGGAAACAGTAATAAAAGGCGACTCAAAATCCGCCTCAATCGCCGCAGCAAGCATTTTAGCCAAAGTTTCAAGGGACAGATTCATGCTTGAGCTGGATAAAAAATTCCCGCAGTACCACTGGGCAAAAAACAAAGGATATCTAAGCGCAGAGCACATCACAGCCATAAAATCCCACGGCGCAACCGTCTGGCACCGAAAAAAATTCCTGCGCAACATTTTAGAAGAAGAAAAACAGCTCAGTTTGCTATAAAATAAAACCTGTAATTCCTTAAGATTTGTAACAAAAAAAAACAATTGTCAATTTTTTTTATCAGCTGTTTTTAAATTTACGAAATCAGTTAAAAAGGAGAAAATATGAACGCAGTAAACATCAATAATTTACCTATCAAAACAGTTGATATTATACCAGCAAGAAGAAAAGAGGCTTTTGAAAATGCAATTCCTTATCTTGAACCCGGAGATATATTTACTCTGAATAATTCATCACATATGAGCAGCATAAATGACGGTCTATATATTGTCAGAGAAAAAGACAAAGCCAATGATGGGGTATTGCTCTCTGAAATAAGCCCTGAAACCGAAAAAACAAGAAATATTAACAGATTAGCAACACAAGATTCTGTTGACGGAAATGCCACTGTTATAGGACATTTGGATATAAAAGCATAAGCACAAAAATTTTAACATTCCTCCATTGCGACGAAGCCGCGCTTATGCAGCAATCCATTGCAAAATTACACAAGCGTATATTTTCCGCCGTTTGTCTGTTTAATTTTGTTCTCAAGCTCAAGCGTCGTCAAAATCACCATCAAATCCGCCATCTCAATCCCGAGCGCAGCCTCCAGAGCGTCAGCCGAGCAATCCTCAATAGCAATCTGCCCGAAAACAGCCGCCTCATTCTCGCTCATGCCGGCAATTTCGGCATTTTTCTCCTCTTCCGGCTTTAATATCTCAACTTTCCACCCGAGAGTGTCCAAAATATCTTTCCCCTCGGTAACAAGTGCCGCACCGTTTTTCAAAAGCTTGTAAACACCCTCGGTATTTGGATTTGACACCAAACCGGGCAGGCACATAAGTTCCCTGTTCTGCTCAAGGCATAAATTCGCCGTAATTAGCGCCCCGCTTTTCAAAGCAGCCTCGGCAACGAGCGTTCCTTTGCACAAACCGCTGACAATTCTGTTTCTTAGCGGAAAACGCCATGGCAAAGGCTCTTCGGTCGGCCAGTATTCGCTGATAATTACGCCCGCTTTTTCCTCAATTTCCTTAAAAAGCTCCTTATTTGCCTTCGGATAAACAAAATCGAACCCGCTTCCGATAACCGCAATCGTCGAAAGCCCGAATTCAATTGCACTTTTGTGCGCGCAGGTGTCGATTCCCGCAGCGAGCCCCGAAACAATGCAAATATCCGTACCGGCGAATTCGCCGAGTATTCTGGACAAAGTATTTTTTGCCCCCTCACTTGCACGCCTCGAGCCCACAACAGCAAGCGTTTTGTCGAGGTTGCAGCGCGAAAAATCGCCCTTGTAAAAAAGCGTCATCGGCGGGTTTTGGCATTTTTTTTGTAATTTTATACTGGCTG